>OBEQ010226515.1_pt1 | contig 121842 bp, 135 predicted proteins | sample 1670901 | NCBI WGS metagenome assembly OBEQ01 (sample SAMEA104232315, study PRJEB22302) | groundwater metagenome | biome: forest; feature: aquifer; material: groundwater | place: USA | collected 2011-08-07 | depth 5.4 m
CATCCTGGCAATCGGGGTTCGATTCCCCGTGGGGTCACATTTTCAGATCAGTTATATTGGCGGCATACTCGACATATCCGGATAGCTTGAACCCAATTTTTTCATACCAACTTCTGGGAAATTCTTTTTTTGCGTCCGTAAGTAATTTTATCCCTGTGATTCCTTTTTCTCTTGCAATATCTACCGCCTTTTTTAACAATTCTCTTCCAACTCCTTTTTTTCGATATTCAGGTTTTACTTGAATAGATATTACAAACAATGCGTCGCTTTTGAAATATGGATTAACGAGATTAAAGATTCCTCCCATGCAATTTCCATTCTCGTCCAAAGCAACGAAATTATAATCAGTAAAATATTTCCAACAGGTTTCCAAACTTTCTCTTGCCTTTTCATAACTCCATTTGTGATTTTCGTCTTCAGAATATTCTTTTTGGTAGAGTTTGACCATTTCATCTGTATACTTTTCTTCGAACCGAACTATGTTCATAGATTCATGATATCACCCGTGTAACTATCTAATTTTTTTGATATAAATAGATTAGATGGTTTTATGTAAAGGAGGTGAAGTGATGTGATTGCAAAAATTATTGAAGAAACTAAAAATGCAGTGGTAGCTGCAATTGAAGGTACTGACGATATTCTAAGTGCTCTGAGAAATACTGTAAAAAATCAAGTTACTGGAGCACTGAAAGATACGGGCAACATAGCCTCCACTGCCACTGAATCTGTGGGTAGCGTAGTAGCTGGTGCGGTAGAAGCTGTCGCCACGACAACTGCTGATCTTGGTTCAGCCGCTGTCTCGGCAGTTGAAGGCGCCGTGGAAGCAGCTGGATCAGTTGGAGTCAGTGTCACTGATGCTACATCTTCCGCCGCTATGGCTGCTGTTTCTGCTGCAGAAAAGATTAGTGCCGATGCTGCAAATACAGTTAAAAAAGCTCTATTGTCAGCAGTTTCCTTACCTCGAGAGATAATCGAAAAGGTAATAGGATAAGGCAAACAGACCAGTAAGTAAGAATTATCAATCATTTATTTGGATTGTGTGTTTTGTTTGGGTTTGTGGTTGTAATGAGCCATTTGATTGGTTGTTTAGAAGTGGCCTATATTATATAATATGCGGTAAAGATCTGTGATAATGATACATAAGGAAACAATTATCCATGTTCCGTTGGGCGGGAATGATTTGCTTGGGCAGGCCTTGGAGAGAATCAATTCAAACGAAGAGATTGCTGTTATGTGGGAGATGACTAACACAAATGCGATGAAACGGATGGGATACTCCGATCATGGGCCAGTACATTTTCAGATCGTTGCCAATGGGGCTCTGCGAATGTGTAGAATCTTGGTGGGACGAGGAATAGAGATGGGGGTCGTGCGAGATTATGCTTTGACCAATCAACATGCCGAATTAATTGTAGTATTGGCTGCATTATTTCATGATCTGGGAATGACAATTAACAGAAAAGGGCATGAGGAATTTAGTTTATTTATTGGGATGAAGATCATGGATGAAGTGTTAGATTTTTTGCCAACTCGCGAAAGAGTTATAGTCAAAGGAGAGACGCTACATGCAGTTATCAATCATCGTGATGACGGGAGACCCACAACTGTTGAAGCCGGGATAGTGCGAGTGGCCGATGCTTTGGACATGAGTGAGGGACGGTCCCGAATACCTTTTGAACAGGGAGAAGTAAATATTCACTCTTTGTCTGCTTATGCGATTGATAAAGTTGAGATAAACGAAGGTAAAGAAACTCCGGTTGAGATTACTATATATATGAACAATTCCTCTGGATTGTTTCAGGTAGATGAATTGCTAAAGGAGAAACTGAAAGAAAGTGGTATCGAGAAATACTGCGAGGTAAAAGCTTACGTGGTTGGAGAGACGGAAAAGAAATTAATTACAGAATTTGTAGTGGGCAAATAAGTGTTTTGCATATGCCTTATGTGAAAGAATAAGATCTCTATGGATAATAAAGATGTCCAAATTCTTACAGGTTTACAGAGTTCTGGAGTTAGCCCTTTTGAAAAAACTGCATTAAATGTCAATGCGGATAAAGGCATACAGGATTTAGTTGTTGATCCTCGGAAGAAGTTTGAAATCATTAATGGAGTTGAGTATTCTTCTATCATTAGAGACGTGCCAGGGAAGATAGATGGAGGATTTTTTGGATATGGATCTGCTTTTGTTATAGAGTTTGATAAATCTCCCCTTCTTAAGGGGTTATTTGAAGAGATTGAGGCAGAGGTTGGGAATGAACCGTCAGAAGAGATAGTTCTTGGAGTTGTTTACAAGAAGACATGTGAGTTATTCACCAACAGTAACGAAAAGGAGGTTGACGCGCTTGGATATAGAATACGTAACAAAATAGGGATCGTCAGTCTTGAAAACTTTGCTCAGGCTAAAACTGGGTTTTGCACTCAGGCATCTGCATTTGAGGCGTTAATGATTGAGAAGCTTATAGAAAAGGGGCGGATTAAGGGAAATGTGAGCATCTCTGGATTTGATGTGGAGACACCTGAATATTCAGGAGGGCATGTGTTTTGCAGGTTCGAATCTAGAACTAAAAAATGGGTGCTTGATGCCATGGCTCCTTTTATGGGTTCCGAAGAGGACTATGAGCCTGTAAAGAAGGATATCGTCTGGAAAATAGAAAGAGATTTTGGATCTATCTAGTAGGTGTTGGTGGGGGGGGGCAGGTTAATATTACGGGGCTCGGTTTTGGTATCTGATATAATCTTTTGCCATGAACACTGAAGTGGCCAGAAAACTATTTGTGAATAACGATCAAATGTATTACCGAGAAATTGCTGTGGACATAGAAGGCGCGAGTGCAACATTTCCTTACAGACATCTTATTTTTGCAGCTTATAACGAGATCGTTGATCCTGACGAATACGAGAACTTCATACTTCTGTCCGATTTTTTTGAGACTGGTAAATTGCCGACGGCATGGAAGGATTTCATCCTAAAGATATGGGAAGAGAAGAAAGCCCATGGTTCTGAGTATCCGGTTGATTTGTTAAGCGGTGTTTTCTTTGTAACTCATGAGCACCCGAGAGTGAGCGAACTCAGGATTCCTCAATTTGATAGTTTGTCTACCGGAATGCGAGATTTTCGCGATTTTAAGAAAGTAAACAAGATTGTTGATGGCGTGATGAACGATCCTGTTCTTTGTGATTATCTAAGAAAAACTTTACTCTACCTTATACCTGATAGATCCGACGGCTGGCTGGATAGAGAAGCGGTACTAAGATGGCTTGTAAAATTGGGGATAAATTCTGGATTATTTTTAGATATGGGATGTGGGGTAGGTCAGAATGTCGAATTTTGGAAACGGTCCGGGCTAAATCCAATAGGCATGGAAAGGCAATTCCATCGTCCATGGTATGAAAGACACTGGAATAATGGAGCAACGTTCGTAAGATCTGACATAAGACATATGCCGATGAGTAACGAGAGCGTATCAGTTGCGGTTGCTGAATATGTACTACCTTACGCCAATGAGATGGCAATATTGAAAATTGTTGGGGAAGTGACAAGAACACTAAAGGACAAGGGCGTTTTTATCGTGGGTCCCCAAAATGAAACTGATGATCATAGCGGATGGAGAGTGTTACAGAAGATCCAAGGCGAGTTGAAGGTGATAAACTAATCCAGAAAAATGGCAGAAATTGAGACTAAGGCATGGAATGTAGTTTTTCTTACCGACAAAATAAACCCAACTAAACTAGTTCTGCTTACTAGATCTCAAGATAAAAAATTCGCGCCTGGCTGGGTGACTGGAGTGGGAGGGAAATTAAAACCTGGAGAGGATCCCAGGAGTTCTGCTTACCGAGAATTAGAAGAAGAGACGGGGATAGTTTCTGTAGAGTTAAATGAATTTGCCAGATGTATAATTTTCCCTGATTTGGTGTTGTATTACTTTTGGGGGGTATGGGGTAACGATAACTTGCCAGAGTCTCCAGATGGCCAATTGAATTGGGTAAAGATTGATGAGATTCTTGAGCAGAAGATAATTCCTACTACTAAGGTAGTAATAGCTGAATGGGCCAAAATAAATTTTTCAACTTCAACTCAGTTCACTGTATTTTTGACTGAAATAGGAAGGAGGGACGGAATAAGACAGATAGAGACAGCAAGGGTTGAGAATGGCTTAGCGTAATTGGCCTTTTTGTATTCAAGGAGTTTAATATTAGAATTGGTAAGTACATGGAGAGAGAAAGAGGAGTCTATAAGCCGGTAAGAGTAGACCTGCGGTGTATCGCTGAGGTCAGAGATATAATCATCAACGACACAGGGTGGCATGTAGTTAATTCTTTGAATTGGGGTAAATATGGCTCCAGCAATATTGAGGCGGTTCGCTGGGCTTATGAATTTATATACCCACTTGCAATCAGAGCTTCTATTTTCGATCTCCCATTAGAGATGGCAATTGAGAACTCGAATTTGTGGGAAGATAGAATAATCCATATGTGCCCTGCCTCCCACAAGTTAAAGGTTGACGATAAACATTGGCTAATGATGAAAAAGGAGGTAATTTCTGCGAGGGAGGCATGGGTGCTCAGGGATTATTTATTGACCAAGGCTCCAGAAATGATGATATTACTTTTGATAAAAAGGGGCGTGATTGATACTGAAAGCATTGAGGGGATTTTTAGTGATTTCTACTCTAATAATCAGCTGATGCTGATTGCTGGAGAGGAGATATCTAGATCTTTGTTCTCACCTCATCCGGTGTTTCGTATATTGGATAGATATTTATGATTATTTGGGCTGGGTGACGAGGAAATCTAGTTACATACATTCCCTTCTTAAGTAAGTGTTCAATTAATTCTTCATTTATGCCCAATAGATAGAATTGTATTTGCTGAAGCTCGGCTTCTAGAGGAATTGTTGACATGTCTAGGCCGTCTGGGTTTTCTTTCCAGAAAAGTTTTAGCCGACAATCATGTCTACCCTTTCTGTCCTTTACAAGAATTTCTAGTTCCACGTCTTTAAGGGAGGTGATTTCTTCTCTTTTTAAATGGATTGATATGTCTCCACCGATAAATCTCTCGGCCTTGCTCACGGGAGTCATTATATAAAAAGCCAGGACTTATGCGCGATAGCGCAGCCTGGCTGAGATGACTAGAGCTCTGCAGTTTGCAGATGGACCATTTTGGCATAGAGACTGCCGTTGCGAATTAACTGGGCATGGCTTCCCTCTTCGACAATTCTACCGTTATCTAGGACAACTATTTTATCTGCAATATCCCAGATGGTTGAGAGACGGTGGGCAATAATAATCGCCGTTTTACCCTTGAGAATTTTACCCATTTGGGATTGAATCTCGCGCTCGGTGATCGCATCTACGGCACTGGTTGCTTCGTCAAGAATTAGAATTGGTCGGTCGGCAAGGATGGCTCTGGCTAGAGCAATCCGTTGCTTTTGACCGCCAGATAGACGCTTACCTCTTTCCCCTACTAGTGTTTGGTATCCCTCAGGAAGAGAATTAACGAATTCGTGAATACCGGCAAGTTTGGCCGCGGCTTCAATCTCCTCTATGGTCGCATGTGGCTGCGGAAAGGCGATATTTTCTTTTACCGAGCCCGCAAAGATAGCAACGTCGTCTCCTTGAGGAACATAGGAAAAAAGTTTGAGAAGCTCTGCGTGCTTCCATTTGCGGATATCCAGACCTCCTACCTCTATAGTGCCTGACTGAATTTCAATAAGACGAGTGATTATCTTGCGAATTGTGGTCTTGCCAGCTCCCGAGGGGCCGACAAGAGCGACGATGTTTCCTCCCGGAATCTCAAGAGTTAGATCATGCAGTGCCCCCTTGTCTAATGCATAATTTTCACTGTAGGAAAAACAAACATGGTTTAGAGAGATATCAACTGGTTGAGTAAATACGGGAATTTCACCTAAGTCGTAGTTAGTCTCATTTTCAGTAAGGAGATTGGCAAGGCGTGCCCCTGATTCGCCAGACTCGGCCGCTCTGTCAAATAATCTTGCAAATCGCCAAAATGAATGAAAAAGTTTCTCGGTTAAAACAGACAAGAAAATTAGATTGGCGATGTCCAGAGTGCCGGTGTAGAGTTGGAATATCCAAATAAGTAACACAGCCCTTCTTGCGATGTTAAGGATTCTGATACGAGCGCGATTGTATTTGTAGATACCGAGACGTCCCTCCTGTAATCCTAGGGACATGATCTCGCTATGGAGCTGCTCTTGTTCTCCAATCAGTCTATCTATTTGGCCAAACATAATAGCTGTTTCGACAGACTGCACCATTTCTATGGCTTTATGCCATTCTGATTCGTATCTGTCGTGTCGCTTGGTTCTAATCTTCTGTTTCTCTTGGGTTGACTTTAGAGAGAGAGCACCAAAAATCAGAAAGGCCATTATGGCAACAAGACCCACAAGGGGACTTAAAAAGATGATCGGCAGTAGGCTTAATATAGTTTGGATTATTGTGGGGACAAATTCCCAACTGAGAGCATCTGCGATGTCGAGAACTTTCCAAACACCGTTACTGACTTTGCCTACTAGAGCACCTGAGTTGTGTTGTTGATGCCAACTAATATCAAGCTTGAGAAATTTCTTAACTGAGGAAAGTTTAAGATATTTATAAATAGGGTAGCTATGTCGTGAGACGATGTGCCAGTCCAGAGCGTTATCAAGACGCATGAAGATTTCGTCATAGATAACTAGTCCAACAAAAAGCGATATCCAAACAAAAAGATGGGCGTTATCTCCGAAGAGCCTTACTACTAAACTAACTACATAGCCTTCTACTATCTGAAGGCCTTCATAAACGACAAGAAGTGCTACGAACCAGCCGAAAACTTTGTGGAAAGGTTTTAAAACTTCCCAAATTTTTTTAAGCATTGCCGTCTCCTTTGTGAATGTAAAGGTGCTATCTTGGTAAGACCGCGATTTCATCCGCGGTCTTTATTCACAAAGGGTTAGCCTTTTTTGCGCGCAAAAACCGAGGCAAGAAATGTTGCCTTATTAAGTCCTATAAATTTAGGTCTTCCGATGAAATTTATTAATTTCATAATATTTAACTAGAGCGGGATTTCTCCCGGATGACCAAGATATCATAGTCCTATAGTGGTGTCAAGAGCGGATTGCAGCCTTCATGCTATCGAGATATATTGATAGGAGATGAAATCGCCTTCAGGTACCGTGCCTGTAATACTTCCTATCCTATTGGTCGTCGCTGGAATTTTGGTAGCTGCTCCTTTTCCGGCTTATGCAATATGGAAGCTAACTGAGAATTACCCTAAATGGAAAAGGGTCGCCGCGTTTTTGGCAGTTGTGGCCTTTGTCGTATTTTGGACATTCCAAGCTGCTAACTCAGGTTGGAGGAAATACCCGGTGAGAATATAGAGAGGTTGGCCCGCATCAAGCTTGGAGAATGGCTTGGTGACGGAGTGGTTGGATTTCTTTAGCAGCTGGAGGGAACTTTGCAGCTTTAGTGGGCCTTAGGGCAATTTTCATAACTTCGTCCATGTGGGACACGAATTTGAACTTGAGATCTTTTTTGATTTTTGCAGGAATCTCCTCCATGTCTTTTTTGTTGTCTTTCGGGGCGATTACTGTTTTAATTCCGGCTCTGTGGGCTGCAATTACTTTCTCCTTAAGTCCACCAATTTCAAGCACTCTACCTCGGAGCGTGACTTCTCCTGTCATAGAAACGTCCTTTTTAACTGCACGTTTGGTGACTGCAGAGATAATTGCAGTAGTAAGCGCTATTCCTGCTGAGGGGCCGTCTTTGGGTACCGCTCCTTCCGGAACATGGACATGGATATCAATATCTTTATAGAACTTCTCGGGAAGACCTAGTGCTTTCCATCGAGACCTTACATAGGACCACGCAGCTTGGCCTGATTCTTTCATGACATCCCCAAGCTGGCCTGTGAGGATGAGGTTGCCACGACCAGGCATGATAGCAACTTCAATAAAGAGAATGTCTCCTCCAGCTTCTGTCCATGCCATACCAGTACTCATACCTATTTCATCTTTTTTCTCTGCAAGAGAAGTAGAGTATTTGGGAATGCCTAGAAATTCTCTTATGTCGATAAGGGATATTTCGTGGTCAAACCTTTTTTTACTAGCGATTGTCTTGGCCACTTTCCTTAAGACAGTTGCAATGTTGCGATCGAGATCTCTAACTCCTGCTTCACGAGTATATCTTCTGATGATATGGTAAATGGCCTCATCGCTTATGGTAACTTTGCAATTCTCTAGTCCGTGTCCATGAAGTTGTTTCTGCCAAAGGTGGTTTTTTGCTATGTGGAATTTTTCTTCTTCCGTGTAGCCCGCGAAGCTGATGATTTCCAGTCTGTCCCTGAGAGCGGGAGGGACCGTATCTAGCATGTTGGCGGTTGTAATAAACATTACCTGCGATAGATCAAACGGGACTTCTAGATAGTGGTCAGAAAACTCTCTGTTTTGTTCGGGATCTAGAGCTTCAAGTAGAGCAGATGACGGATCGCCTCTGAAGTCGGCACCAACCTTATCGATTTCATCGAGCATGAAGACAGGATTTCGAGTACCAGCATTTTTGATACCCTGAATAATTCTTCCAGGAAGAGCTCCAATATATGTGCGTCGATGCCCACGGATTTCTGCTTCGTCTCTGATACCCCCTAGAGATACCCTGACAAATTTGCGCCCCAAGGACCTCGCAATTGATCTACCCAGAGAAGTTTTTCCAACACCAGGCGGGCCCACGAAACAGAGAATAGTAGGTCCGCTTTCGGATGATTTCTTTGTTTGTTTTTCGGTGTCATATTTTTTCTTAAGCTTCATGACCGCTAGATATTCCAAAATCCTCTCTTTTACTTTCTTGAGTCCGTAGTGATCCTCGTCAAGTATCTTTTCGGACCTATCCAACGAAATATTGCTTTTTGAGAAGCTTGACCAAGGCATGGAAATGAGCCAATCAATATATGAGCGCAAGTATCCCCCTTCTGGGTTGCCTGGAGACATCTGAATAAGGCGAGTGAGTTCTTTTTCAGTTCTTTTTCTAACTTCAGGTGGCATCCCTGAAGCACGAACTTTCTGGCGAAGTTCGATGTATTCTTGATCAGTGTCGTCAATATCTTCTCCCAGTTCTCTTTCGATTACTTTTTTACGTTCACGAAGCATTGCTTCGCGCATTTGTTTCTCGAATTTGGCATGAGTCTTAGTGGCTATGGATTTTTCTAGTTCTAAGACATTTATTTCGTGTGAAAGATATTCAATAGCTTTTTTCGTTCTGGCTGAGACAGACAAATTTTCAAGAAGTTTTTGCTTATCCTCAGTTTTTAAGTCCAGTGCATAGGATATCTGGTCGACTAATTCGTTTGCGTCAACTCCACTCATGAGCTTCATAAAAACCATAAAATCTACTGATTTCCCAAGATTGACTGCTCGCTTGAATTCCGAGGTGAGATGGTTACTTAAAGCTCTGGCCTCGTCTGTCAGTTCGATGGTTTCTTGCACTTCGACCACCTTACCAAGCAAGAATGGATCTGTGGAAACAAGATCTGTAATTTTAACTCGAGAGATCCCGTGAACTAGTGCATGTATCTCTCCTTCTGTGGAAAGAACTCTTTCTATGCGACAGATTGTTCCCAATTCATAGATATCTTCAAAAGATGGGGCTTGGGTCGTACTATCTTTCTGGGCCACGAAGACAATCTGGCGATCACCTTTGAAGGCGGCATCAACCCCAGCATTTGATTTGGGACGACCAAATGTAAGAACTGCTTCTGTGTGGGGGAATACGACGCCTTCACGAAGGGGAACAATCGGAACTACTTTTATTTCTGTGGAAGTTTCTGATTTGGAAATAGTAATATCCATTTGAATGACACACCTTTCTTTCAGAAAAGAAAGAATGTAACTAAAGAAATAACATCAACTATCTCAGTATTAGCAGTCTAACACACTAAGTGCTAGTGGTCAAGGACTTAGCGGGGAGTAATTAATTTTCTAACTAACAAAAATGGATGAAGCTTGTGAACTGATATGGCTATTATGCAACCTAAAATACCTCCGCCAAGGATATCTATCGGATAGTGGACATGAGCCGCGATTCTAGATATTCCTACAATTAGACTACATACTAGGAACAGAGAACCTAGACGACGATGATGAAGAAAAATAGTAAGGCTTAGAGCAAAAGATGCGGCAGTGTGACCTGAAGGAAAAGCATAGTCATGAGTGACGATAGCGGTTAAAGGAATCGTTCCATCTACTCTAAATGGCCGGGGAGTGTGAAAAATATCTTTGAGGAACAAACTTATCAACCAGGCAAGAAGCGATGAATAAATCGAATGGAGAGTAATTTCTTTGAGTTTTCTTCCATCTGCCCACCACATTATGGGTATAGCTGCAAATTGGAAAATGATGAGATATGTTGCCAGGAAGGTGATTATATTTGACATTATTGCCGTATATATCAATGGGCTTAGTCATGAATAACGATTTTTGTGCCCTCAGCGAAGTCTTTGGTAGTGGCACTTGTTTTGTTGGATGGAATTGTTGGATCTGTCCAATCAAACAATTGAGCCGAGATTTCAGTAGGGAGATTGACACATCCGTGACTCATGGGTTGTCCAAAATTGTGATGCCAGTAAGTTCCGTGAAGGCTAAAACCTTTCCATCTAGGAACTTCGTCATTATAAAAGAACATCGTAAAGGGTACGTTGGGAAGATAATAATATGTTTTGGTACCTTTGATACCGCCTTCCATTTTAATATATTTATATTTTCCCCAAATGCGGAACGTCCCTTTGGGAGTTTTGTTGAATTTACCGCTGCTTATTTTTGTTTCAAGGAATAGTCTATCTTCCTGATACGCTTTGAGTGTTTGATCTGAAAGGTCCACCTCTATCCATTTGGATTCATCGGCAGCCCCTAATACTTGGTTACTCTCAGGAATTTGGGCGAGTAAAGGCTTAACAGGATCGCCTAGCCACAAAGCTGTGTTGTCAGGGGTAAATCCTCCATCACTAGTTTGTGGGTTACCGCAATAACTTTGTGCCAAAACCTCACGGTGCCAGTTGAGACTACCCTTGAGAACTAAGAATGAAAGAGCAAGGGCTATAAGAGATATCGCCAGGGCCATTATTCTCCCCATACTATCTATATGTATATGACTAACAGGTGATACTTATCAATTGGCAGAAGTGAATATAGTCTCGAATAGACGGCAGATGGTTGTGATTACCATGGGAGCTTTATTTTCTTGATTCCGGCAAGAAGAACTATTGTCGAATAAGAGAGAAAGGTAAATGAGAAAGCAAGAATGATAGTGAAGCCTAACATGCCACTAGGGTTTTGGGCCATAACAGCACTTGCGGTAACGGAATTTATACTCATGGGAACCGAGATAAGCACGTGGGAAATTTGATTGTGCATAAGACGAATTGTTCGGGAGGTGGATCTTCTTTGCTCAAAGAGTATGGCAAGGTGGTGCATAGCGATGCCCGCTGTCATGGTCCTTGTGGACCAGTCGGTTATTCGCGCCTCGATACCAATTTTTTTCATAAACGATTTCTGGTAGAAGTAGCCGAGATAGAGGACGAAAACAAAATTGGCCAAGAACAGTAATGTTCCTTTTGTGGATTTGCGGTTCATGGCTTTTCTGGCTGGGATATAGGTAATGCCATAGAGCACTATAAATAGCAAAGGGACAAGGAGAACAAAAGAAGAGTGGCTGATCATTTCTCCTCTATTTTAACCGACTGAAGGACAATAGTTTCAAGAGGAGAGGAATTCTCTCCTGAGAGAGATGGTCCAACTGGTGTATTGGCGATGGCATCAAGAGTTGCAAGGCTCTCTTTATCTTGTGGATCTATTTGACCGAAGATAGTGTAATCGGGGGGCAGTGGATAATCCACTTCGACAATAAAAAATTGGCTGCCGTTGGTATCTCGCCCAGCGTTAGCCATGGCTAAGGTGCCTCTTAGATATTTACGTGTTACTCTCTCGTCGGCGAATTTATATCCAGGTCCACCAGTACCATCTCCCCGAGGGTCCCCCCCCTGGATCATGAAATCTTTTACAATGCGGTGAAAGACGGTGTTATCGTAAAAATTGTCTCGCGCTAGAAAGACAAAATTATTAACTGTATTTGGGGCGTCTTTGATAAAGAGCGGGATACGTATCGCACCTTTGGTCGTGGAGAGAATAGCAATGTAGGACTTATTTTTATTAAGCGAGAAAGTGGGGGAAACTGAGTATGTTTTTTTAGGCATTTGGGGAGTAGGGGTATTGCTTGGTTGAGAAACGAGTGTGGGAGTGATTATTCTTTGATTGGTTGAGGAATGGTTATTTTTATATGTAGTTAAAGAGACAATAGCTGCAGCTGAAAATAATACTGCAGATCCAATGATAGCAAATTTCTTCCACATAACGCATGGACATATTACAACGAACGTGGTCGGTCGGCAATTGCTTTGCGTTGTAGAATGCGGGCATGGAGAGGGTTTCGTTGTGCCCGACAGATGGTGAGAGGATGTGGCATGAATTACTTGTCGATTCAGGGAAATATCTAATCGAACAAGAAAAGGTTGATGCGAAAAGATTAGCAATTGCTTCATGGAGGAATGACGACCATGAAGGGATGAGAGTAGCTATGGCAAGATTTAACGCTGTAAGTGGTGAGTTAGCTTATACGTCAGTTGATTTATTTTTGGGTGTTGAATGTCTGGATAGTGAGTTTGATTATTAGCGTTTGAAGATGATGGCGTTGGGTAAATTACGTCCGGGACCAGCCAGATATCTGCCGTTATAGTAAAGAGCTGTTGATCCTCCTGTGTCTAGATTCAGGGCCCCAATCGCACCGAGGCTTTTAAACACATAAGCAAATTCTTGCATGTTAACGTTTGAGGCAATTACTACCATTATATTATTTGTACTTCTGATACCAATTCCCACTTTGGTGCTTTTGGCTTTTTGCTTATCAGACAAACCTGACTGGTTATCATCAACTTGTACGTTTCTGTTATCTAATAGTCCCGGATAGTTGACAATTCCAGCTGTAAGTCCGCCATTGAAATCCTTAGCATTTTGTTTGTAGTGAGCCCCCGATCCATCAAAATAAACCATTGCCCTGCTGTTCCAGAAAAGATTGCCCCCATTGATCCATTTATTTAGCCGAGAGTTGTAGACTGGGAAATCGAACGAGTTCTTTTTGTTTTGACAGTCGGGATATGTATCAGGGCAAAAATATGTCCCATTGACGCCGGCAAACCCATTGTTACGGTTGACAAACTCTGCAAGACTAATGGTCGCACAATTGTCCGTGCAATCAGAGTCACTAGCGGTATCGGTTACAACTTGGGTCGAACCCAGATCAACCGAGAGGACTCTCGCGTTGAAATTACCTTTCTCTGTTGCGACAAGTATAGAACTGAAACCAGATCCAGGTGGACCGGAGACTGGCTTGGGGGTAGGAGTAGCAATAGGTGTTGGTTTTGGAGTAGGGGTGGGGGTAATCTTGAGGATATTTGAGATAATTGCAATCTGAAGTTTAAATGGTCCCAGATAGTTTGTAGCCACAGACGTGCCAATCACGCTTGCAAAGGTCAGTGCTATGACAGACATTAATTGGGCAAATCCAGGGTTTTTGGGCATATATTTGTTATGATGGAGATTGTGGATCTAATTCAAGTACTAATATTATCAATTGTAGAAGGCGTCACTGAATTTCTTCCTGTTTCTTCGACTGGTCATTTGATTTTAGTTTCAAAAATACTAGGAGTCATGCAGTCAGAATTCGTTAAGTCTTTTGAAATAATTATTCAGTTTGGAGCCATTATGGCAGTGGCTTTTATGTATAGAAAGAAGCTTTTAAAAGATTTGGCAATTTGGAAAAAACTTATGGTTAGTTTTTTGCCTACTGCTGTGGTTGGATTTGTATTTTACAAAAAAATTAAGCAACTGCTTTTAGGAAATGAGTGGGTTACATTACTGGCACTGGGGACAGGTGGGGTACTACTTATAACTATAGAGAGATATTGGAAAAACAAAGAACATCAGGGATTGGTTAAGGAGCTTTCAATGCAAAGAGCTATCGGAATTGGGATTTGTCAGTCATTGTCTGTTATACCGGGAATATCCAGAGCCGCAGCCACAATTGTGGGAGGGATGTTCGCCGGATTATCCCGCAGGGAAGCTGCAGAGTATTCATTCTTATTGGCAATCCCAACGATGGCAGCAGCAACAGGGCTTGATTTGGTGAAAACTAGTTTTATGTTTACTCCAAACGAATATTTTCTGCTTGCTATCGGTTTTGTGGGGTCGTTTGTTAGTGCTTATTTGATAGTGGGTAAATTTGTAGAATTTATAAAAACCAATACCTTTACTAGATTTGGAGTTTACCGAATATTCTTGGCAGTAATTTATGGAGTGGTTGTAAGATAATTTAGTATTTGAGTCCCCCACGGCCTTTGCGTCTATTTTGTTTTCCAAACCCAGGCTTTTGTCTGTCTGTACTTCTGATCTCTTGTGATATCCAATTATGAGCTAACAGCCATGCTATTTTGTCTTCAAAGCTAACCTTATTCCAAGAGACAACTTGGTTGCTGTTAACATAAATTGTGTCTGGGTGATCAAGTATGTCGGGATTGATAATTTTTTCCTTCTTCATGTGAATTTTGGCCTATTTTTAGCCAAAGATAAGATCTTGCGCAACTGGAACTATCTCGATCACTTGACATCATGTTGGGGCCTACTCATAATTTAGTTAATGTATATACAGGATTTAAATTTGGTAAAGGTCTTTGTGGGGGCGATGATTTACTTTGTCATTGGTTCTTTGTGGTACTCCCCACTCCTGTTTGCGAATGCCTGGATGAAACTGGTAGGGCTGACAAAAGAAAAGATTGGTGCCAACAAAGGAAATATGGGCGTAATGATGGGAGGAACTTTTCTTTCTAATCTAGTGCTTTCGTTTGTATTATCACGGTTTGTAGACATGGCTGGATATACCTCTTTTATCGAAGGGGTGATGATGGGGTTTTGGATCTGGTTGGGGTTTGTGGCAACAACCATGGTACCCGATTATCTGTATTTGCGCAAAAGCACCAAATTGTTTCTGATCACTAGTGGTTATCATCTAGTTTCGCTACTGGTTTTGGGCGGTTTGATGGCAGCGTGGTGGTAAGATAGAATTCCTTTTGTGAGTAATAATATAGTTGTTTGTCCAAGTTGCGGTAATGATGTTGAGATTTCTGAAGCTTTTAGGCATCAGATCGAGGAGAGTTTGCTTACGTCTGAGCGGGAGAAACATCAGAAGGAGTTGGCGGAGGCGAAGAACAAAGCCAATCAAGAGTTACTTTCGGAGCTCAAAATTTTAAAAGAGGAGGCAAGTGAAAGAAATAAGAAATTAGAAGATGCCATGAATGCTGAATTGGAGTTGAGAAAGGAAAAAAATAAATTAGAGGATGAGAAAAAAGAATTTGAACTAACGAAACAAAGACAATTGGATGAAGAAAGAGAGAAAATTCGCCTTAAAACTGCCGATGAGATTGCGGAGCAACAAAGACTTAAGGACAAAGAAAAAGACAAAAAGATTGATGATTTGATGAAGGCTCTTGAAGATGCACAAAGAAAAGCCTCTCAAGGGTCCCAACAATTACAAGGAGAGATTCAAGAACTCGATTTGGAAGAACTATTGAGGAGTTCGTTTCCCGGTGATGCAATTGAGGCCATTGGCAAAGGGGTCCTGGGCGCAGATATAAGACAAGTGGTCAGAAGCCCTCGCGGGATATTGTGTGGGACTATACTATGGGAGAGCAAAAGAACTAAGACTTGGTCCTCTGGGTGGATTGAAAAGCTTAAAGAAGATGGAAGAAAAGATAAAGCTAATATTACTGCGATAGTAAGCGAGGCGCCTCCGGAAGAGATAAAGAATGGTATAGGAGTTGTCGACGGGGTATGGGTATGTTTACCTAAATTTATATTGCCTTTATCGATGCTCTTGAGAAAATCCCTACTGGATGTAGCCCGCGAAAAGTTAGTGGCCGAGAATCGGCAAGAAAAGGCAGATCAACTTTATACATATGTCACAGGACACGAATTTGTGCAGCAAGTAGAATCGATGATTGAAATCTACAGAGAGATGCAAGCACAAATTATAAAAGAGAGGACGGCATACGAGCGAATGTGGAAACTAAGAGAAGCACAAGTGACAAGATTGATGTCTGGAGTGGGCGGAATTTACGGATCGATGCAAGGTATAGCTGGTTCGGCTTTGTCACCAATCCGCAGTTTGGAGCTTGATGATAACCAGGAGCAATTGAAATTGGATTAGGACCTCCTACTAACCAAAATACCTGTTGAGCGAAAGAGGGATAGTTCCTCGACCGATAAATTGAAGTCAGAGATCCATTTATTTTTTACAAATTCTATAGTGTAAAAGCTTAAGTGCTCGATCTCCAAATTGAGCAAAGAGAAAAGAGTGAGATATTTCTCTTCACTCACAGGGACATAGTTTTCTGGCCCTTCTCTATCCCAGTTTTCGGTATACCAATATTTGAGAAGTAAATGATTTAATTGATAGGAATTTTCTATTCTTCCATGCAACTTTTCAAAACCTCTAAGTATGTCTTGTGACAGTGTCGATTTAATTTTTGCAAACGCAGAGCGGAAGGCGGCCTTATCTGATTTGGCTGTCTCACTTAAGACCATGTCGCGAATAATGATTTTGCCTCCGGGATTGAGAAGTTCATAAGCATCGCTTATGGCTTTAACTACCGAAGTCAAACCTTCTCCGTAACTAAAAAATTCATGTAGTACCGAGCAGAAAATGATGGTGTCAAACTTGTCTTTTTTTGCTAACAAATCTCTAAGATAGATATTCCTGAACGAAACATTCTTTTGATTTGTTGACTTGTTTTTAGCGAGAGAAATGAAATCTGGGTTTAGGTCTATTCCCAGGAAATTTGTTTGGGGAAAGATTTTGGCCAAAGCTTGAGTAACGACACCATCAGCACAACCCACGTCGAGAATATTGCGAGAAGAGCGAGGGATAAATTCCTTAATTTTGAGTTTTTCTTGTAAGGGTTTAGCAAGACGACTCAGATAGATATTTGGATCTTGAAGTTGATTCACTAATTGATTATATCCTTTAGATTACAAAACGCCCCCTTTGTAAGGGGGCGATGAATAAATGGGGCGGCTCGTGAGAGTCGCCCCTGAGAGATAGGGTAAGAATAAGAATAGGTTAGACAGTAAAACCACCGAGAGCAGTTTTAGAGAAACTGGCAGCACCTTGAGAAGCCCGAACAGCTGACTGGCTGAAAGTGCCGAGGGCGCGGCGGATTTCGGTCTGGGTATTGGATGGGGTAAGGATCCATTTGTCCTCAAATCCCATCTGGGAGAAGATTTGCCGGAAATCAGTTTGCCCGTCGTCGATGCCCATGGCTGCCACGATGTGAATTTCTTGGCGAAGGAGATCGCGAACGATGTGAGATACACTGTTCTCGGTTTGTCGATTGCTACCTTCGTCATGACCGTCTGTAATGACCAGAGAGGCTGAATGAACGGGCTGGCCTTGATCACGGAATTCTTGTGTCTTGGCTAGCACAGCCCCAAGACTAACCGCAGTTTCGTCATAAAGTGGCGTACCGCCGTTGGGGTTGTAATTTTGCGTTGTCAACTTTACAGCTTGACTTAATGGAACAAATGGACAGATAACTTCTCCGTTTAGGTAGCGAATGCAGATAAGAACGGTGTCCTTCTGCTTACTACCTACAAGAGAGTCAATGACCATATTGACGCCGTCCCGGACGATTTGGCTGTTACCCGCAAAGCGAATAGAGCTGCTGTCGTCAACAAGTAACGTCACCAGGAATACCTCGGACGAGGAGACGTCAATTGCTGGCACGCCGAGAGCGGCCTGAATAGCGACGCCGATGTCGGGGACGTTGAGAGCTTTGAGAGATTGGCCTGAGAGAATGCCTTCATCACGGGCACTATTAAAGAGACTGTTTACTGTCGGAGTTGAATTGGACATTTTGTGCCTCTTTCCTTGAATATGAGATTTGAGATCTTAGAGCTTAACGCCCGGCCAACTGTCGATGGGATCAGTTGAGCGAACCACGTGCATGCCTGATTTGACAAAGCGACTGAAAGCCGCGTTGGCATTGTCGGTGTGGTCAACAATTCCCGGAACGACAACCGGACTAGTGCAGTCTTCAAGAAGATAGACTTTCTGTGCTAGTTTGGGGTCTGTTTGGGCAATCTCGTTTAGAAGATCGTCGATTGTCCAGGCGAGACAGTGACTTTTCGCTTGGCCGGCTACGGCCAAGATGTCGTAGCTCATGAGCTTCTTGATGAATGCCGTGTTCTTCTGGGCGATGGGCTGTTTTAGAGACACAAGGACTTCGGGTCGAAGCACCGAATAGTTCTCGGTGACAGGGTTCCCGCCTTTGATCTCATAGTTGGCCTCAGCGCTGCGGGTATGTGTGTGGAAAAACATAGCTTCGTGCAGACTGGGGACGAGGGCGTGGCTGATGCCACCGAGCATCGCATGATATGGCCAAATGGTTAGTTTGTACTTGCCAGCTTTCTCGAGCTGGCGGCAATAATCAAGCAATTGATCCTGAAGCCAGGCATAGTTAATGCCAGGAAGCACAGGGACGACCGCGGGATTAACTTTCCAATGACCTGACGATACATCTTTGAGCGAAATTTCGCTGTATGGTCCTGGGTGATTGCCGTTGTCGTCGACAAGCCAAATAGCATGGAATATTTGCATCGAGCGATGTGTGTCCATTGTGGCGTCGATCCCGGTGATGACGCTTAAATTGCGATAGATGAACTCGGTCAGACGAATATTGTCCTCAACGGCGCCATTACCACTGCGGCCGGCAACGAAGAGTTCGAAACCTGGAACACAGAAGGTGATCTGGCCGTCGATAATCATGAGGCCAACTTTGACACGGTCGTTTGCCGCTGCTTTGAGGTTGTTTTTCTTGGCCCAGAGATAGGCATCTTGTGCTCGTTTTTCGTACTCGACGGGCCAAATCTTGCCTACTTTGTCGGGGCTGTAGTGTTTAGGGAGAGGGAGTTGAGTAATCATGGGTTATCCTTTTTAGAGATGAACTGAGTTGTTTAAAAACCGGCTAGATCCTAGAGAGTGATTAAATTATCTTGAGTGAGATAATCTCCTTTCCTTTAACGATGTAAATACCGTCAGGCCCAGGCAACAGGAAAGATTCAGCGTCTACATAAGACTCTGTATCAAGGAACTCGCGAGTGAGGACAATCAATCCGTTCTGGGGCTCGACACGGACAATACCATCGTCTGTTGGACTCAAAAGGAAATTTCCAACTGCTAGTTTGCCTCGAATTTTCCCCAACCATGATCCATCGCCTTCGACAGAGTCGGCTTTGGCCTCTATAGTCCCGTCTGAGCGAATCACAGAACAATGATTAATTGTCTTGGTTCCCTCACGGGAGGTAACCATGAACCAACAGCGATCTTTGGTAAAGACACAGGTGGAGTCTACAAATTGTCCCCGAATCGGGTCGATTTTTACGGAGTCGTTTATGCCGCGACGATCTTTGTCAAAGACAAAAGCAATTGTCAGATTGCCCGCGCGGTAGAAACCGAAACCGAAAGAACTCCCCACCCAGAAGAGGGTTTGGTTTTCGAGAACTGATCCGATTTCTTCGGGTCCTAGATTTCCATCTCGTCTTAGTTGTCCCCCGCTTACCCAATAGCGATGTTCTGCATTGGCATTCATGATGGGTAGGGGCCCAAAACTATCGACCACGGTCCTATCTGCGGCAACGCCATTTTCTAGAGTTACCATTAGACCAGACTTGGCCATGATGGTTTTGTTGCTTTGGATGCGGTAACGCATAAGTGGATCTGGAGGTCCTGTGAGAACTAATTCTCCACCTTCTCGGAAGTACTTGTTGTCTTCGTTGTAGAGATAAAGGAGTTTGCCGCCTTGGTAGGTAGCATAGAGAATCAGTCCATTTGTGCGAAACACATATGTTGCTGTAACATTGCCACGAATTTGAGTAATGGGCTTTGCCATCAAAGGAGCAATTGTTGCGCAAGTGGGGCAACGAGAGCGAGCATGTTGCATCCCGCAGCTTGAACATGTGGTCCATTTAAAATCAAGTAACGAAGATGGGAATTCTCCCCGCCAGTTTTTTTCAAACATTCGAAAGAATAGATCCAGAAGATCATCTGGTAATACTTTGTAGGGTACCGCCGGCTTCGGATATACTACTTCGGGGTTGAAAACACTGATGCTTTTCATGGGTCTTGCATCATGCGCTATACGTTTTGCGGAGTTCTTGGGTTTGTAAATTCCCCCGTAGGGTTTAACGAACAAAAGGCTCTCCATCAACATTGCGGTATATGCAAACCAATCCGAAAGAATATCGTGAGGTTTAATCAAAACTAAACTATTTCCGTTGGGGTCGCATTTTTGCGGGTCTACAAACTGGGCAGTATATAGCCGACAAATAAACTTACCGAATTGCATGCTATCAGCGTCGACAATACGGGCAAGATTTTGTCTATCCACTAGAACATTGAGATTGTTGAAATCCCCAATAATTACTTGAGCCTTGTGAATCTCCTCTACTGTTTTGTGGAGATCTTTGAATATTGTCATTACTGTGTCGTTTGGGACACCAGCTTGACGGTATGACTTTTCCGCAAACCGAAGTAGAACCTGCACTCCTTTGAGTAGTTCCATTGCATAACCCAAAATTTGGGTCCCAGATTTGTTGGTGATAAGGTCGATAGGTTTAACAACCCGATCTGGAAGAGAGTGAAATGGAAATTCGCGAAGCTTATGTTGATGAATCTCGATACGGTCGGCAGCAGCCTGCTGCTCTATTGGTAATCCTGCGAAATCTGGATCATCGGGCAACTTGAAAATTTTGGCAGCTAGGCCATTTACATTATAAATGTAGGCCTCGCCACCTTTGCCGATGAGTCTGGTTGGGTCCAGACTTAACCGCTGGGAACCGATATAGACGGTTGTCATATGTCCTGCCCTTTCTATCTCGGGATGATCCCTGAGATAAATGTTGTGTCATCTGGAAGGTATCCCGGTGACACGATCATTTGTTGATTTCCCCAATCGATAAAGCGTCTTTCTTCGCCAATCAACCTCAGACGATTGGTCCCTGCAAATGGGTTTTTGAAGTAGATATCTTGGGTCCAAAATTGGCTTAGTGAGCCTACCAATTCAGTCTTTCCGGGCAGGGGTTTGGTTGCCGCGTTGTTAAGATCATCAACTCCATCACAACCTAACAGGAACGATTTGATATCGTTGGTCGGCATGATTCTTTGGACTGCAAATTTCAGAGCTTTCGGATCCTTAAGGGACAATTTTGTATCAATAAGATTGTAGGAGATATACATTGGCATATTGTCCGGATATGGACCGATACGAAAATATTCTCCGTTTATTACAATCGCCCCATCACCGAGAGTTACAAAGACGGTTAGATTTTTTGTAATCACAACTCCGACTAAAGTGAAAAGGAAATGCTTGGTAACCACCTCGGATAAACTGTCGCCCATCGGAAGAGCAAGTACCCTAATTTGGGCCAGAATGTCATCTTGGACGCGATTCCAGAACTTTGTTTCTCCTAGGAGTTTGATGTTTCCGGGGAGTAGCTTTTTGACTTCTTTAATTACAAGATTTGTAGCAAGGCGTACACCTATATGCGCGCCAACTTCGCTGTAGGGACTGTCAATCGTGTCACCGCAGCCGTCAGCCACAAAGCCGACAAATACATCTTGCTCGCGAACTAAATAAAGGGCGTCTTGGTTGTTTTTCCATATTTTGCGGTGATTGCTTCCGACAACTGAACCCCAAGCAACTTTAAGAGACTCCATGGCTTTCTCCTTAATTTTTTAAGTTGATTTGTTAAAGAGCTAGTCTGTTTAGTGTAAAAACTACACTATATAAGAAGGACTATATCATCTTAGTATGTTAGTGTCAATAGTACACTTACTATCTAGGGGCTAGAGGATTTGCGCCTGTTGGGGAGTATTGGAGGTGAATGAATAAAGTTGAGCAGGTCTATTTGCTGATCCAGTAAGAACTTCTCCGGCACTTTTTACTAAGTTAAGAGAGAGGATCTTTTTGCGGAAGTTTCGCTTGTCTAGAGTCTTATTTAGAATAATTTCGTAAACTTTCTGAAGATCTGTGAGAGTGAACTTTTCAGGCAGAAGAGCATAGACAATATTGGTGTAGCCTATTTTTGACTTTAGCCTCTCGGTTGCAGTTGAGATAATCTCTTTGTGGTCGTATGCCAGGGTGGGTAGATTCTGAGTATCATGCCAAGAGATTGCTGAATATCTATCTGATGTCTTAAGCTTTGTCTTCTCGAGCGTAACCAGGGCATAGTAAGCCACAGATATCACTCGACCCCTTGGGTCTCTACCTACTTCTCCAAATGAAGCCAGTTGTTCGAGATAAATATTTTTTACTCCCGCCTTTTCTTCGAGGTGTCTTTTAGTCGCTGCATCCAGTGATTCGTCTAGTCTAACCATACCGCCCGGAAGTGCCCAATCATCTGTATACGGAGTTTGTTTGAGCTGAAGAAGAAGAACTTTTAACTTATTCTCGTTGATGGTGAAGACAACGACATCCACTGCAACAGCGACTACTTCGTATTTTTTGATGTGATTTTGAATCATAAAGCTAAATCTTGGTAGCAAGTATTGCCATAAATAGAGGAAATTCCTCGCGACCACGATTTTCCATTTTGGCTGCTTTGCCTTCGCTTTCCTTGTCGGATGTCCATTCCTCTATAGTATCAATTAACATGCCTTCATTTCTAATGTGTTTACTATAGTCTGAAATTGGATGATGGAATGTCCAAGTAATTGACAGATTGTCGCGGCCCGGATGCATATTGATAGGCACTTCCAATGGAGTCATATACCGGTTTATCCTTCTATATTGTAATTTATTGTTTTTGTCTATTTCCCAACTGGATTGACGAGGAATCCTAAAACAAGGATGGTTTAAGACGAGAAGGAGTTTTCCTCCTGGCGTTAATCTTTCGCCTATTAAATGAATTGCCTTTGCTGGTTCTCTTATGTTTTGCAGGCCTAAGATAATTGAGGCATGGGTGAATTTATCTGTTACAGGAATGGCATTGGTGGCGTCGGCAACAACGAATGATTGCCTGGGGTTGCTGGAGTGTTTGCGGGCAAGTTGGACAAGTTGAGGAGAATTGTCGACGCCAATATACCTGACATCTTTCCTCACATATCGTGAGAGTATACCCTGGCCACACGCAACATCTAAAAGAGAGGAGGTTGACTTTAAATCTAGAAGCGCAAGGCTTTTGGGAATAACAATATTTTGGTGAAAATAATGCCCATCTTTGCCTACTGCTTTTTCATACCAACCGCTCACCTTGTCCCAGGAAGTTGATTTGTTTAAACGCTTATTCATTTGTGTATATTTTACACCCGTTTGGGAAAAGAGAAATAATTTAGTAAAATTGATGTAATTGCGGGGTCGTCTAATGGTAGGACTTCAGAATCTGGATCTGAATATTGGGGTTCGAATCCCTGCCCCGCAGCTGATGTAGAGAATGATTTTAATAGACCAGGAAGTTTGATGTTCAAAAATCGGTAGAAGTTCTAGATTTCCTTTGTTATAGTCCTGGATATGCAAGTACTCCCACCTATCTCCCAAATGCATTTGGCAGTCGAACGGAAGAGTTCTCTTTACGATGGTGTATTTTATCTGGGAGTTAAGACCACTGGTATATTTTGCAGACCCTCTTGTAGTGCTAGGCTTGCGTTGCCTCAACACCGACGTTATTTTGTTTCTACAGACGAGGCACTGACAGCAGGATACAGACCATGCAAACGGTGTCACCCATTATTGGCCGATTTAACTCCTGACTATGTAAAGCAAGCTATTTCTTTAACCATGGGGGAGAAATTAATGTTTCGCGATACAGATCTCAAGAGTCTAGGTATAGATCCTGTGCAGATACGTCGTTACTTCCTTAGAAATTACGGTGTTACCTTTCAAAAATTTGTGCGTTTACAAAGAATGGAGGCTGCTTTAGATGAGGTGAGATCGGGCGTAGATGCCGATACCGCCATGTATAACATGGGTTACGAATCATTGAGCGGATTTCGCGATACTTTTAAAAACGTATTTGGCTTTAATCCTGGAAAGATTAAAGACGTTAAAGTGATTAATTTCGAGTGGATCAACACCCCGCTTGGAAGCTTACTAGCTGGATCAACTAATGAAGGAATATGTTGGTTGGAGTTTGCCGATCTGCGATCAAAGAATCGAGAACTGCAATCACTGCGAATGTATTCCCAAGGTATATTAATTCCTGGGGCAAACCAACACATTGGTCTTCTAAAAAATGAGTTGAGTAAATATTTTAATCGTGAACTCAAAGCGTTTAGTGTTCCAGTAACCCATAAAGGAACCCAATTCCAAACGAAAGTGTGGGACGCATTACAGAGAATCCCTTATGGGAAAACAATTTCATATGCACAGTTGGCAAGAGAGGTTAACAACCCAAAAGCAGTACGGGCAGTTGCCCAGGCGAATGGTCAAAATAAAATTGTGATTTTGATTCCTTGCCATCGGGTAATTAATACTGGTGGTAAGTTGGGTGGATATAGTGGAGGGATGTGGAGAAAGAAAATACTGCTTAAAACTGAAGGGATTATTTGAAGTATTTATTAGAAATACTACTCTACTTCAATCTCGATAAAGGGCGTCCGTGATTTTTTTATTTCTTCTTCGATTTGTTTTTGCATATTCTTTGCATCTTCAAATTGCGCATTTCTTGAAATAGTACGCTGGCGGAGTAGGTCGTCATTTATTTTTAGGTAGATAATTAAATCACTATCTAATACCACCGTGCCAAACACGGGCTTCCCAGGTTTTATTTTTACCTTTTCTTTTACTAATCTATTCATAGTTTGGCCTATTTCTGCAGTCCAGGGAATCTGATTAACAAACCTTATCTCCTTTGGAGTTAATTGAGGAAACACCTCTTCATCCATGTCGACGGCATTTTTGATAGTTTTTAAAAATGTAGATTTCCCGGTGCAGGTAGTTCCTACGACTACAATACGTTTATCTTGATTTGAATCAAAAATTGCCTGGAGTCTTATTTCTTGTCTATGTTTTTTATTTACTTCTTTCGTCATGCATATGTATCTTAATCGCCTATTATGGTTAATGAAATAGCCTTGATTGTTCTTGACAAGTGCAAATCATTTGCAATATAATAGTGATTGCAGCCTATTATGAAATTGACAGTTGACCACCTTAGACAAGCTGGACATAAGATTACAAGTTCGAGAAAAATGATTTGGAATGCTTTGGCACAGACTCCTCTTTCGGCCTTGGAAATTCATGGAATTCTCAAAGATAAAGGCCTTGAGGTAGATCTCGTAACTATATATAGATCTTTGGACTTATTTATAAATTTAGGGCTAATAAACAAGACACGACTGGATGACAAAACTGCGCGCTATGAGCTAAAGGATCAAGATCATCACCACCATCTAATTTGCCAGACATGTAAAAAAATAAAAGACATATCTTTTAATGAAGCTAATTGGATAAAGAGAATCGAGAAAGAATCCGAATTTACAATTAACAATCACCAACTTGAGTTTTTCGGTCTGTGTAAAAGATGTCAATAAATAAAGCAAGTCGATTCTACTTGTTTGGATTACTTCTCATATTGGTGATGTATGTTGTGGCGACGAAGTTCGTCAGTCATCTGACACAGAGAGACCGTGAGAGAAAAGATAAGTTGCAAGTGGTCACTTCATTTTATCCTCTTTACTTTTTTGCCAGAGAGATTGGTGGAGAACAGGTTCAAGTGGATAATATTACTCCAGTGGGCAGCGAGCCTCATGATTACGAACCCACAACACGAGACATTTCACAGATTGAGAGAGCTAGTTTGTTGATTATCAACGGAGCACACTTGGAATCATGGGCAGATAAGGTAAAGGATAATCAACGTACATCAAACGTCAGAATAATAGAAGTTTCACAAGGCTTGGCAACTCAAGAAATCGAGGAAGGTGCTAAAAAGATCCAGGACCCTCACATTTGGCTTGATCCCATATTAGCCAAGAGACAAGTTGAGATAATTTTGGGAGGATTTGTTGATATAGATAGGGAACACAAGACAATTTACGAGAACAATGCCAGAAAACTTATAAAGAAGCTCGACCTTTTGGACAAGGCGTTTAAAGAAGGACTTAAAGATTGTGCCCAGAAAAATATAGTTACATCTCACGCAGCGTTTGGATACGTAGCTTCTCGATATAATCTGATACAGATACCGATTTCTGGGCTTTCCCCAGACGAAGAACCGTCTCCTAAACGCCTGGCTGAAATTGCTAAATTTACTAGAACGAATCATGTTAAATATATCTTTTTTGAGACCCTTATCAGCCCGAAACTAGCTGAGACGATAGCTCGCGAGGTCGGAGCGAAAACTATAGTGTTTAATCCGCTAGAAGGATTGACTCAAGAACAGCAATCAAAAGCGCAGGATTACTTCTCTATTCAGAGAGACAACTTATCAAACCTTAGAACAGCGTTAGAATGCAAATGAAAGAAACTCTTATTTCTATCAACAATGTTAGTTTTAACTATAACGGAGAAAAGGCTCTAGACGAGATAAGTTTGGACATTACTAAAGGCGAGTTTTTAGGAGTTATTGGACCAAATGGAAGTGGAAAAACAACATTACTCAAGATAATTTTAGGTCTTCTTAAACCAACATCAGGAACTGTTAAGCTTTTCGGTAAAGAAATAGAACTATTTAAGGATTGGTCAAAAATTGGCTATGTGCCACAAAGGGCGGGCTTACAAGTAATCAATTTTCCAATAACGGTTGAAGAAGTTGTGGGGATGGGTAGGCTAAACAACAAAAGAGTGGTCGATTTTTTGACAAAAGCAGACAGAGAAGCAATTGATCAATCTTTGATAGCAGTTGGAATGGAAAAATATAAAAAATCACTTTTAAGGGAACTTTCAGGTGGACAGCAACAAAAGATATTTATAGCTCGCGCCCTGACAGCAAAACCTCAATTGCTTATTCTGGACGAGCCCACTGTAGGAGTCGACATTGAGTCACAGACAAAATTTTATCAACTTTTAAAAGAACTGAACCGAAATTTTGATTTAACACTAGTACTAGTGTCCCATGACATAGATGTGGTTGCTCATGAAGTGACCAACTTGGCTTGTATTAACTGTAAATTAGTCTGTCATGGGCCTCCAAAACAGATTATGAAGAGTAACTTTATGGAAAAATTATATGGAGAAAGTTTACGTCTTATTGTTCATGGACATTAACGAATATGTTTGAAATTTTTCAATATAGTTTTATGATCCGAGCTTTCTTGGCAGGACTTATGATCGCGATAATTGCTCCTTTGATCGGCAGTTTTTTGGTTATCAGACGACTTTCTTTGATAGCTGATACTCTGTCTCATGTTGCATTGTCGGGAGTTGCAATAGGTCTTTTTTTACACACACAACCGCTGCTTACTACAGTGATTGTTACCATTATGGCATCTATTGCAATCGAAAAACTACGTACGAGTAGAGATATCTCTGGAGAGACAATATTAGCGATGTTCCTCCCAGGAGGACTTGCTATGTCCATAATACTGATTAGCTTGGCCCATGGATTTAATGCTAATTTGTTTAGTTATTTGTTTGGAAGCATAACTACGGTACAGCAAAGTGATCTATGGCTTATTTTTGGATTGGGAGTGGTTACTATAATCACTACATTATTTCTTTACAAAAAACTGCTTTATTCTTCCTTTGACGAGGAGGGGGCAATAGTGAATGGAGTTCCAGTAGGAATAGTGAATATTGTGCTTGTTGTTCTTACCGCAATAACTGTTTCACTTTCGATGCGAGTAGTTGGAGTACTTTTAATAGGAGCTCTTATGGTAATTCCAGTTGTAACAGGCATGCAATTGGCAAGGAGTTTTGCTCAAGGTATGTTTCTTTCTTTGGGATTTGCAACCTTGTGTGTATTGGCCGGGTTGTATTTGGCTTATTATTTAGGATTACCTGCTGGAGGAGCCATCGTATTGTTGTCATTGGTGGTATTTGGGTTAACGGGGATGGCAAAAATTAAGAGGTGATAGAATTAATTAGTGAGAAAGATTTGGGGACTTTTGCTGGGGGTAGGATTGGCTACCTTTTTGTACGTAATATATAGGCATAGTTACTTGATCCAGAGTCTGCGAAATCTTCCTAGGGTGGGGAGCGTCGCTGAACTTACCACTTCCGATCGTGAGCTTTTAGCCAAGATAACGCTTCCTGAGAACTTTATCATTAGTTATTTTGCCAAGGATGTGCCCGGCGCCCGTTCAATGACCATGGGTAGTAATGGAATTATTTATGTGGGCACACGAGGAGAAAATGTAATATATGCGCTGGCAGATAAGGATCATGATGGCAGGGCCGACGAGCGAACAGTGGTTATTGATCATCTTAATACTCCCAACGGCGTTGCTTACAAAGATGGAGATTTATATGTGGCTGAAATTTCGCGAGTCATTAAATTTTCGGACATAGATAGATCTTACGATAAACATCCTAAATATGACGTGGTCTATGACGATTTCCCAAAAGATATTGATCATGGATGGAAATATATTGCTATTGGCCCAGATAACAAAATCTACGTTCCGGTAGGTGTTCCATGCAACATTTGTGAACCTAAAGATCCCTATGGATCTATAACTCGTATAAATACTGACGGTAGTGGTTTTGAGATATATGCGCGGGGTATACGCAATACAGTAGGCTTTGATTGGAATCCTGAAACTAAAGATTTATGGTTTACAGACAACGGTCGTGACCTTATGGGGGACGATATTCCTCCAGACGAACTTAACGTTGCTCCTGATAAGGGATTACATTTTGGATATCCTTATTGCCATGCCGGCGACATTGTCGATCCCAAATTCGGACGTGGAAAAGTATGTTCTAATTATGCGTCACCGGCGATAAAATTAGGCCCTCACGTTGCTGCGTTGGGATTTAAATTCTATCGTGGAACTAGTTTTCCAAAGGAATATTCAAACAGAGTGTTTATTGCTGAACATGGATCATGGAACAGGAGAGAACCAATTGGGTACAGAATTACTACTGTGGAAATACAGGGTAATAAGGCCGAAAATTACCAGGTTTTTGCTGAAGGATGGCTGAGCAAGAGTGGAGATGCCTGGGGAAGACCTGTTGACATACTTGAACTCAAGGATGGTTCAATCCTCGTTTCTGATGACAAGGCAGGAGCTATATATAGAATTTCATATCAGAGTATATAGCAAACAAAAAATACCCCCGGTGTCACGGAGGTATTTTTGTGTAGCGCAGCTAGTTGGCCTATTCAATGATTATTTTTCCAACTTGACCCATTTTTCGGTGTTGGCCTACAGAACAGTAATATTCGAATTCCCCTGTTTTGTTTGCAACAAATTCAGCCGTTGAGGTATCGCCTGCTTTTGTCACTGGAACAGATACCCCTAGCTCGTCTATGTTAAAATCATGCATCATATCTTTGCTGGCAAGGATGATCCTGACTTTTTCCCCTTTTTTCACTCTGATTTCATTGGGTTTGAAATAGAAACTTCCTGCCTCGACATTGATGGTTTTTACTTCTCCACTTTCCATAATTCCGGCGTCTTGGGTGGAGAGCTCAGGGGTGGGAGTGGATGTTTCCACCTTAACATTACCATCATACGATGGGTTATTGCCTCCTTTGTTTCTGAGAGTGAAAAACCCAACTCCCACAACTATAATTGCAATTGAGATAATCATTAAGGGGTTGGTTTTGTTATTGGATGTCGGATTTGTGTTTGAATTGTCTTCCATGATATATATCACCTCCTTTTTGTGGATTTGATAGAGACTTGGACACTAGGACCCTACTTTTGCCTAGGAGAACTACCACTATTCATGATCCTGATTGGATTGAGTTGGATATTTTGAGCTGTAACACTGCCGTCAGAGTTTTCTTGTCCAAATACAGCCACCTTTTCTCCGATCTTGAGATCTACTTTCTTTGCTTCTTCGGCTTTGTTGATTTCAGTTTTATCAGACAGAATGATAATTCTACTACTGCCATCTGTGAGTTTTACAGTAATGGATTTCTCGTCGCTCGCAATGATATCACCTGCCACGGGACGAGGCCCCATTCTGTTTCCACCTGCGAATTGACCGTTTCTGCCTCCTGGTTGACTGTTTCCGAATTGTCTTGGCCGGCTTTGTTGGTATTTCATACCACCAAGGAATCCTGAGCCACCTGCAGCTACAGCTACAATAACGGTGGTGACTATTACTTTATTTTTCATGATTGTTAAATCACCTCCTTTCCAAAAAAGATTATTCATAACGTAACGCTTCAATTGGTTGAAGACTTGAGGCCTTTTGAGCTGGATACCAACCGAACAAGACACCGATGCTTACGGAAACAACAAACGCTAGAACGATAGAGACTGGAGATAATACAAAAAGAGAATTTGTCGCTTTTGATATCAAAAAAGAAGATAGCATACCCAGAGCCACTCCAAAGGCACCACCAGTGAACGTTAATAGTATGGATTCTATTAAGAACTGAGTAGTGATAATTTTTTTCTTTGCACCCAAAGCTTTTCTCAAACCAATTTCGCGTGTTCTTTCAGTAACAGTTACTAACATAATATTCATAATGCCAATGCCGCCCACCAAAAGAGAGATTGCTGCGACTCCCGAGAGGAGAGTGGTGAATGTCCCGGTGGTTGCTGAGACTGTATTGAGTATGTCTTGCTGAGAGAATATCGAGAAATCGGCTTGAAAGGGATCACTGAATTTGTGACGAGCAAGTAATAAATATCCGACTTCATTCTGTGCATCCACCATTACTTCTGAGCTCTTGGCCTCCAGAGCAATAGAGCTTAGATAGTTGACGCCAAAAAGAAGTTTTTGGGCGGTGGTTAGAGGTACATAGATAACGTCATCTTGATTCTGAAATCCTGTGCCACCTTTTGAAACGGTTACCCCGATGATAGTGAGTATTTGACCGTTAATTCTGACGCTTTGACCAACAGGATCTGCTCCCTCTCCAAACAAATCGGTTACCACTTGCGGACCTAAAACCGCCACTTTGGCCACACCATCCGCATCTCTTTGATTGATAAAATTTCCTGACGACATTCCCACTTTGTGAACTTCTGCATAGATAGGAGTAGCACCAATAACTTGTGTATTTGTATTATTACTTCCAGTTGTTATTTGCGATCTGCGAGATAATTCCGGGGACACATTTTTTATAGTGGTAATTTGTTGTGAGGTGCTAATCTCTTGTGCATCGTCATTGGTTAGCGTAGTAGATCCACCAGCTGCCCCTCTAACACCACCGTTTCTTTGCGCCCCTGGGTTGATTGTCAGTAAATTTGCGCCTAAAGATTGGATACGTGACTGAATTGCTTGCTGGCTCGATTGTCCCAAAGATATTAGCGCGATGACACTACCAATGCCAATAATGATCCCAAGAATAGCTAACCCCGTTCTCATTTTATTCAACGTAAGCGTACCGACACATTCGGTGATAAGCTCTATCAAGTCCATAGTTATTGTTTGGTTTTTTTCTTAATATTTTTTAGGTCGTCATCTAAGATTCTCCCATCTCTGACGTGGATCGTGCGTTTGGCGTGGGCAGCTATATCTGGTTCATGCGTGATCATGACGATAGTGTGCCCTTCCTGATTCAGATTTTTGAAAATCGCCATGATCTCTTCGGCTTGGGCAGAGGCAATATTACCAGTAGGTTCATCTGCCAAGAGTATTGATGGGTTCATGGCTAGTCCGCGAGCTATTGCAACTCTCTGTTGTTGTCCGCCTGATAACTGATTTGACATATGTTCCAATCGGTTCCCTAACCCCACCATTTCTAAATATTTTTTTGCTCTTACTAAACGTTCTTCTCTAGGTATACCGGCATAGACCATGGGAAGCATGACGTTTTTTAGAGCGGTAGTACGAGGAAGAAGATTAAATGCTTGGAATATAAATCCAATTTTTTTATTACGGATATTTGCTAGCTCGTCTTCTGTGAGATTGGAGACATTTTCGCCATCGAGGATGTACTCGCCACTAGTTGGTTTGTCTAGGGCTCCAAGTATGTGCATAAGAGTGGATTTACCGGATCCGGACGGGCCCATTATAGCTACAAATTCGCCTTTTTCTACTTCGAATGAAACATCTGAAAGAGCAATGGTTTCAAGAACGTCCGTTTTGTATATTTTTGATATATGGGAAATTTTTATCATACATATGCTTATTAATCGGCTCGCACTCTTGCTCCTCCACTTCCCCCACCGAATCCTCCCCTACCTAAACTATTAAATGGCGATTGAGTTTGACTAGAACTGCTCCTGTTTGTAGTTGAAGAGGTCGTACCTGTAATCACAACATCGCCTTCAGACAAACCTGAGACAACCTCAGTCTGTGTACCAGAAGATAGTCCGATTTCGACGTTGACCTGGTTAACAGTTTTTCCTTTCATAACTCTAGCTTGTGACTGTCCGTTTTGGGTTTGGATAGAGCTACTTGGAACTAAGAGAACGTCATTTTTAATATCAGTAATAATACTGGCGCTTGAGGACATATTGGAAAAGATTTCTGGAGAATTTTCATCAAGTTGGATCACTGCAAGGTAGGTGGTAACGCCTGAGCTAACTGTTCCAATAGCATCTATGCTTACTACTTTACCCGTAAAGGTTTTACCAGAAAGTGCATCGACTGTGATTGTAGCTTTGTCACCCATTTTAACCTTGGGCACATCTATTTCAGTAAGATTGACTGTCATCATCGGGTTAATGTTGGTTTTTATGCTTGCAACTTTCTGAACTGTTGAGGAAGACGGAATTATAGTTCCAACCTGCAAAGAAAGGCCGGTAACTTTACCCGCGATGGGCGAATGTATGATGGGAGAGGATGCTTGAAGAGAATACCAGACACTATTTAATGAAGTTTGCTGTGCTTCAATAACCTTTTGTTGATCTATGTAGCCTGCCTCGGCCGCAAGCCAGTCTGAGCTCTCTTGTATATATGTAGGATCGCCGGTTGCAAGTCCTCGGGCGACAGCGTCATTTATAAATTTTTGGTTAGCTGCGTGCATCTTACTTTGCAGAGAGTAGAGGTTTGCTTTAGCTGAATTAAGGCTATTTTTTGCACTTTGGTATGAAGCCAAAGCTTGGAGATATTTCTGCTTTCCATCCGGATCTAGATTAACTTGTACGAGGGCATCTCCTGCTTTTACCACCTGATCGTTTTTTACGAAGATCTTACTTACTTCTCCTGAAATCTGCGAGGATACCTGAGCACTATTTGTGGTGGAAAATTGGCCAGAGGAGGTTGTGGAAACTATCAAAGTGCCTTTTGTTGCTTGAATAGTTTGATATTGCAATGGTGCTGTTTTCTTGGCCACAAGTTTGTTGATTACAAACCACCCAAGCCCAACACTGAAAACAATCACGATTATTTTGCTAAAGAGAGAAAATTCTCTAAATCTATTTTTTGCCTTGATAAATAAATTAATCGGAGACATGGCCATATTCAGGCTGAAGTGTAAAAGTTAAATCTGAAATTTGGCTGAAAGATAGGGATCTTTGAAAAAACGAAAATTGTTCAAAGGCAAACGAACAGTGAAAGAGGTTACGCTTTTTCTGTCGTTTCGAGCAAGGATGGTCCCGTTGTGATTCTCGACAATTTTTTTTGCGATAGATAAGCCCAAACCATATCCCCCCTCTTTGTTTTTGGATCTGGCAACGTCTGCTCGGTAGAAGCGTTCAAAGATGTGTGGCAGATCTTTGTCGTCTATGCCTATCCCGTGATTGGTAACTGTAATTGCTAGATAACCGTCTAATTTTTCTACATCTATTTTTATATTGTTACCAGCTTTGCCATATTTAATAGCGTTATCCAAAATAATAACAAAGAGATCTATTAGACTATACTTGTCACTCATGATTTCAACATCTTTTTGGTCGCTATTTATTGTTATCCTCTTACGTTTTGCAAACCTACTAACTTTATGGACAGATTCTTGCAAGATTTCCTTTATAGAATTTTTTTGAGGCTTGATGTTTCCATTAGGTTTTTGATATTGAATAAGTTGTAGCATGCTTTCAGATAACGATTGAAGTTTGTCAACCTCGGAGATACTTTCAGAAATAACTGAGTTGGCATCCTCGAGAGATTTGTGGTTGTCCCGTAGATAAACTTCAAATGCACTTTTGAGTGAAGTAAGAGGTGTTTTTAGCTCATGGGAAGCGTCTGAAATGAAACGATTTTGTTCATCGACCATGTCTTTGATAGGCCTTAATGTTCGTCCAGCTAGCAAATACCCCAGCCCTCCCGAGAGAGTGAAGATCACCGAGTTTACAAGAATAAGAGTTAGGGAGACACGATGTTTAATTTCTTGCAATAGTTCAGGGCTGGCAGGAATTGGGGATAGAGTTCCTTTAAATCGTCTCTCTATTCTAAGTCTTTGAGCGTATTCAAATCTGTCAACTTCGTTTGCTATGAATCTGTAGATTACCATGCTAAACATGACACTTACCAGCATGATAATAAGCAGATACCAAGCCGTTAATTTAATCCGTGCACGTTTAAACATGTTTAGTTTCCGATTTTGTAACCAAAGCCTCTTATCGTTTGGATTAACGGATTTTCTTTATTAAAAGGGGTATCAACTTTATTGCGTAGGTTTCGTATATACACTTCTACTGTGTTGGGAAGAATATTCGCGTCATAATTCCAAACATGATTTATGATTTGCTGCTTTGTAAGGATCTTGTTGGAGTTTCTCATAAGATATTCAAGAAGCGAGAATTCCTTATTAGAAAGCTTGATTTCAATTCCTGATCGTTCTACCGCGAAAAACTTTTGATCTAACTTTAATCCACCTACACAGAGAATGAGGTTGGTTGAATTCTTTGGTCTTCGCGAAAGAGCTCTAATCCTTGCGACTAGTTCCTCAAAAGAGAATGGCTTAGTAAGATAATCGTCAGCACCTGAATCTAACCCTTGTATTTTGTCTTGAATTTGACCCTTCGCAGTAAGTACCAGTATGGGAGTGTGTATATGCTTCCTCCTTAAATCTTTACTAATAGAGATGCCATCCAAATCTGGCAGCATCAGATCGAGAACTATGACATCGTAATCTTCGCTCGAAGCCAAATCTAATCCATGGGAACCGTTGTAGGCAACATCTACTATATATCTTTCTTGCTCGAGACCCTTCTTCATCGTATTAGCAATACGATGTTCATCTTCAATAATTAATACCCTCATGACCGTATTATAGCCGTGAGGCTGAAATTTGGCTGAAAAAGATACAGAACTTTGATATAATATATGGACAATGCTGAGGTTGATAATTACAATCCTCATTGGTTTGGCAATCGGGTACTTTGCGACGCAGAATACCGGGAATATTGTTTTGAAACTGGATGGTTATACGGCAGTGGAAATGCCTGAATACGTAGCCATTGTAGGAGCAACCCTTATAGGATTATTTCTGGGATGGCTCTTGAGTTTGGGTGATACTTTGTCGGGCAAAGTATCGATGCGGGGAAAAGAAAAAGAACTAAGGGAACAAAAAGATCTAGTTGCAGAGTTGACCAGGAAGGTACACGTGCTGGAACTTGAGAATGCTAGGTTGGCTCCAGAAGATACAGAGGAAACAGACGATAAGTCTATATAGTAAAGAGGGGGTTAGTAAAAGATATGAAAACTTTTTTAGCAAAGATTTATCGGTCGTTGGGCATGCCAAAGGGTATTCAGTTATTGCTAATGAGAATAACTCAGGATAGATTTTTGGTGGGAGTTACTGGGGTGATTTTCAATGACAAAGACGAGGTGTTGCTTTTTAAGCATACATATCGCCAAGTTGAATGGAGTTTGCCAGGGGGATATATAAAGGCTAGGGAGCATCCCAAAGAAGGGCTTGAACGAGAAATAAAAGAGGAGTCTGGTTTGGTGATAGGTGTTGATTTTCGGTTGAAAATTAGAACCGATCGCGATACACCCAGGTTGGATCTTTGTTATGTGGGAAAATACTTGGGTGGCGAGTTTAAGCCAAGCGCTGAGGTTTCTGAAATTGGTTTTTTTACATCTGAGAAGTTACCTCTCCTCCTTGTTGATCAGCTTCTTCTTATTGAACAGGCGCGTAACAAGAAGTTAACCAGAGAATCTGTTACAAGTCACAAAACACAAAATGGATGGAAACGTAGATTTGAAAGATATTTTGCCCAGCTTAACAAGAAAGAGGAACTATCTTAATTTACAAGATCAAATTCCTTGAGTTTGTTTTGCTTCTCTTCGGATGATGTTAAAAGTTGCCTTTGCAGAGAAACCAATTGCGAATACAGCCCGTGTTTCTTCTCCAGGAGTGCTTTCGGAGTGCCTGATTCTGCAACTGTTCCTTTGGCTACCACTAGAACATGATTTGCATTTGCGATGGTTGAGAGACGATGAGCAATAATGACAGAAGTGCGGTTATGTAAAAGTCTATCAAGACCTTCTTGCACCTGAATCTCTGATTTGCTGTCAAGCGAGGAAGTGGCCTCATCTAAAATAATTATCTGTGCGTTTTTTAACATTGCACGGGCTATGGCTATTCTTTGTTTTTGCCCACCAGAAAGTTTTATTCCACGCTCACCGATGATTGAGTGGTATTTGTCAGGTAGTTCAGTAATGAAATTGTGAGCATTGGCCGCCTTGGCCGCCGAAATGATATCATCCTCGCTTGCCGTCGGTTTACCATAGCGAATGTTCTCCATAATCGTTCCCGAGAATAGTAGAGATTCTTGGAAGACAACAGCAATCTGGTCGCGAAGCGATTTTTGTGTTACATGGGAGATGTTTTGTCCATTTATATATATCTCTCCTTGTTGAGGTTCGTAATAGCGAAGCAATAGATTGATTATCGTAGATTTTCCTTGACCACTTTCCCCCACCAATGCTAGCTTCTTTTTGGGCATCAGTTGGAAATTTATATTTTTAAGTATTTGTTTATCTTTTTCATAATTGAAATCAACATTTTTGAATTCAATTAATGGACCCTTAGGATTGGGGGTTATCTGCAGCTGTGAAGCATTGGGATAATCATTGACTTCTGTCTTTGTCTCAAGCAGCTTGAAGAATTCTTTAGAACCACTACTGGCCTGTTGGATTTGACCCAATATAAACGACATAGCAAATAGTGGAAATCTGGCTTGATTAACCAGTTGCAACATAAGAGTCATCTCACCAATAGTGAATTTGTTATGGAAGGTCCAATACACTATATATGTATATATGGAGAACAGAATGACATTTAATGCAACCCGCCGATAAAAATCATACAGGTGCCAACCCTTTGTCTGCTTAATAGCTAAATTTTCTATATTTCTTCGTGCCTTTACAAAGGCCGTGATTTCCTTTGCCTCTGCAACAAACGCTTTAACAACTCTGATACCCGATATGCTCTCAAAAACCCTGCCTTGAGATATATCATTGATTGTGTTTTTCTCATCCTCAAACTTTCTCCAAGCGAGACTTGATCCATGAGAGATAATAATATAGATAGGAAACAATATAGCCAGGAGAATGGCAATAATAATTGAATAACGAGCAAGAAGGACAATAGTTATAAATGCAGTCAAGAAAAACGGAAGAAAGTTGTTGGTCATGTTTTGGATAAAATCAGTGATAGAGCTAATGCCTCTATACATTTTGTTAACAATTTGGCCCGTAATCTGATTGTCGTAAAAACCGATATCTAATTGCAGGAGATGTTCGTAAAAATGCTGGGAAAGAAATGTCTGAAGATTTACGGCTAAAATATCTCCGACCCACTGGCTAGTTGCCGTAAGAATTGTGGAGAAGATGTCAGTGGATATAATAAAGAAAAAGATCCAAGATAAGGCTCTGAGATCTTGAGGGCTCCCTTTTAGTTGATTCACAATGATGTCCACTACTTGTTTTGAGAGAAAAGGATTAACGAGTGAAAGAAGCGAGACCGCAATCACGAAAAATCCCATAAAAAAATACCATTTCCAGAAATTCTTAGTGAAGGAGATGATTTTGAATATGGGTCCCATATAGCAGGTATTATATGATTAAAGTTGAATATGGTCTTGATCTATTTATCTATTGCAGTTGTTGAGTTGTTGCTGACTTATCTTGTTTCCAGATCTGTGGTATCTGAAATTTATATGCTATTTATGGAAATTTTACGTGACAAGAAAAAATCAATTTATTCTCTGGCTGTATTCTTTTTATTGGGAACTTTCATTCATGAGATGGCCCACTTTATAACTGCATTGTTTTTATTAGTTCCAGTATGGGAGATTAATTTACTGCCTGAGATTGACGACAACGACCAGAATGTCAAATTGGGAAGTGTCCCTATAGGTCAAACTGATCTGATAAGGCGGATGCTGATTGGCGTAGCTCCAGTATTGATGGGAATAGGGATCATACTAACAATAGTTCATTATGGAATTTATTTGTCTCTTTATAAGACTCCGTTGTTTTTTACGTTAGGGGTCTTATTGATTTTTCAATTGGCCAATACAATGTTTTCAAGCAAGAAAGACCTGGAAGGGACGATTGAATTCTTCGCTGTTTCTCTATTTATAGGTTTAGTTGTTTGGATTATAAAATTGAAAATCCCTCATATTGAGGATATTTTTATAGAGTCTTCTGTTCTATACAAAGTTATACAAGCGACAGCGGTCTCAATGAGTATACCTTTCGTCGTAAATTTTGTATTATTTTTATTAATTAAGTTTATCAATTCTAGGTTCAGGCGACGCCGATATATTTAGGGTGATAACTGAATTATATAAACAAAACGGACATGAAAGGGAATTGGTTTAAATCAAAGAGGTATGGATGGGGTTGGTATCCAGCAACTTGGGAGGGATGGGTGGTATTGTTCGTTTACATGAGCCTTATAGCGTGGGACTTCTACAGGATAGATCTTGCCTCCCACTCTGTAAGTGACACGCTTATTGCCTTTGTGCCTGACTTTATTGGGGTAACTTTGGTATTGCTATTACTGTGTTATCGAAAAGGAGAGAGACCTAGATGGAGATGGGGATAATTGAGAAGTTAACGTTTACCATGTCCGGATTTCCTTTTAGGTTGGGAAATAAGAACTTCAAGTAGAATTTCGTTCTTGGCAAACTCAGCTGAAGTTATAACTTTAATTTCTGGATCAGATATGGCATGAATTTTAAGGAATTCTAGAAGTTCTGGGTTTTGTGGTTCGATGGTGAATTTTTCGATAAATACCTCATGATGTTCTTCTGGAAGGATTTCCAACAAAGAGTCAAATACGTGGTGGTGTATGATGTCGTCCACTAATGAATAGATCTCATCTTGATCCTCTTGCTGAAGTTTTATTTTGTTAATTTCGCGAATTATTTCCTTTAGATTTATTAAGTGCGAATAAAAAAGCTTTGTTTTGAGCATATTTAGATGTTTAAGTAAGTGTGGGTGGTGGTTGATTTAGATTGTACTCTATTGGACCTAGGGGAACTTTGTTTTCAGGATCATCTACAAAAAAGATTATTACATCTCCTTTGCGTGGTCCTTGGTGTAGATCCAAGCTTTTCATTGCCTCTGGACTGGCCCCGAACTGCTTACCGGTCCAGTGTGCTGGTCCGGCGTCTGCAATTACTCCCACAACGGCTTTTCCGTTGTCTGGGTTAACCATAATCATCTTGCGATACTTATACCATCGACTCAGCTCAGTCGTATTAGTATTCCAATCTGGAAGATAAAGTGTTTGCACGGCAAAGTAATATTTCTCACGTAGATAATCTTCTTCTGTCATTTGGGCTTTGGTGGGAGCAAAGTAACCCCATCCTCCCAATCCAGGAGCGATGCCTGCTTCCTGCTCTTCGCTATGTTCAAAGAGGGTATCCCCGGGATACCTTTTAAGATGTTGCTCGTAGCCCGTGTATCCGTAATCATGATTTAATTTGTGTCCTTCAAATTCGGTCACTGCATTGATTCCGTAGGCGGATCTGAGAAGAATAGAAACTTTTAATGCATTTTCGGGAGATAGACGACCGGGGGTGTGTGGAAGCAGACCATGAAGGCGTTCTTTTAGCCATGAGGCAGTATCTTGTTTTGTAGCGAATCCATCTGCAAGTCTGTTTAGACTATCTTGGTGACGCAGTAGCGGGCCAGATCCCGAAGTTGGAGTTAGTAATAGAGTTCCTGTGATTGCTGTTCCAGCGAGTAGTTTTGCTGAATGTTCTGGCAGTTTTCTTAAGTCGAACTTGGGCCCAGAAAGAAGTTGATAGGCTCTGGGGCGATTAAGAGCAAATCTCTTTCTAGATTCAAGTTGTTTAAGCTTAAGTTTGGCTCTTAATAGATCGGCTGGGGCAGAGGGAGGCATCTTATTTGTCAAGCAGGCTTATGGCTTTATTAATTCTAGCAAGAGATTCATCTTTGCCCAAGACTAAAATTGATTCCGTAATGGGGGGAGTGAACTTTGATCCAGCAACAGCAATCCTTAGATCCATGAAAAAATCCCCAGTTTTAAATCCTTGGGACTCGATAGCCTGTTTAAAGTTCAGATTTAGCGAATCTACCTTAAATTCAGGAGAATTTGCTATAGTTTCACTTGCCTGTTTAAGATGGTGAAGGGCAGATTTGGTGAAAAGCTGCGGCTGAGGTTCTGGTAATGAGTAGAAAAACCCCGCTAACTTGGGAAACTCGGAAAGTTTGACGAGTCGATCCTTGACTAATGGAATTATATCTTTGAGTTTGGCATCAGACAATTCTGACGGGGGGATAAAGGGCGCAAGAATGTCAACTAGCTGCTCATCGGTTTTTTGACGAACATAATAGCTATTAAACCAGTTAAGTTTCTCTGTCATAAACCTAGGATTTGCTTCTTGAAATCCATTCATATCGAAGTTCTTGACGAATTCTTCCAAGCTAAATACTTCGCGGTTGTCTTTCGGGGCCCAACCCAGAAGCATAACAAAGTTCAAAAGAGCTTCGGGTAAATACCCATCTTCTAGAAATTGCTCGCAAAAAACAGAGTCTCTTCTCTTGGAAAGTTTCTTTCCGGTAACCGACGAAAGAATATCTGTTAGATGTCCGATTTCTGGTCTATTTCCTCCCATAAATTCGAACACCAATAAGTGAATTGGTGTGCTAGGCAACCAATCATGACCTCTTAATATATGAGTTATGTGCATATCTAGATCGTCGACCATTGCGGCAAGGTGATATGTGGGAAACCCGTCTGATTTAAGCAAAGTTGCATCATAAACAGACTCTGTTTCCCAGGAAATCTCTTTTCGATGGACGAAATCATAATAAGTCAGTGTTCGATTTGAAGGAACTTTTAACCTGATTGCACCCGAGGTGAATTGTTTGTCTCTGCACTGATCCCGAAGGATTAAAGAATACCCTGTCTCTTTGGAATTCCTAGGAGGACATTGACAGTAAAAAGCGTGACCATCGGAAACAAGCCTTTGGGCGGCTTTAAGATAAATACCAGTTTGGTGTCGCTGCGATTGGATATAATATTCATCCCAAACAATGCCGAACTTTTGCAGAGTTTTTTGTAGTGCTTGGGCAGAACCTGCAACTTCTCTTTTCTGATCCGTATCTTCAATGCGAAGGACGAACTTACCATTTCCCTGCCTCGCCATAGCAAATGCATAAAGCGCTGTCCGCAAGCCCCCAATATGGAGAAATCCAGTCGGAGAGGGAGCAAATCTAGTTTTAAGCATGGTTGGTTGATAGTAGAGACTACTTGAACGATAATAATTCTATCATGGCCACTCTTACAGAGACCGCATATTATGCTCGCAACTTCATCAAGTATGGATTGCTGACATTGTTTGGGCTGGTAATTGTAAGAGGAGCGATAATAATATCCGTGAGGATATACAAAGATGTATTTCCCCCACCACCTCCGCCGCCCACTGTTAAGTATGGCAAGCTCCCGAGATTGCCAATCTCGCAGTTCCCTAATCTTCCAACTACCATTACTTATAAACTTGAGACTTTGGACGGGTCTGCAAGCGCTGACAACCTGCGAGGAGTAAAGAACCCAGCACCGGGACAGGCCAAAGTTTTTGTAATGCCTCAAGGGGCGCCTAATTTATTGAGCATAGAGAGGTCAAAAGAAAGAGCCATAGCTCTGGGTTTTAGAGAAGATCCAGAGTTGCTCGACAATTCTATATATAGATTCCGAAATGAACTGGCGTTTGCCACCCTAGACGTTCACGCAACAACTCAGACCTTCCATTATATCTATTCCTGGCAAGGTAACCAAAGCATTCTAGGCAATCCCCCTCGAAGTACTGATGATGCCCAGAGGACGTTAGAGAATTATTTAAATAGTGCGGGAATACTGGCTGATGATCTTAAAAACGGTAAGGCGCTATTTAAGTTTATGAGAGCTAATGGGACAGGCTTGTCTGAGGTAAGTTCTTTATCTGATGCCGATTTTGTGAGAGTAGATTTGTTTAGGCAAGATTTAGACAATTTACCCATATACACTTCAAACCCGGCAGAAGGATCTGTTTGGGGGATTGTAACCGGGGCTGGTAAATTACAAGGTCAGATCATCGAAGTGGTATATAGATATTTTCCTGTGGAGAGACAAGAATTTGCCACCTATCCTATTAAGAGTTCTGCCCAAGCTTGGCAAGAGTTGGGACAGGGCAAGGGATTTGTGGTAAGTTTGGGAGATAACAGTAATGGCAATATAACAATTAGAAGGATTTATCTCGCCTATCTGGATGTGACACTTAATCCAGTACGTTTTATGCAACCAATATACGTTTTTGAAGGAGACAATGATTTTGTGGCTTATGTTCCGGCAGTAGCCGATGAGTGGATGCAATGATTGTGATTACGGAGGTAGAGTTTAGTCGTTCTTCATTAGGACATTTTCTGGATTGATCCAATCATGCGAGGAAAATGCCCATTCAATAAGAGACTTGGTTTCTTTAAATCGATCCTTGCTTCCCATAACGACAGTTATAATTTGATGCCCCTCTCTTTGCGTTAGGGCCACAAGTGATTCTCCAGCCTTTTGGGTGTATCCGGTCTTGATGCCCATGACTCCGTCGACTTTACCTAGTAGTTCGTTGACATTATTGAGTCTGTGTTCTATCTTGCCATCGCTGCTAAATACCGAGGCTTTAGCGGTTGAAACAATTCTTTTAAATTCATCTTGATGTAGAGCATAAATAGCCAGTCTAGCAAGATCTAAAGCCGACGAATAGTGACCCTCTTCGTCGATACCTGTAGGGTTTTTGAAGTGGGTATCGAGAAGATGTAATTCTTTCGCGCGTTCGTTCATTTTAGAAATAAATCCGTCTCTTCCTTCGGGGTATGCTAGAGCTAGAGCTTCAGCCGCGTCATTACCTGATGAGATCAGCATTCCATAAAGGAGATTTTCTACGCTAATTTTTTCTGCTGGTCTTAGATTAATTTTTTGAGATGGTGTGTTGATATCTCCCACGGTTACAATGCTGGACAAGGGATAGTTTTCAAGAGAAACTAATGCAGTCATCATTTTTGTCGTAGAAGCTGGATAAACTCTTTGTCGGGCGTCTTTTTGGGTCATCATGACGGCTGAATCTACATCCATCACAAGGTATGCTTTGGCTGTTAGTTCGGGTAGTGTTTGTTTATTGTTTTCTTGAGGATAAAAAGAAAGTGGGATCTGAGGGACAGAAAAATTCTCAACCGCATGGGAGTTAATTTCTATCGTAGAAAAAAGATTTTGGCCTGGAAGTAAACATAAGAATGAGAACAAGAAGAATAAGGCTGGATAGTTTGTATTTAGGTGAAGTTTTTTAAACGATTTGCCTTGTTGAGAAGCCATGAGTGTATTTTCTCACACAAGATCCTTATTGGGGGCGGGAAATAACTCTGCAAGACGGAAGTCTACTCTTTCCATGTCCCTAGGATATAGCGAAGCTTCCCGAATATTGGATAAATCTAGGAGTTTCATGGTAGTTCTCTCTAGCCCGTAGGAAAACCCTCCATGTTCTGGCATGCCATAACGAAACGCCTGTAGATACATCTCGAAGTTCTTGGGATCCATGCCACGGGCTTTAATTGTATCTACTAATTGCTGATAATCGTGGATGCGCTGGGCTCCGCTGCTGATTTCCAGTCCTTTATATAGTAAATCATAACTGAGACAATATTCTGGATTTTTGGGATCCGGTAGAGAGTAAAAAGCCCTTTTTTGAGTAGGAAAATGTGTAATGGTTACCAAATCTGAATCGTGCTCTTCTAGTGCCCATTTGCAAATTTCACGTTCATCCTCGGGCATAAGATCAGGTTCGCTGCGATGATCTATTCCAGTGCGTTTTAGAATTATTTCTTGAGCTTCACGCATTTTAAGACGAGGGGTGTGGGAGGGGATTCTACTGTGGGTAACTCCCAGTAAGTCTAGCCCCTGTGCACATTTTTCTTGAGTCAATTTAATGGTTTGCGAGAATACAAATTCGAGTGAGTCCAGAAGATCATCGAAAGAATCGATGAATCCAATTTCACAATCAAGCTGAATCGATTCGACCAAGTGTCTCGTTGTAATGGATGGCTCGGTGCGATAAATGTGAGAAATAAGAAAGACCCGTTCGAATATGCCAACCAACATTTGTTTGTAAAGTTGCGGGCTTTGGACCATAAAAGCCTTATAGCCAAAGTAATCCACTGGAAGAACTTCAGCTCCCCCTTCAGTTGAAGAGGCAGAAACCGTGGGTGGGAAAATTTCCGTACAACCGATTTCTCTAGCCGCTATACGAAATTGTTCGGCCAATTGTTCTTGGACTTTAAAGATGGTTTTGATTTTGGGGTGACGCAAAGTCAGGGACCGATTGTCCAAAAGGGTCGGCAGTTGAAGATCTAAATCGTTCTTGCTCATATCAAAGGGTAATTCCGCTGATTTGGAGATCACGTGAACATTTACGGCTGAGATTTCAACCTTACCTGTGGTGATTTTGGGATTAACCAATTTCTCTGGACGAGATTGGATTTTACCCTCTACGCTAATAACGTCTTCTGCGTGGATATCTAGAGCAAGATCCGGGGTCATGACTATTTGCAACAAACCGGTTCTATCTCTGAGATCCAGAAAGACAATCTTTCCATGATCGCGGCGGGTGTTAACCCAACCTTTGACAAGTACGGTCTCTCCTATTTCATTTAGAGTGTCGATTGCAAGAATGCGTTGCATAGGCATAATAAATAAAAAAAGACCCTGATAATGTTGGATCCTTCGTTTAAATTGAAGGAGGTGCCATCCAACTTTGGGTCTTAATTACAGCAATTACGGGCTTACCCGTGCTGATTTTGTCAGCATGCTCGTTAGGTGTCGGCCAACTTCAGTTCTACTCAAGAACAATGCAGTAGATATATTGTCTCTCTAGATTCTCATTTTGTCAAACTGTCTCTTTGAGAGCTCTAAGAATTTCATGGCGAGCTTTGGTAGTTACAATAAACTTAAGCCAATCTCTTGAGGGTAATTTTTTGTTGCGGTTAAGAACAATTTCTACCACATCGCCATTGGTAAGAGGTCGGTTCAATGATACAAGTTTATTATTAACTTTGGCGCCTATTGCTTGATCCCCCAACCTAGTGTGGACAGCATAAGCGAAGTCAATTGGGGTTGCATTTCTAGGAAGGTCGTAGACATCTCCTTTAGGTGAAAAGACCAGATTACGATGATTAAGAGCGTCAAATTTTAGGGCGTTGAGAAACTCCTCTGAATCAGTAATTTCTTTTTGCCAGACAATAAGTTGTTTTACCCAGGCTAATTTACTAGCTTGTGCGTTCACTTGACCCTTTTCTAATTTTTCGTCTTGGACCCCAGAGTTTTTTACTTGAGAGTAATTCCAATGCGCAGCGATACCCATCTCTGCCTCCTCGTGCATTTTCTGCGACCTTATTTGAATCTCTACAATCTTTCCTCCTGGCCCAAAAATGTTTGTGTGAATACTGCGGTAACCATTGGGTTTTGGGTTTGCGATAAAATCGCGGATTCCTATATATGGCACAGGACGAAACAAACCATGAATAATCCCGAGAGTAATATAGCAATCTTCGGTGCTTTGCGTGATGATTCTTACAGCTATAAGATCGTGGATCTTGGTAATGTCTCTGTCAATTTCTGGGCGGAGAAGCTTACGATATAGACTATATAGATGTTTGGCCCTCGCTTGGATATAAACACCCTGTAGGCTTTTAAGGTTGGTATTAAGAAGATCACGAAATTTTTCTATATAAGTTTTTGATAGTTTAAAATATGGGGTTGAATATTTTTTTATCCAGGAATGCTCTTGTGGGTACAGATAAGGGAAGCTGAGATCTTCAAGCTGTCCTTTAATGTCTCCTATTCCCAATCTTTCTGCTAAAGGCGCATAAATTTCGAGGGTTTCTTTGGCATTTTCTTCTTGTTTCTTTTGTGGAAGGTACTCCAGAGTACGCATGTTGTGGAGTCTGTCGGCAAGTTTAACCATCACTACTCGTAAATCTTTGGCCATTACCAAGAGCATCTTTCTCAGATTTTCGGCAAAGATTGCCTCACTTTTGCCTTTAAGTCTAATTTGAGTAATTTTTGTTACCCCATCAACAATACGAGTAACCTCCTCTCCAAATATTTTTATTAGATCATCTCGAGTGGCCCCACCATCTTCTATGGTGTCGTGAAGAAGACCTGCTGCAAGAGAATCATTATCTAGCCTCCAGTCAGCCAGAATCTGTGTCACAGCCAATGGATGAGTAATGAAGGGGTCCGCCGAGAGCCTGGTCTGACCAGAATGTGCTATCTGAGCAAACTCAAATGCACGTTCTAATTTCGACACGTCGAAATTGGGGTTGTAAGAGACGACCTGTTTTGCGATATGGTCAAATTTTTGTCTAGGACTTGTTGGCGACATCTTTGATCTTTAGTTCTAGAGAAATAGAACCATTGAATGAATTTTCATTGATAGTCGAAACGGTGTCTACTTTGCTTCCTGGCAAAAGTATAGAGGAAAAATTACCAAGATTGAAGCCTATTCCAGCAATTTGGAAGCTGCCATCTGTAAGCAATAGTTTGAGATGTTGATTTGTCTTACCAACAGCACGTGACTCTAATATATTTAAATTATTGATCGCAAATACAGGTTCTGGGTTGCCTAGTCCAAATGGCTCAAGTGATTTGAGCATGATGGCTGTCGAGGAATTTACTTGTTCGAGTAATAATTTACAATCAATTTTAATTACCCTTTTCATTTGGTCTGAGGAGATTTTCTCTTGACTAATTGAAATGAGTTTGTCTTTGAATGCTTCTATATTTTGTGTTTTGAGACTAATGCCAGCAGCCATAAAATGGCCCCCTACCGAAAGCAGGAGAGACTGAGCTAGTTTGAGATGTTGTGTGATGTCAAAACCTGCGATGGAACGAGCAGAACCCTTACTAATTTCTCCACCTTCACTTATAGCTATCGAGGGGCGATGGAACTTCTCAGACAATTTGGAAGCGATAAGACCTACAATTCCTTGGTGATATTCAGGACTACTTACAATCAGGATATTAGGAATGTTCTGTCCATATTTCTTCTCGACTGAAGCGAGCGCATGTTCTAGGGCGTGTGTAGTTTCTTCTTGTCTTAAACGATTTGTGCTATCTAAAATACGAGCAAGAGCAGCGGCCTTATCAATGTTTTTAGTACAGAGAAGGCGTAAACTGTCTATGGCATGTTCTATTCTGCCCATAGCATTAATTCTAGGACCGATGATAAAACCCACTTCGTAAGTACCAATCGTACCGGGCGAAATACCGGATGTTAAAAACAGAGCCTTTAGGCCGATGCGATTAGTTTCTCTCAAAGCAAGAAGCCCATATTTCACCAAACTGCGATTAACTCCTGTCAGAGGAATCATATCAGCAATGATAGCAATGGCAGCGAGCTCTAAATGTGAAGGGTCAGCATGGGATAAAAGTTGAGAGAAGGAGTATGCAAGGGCACCAGCGCAAGTGGTCTTGGAATGAAGAATAACTTGAGCTTCGGGAATTTCTTCTCCTTGTTCATGATGGTCAACAATAATCAGGTCTATACCTTTATCTTTGCAGTATTGTGCAGCTTTTATAGCAGTTATGCCATTATCGATGGTGATTATTAATTTGGCTCCTTTGCTTATACAAATGTCGATACCCACCAGAGAGAGTCCGTAACCTTCCGATTCACGATGAGGAATATGAGGGAAAACTCCCCCATACGAGGAATATATCGTCTCCCAGAGAATGGCAGTAGCGCAAACGCCATCTACATCATAATCCCCGTAAATTGCAATTTTATTACCTTTTTGACAATGACTTTCGATCAGATTTTTGGCCTTATCGCAAGCTAATTTATCTAGTCCAAAATCTGCCTGACTTAATTTTTCAGGATGAGATGGGTTGAGAAATTCGCGTTTATCCGAATCTGTTATTATTTTTCTGTTTTCTAGAATCAAACTTTTTAGATCCTCAAGGTTGTTAGGAATGACGTCTTTTAATATTTGCCACTGATAAGCCATGGTGCGTGGGGTGATGTAAATATATAATTTTGGGATGGAGGTAACTGTACCACAGAAAGTTGGTCAAGTATTGCGAATGGTGTTTGAGGCAGGATTTGAGATATATATAGTCGGAGGAGCCGTGCGTGACTTACTACTAGGAAGACCGATTCTAGACTGGGATTTTACTACCAATGCAACCCCTGAAGAGATACTGCGTATCTTTCCAGAGGGGTTTTATGACAATAAATTTGGGACCGTAGGAATCTCTTTTGAAGAAGAAATGAGGCCATATGAGATTACTACATTTAGAACTGAGGCGGAATATACGGATAGCAGAAGGCCCATAAGCGTAGAATGGGGCAAAAGCCTTAATGAAGATCTAATAAGACGAGACTTCACCATAAATGCAATGGCGCTTGAACCAAAATTGCAGATTTCAAGCCCTGAGAAATTGGCGTCAAATGGCCAGACAATTGTCTTTAGTGTGGTTGATTTATTCGAAGGAAGAAGAGATATTGAAAAAAAACTCATTAGGGCGGTTGGTAATCCAAATGAGCGTTTTGCAGAGGATGCTTTAAGGATGATGAGGGCAATTAGGATAGCTTCAGAATTGGGATTTGCAATAGAGACGGATACATTTGCTGCCATTTGTGCCAACTCCCAAACCATTGCCAACATATCTGGCGAAAGAATTAGAGAGGAATTGTTTAAAATACTTAAAACCGAGTATGTTTATGATGGATTAGTACTGTTAAGAAATAGTGGGATATTGGGTATAATTTTGCCTGAAGTCGTTGCAGGTTTTGGAGTAGAACAGGCAAGCCCAGGGAGACATCACGTTTATGATGTGGGAATGCATTCGTTTTTGGCGACTAAATTTTGTTCATCAAACGACCCGCTGGTCAGACTTGCAACTTTGCTTCATGACTGCGGAAAACCGATGACTTATAAAAAGTTACCGAGTGGGACTATTACTTTCTACAATCACGAGGTGACAGGAGCTGCGATTGTTTACAAGATTGCCAATAGGTTAAGGCTATCAAAAGAGCAAACGAAGAGATTGGTGACATTGGTAAGGTGGCATCAATTTAGCGTGGATGACAGACAGACTGATAGCGCTATTAGAAGATTTATGCGGCGAGTCGGAAAGGAGAATATTGCCGACATGTTGGCCTTAAGAACTGGGGATAGGTTAGGAGGTGGGGCAAAGGAGACATCATGGAGATTGGAAAAATACAAAGAGAGGATTGAACAGTTAAGTGTGACACCGTTTACAATATCTGACTTGGCAATTGACGGAAACGATATAATGAAGTTATTACAAGTAGCTCCGGGACCTGTTGTGGGAAAGATACTTAGCGTATTATTTGAAGAGGTAATGGAGGATCCCTCCCTTAATGACCCGACATACTTAGCAAAAAGGGCTGGAGAACTTAAGAACAATGTTAATTAGCATCGTGGCGATTGAAATTTTCAAAGATAAACAGCAGAGGTGTTGCAATAAATGGAGAGGAATAGGTACCGGAGATTGTACCAATCAAAAGGGCTATAACGAACCACCTTATTGATTCTCCTCCCAGAAGGAAGAGAGCAGTAAGCATAAATATAATGGTGAGGGAATTGTTCAAGGACCTGACAAGGGTCTCGTTCAAGGCACGATTAATTACATCTTTCCAGGAAAGATTCTTATTGATTTTGTGTGATTCACGGATACGATCGAAGACAACAATTGTGTCGTGTACTGAAAAGGAGAGAGCTGTAAGAAGTGCCGTGACAAAGAGTGAATCCACTTCGATACCAAAAATATGCCCCAAAAGAGAGAAAACCCCAAGAATTATGAGTGTATCGTGGATGGTGGCTAACGTCGCTGCCAATCCGAATTTGATATCTCTGAAGGCATAGGCAACATAGAGAAGGATGGTGACCGTGGCCAGCAAGAGGCCAGTAAATGTTTTTTTGATAAGCTCCTTGCCAATTGTGGGTCCCAAAGTCTCAAAGTGAATTTCAGTGGGTTTGTCCCCTGAAGTGTCCATAATCTGTTTAAGATTACGGATACCTGTCAGATCAAGCGCTGGTAGTTTGACTGAAACGTTATTGCCGTTTTTCACCACAAATTCATCTAACTTGAACTTGCTTTCAAGACTAGATTTAAGTCTCTGGGCGTCAAGTTTATCATACCGATATTCGGCAACAGTTCCACCTTTGAAATCTATTGAAGGTTTTAAACCATGTCTGAACAATGAGATGGTCCCTGGAACAATAACTATTAGAGAGACAATGATATATAAGTACCGATATTTGAGGAAATTGATCATGGTTTAATATTTAGTTGTTTAGTGGAAAAGAAGGTTCTGATTAGAGTGCGGGTAACAACAATTCCCGTAAAAAGGCTAACGACAATTCCCAGGAAAAGAGTGAAAGCAAAACCTCTCACAAGTCCGCTGATATTGAGAAAATTCCAATTGAGGGGATTGAAAAGAATGAATGTCGTAATAAGCGTTGCGATGTTTGCATCCTTGATAGATTCCCAAGCTCTACCGAAACCTAATTCCATAGCCACTCCCCAGGGCTTGCCGTAACGCAATTCTTCCTTTATTCTCTCGAAGACCAAGATATTACTATCAACTGCCATTCCAATTGAAAGAATGAACCCAGCCATACCGGGAAGGGTGAGGGTGACGGGAATCAATCTGTAAAGACTTAAAGATAGTAGTCCATTTACCAAAAGGGCAATGATTGCAACAATGCCAAGATTACCGTAATTGGCCACCATAAATATTGCGACAATTGCAAGTCCTACAATTCCGCCTCTTATACTTTTGTTGATAGATTCTTGCCCGAGAACCGCACCAATATCCTTTTGTTCAACCAATTTAAGAGGAACAGGGAGAGACCCGGCATTAAACAGAGAGGTGAGAGACTTGGCCTCGGTTATCGAAAAATTGCCACTTATCTGCCCTCTCTCGTCAATTTCTGACTGAACTACAGCTTGAGAGATAACTCGGTCATCCAGAAAGGCGATTAGTGATTTGCCGATAAGACTGCGGGTGAGAGCTGCGAATTTTTCTTTGCCTTCTGGGGTGGTTTGGAAACCAATTGCAGGTAAACCATTGGAGGTGTTAAAAGTTACTTGAAAAGATTTCATATCTGCACCAGTGATACCTGTAGAAACTGTATTTTCCAAAGTAGGAATAAAAGTGGCCTCAGCGGATGCATCTTTGTATTTGCGGAATTCAAGTTGTGCAGTCTTTCCGATGATACTTACGGCTAAGTCAATATCTTTAACGCCGGGAAGTTCTACCGCAATACGGAAATGATTGTCGGTAATAATTGACTGGACTGTCGATTCTGAGACACCAAAATAGTTGACACGAGATTCAATGACTCTCTTCGCGGCTTCCAGGGCCCTGGTTTTGTCGTCATCTGGTAAGTTTGTAGCGTCAGCTTCATAAACTAGTCTGGTGCCCCCTTGGATATCCAAACCTTTTTTGAGTTCCAGATCTCTTGTTAGCGACCCGAATTTAAGTGGTGGACGACGTAGATCCCATTCTAAGTTTACTTTTCCCCAGTGAATTCTCACGGGTGTTGTTTTGGGCATATTGATAATGAAACTGAACAAAGCAAGAAAGCAGATGAGATAAAACTTGATTGTGTTATTTAGCATATAAATGCTATAGGTTTTTAGTTAATTTAGGAGAAAGCAATAATTGAGTATCCCCTAAAAAAGTATAAGTAATTGATTTTGTAGATCTATCTATACTGATTTTCACTTCATCCCCGGCTTTGATTCCCTCGTTTTTGGTGAAAATAGCAGGGATAGTGACAGCTAGAGAGTTTCCTGAACGAATAACTTTTTTAAGCATTATGGAAGTTAATATTTAACTAACCAGATCTTGTTCGTCACCTATAATCATAACGCGACTTTGATAGAGAATTCCCAGAAGAAAAGGGTCTCTCCTGGTCTTGCGAAATTTATACTCCTCTTCACTCATGACGGTATAATTTATTTCATAACCACGAAGTGCCTCCTCTACTCTAATAATAGCTGCAAGCTCTGGTAGAACAATTTCTCCCACGACCAAGAGATCCACGTCGTCAGAATTACGATTTAGACGGCGAATAAATTTACCAGACAGAACTGCAAAAGTAACTCGACCAATACGAGAACGATGTTTGAGGATTGCACCTCCCAGACCTGTTGTTTTACCTACCAGATTAACTAAATCTGAATAGAGAGGATAATCTTTGCGAAACCAGTAATATACCCTATTTCCCCGTGGTTCTTTCTTAACCATTCCAGCACTTTCCATATGCGCAAGCTCACGCCTCACGGCATTAATTTCTTCTTCTGTACGCCTAACCAAATCCCTGACGTGTATAAGTTGAGTTGAATCCTTAAGGAATTCTTCAAGAAGTTTGACTCTGACCTTGGAGATAATGATGTCTTTTAGCATGTTCCTACCATATTATACTCAAAAAGAGTAAATAATATACTCTATACTAGTGGCAGGCAACAATTTGGTTAGTAGATTACCTCAGCACCGACTGGAACATTTTCTATCCAGATAGTACCTCTGTCGAATTTAACCTCTTTTCCTTTGCTGTCTAGGAATTTAGTACGGTCCGTTCTGTCTTTTTTGTTCCATGTACCTTCTGATACTTTGCCATCTTGGAAAACAAGAGCTTTACCTGAGCCTTTATTGGCATAGATCAAGTGAACATTGTTGTCATACCCATCATTGGCGCGAGATTCTTTGCTGAATTGGAGAATCACATTTTTGCTGACGAGCTGAGTATCGTAATCTAAGTCTTTATGAATGGCCCCACCGTTGCTGCGTTTGTATACATTGTTAGCCTTATCATATTCCCAGGTAACAAAGTAGTCTCCATAGCCTGCCCAAAACTTAATAGTAAGACCTTTATCTCCTCTGTCCGCTTCTGCGGCTTCGTCTTTGAAAAGCCATTTAACGAATTTCTTATCCCAGCGATTGCCGTTCTCGTCGGTCGCAGCTAATTTGCGTTTTTTACCAGCATACTCCCAAAGTTTGTCGGTAGTACTATACATGGTGTGTTCAGTGGCAACAGGATGGCCTAGACGCTCATAATCACGCCAAAAAGTCGGGAAAGGAATTGAATACTGATTCATATCATTGTAGTTAGCCCAACCATAAGTTGTAATTTGACCAAGTGCATCTGCCTTAGCTCCACCCTGACAGCCTGAACCAGTTTCGCGATTACAATTGGCTCCCCCCACATGAGTATAGAGTGGATAGTCACCATATTCGGAGATCCAGTCAAGGAAATAAGTACGAGCTGACCTCACCGGGCCGACTTGGACTTCCTCTGAGGAGGCACCGCAGTAGAAAATGGCCAAGAAACGAGTAATACCTCCTTCAGCCACAGCTTCATAAACGACGTCGGCTTTGGAAATTCCTGATTGAGGTCTGGCTTCTTGATGATTTTCGATCATTACGCCTAGGGGTCTTCTGGTGTCCCAAATGTCTTTTTCGGTTTTGGTGTATTTAGCACCGTTAAGTGGACATTCTTCGGTCATGGGGGCGTTAGTATCTACTTTAGAGCGACGTTTCTCGAGCTTGTCGCCCGTTAGGGGTGTAGCTAACTGGGCTGAGCCGTTGTTTGAGGTCTTAAAAAGAGCATAAGAAGTTCCTGTTGAGACTAAGTAAATTCCTATGCAAGCGATAATGAGTTTAGTTTTCATAAAGATGATTTGGCAGTTTTAATTGCCTGAAGCTCTTCTTTGGACAAAGGTTGGTCGGATTCCCCGTGTCTTAGAGCCTTTATATATATTCTGGTGTAATCACGACCATTAAAGCCTGTTATTACTATACCAAAATTTTTCTGATCCAAAAGAGCTAGGGTAAATGATTGATTACCTCCAGTGTCTGTAAAGGGATTGAATTTTACCAGACCGACCTTTTGATAATAACATTTTGTTAACTCTGTCAACTCTACAATATCTTTTTCGTGTTTTTCCACACGAGAATTTAGTTTGGCTTCCTCTTTTAGAAGAGTTTCCAAAGCTTCTTTAAGATTTACGTCCCCTTTAATTGTGAGTTCGGTAAAAAATTTGCTGATTTTGGCAATCCAAAGAGACAAGATGGCAAGCCAGAAAAGAACAAAAATCATTAGCAATTTCTTTACTGATTTATATTAACTGCCTAATGTATGGTGGTCAACCTTTTGACGCAAAGATTTTAGATATTACCCGATTTACAACTTGTCAGAATAAGATCTCGGTGTTAGATTGGCGCATATGGGAAGACGGCGAACGAGAAAGGAAAGAGAGACGGCGGCGGTTAAAAGAGGTGTGTCTTCATCTCTCGACGGTTTAGCGTATACGTTTGCAAGGGCTGGGACGACACATGTGAATCTAGCAAAAACAGTCACACCTAGCCCTAGCTACATATGGGTTAAAAGGGACTTGCAAAGGACACTTATTCTTACAGCTCTTGCGTTTAGCTTCGAGTTGTGCCTATACTGGGTTCTGGAATTAGGAGGATGGTGGAGACTATCATCCTTAGTTTCTAAATTTACAAACTGAACTTTATGAATTTTTCGAATTTTACTGCTTTGAGAGGAGGTGATTTCTGAAATGGCTTCAATGTATTGCGTTAAGTGCCGTGCAAAAAGAGACGATCCAAATGCCCAGAAAGTCACAATGAAAAATGGTAAACCCGCCATGAAGGGCAAATGTCCAGTTTGTGGTACAGGAATGTACAAGATTGGTGCGGCTTAATCCTTAAAGCGAAACTTTATGGATAGGAATCCGACTCCTCAGGGAGTCGGATTCTGGTTTAGATAATAGTCATATGTGAATATTCTTCTGTGATTACTTTGGTAATTAGTTTTTGTGCCTGTTCTATGGGGGCCTCGATTTTAAATCCACATCCTTGTGGGTGCCCTCCTCCCCCCAAAGCTCGGGCAATAACACGAAGGTCAACATGAGGGTTTTTGTTTCCACGAAGCGATCCTTTAGTAAAGCCAGGTTTGGGCTCCTTGAGTGTAACTACAAAATCAGTTTCTCTGACCCTCCACAATAGATCGTCTTTGAGGATTTCCATGGCATTGTCGATAGATGTAGTTTCATATTTAATACAAAATTCATAGGGCACGGTCAAAAGTACATAAGAAAATGTCGGACTCAGTTGTACCCGTTGGATAAGTTTGCCAATTACATTGAGGGCTTCAAAGGCATAGGACTCGAGCCAATATCTTACTTTTGTGTGGTCTGCTCCAGAGGACATAAGCTCTTTCGCAGTGGCAAAGGTCTTGGCATTAGTTTCAATCGTACGAAAGTTTATTGTATCTGCTACCAATCCAGCATAAAGGAGTGTTGCGATCTCGGGAGTGATTCCTAGTGGCTTTAGAAGCTCAAGGACAAGCTGAGTGGTGGAGTTAGCGCTTGAATCAACAAGAGAGAGATTTCCAAAATTTCCATCCCCATGATGATCGATTTGGATAACAAAGAGATCATTTATCCATTTAATTGGCATTTTGGGGCGATTTTCACTAATAAGCTTTTGAGGGTTTGAAGTATCGGTCACTATGACCAAATCGGGGTTTGTGGGAACATAGTTGAGAATATCCACAGTTTTGATTATTTGTGCCCTAGTAAATTCTGTATAAGGAAAACGGAGTGGAGTATCGCTTATAACCTCGATTTCTTTTCCCAATTCTTGAAACTTGATGGCAAGGGCGAGCGCTGAACCTACAGCATCAGCGTCTAATCTTCCGTCAATTGTCAAAATAATTTTTGAGGAAGAGGAGATCTTACTATTTATAGAATTGATGATTTGTTGGCGATCCATGGAAGGTTATTTTAACAGGGATTGGATTATTCGTTCCTGGGTCGATATTGTATTGCCTCGGCGATATGCGAAACCTGTATATTTTGCTCTCCTGCCAAATCTGCGATTGTACGGCTGAGTTTGATAGTACGAAAGTAGGACCTAGCGGAGAGATGCAGGGAGTTTACGGCCTGGCGAAGAAGTTTTTGGCCATCATTTGTCAGGCTGCAATAATTTTTGACGTCTTTGCTGGTCATCTCGCCGTTTGAGAAGATATAGTTGTCCGCAAATCTTTTTCTTTGCATAGCACGAGCGGCTTCAACACGTTCTTGGACACTTTTGGAGGTCTCCTTGGATCTGTTGTTGTCTTTATCCATCAGCTTGTCCACATCAACAGCTGCGACCGATATATGAAGATCGATGCGATCAAGAATCGGGCCCGAAATACGGTTTTGGTACCGAGAGATAGCGCCGGGTGAGCATATACATTCCCGTTTGAGATCTCCTTTGTACCCACAAGGACATGGATTGGCTGCAGCGACTAATAAAAACTTAGCGGGAAATTTAATTGATCCCTTGGCCCGGCTTATATGGACAATTCCATCTTCTAAGGGTTGGCGTAGGCTTTCAAGAACATGTCGGGGAAATTCCATGAACTCATCTAGGAAAAGTACCCCTCTGTGGGCCAATGAGATTTCTCCAGGAAGCGGATGGGGACCTCCGCCAATGAGGCCGATCCTGCTCGTGGTGTGATGAGGGCTACGGAAAGGGCGATTTTTGATTACAGATTCCCCCGCTGGCAGATTTCCAGTAATTGAGTAGATTTGAGTTATCTCTAGGGCTTCTGTTTCGGCGAGGGAGGGTAAAATTGAAGGCAGGGCGCGAGCGAGCATAGTTTTACCCGATCCGGGAGTACCTATGAGAAACAGATTATGGTTACCAGCCGCTGAAATCTCCGCTGCCCTTTTGGCTTGTTCTTGACCTTTGATATCGGCAAAATCGAATTCACAAATATTGGAGTGGCTGTCAATCGATGCAAATGGAATATGGCCTAATGGTCTTATCAACTGAGTATTTTGCAGATGGTGATAGAGCTCCAAGAGAGTATTTACAGGATAGACGGTGATGTTTTGGATAATTGCCCCTTCGGTTGCATTAATGGCTGGAATATATAGATTCTCTATTTTTAATGACTTTGCCAAAAACGCAGCAGGGAGGATGCCTTTAGTGTGTCGCAAAGATCCATCGAGAGAAAGTTCTCCTAGAAAAAGAGATTTGTCGATTTTGGCATTTACTTGACCTGAAGCTAGAAGTAACCCCAAGGCAATGGGCAGGTCGAAAGCTGGACCCTCTTTGGGAAGATCTGCTGGGGAAAGATTGACCGTGATCCGGTGTGGAGGTAAATCTGCTCCTGAGTTTTTTAGAGCGCTACGAACACGTTCTTTTGATTCCTCTACCGCTTTCCCAGGCAAGCCTACAATCGTGAATGAGGGAAGGGATTTGGATGAGATATCTACCTCCACTTCTATAAGAATGGGTTCTAATCCTACCGTTGTTGCAGAGAAGACACGGGCAAGCATGATTTATCATACATTTTACCCATTTGGGTTGAAATATCAGGAAAAATCATATATTATGGGGCTTGCTGGAAGATGGAGACTACCCTTCGGTATTCCGAAGGGAGGAAAGTCCAGACAGCCGAAAGCCGGGAATGGAGGGCAACCTCCGACGTGAGAACGCTAGTGGCTTTGGAGTGAAAACTTCAAGGTACGGGTCCTGAAATGACAGGGCTTGAGAGTCACAGAGACGAACGTTTTTCTAAACCGCAAGGCACGAAAAACGAGTGAAACGCTGATAATCCTCCCCGCTGCAACCTCCGAATTGGGTCATGACATGCTTTCGTCGTACGGCCCTAAAGTTTGAGGGCATTAGAGAAATTGTCTCTTGCAACAGAATCTGGCTTACAAGTTTCCAGCAATTTTTCAAAACCGCTTCTTAAAATTTGAGGCGGTTTTGAGGTATTAGGAGTTTGTTTTTCTGGAAGCGAGATACTCAAAGATAATTACCTTAAGAACAAGAATCACGGGTATTGCCAACAATCCTCCAAGTGGGCCGCCGATATTGAAACCGATCATAAGAGAAAGAAGAGCGACAAGAGGATTCACCCCAGTAACTCTTTGCATTATTTTGGGTACCAAGAGTCCGTTTTCTAATTGTTGAACGATGAAGTAAAGTGCAGCAACAGCTAAAGATATATAGGGAGAGATGGCCGCGGCAGTGGCAATGGCTGGAACAGCAGATATAATGGGCCCGATTGTTGGAACCACTTCTAGCATGCCTGCAACGATAGCCAATGGAAGAGCATAAGGAACTGCCAAAAGAACTAGGCCCAAATAGCACATAAAGCCAACTGTGGTCATGAGTACCAGCTCACCCCTGACCCACCCCCCAAGAGAGCTTTCGATTTTGTCAATTAAAACGGCAGCCCTTTTTTCTCCCCCATCACCAAACATGGCCACCAGGTACTGTTTTAGGTTAATTCTTTCCATGAGCAAATAGAAAGTGAGAACACCAATCGTAAAGATGGAAATCAGGTTAGTAAAAATGCCTGCAGTGAATTTGAGAATGTTTCCAGGGATTTGACTAAATTCACTGATTTGTGAGGTAAGGATACTCGCGTCTAAATTAGCGAAGCGGATGTTTCTTACGATGTTTGGGAGTTGGGCGATAAGATTACTGGTCTGCTCCACTAAAAGCGGAATAATTTTGCCTACCGAAACACTAAAGATAGTAATTACCAGAAAATAGATCAGGCCGATTGCAAGCCATCGGGGGAACTTCATCTTTTGGAGTCTGTCAATCGTAGGGTTTAAGGCTGACATGAGAATTATGGAGATAAGGAGAATCACGATAATCTCCAAAATGCGTAGTAAGAACCAAATGGCCCCTACTAAAAGAAAGGCAAAGATAATAGTACGGTGGGAGATTTCAATCTTCCTGGGCATAACTTTAATCGAATCTTCTCAAATTAAGAGAGGTAACTAGTTTCCATTATACCAATTTCGAATCAAATTTTCGGCGTTTTCTTCCCAACTCTCCTGGGTAGTATCAAACCAATTGATATTAGGGTCCTTTTTGAACCAAGTTATTTGTCGTCGAAGATACGATTTTTCTGATTTTTCCCACCTATTTGTTAGTAGATGCATAGGAGATTCTGCTTGAGAAGCTTTAGGACTTTGTAGGTAACTTCTCCACTCCATAATCCCTGTTGCTGTCATTGCAGGTAGATTTAAGTCTAACCCTGAACGCAATAGTTTAGCTGCTTCCTTTCCAGCTCCTAGGGTAATTCTTTGTCTTACTCTTTCGTGTATGCGTTTTTCTAATTCTTCTTTGGGAGCAGTGAGGCCTATTTTTAGAAAACCACGCCTCAACTTGTTGTTTAAATATTCTAGGTTGGGTTTTTGGTTTGATACCTCTATTGCTCTTATTAACCGGCGAGGGTTGTTGAGATCTGAAGAATTCATAGTTATCATCCTTTCACGAGAAATTCCCCTAAGGATATCTTGAAGTTGTGCAATTGATTTGGTTTGCAAACTTTTTCTAAGCTCAGGGTTGGGAGGAATTGAAATAGTTTCTATATTTTCTGATATAGAGCGTAAATACAGGCCACTTCCTCCAACTATTATGGGTAGTTTCCTTCTGAAATGAATATCCGTGATGACTATTTCGGCCAAATTTTTCCACAAAGAAATATTAAATTGCTCATCCGGGTTGACAATATCATAGAGCCAAATTCTAATTTTACCGTTACTATAATAATTAATTTTTTTATCCTCAAATGTTAAAAGACTATCGACTTTATTAAATCCAGTTGGAATGTCTTTACCGGTTAAGATATCCATACCTTTATATACTTGTCTGGAATCAGCAGATATCAACTCACCATTAAATTTACTCGCAAGTTTTAAGGCAAGGGTCGTTTTGCCCACAGATGTTGGGCCGCAAACAATCAGGGTCTTTGAGTTTAGAGTCATGGTTCGGTTATATATTGCCTTAATTTAGCTACTCGCTGATTGATAATGGCGAAGAGAATAGTGCCAGAAAGCTAAAGAGACAAAGATAGAGATTAGAGACAGGATCACCGAGAGGACGATAAGGAGCGGTGACAGTAACCCCATTAAAGCCTTGGCTGGAAAGGTAATCATTATCCCCAGAGGAAGAATGAAAGTGATAAGAAATCTAATTGGCTCTATATATACGTCTGCCGGAATGCGAAGCATGGAGGTCAAGTCGCGATAAATATTGATAAGATGATCAACCGATGTAGTAATAATACCTAACCCCAGCACAAAGATATGGAAGGAGGCCGCGATTGCCAAGCCATTTATGATCAAAAGGCCATACAACATCCATTGAGATAAACTTGGCGCAAGAAACGTGACTCCATACCATAAAGTTGTGATTATAATCAGGATCAACATCACAAAATCTAATACATCCGCGCCACCCAGAAGAACTCGCAAAAGCGGGTTTATTGGTTTAACCAAAATTCCATCTAGCCCTCCTGAGACCACAAGTGGACGGAAACGATAGACTTCGCGGAAAAGAAGCTGGGCTAAAGTGTCTATCAAATTAAAGGATAGGTAGAAAAAAATAATCTGTTCTCGTGAATACCCAGCCAAGTTTCTCGTACTACCAAAGACAAAGTTTAAAAAAATAAGGAAAAGGGCGATACGCAGAATTTTGCCAGTCATAAAAATGATTATGGTGGCCCTTTGCGAAAGAACTTGCTGAAATGAGTTGTTTGAATAATGGAGCCAAATATGAAATTCGCGCATAAATTATCGGCCTTCTGATGAATATGCTATAAGCCCTTTTTTCCAAATATATTTAGTCGCTTGCGACATAAGAACAAGCCAGATCAGAGACTGAAGTAAAACGCGCAATGCATTTATCCCGCTGGTTTTCCCTAAGAGGATTGCAATCGGATAGTATACGAGATATGGGAAAGGGGTGAAGTCTAAAATAGTTATTGCCCAGTGAGGTAGAACATCGAGGGGAAATATCTGTCCTGCAAGAATTTCGATGAGGACCAGCGTGACAAAGGTTAGACCCCATGTATTTTCGGGCGTCCAAAAGGCAACAAATTTAGTTATAACATTGACAAAATAGTAGATGAGCGTGGCCATAAAGATACTGATCACAAATCCTAAAATCGAAAATATATCTGCGGGTAAGTAAATGTTTGGTCGAAGTACAAACCAGAGTAGCAAAATTTCCATAAAAGCAAAAATGATATTGAGCAATTTACTTGCGAGATCGCGAGTGAACCAATATTTAAGGTAACTTATTGGTTTTACTAAATAGTTGCTAAGGTCGCCGCTACTGATTTCTCCTCCGATATTGTCAGCTGATGGGGCCGAGAAAATAATGGTCTGAATTACCAATACAAGAAATATATAAGCGAATATTTCGGGTTGGTTATATCCGAAGACCTTATTATTTGAGACAAAGATGCCTCGCCAAAGAAAGAAGGTCATAAGCAAGCGTAAAATGTTGCGAAATCGCCAAAGAAGGAAGTTGAGACGATATACAAATTCGTTTTGCCAGGCTATTTGGAATACGGTGAAATACTTGGACATTTACTAAGCGACGTCTTTGCCGGTGAAGACTTCTCTGATAATATCTTCGATTTGGGGTTCTTCAATATTGAGGTCAGCAACAGGAAATTCTTGTAAAAGTTCGGCAGCAGCAAGAGAAGCTGCGCTCCTTTTGACTGAGACAACTGCTTTGGGAAAGTCAAACTCTTTGATCTCTCCAATGGATTTGAGTTTATCCTGTGTGACTTTTTTACTGAAAACAATGGAAAGTAGTTTATGATCCGCAAATTTCTCAATAATTTCTTGAAGCTTACCATCAAAGAGGATTTGGCCCTTATCAATAATGATGACCCTTTCACAGAGCTCCTTGACATCATCCATGTAGTGACTTGTAAGGAGAATTGTTGATTTCTTTCGCTGGTTATACTCTTTGATAAAGTCGCGCATTTTCTTTTGCATAACCACATCTAGTCCGATGGTCGGCTCATCAAGAAAGAGAATTCTGGGCGAATGGATAAGGGCAGCTATGAGTTCACATTTCATTCTCTGTCCCAGCGATAGTTTTCTGACCTGGACCTTTAGAATATCCTTGACATCTAGGAGCTCTGTAAGTTCGTCCAAGGTTTGTTTATACTCTTTGTCCGGGACCTCATAAATTTCTTTATTGAGTATAAAACTCTCGATAGCCGGTAAATCCCACCAAAGTTGATTTTTCTGACCCATAACAAGAGAGAATTGTTTTTGGAAGGCAGATTTTCGATCCCAAGGGGTGTAGCCCAAGACGCTTACATCGCCCGAAGTGGGATAGAGAAGACCAGATAGGACCTTTAGGGTGGTGGTCTTGCCAGCACCGTTGGGACCAATAAAACCGATAAGTTCTCCTTCGTTAATTTCAAAGGAGATATCATTGACCGCTTTGGCGTCTTTGTATTTTCTATGAAAGAGAGATTTAATCGATCCTGCAAGCCCGGGTTCCTTCTCGTGAATTTTATAATACTTTTTGAGGTGTTTGACTTTGATAATTGGCTCTGCCATAGTTTCCAAATTATATATAAATAGCGCCTTAAGAGCTAGCACTGGTGCAGTGATCTAGTACCCATTGGGAATTGCGCATAAAAACCAGGAGGGCTGCAAGGCTGTGTTTCGTGGTTTAACTACTATTAGCTACTAGCAGAGGAGTATTTTTTAAGCCCTTGATTCCAGATAGTTTTGCCAAGGAGGAAGAATAACAAGGTGATGATATGGAACCAAATTATCCACTTGAGTTCTAATTTGCCGAAAAGAGCCTCTGATGGAACAGTGGTCATCAAGGCAATAGGGACAATCAGGGTAAACAGATGTCTTAGAAAATGTCCGTATATTTCTTTAGGAAATCTGGAAGCGTCAAAAAGAGAAGTGAAAACGTGATGTATATTGCCTAGCCTATCGAAGAAAAGAGAGGAGGCAATAGTTGAGAAGTAAACTCCATACATTAATACAATACTAAGCAGGAGCAGATGTAGAAAGATGAGTGAGTTTACGGGTGTGGGAAAATGACCCAATACCTTAAAACCAAAGATAATGAACGCCGTACCGCCAACTATTGAAGGGATGGTGGAGAAACTAAATTTTTGAACGGAGACGAGAAATTGGCTATTCGTTGGTTTTACTAAGATAATATCCAATCTCCCCTCTGCTATGTTTTTGGGGATTACCGAAAAACTTTGGAACATCCAACTCCAAACCGGAATTACTAATAAACGAAATACACCGATCACTATAAGTGACTCACCTAGATTCCAATTACCGATGGCTCCAATATTTCTTATTAAAGTCACAAAAAAGATAATATCGATAATTGTCCAACCGATATCTACTAAACACCAGATCATGAAATTGGTGCGGTACTCTGCCTCTCTCATCCAAGACAATTTGAGAAAATGAAGAGCCAATTTTATGTATTTGTTAATTTTCATCTCCCGACGGCAGTAAACTTTCTAATAGCTTTGTGCCATAACCAATTCCCTAGGAAGAAAAGAGCTATTATCCATGATATTGGAAAGGCAATATTTACTATTTTTTCAAAACTATTTAGTGAATGAGTCAATGAGTTAATCGGAAGATAATACCAGTAGTAGAATGGTGTGATTCTAGCAATCGTTTGAAACCAATGAGGATAGAAATATATGGGTAACCAAGATCCTCCCAGAATGCCTTCTAACATCCATTTGAGATGAACTAGAGATTGGGCTTGTTCAAACCAAAAGGCACTTATGGCAATGAGCCAACTAACTAAGAATCTTTGGGCGAAAGCCAATGAAAAGATGACAACAACAAACGGTATCTGACCTATAATAAGATTTAGCCCTTTGAGCTGACTTAAAAAGGGAAGAAGGCAAATAAAAATGGGTAATAGATATACCAGTCCGAACAATTTCCAAGCAACTTCGCTTGCGAGGAGATAAATTCGATAAGGAATCGGTTTTATTAGGGCATTGCTAATATTTCCATCTTTTATTTCGTCGATAACCCATTCCTCGTAATGAGTAGCGGTGAAGCGGCTGACAAATAGAGAGGTAATTTGGTAAAAGATAAGGCTGCTGGCCTGAGATTCGCTTATATTTCCTCTGGTTCTTGAATTGATCCAGAAACTTATCATGTAGGTTAATGGAACGGCCTCCAAGATAAACCAAACAACACTTTCCTCTCTGTAGGCCAGAGTATTTTGCCAAGAAAGTTTAAGAAATATTGCAAACTTGCGCATGAGTTTATTTTAAACCCATTTGCTGTTCGGCGCTTTATTTCACAAGTTTCTTGAGAGTCTTGCCTGCCGTGAATCTAGCAGCTCGATGGGCTTTTACAACACGTTTCTCTTTTGTGCCAGGCACCAGGACAGGCTTATCTTTGACCGAGACGACTTTGAAGGTTCCAAAACCAGAAAGAACTACCTTGTCACCTTTTTGAAGAGCTTTTTTCACTTCTTCAAGAAAGGTTTCAACGGCTTCTCGGGCGGCTTTTTTGGTAAGATGGGCCTTGCGACCCAGAATTTCGATGAGTTGGTTTTTGGTCATTTATAAATCACCACCTTTCGCAATAAAAGTAAAGGGCATGACAAAAATTGACTGTAAGGGTAAAGAAAATTCCTATGACAAGATCAGACTAGAAAACTGGTGTTCGTTTGTCAAGTAGTATAGGGATTTTCTAGCCCTTTTTGAGATTAGCGCTCTGGTGCCATGTTTGCGAGAAGCATGCAGACAATTAGAGCTATGATGCGGAGTAATTGGTTAGTCCTAATAATCGGATAAATGTGTGATTGAGTGAGGTTAATGGCCAATGACCTGTGTCTCCGGTGAAGGCAAAAGCTATTTTGCTTTAGTGGCTTCAGAGACGCGATATTCACGAATGCCTGTGACTTTGATTTGGCCAGCGTACTGGGTATCTTTTTCCAGATGTTGAGCTATCTTGTGGACTAAATTGGTAAGTTCGTTGTCTGAAATTTCTTCAGGTCTTACCAAAACTCTTACATCTCTGCCTGCCTGGAAAGCGTAAGCCACCTCTACTCCAGAATAACTTTTAGCTATGTCTTCTATTTGTGCCATGCGTTTGACATACTCACCATGTGGTTCATATCTTGCCCCTGGGCGACTACCAGAGATAGCATCTGCAACCCAAACAATTCGGGAAACTGCTGAAGAGAAAGGCTTGTCTTCGTGATGTTCGGCAACTGCATTTATAACTACTTCAGGGAGATTATATTTTTTGAGTAGTTCGACTCCAAGCTGGACATGTGTCCCCTCCTCGTCTGTAACAACCTTGCCAATATCGTGCAAAAGACAGCCAAGCCTAACTGCTTCTATGTCTGCTGAGACTTCTGTTGCAATGGCGACACCAATTTTCGTTTCTTCGATCGTATGGAGGGCAAGGTTCTGGCCATAAGAGAAACGGAATTTGAACCTACCGATCATCTTGATCAAATCTGGGTGTAGATTGTAAACACCGCAATGAGCACAGATGCGTTTGCCCTCTTCCAGAAGTATGGTGTCCATTTGGATTTGGGTTTGCTTTACAACCTCTTCTATTCGGCCCGGCTGGATGCGTGTATCCTTGATGAGTTTTTCTAGAGCGATGCGGGCAATTTCACGTCTGACCGAGTCAAAGGAGGAAAGCCTGATATCGTTGGTCTCGTCAAGCTCTATCTCTACACCAGTCGCTTGTTCGAAACTTCTGATATTACGACCTTCACGACCGATGATCCTACCTTTAGCTTCTTCATCTGGGAGCCTAATGATTGAAACAGTGTATTCTGCAGTATATTCTGTTGCTCCATGGATCATGGCATCTACCAAAATATCGCGGGCGACTTCTCTGGCCCCGGCTTTAATTTGTTCTTCTGCCTGACGTACGCGTTTGGCAATCTCGTCAGACAGAGTTTTCTCTATCCCGGTGAGAAGCTCCGATTCGGCTTCTGCGATCGTTAAATGACTCGCTGCGGCCAGTTTTTCTAAAAGTTCTTCTTTGATCTTTTCGGTCTTGGCAATTTTATTCTTGAGTTCCTCTTCTCTGGATTCTAGTACTGTCTCGCGTTTGGTAATCTCGGCCAGAGTGTCAATGAGAGATTCGGGGACTGAAACATCAGACTTGGTCACCTTAGATTTCGGTGTCGGCTTGGGGGCAAGGATTTTGGGTGTTGTAGAAGGAGACTGAGTATTATCCTCGTTGGAATTTTTCTTGAAGAACGCCATAAAGTAATAATGAGGAGAAGTTTTTAGTAATCATTTTGCTCCTTATAGGATAGATTATATCACTTTCGGGAGGTTAACTCAACTGCGGATTTGATAGTTTCCCAATCAAAACCCCTACTTCCCAGAAGCCAGGTTGCTTTCTTAAGAATTTCTTTCGGGGAGAGGCCACGCCAAAGATATTCTTTTTTGAGCAGGATCTGTTGGGCTGCTTTTAGATCCGAGGTATTGGCCCTGTCTATGACGTTTCTTGCAATTTCTTTATCTACACCTTTCTTTGTCAGCTCTAAAAAGAGCATATGTTTACTTTTGGGATTATTTTTAAGCCTTCCCTCTATCCACCACTGAGCAAATTGTGTGTCGTCTAAAAGATCATAGCTTTCGAGTTTCTTTGTAGTTGAGTTAATATCTTCCGGAGTGGCACCCTTCTTTTTAAGACGGGTGACAACTTCTTTGCGAGAACGCGGACGGAAATTTATAAACAAAATGGCACTCGTTAGATACTTTTCGTGACTAGTTTGTCCTATGATTTCTTGGAGTTCTTCTTCTTTGATATCTTTGCCGGATTTGAGCGCGAATTTAATTAAGGTTTCGCCAGATACTGAGGTTGCAAATTTGCCATCAATAAAAAGATTGTATAACGGTCTGGTTTTTTGTTTTGTGATCTTGGAGACTGTGGGCATTTGTGCCCCTTTATTTTATTCTTCTTCCTTTTCTACTTCACCCATTTCTTTCGGGATTTGTTTTTTACCATCTTTGACGACTTTCCAGATACCTTCCTCTACCTGTTTTGCAAGTTTGACATTCTCTGACAAAGAAGACTTTGCTGCTTCTCTGCCTTGACCGAGCATAGTGTCACCGAACTTGATAAACGAACCAGATTTGTTAAGAATTCCTAATTCTATACCTACATCGACTAAGCTACCAGATTTGCTAATACCCCCATGATTCATGATGTCAATTTCGGCCACTCTGAAAGGGGGAGAGACTTTGTTTTTGACCACTCTTACCCTATGACGAGACCCTATGACGAGATCGCCGTCTTTAATATTGTCAATTTTTCTGGTATCGAGCCTGACTGAAGCATAGAACTTCATCGCAAGTCCTCCCGGGGTGATTTCGGGATTACCGAACATGACACCAATTTTTTGACGAAGTTGATTGGTAAAAATAACTACAGTTTTGGATTTAGAAATAGCTCCAGTAAGTTTTCTTAGAGCCTGCGACATAAGTCGTGCTTGTAACCCCATTACCGAATCCCCCATCTCACCTTCTATCTCTGCTCTAGGGACTAGGGCTGCGACCGAGTCAATTACGATAACATCAAGGGCTCCGGAACGCACCAGAGTCTCAACAATTTCCAGCCCTTGTTCGCCCGTATCTGGTTGGGAAACCAACAGGTCATCAAGATTTACGCCAATGGACTCGGCGCGTGTGGGATCCAGGGCATGTTCGGCGTCAATAAAGGCTGCGGTCCCGCCGATTTTTTGAGCTTCTGCGACAGTATGAAGAGCGATCGTAGTTTTACCAGAGGCTTCGGGTCCATATATCTCGATTATACGACCACGAGGAAAGCCTCCAATACCAAGTGCCAGATCTAGAGCAATGGAACCACTAGGGACAACTTCAAATTGGGATTTGCCGCCTGTTTCTCCCAATTTCATGATGGAACCGCGACCGAATTGCTTCTCAATCTGTTCCATTGCCATCTTGATAGCTTCTCGCTTTGCGTCTGATGCCATGAGGGAGTTTTAACTTCTGAAAGATAAATATGCAAGGGCTAAAAAAGGCTATATAGAGGTATACGTAGAAAAAGATAGAAGTTCTATGGGTTGGGGATGTTGTAAGAAGGAGAAGGGCTGACAGTGTATTTGAGGCAATCATGACCGAGTTTGTGATTGCGGCTTGCGATATATGAATAATCCCCTTCGATAGTTTTGTCCTCGGTTTCGAAGTCCGTACAGATATTATAACTAGTGGCAGAGGTTACCTCATAAGTATATTGTTTCGCAGACTGAAGGTCTTTGGGCAAGAGGGATAGATCAAGATCAGAAAGAGTTTGAGGAAGTCGACGATTTTTGCGATGGTAATCCTGGATAGAATTGGAAAGAGTGTATATGTGTTGCAGTTTTTGTTTATCGCGCGATATCTTAGCCTGCATGGCTGGAGTACCCCAGACTTTGAACGCGCCCAGAACCATGGCTATAACTGCAATGGTGGTGACGGTAATAAAAAGATAATATTTACTCATAGTTGCGATCTTCTTTAACTTGCGTGAGATAGTAAACAAATATTAAGCCGTTAATGGCGATGGCGATAGCAAGGTGGAGGATAAAGTTTAAATTAATGTTGCCGCTGAGAAATTTATAAACTGCATTTATTACGTTAGTGATTGTCACAACGAAGGCAATTACGAGGGTAAGGTAGATAAGGATCTTTCTAGCTTTGAGGGATCGCAGGTTGGGATTTTGTTTGGTGCGTTTTGTAAGATGAAGAAAAAGTGCGGCGAAAATAGGGTAGGAGACAATAATTGACGCTAAAAAGCCTCTCACCATATATGATTGGACTTGAACTACCACTTGATCTGTAATCTGGCCGTATTCATTTATTCGAGGGATCCATTTATCTACGAACGTATGGAGTAAAAGGGAGCTTGCAAGAGAGAAGACATAAAGGGAGATAAACATGAGCACATGCTCAAAAGCATCCCACATGCTAGGGTTGGATTTATCAGATGTTGACATGCTTTATTTAGTGTAGCATGCATCTTGGATATCAGCAATTGAGTATCACAACATGTTAAAATAGGCCTATCGGGGCGTAGTTTAACGGTAGAATTCGCGGCTGGGGGTCGTGAGATTGGAGTTCGATTCTCCGCGCCCCGACCAAAATAAATTGCCATGGCAAAGGTTATAAGTTTGCAAGACGGAGAAGAGTATGATGGAGGAGAAATTGGGGAAGTTTTGCGGAATTTGAGAAGGTATAAAAATATTAATTTCTATGATCTCTCGTTTAAATCTGCCAAGATGGACGGGTTGCAGATGGAGAAATCAAGTTTGAGAGACGTTAGGTTTGAGAATTGTGATTTATCAAATTCATCTTTTGAAGATTCTGATTGGGAGAAAATAAAAATAACAAATTCCAGACTGGTAGGAATGAGGCTTAATGGATGCAAGATTAAAGAATTGGAGATAAGTGGTTGCTTGGCATCATTGTCACAAATGAGGTTTGCAGATATAGATAAATCTGTATTCGAGAAGACAGATTTGCATGATGCAGATTTTCAAAATAGCAAATTTGTAAAAGTGAAATTCAAAGGATGCGATCTTAGGAATGTTTCATTCTTGGCGGCTAGATTTAAAGAAGTAGATTTGCGAGAATCGGATATAGAAAACCTGATTGTGGGTAAGGACGATATTTCTGGCGCGATTGTAGAAACATCCCAGGCATTTTATTTATTGGGATTGTTAGGAGTAAGCGTGCAGGATGTTTGACACAGATCTTGAAGATAAATGAAATTAGGAAATATTAACGCTTGGGAGAAGATTTTTGGCGACGAGCTTTGCCTGAATTGCCAACTTTGCGACGCTCTCTCTCGCGCGGGTCCCGGGTTAAAAGATCATGTTTGCGAAGTATAATTTTGAAGTTATCGTTTTCTTTAACTAGTGCTCTACTTATACCTAGTCGTAGGGCGTCAAGTTGACTCATGACCCCTCCCCCAATGATCTTGGCAGTGAAATAATAATTTTTGAGAGAGTCGGTAATGGTAAGTGGCTCGAAAAGTTTGGTGACGAGGACTTTCCCTGAAAAAATTTCCTCCGCTCTCTTGCCGTTGACTTGATTGTCGCCATGGCCTGAGAAGAGTCTGACCCTGGCGGAGGCACTTTTGCGACGTCCAATGGCATAGACGAATTTAGAAGATTTGGAATTGGAAGTAGTCATTATATCTTTGTTAGTTAAGATTTAAATTTGTTGATATATGGATGGACAGAGCCTTCATAGACATGTAGGTTCTTGAGCATCAAGGCCTGGAGTTTGTTGTCGGGTAGCATGCCTGACACTGCATTTATTATTATTCTTTCTGGATGTTCTTCTCTTAATTTACCAAGAGTAGTTACTCTAAAGCCTCCCGGGTATCCTGAGTGACGATAATAGTTCTTTTGTGTTTCTTTGCGTCCAGTGACTTTTATTTTTTCGGCGTTGATAACAACAACATGATCACCCGAAACCATATGTGGAGCATAAGTTGATTTGTGTTTACCCATAAGAAGTATGGCTATTTTACTGGCCATTCGTCCCAATATTTCTTTATTGGCATCCATTAAATGCCAGTCGTGTTTGATATCAACGGGTGTGGGAGAGAAAGTCTTCGTCATTACTACTTATTTATTTATTTGGTTTTGGCGAGACCTTGGAGATCTTTTTAGGAGAAGAAGATTTGATAGCTTTGGAGGCTATTGTTTTCTTGGTTTCACCTTTTGGTGGAATAGATTTTTTCTCCGGTTTGTCTGAAAATTGCATACGAACAATCATTGCGTTGTCGCCTTTTCTTACGCCAATACGGGTTATTTTAACATATCCTCCGGATCTGGATTTTAGAGACGGGGCAATAGTCCTAACTAGTTTTTCTGTGTTATCGCGATCTATAAGAAATGATTCTATAAGCCGTGTTGCATGTAGAGTGCTCTTTTTAGCTTGAGATATGAGTTGGTCAATGTGGCCTTTAATAGCTTTGGCCTTGGCCTCGGTTGTTTCGATAGACTCATTTCTTATAAGCGCGTTGATTAGACCCCTAATAAGGGCTTTACGTTCGTCGAAATCTCTTCCAAGTAGAGGCATAAGTTCAAGATCAAACCGTATAGTTGGCTTACGATTTGCTTTTAAATTGAAATATTAATTAAAAGTAGAAGTCGAGTTGAGGGACAGGAAACTAATCTGTTAAATCTATATCTTTTTCGCGTAGTGCTGCTTCGATGATTTTGACCGACTTGGAACCAAGATTTTTGATCTTAGCGATCTCTTTTTTGGGGGTTCTTACTAAATCTGCCACTGTTTCAAATCCGCCTTTTCTTAGAGCATTGGCAATACGAGTAGGCAGATCGAGTTCTTCCACTGTTAGGCGCATGGCATCATTGTTGGACTGGGGCATTACGGATGGTGTTTCGTCTATTACTCCGTTGTCCGTGGGGCTTACAACCTGTGCGAAATAATTAACCAATACTTGAGCTGCGTCTTTGATGGCTTGGTCAGGAGTAACAGTACCGTCAGTTGTAACTTCGAGAATCAATTTGTCAAAGTTGGTGACACGGCCGACACGAGTAGCTGCAACTGTGTAGTTAACTCTTACAACAGGAGAAAATTGTGCGTCGATAGGGATAACGCCCAGAGTGTCTGATTTTCTTTCTTCGGCAGGAGAATAACCTAGACCTGATTCAACTGTAAAATCTATGTTAAGTTTTGCGTCTTTACCAAGAGTTGCAATTACTAGGTCTGGATTTGCAATCTCTACGCCAGAATCTGGCTCAATATCTCCGGCCATAATTTCTCGGGGACCCTTGACCGATAGTGACATGGTGGCTGGTTTGTCCCCTGTATATTTAACCCGGATTTTTTTGATATTCAGTATGAGTTCGACAATATCCTGGGACAGACCATCTAGTGAGGTGAACTGGTGTTTGACCCCATCAATCTTTATGTTCGTTATGGAGGCGCCCGCTAGGTAGTTGTAAAGTACCCGTCTTAAAGCGGTGCCAATGGTGTGACCAAAGCCGATTTCCAAAGGCTCAAAGACAAATCTTCCAAAGGTGTTTGATTCTTCCTGAAGCAAAAGTCTGAATTTTGGTTTTAACATGGTGATCTATTGTAGCATTTTATATAAAAAAAATCAAGTTTCAGCTTAGGGAAGCGATTATCTAGAATAGAATTCAACAATAAGCTGTTCGTTAACTTCAGTTTTGATGTCATTTCTTTTGGGGATGGCTACTATTTTGCCAACTGCTGCTTTTTTCTCAAGCCATGTAGGTGGTTGGTAATCTTCATTCTTAAGGGACTGGGCTATTGATGGAATATTGAGACCTTTGGGGCTTAGGGTAAGAACATCTCCAATTTCCACTTGATAAGAAGGGATGTTAACTTTCTTGCCGTTTACCAAAACGTGGTTATGGGATATAGCTTGTCTTCCAGCGCTTCGAGTAGGGACAAATCCGAGGCGATAGAGCGTATTATCCAGACGTGTTTCAAGTAGCGACAGGAGAACCTCACCAGTAGCTCCTTTTACTTTCGCTGCTTTTTCATAATAATGACGTAGTTGCTTTTCTGCTACATTGTAGCTAAATTTTAGCTTTTGTTTTTCAGCCAACTGAGTACCGAATTCGGTGGTACGACGTCGCCCTTTGGGCCCATGTTGGCCAGGAGGAATAGTAAGACGCCTACCTAGTTTGACAGACCCTTTGGCTCCTTTAAGGCCTAGGTCAACTCCTAATCTTCTTGCTAGTCTATTTTTAGGTCCAGTGTAATGCATAGATTGTCTGAGAAATTAGACTCGGCGTTTCTTTTTAGCACGAACGCCGTTGTGTGGGATGGGTGTAACGTCTGCTATGAGAGCCATTTTTAGACCTGCGGCGCGAAGAGATCTGAGGGCCGAATCACGACCAGACCCTGGACCCTTAATATAAACTTCAACTTCACGAAGGCCCATACCAATCGCCTTTTTTGCCGCCGCCTCGACTGCGGTTGCCGCGGCAAAAGGTGTAGATCTTCTGGCCCCTTTGAAGCCAACTGAACCCGAACTTCCCCATGTAAGGGTGTTACCGTTGCGATCAGCAATGGTGACTATCGTATTGTTAAAGGTTGACGTGATAAACACTTTACCTAGAGACAAATCGTGAGTAAAACTTTTCTTTTTATTCGACATAAATATGTTGATTTATTATTTTTTCTCTGCTGGTTTATTTGTTTCTAGTTTAGCTGCAACTTCTTTCTTGAGAGCACCAATTGTCATGCGCTTGCCTCGTTTGGTGCGGGCGTTGGTACGTGTCCTTTGACCTCTAGCGGGAAGGTTTTTGCTGTGGCGATGACCTCTGTATGAATTGATCTCTTTAAGCCTTGCGATATTGCCAGCAATTTCTTTGCGCAAGTCACCCTCTACTTTGTATGTGTCGATTGTTTTTTGGAGACGTGAAATTTCCTCCTCAGTTAGATCTTTGGCTTTTTTGGCTCCATCGACCTCAGCCTTTTTGAGAATCTCAAATACATTTGTGGGCCCGACTCCATAAATATACCTAAGTGAAAATTCTGAACGTTTGGATTCTGGTATGTCTATCCCGGCGATGCGCGGCATACAATAATTTAATTCTTAACTTTTAATTTGAAATTAAGCATATTATGCATATTGGTTAACCCTGCCTTTGTTTATGGCGAGGGTTGGTGCAAATAATATAGAGTACTCCTTTGCGACGCAGGAGACGGCAATTTCTGCACCTGGGTTTGAGACTGGCCTGGACTTTCATAATTTGAAAAAAATAAATGAAATATAAAAAATACTACTTTTGAACAGAAACGCCCGTCAATTGGGCGCGCGGCAAGAGAGATGAGGTGAGTGGATTATTTTCTATATTTAAAGATAATCCGACCTCTGTCTTGGTCGTAGGGAGTAAATTCCATCTTGACCCTGTCTCCCGGGAAAATACGAGAACTGGAGATACGTAGTCTTCCAGCTATTGTTGCTAGGGCGAGACGACCATTGTCTAACTTGACCCGATACATGGCATTGGGGAGGGTCTCTGCAATTTCTCCCTCGAGCTCGATTGTGTTCCCGTTAGCCATTATCTGTTCCTTATTGTATCAGAATTTGAGGCCAGACTCAACCCCTTGCTCTTTGTGGTTAGCAAAGCAGGGGCGTTAGGATACGTGTACCCTTTGAGGTGATGGCAACAGTTACCTCAAAAAGTCCAGAGAGACTATGGTCTCTTGTTGAGATAGTCCAATTGTCTTCATTTTTATATATGACCTCAGCCGACCCTTTGTTATAGATCGTTTCTATGGCAAGACACATACCTGGACCAAGTTTCGCTGAATGCTTTTGGCTTCCAATTGTGAAGCAGGGAATACTGGGCTCCTCGTGTAAGTTTTTACCTATCCCGTGGCCAGTCAATGATGTGACTGGGGAAAATCCGTTTTCTTTGATTGGGATTTCCATTGCGTGACTTATATCCCAAACAGTGCCTCCAGATTTGGCCGCTGTTACTGCATTCTTGAGAGATTTGCGGCCTGCTTCGATGAAGAGCTGAGTTTCCGGGGAAATTTTGCCAACAGGAATTGTCACAGAAGTATCTGTATGGAATCCTTTGTAGAAGAGACCGATGTCGATACTTAGAATATCTCCATCTTTAAGTACATATTTGGTTGGCAAGCCATGCACTACTTCTTCGTTGACAGTTGTACATGTAGAGAATTTATATCCCGGAACCTTTTTGAATGAAGGCTCACCACCTGTTGACAGAAGTAATCTTTCGGCTTGAGTATCAATCTCCAAAGTAGTAATTCCGGGTTGGACATTATTTGCAAGCTCACCCAGGATTTGCGAGAGTTTAGCACCACCCTCGGTCATGATTTCTATTTCTTGGGGAGATTTCGTATTAATCATGTCAATTTTCCCAACGTATCTTCGATATTTTTAAAAATAGTTTCGATTGGTTGTTGTCCGTTTATTTCTATGCCGATCCCTTCAGATAGAGCTCTTTGAAAAACTAGATGTGTGGTTTCACGATAGATTTGAAGTCGTCTTTCTATGGCTTGTGGTTTATCGTCTTCTCTTTGGAAGAGATTGCCCCCGCACTTACATCTGTTGTCTTTGGGGGGATTGGTAATTAGGTTATATACCTCCCCGCATTTCTCACAAGTTCTTCTGGATGAAAGACGTTTTATGGATTCTTCTTTTGAGATCTCGATGTTTATTACAACGTCGATTTTTTTACCGAATCGCATAAGCATGTCTTGGAGATGTTCGTATTGAGATATTGACCGGGGGTAGCCGTCAAAAATGAATCCAGTGTTGCGATCGTGTTTGTTAATGAAGTCCCAGGCTATGAGACGGACTAATTCATCTGGGACAAGAGTTCCTGAACTCAGTGAGGATTTAATAACTTTTGCGTTGGGATTGTCGGAGTTGGCAATACTTCTTAGAATTTTTCCGGCTTCAAAGTGATTTAAGTGAAATTTCTCTTTTATTAATTCAGCTTGTGTACCTTTTCCAGATCCTTGAGGGCCTAACAGGATAACGTTCATTATCAGAGTTAATTGAGATAACTATCGTAGTTACGCATTACTAGTTGTGCCGAGAGAGACTTTACTGTTTCCAGAACAACGGAGACAACAATCAAAATACCGGTGCCACCTATTGTTAGGGTATTGATGTTTGAAACAGACTGAGCTATCGCCGGGAGTATGGCTATAATACCCAAGAAGATCGCCCCTGCTAAAGTGATACGGGTAAGGATGTGGTTGAGATATTCGGCAGTGGGACCACCAGGCCTTATCCCCGGGATGAAACCCCCGTGATTTTTGAGTTCATCGGCTATTTTCTTTGGGTCAAAAACTACAGCTGTATAGAAATAGGTACAGCCAATGACCAACATAAAGTAAGTGATTTCGTAACTTGGCGACCCTGGACGGAAGAAGGCTGCTAGATTTTTAGCAAAAAGGCTTATCTGAGGATTGGGAATGGACCCCAGGAATTGGCCTAACAAAGAAGGTAGCAGAACCAAGGAGATGGCAAAAATAATGGGGATTACTCCGGCTTGATTGATTTTTAGAGGTAGGTGGGTCGAATCGCCGCCATATAATTTGCCTCCTCTGATGCGTTTGGCGTATTGGACTGTAATTTGTCTGTTGGCTTCACTAATAAAGATTACTGCGGCAATAACCACGAGAGATAAAAGAGCAAAGATGGCAAGGTTAATCATGTTGGCAGCTTCAAGAGTTAGAAAGGTGTGGCTAAAGGCGACAGGGAGCCGCCCTACAATTCCTGCAAAGATCAAAAGGGAGATACCATTACCGATGCCATTTTGGGAAATTAGTTCACCTAGCCACATAACAAACATCGATCCGGCAGTCATTGTAACCATGAGGCCTGCCAGATGAAATGGGTCGAGACTGGGAACGATATGGGAGCTCTTGAGGAGAAAATACATACCGAAGGATTGAAGTAGGGAGAGGGGCACAGCTAGCAGGCGGGTGTACTGGTTGATTTTTTCTCGGCCATATTCCCCTTCTTTGCTTAGTTCTTCCAGTTTGGGAATAATCATAGTTAGAAGTTGAAGAATAATGGAGGCATTGATATAAGGATTTAAACCTAAGGCCATGATAGAGAAATTAGCCAGTGTGCCACCCGAGAAAATATCTAGAAGGCCCAAGAGTTGGTTTTGGGCAAATAGAGCTCTTAGAGAGGTAATATTTACACCTGCGACAGGTATGTGAGCACAGAGCCTGAAGATTAGTACCATAAGCGCTGTGAAGAGAATTTTTTTTCTTAGCTCTGGAGTCCTCCAAGCCTGGTTGAGGATTTTGAATATATTGCTCATTTTTACCGCGGAAGGAAATTAAAAGATTAATTCTTATAACAAATTTAGGCAACTATTCCACCGGCTTTTTCTATCTTAGCACGGGCACCTTTACTAGTATTAACCTTGACCGTGAGCGCGATTTTAATATCACCTCTTCCAAGCACTTTGACTAATTTGACATCCTTTTCGACTAGGTTGTTTTCTTTTAGCAACTCTAGAGTGACTTGGGATTTAGCAGCAAGAACATTAAGCTTGTCCAAGGAAATGTAAGCTTTAGATATTCTTAAGGGTTTGAATTTTCCTTTACCTCTTAAAACAGGGAGGCGCTTGAGAAGGGATTTTTTGTTTTTAGTACCATCAAAAGTGAGGGAGACTCCCTCGCGAGATTTCTGTCCCTTTTGGCCACGGCCGGCGGTATGGCCTCCTTTGCCCGAGCCAATACCACGGCCTACTCGCTTAGCGTTTCTACTGACTATTTTAGGAAGGGAGTGAAGGCTTATCATATCTGACGAATTAGAGAAAGAGCTTTGAAAGTAGCATATACATTGGTGGCCTTGTTGTCTGAACCAAGAACCTTACTAACTATATCTTTGATACCTGCAGCATCCACGACTGCTCTGGCAGCACCTCCGGCAATGACTCCGGTACCAGCAGGGGCGGGCTTAAGAAGGATCTTGGCAGCACCAAATTTAACTTTGATCTCGTGGGGGATGGTGGTGTTTTTCATAGGAACTGTGATCAAATGTTTTTGGGCATATTTGGAGGCTTTTCTCACTGCCGAGGTAACATCTACTGCCTTACCTAGACCTACTCCGACTCGTCCTTTACGGTCTCCTACTACAACCAGAACAGAAAAACCCATCTTATTACCACCTTTAGTCTTTTTTGAGACACGGTTAACTTGAATAATTTTTTCTTCAAATTCTTTGACCTCTGGTATATACGGTTTAAAGTTTCTCATAATTTAAAAGATTAGCCCCCCTTTACGGGCTGACTCGGCTATAGCTTTTATACGACCGTGATATTTATATGGTCCTCGGTCAAAAACAATAGTTTTAATGCCAGTCTTTAGACATTTTTCTGCAATTTGAGCACCAAGTAACGAGGCATCGTTTGTGGTTTTCTTGGAACTTGCAGCAGTAAGAGTTATCCCTTTGGCATCGTTTATAACCTGGGCATATATTTTAGAATTGGAGCGGAAGATGGTCAAGCGAGGACGATTGTCGGTTCCTCGAATTTTCCCTCTAATTCTATTTTTTCTGCGTTGAGTTTGAGTGGTATGAGTGATCATGGTTGCAAAGTTTTTTATGATTATTTGCCGGCGGCAGCGCCAGCAGTTTTAGCTGCTTTACCCGCCTTGCGACGAATTTTTTCGCCTAGATACTTAATTCCTTTTGCTTTATATGGATCGGCAGGACGGGTCTCTCTTATGTTGGCCGCCATTTGACCAACCAGAGATTTGTCAGCGCCACTTACTATAATTTTATTTTCCTTAACTTCAAACGAGATCCCTTGTGGAGCCTGGATATTCACAGGGTGAGAAAAGCCGAGGTTGAGAACTAGATCTTTACCGACAACAGCAGCGCGATAACCTGTGCCTGAGATCTCAAGAGTTTTGCTCCAGCCTTCATCGACACCTTTGATCATATTGGCAATGATGTTTCTGGTGGTACCGTGGATTTGTCGAGCCAATCGAGTGTGAGAATCTGTTGAAACAGAAGCAGTTTGAGTCTCAATAGTAATTTTTATCTCGGGATGCAACTCCCATTCCAAACCACCTTTGGGGCCCGTTACCACGACCGTGCCACCCGTATGGGTGATGGTAACGCCTGTTGGGATTATGATTGGTTGTTTGCCTATGCGGGCCATGATAGTTTTCGAGCTTTTCTTTTGAATAAAGAAAACCTCGGCAAAAGAAAGTAAATTGTCAAATTATTGTTGGCAAAGCCAAAATAATTTGGAGTTATAAGTTATAAAGGATAAATTTTTAATTGGATGGCGATTTTACCAGATTTGGCAGATGATTTCGCCGCCTAAGTTCTGTTTTCTAGCTTCTTTGCTGCTCATGACACCCTTTGGGGTGGAAATGATGGAAACACCTAGGCCTCCTAAGACTCGAGGAATTTTTGAAGCTTTGCTGTATACACGTATGCCAGGTTTACTAACTTGACGAATATTGGTAACCACTGGTCCGTTATCCTTGTAAATTAGTTCGAGGAGAAGGTTTTTATGATCTTTTCTCTGCGCCATACTTACAGATTTGAGGTAGCCCTCTTTGACCATAACCTCCCCAATGGCTAACTTGGCCTTGGAGAAGGGCAATTCTACAGTTGGATGAGACGCCATGTAGGCGTTCTTGATGCGGATTAGTAGATCTGAAATTGGATCAGTCATATAGAGAAAACTAAAGAATAGTTGTTAGATTTATTTTTCATAATGAATTACCAGCTGGCTTTTGTGACTCCGGCGAGCTCACCTTTGTGAGCCAGCTCACGAAAGCAAATACGGCAAAGTCCAAACTCTCGAATATAACCTCGAGGGCGACCACATAACGAACAACGATTACGATATCGCACAGAGTATTTGATCTTTTTGGGGTTAAGTTGTTTAACTATTTTGCTGGTTTTGGCCATATGAGTTTAATAATTTATTTTCTAAAAGGCATGCCGAGTAATTCTAACAGCTTATAGGCCTTTTTGTCATCTCGTGCATTGCTTACAATGGTAACTTCAAGACCTCTAATTTTGTCAATTTTGGAGTAATCAACTTCCGGAAACACTATTTGTTCTGAGAACCCGAGAGTGTAGTTTCCATGTCCGTCGAAACTGGTCGTGGGTACTCCACGAAAATCTCTGACTCGAGGAAAAACAATGTTTACTAGTTTGTCAAAGAAATCATACATGCGAGTTCCACGCAAGGTAACAGTAAGGCCAATAGGATCTCCTTCTCGGATTTTGAAGGCAGCTATGGATTTTTTGGCCATTCTTTTGGCAGGTGCTTGGCCGGCAATGTTTCCTAACCATGCTGAAGTCTTTTCCAAAGAAGCTTTATCGTGTGCACCTTCTTTAATGCCTATGTTTAAAACAATTTTGGTAAGACGCGGAATGGCCATATCATTTTGGATATCGAAATCTTTTCCTAGAATGGCTTTTATGGTTTCGTTGTATTTTTGTTGTAATCTGTTCATAAAAGTTTATATTTTAGCTTTACATTTGCGACATATGCGAACTTTTGCGGCACCTTTTTCGCTCAGAAAACTAATACGAGTAGGTTTTGAGCATTTGGGACAGATGAGCGCAATTTTTCCAAAACCAATTGGTTTTGGGATTTGGATACGGCCGCCCGGTTTGCCTTCGCCAGCTGATTTTTGATGACGAGTAGCCAAATTTAGGCCCCCGACAATAACTCCGTTTCCCAAAACGGCATCGATTTTACCAGCTTTTCCTTTATCTTTACCTGCTGTAATTTTTATCTGATCGTTTTTCTGAAATTTCAACATAGTTAAAGTTTTACAGAACTTCTTGGGCAAGTGAGGCAATTTTTAGATAACCTCGATCTTTTACCTCACGAGCGATAGGACCAAAGACTCGAGTTCCTATTGGCTCGTTTGTCTTTGGGTCGACTATCACAGCTGCATTGTCATCAAACCTTATGTAAGAGCCGTCTGGTCGTCCGTGCTCTTTCCTGACTCTAACGACTACGGCTTTGACAATTTGTGAGTCCTTTACGTTGCCAGTTGGGCTAGCTTTGTCTACTACGCAGGTAACTCTGTCACCCAGATAGCCAAATTTCCTCTTGGAACCATTTTCCACATGAATAACCCGGAGGCTTTTGGCTCCTGAGTTGTCGGCTGGAATTAGAATAGATCTGAGTTGGATCATAGTTATGATCGATTTTTTTTATTTAGTTACTACTTTTTTAGCTGTCTTTGTTTTAACCGGCTTGCTTATTTTGGGTTTGATTGGGAGCTCTTTGGTTACAGGTTCTTTACTGGATTTTGAGACAGGAGTGTTCAAGATTTTTAAAGTTTTCCAACGAACGGTGCGACTAACCGGTTTTGTCTCTATAAATTCCACTACGTCTTCGAGCGTGGCTCCAATATCGTTTTTGACATGATATTTCTTGGTCCACTTGATGGACTTTTTATAAAGAGGGTGCATTTTACTAGTTGTAACTTTAACTACCAAAACGCCAGACATCTTCGATGAGACGACCTTACCTATAAAAGTTTTTTGAAATTTAGACATAGATTATTTATTTTTTAGTTCTTTTAATCTTTGAGTTGTTTTAAGACGCGCGATTTCCTTGCGAGTTATAAATATAGAGCGCATATTCTTGAGTTTACCGGCATATTTTTCAAGTATGAGATTAGTTAGTTCCTTTTGTTTAGATTTAATTTGATCTTTGGAATCAGGACTGGTTGAAATAGTAGTTGGTTTTTTGGCCATATTTATTTAGTTTTTGTAAACAACTTTGGTTAGTATTGGCAATTTGGCACTTGCACGCTTGAATGCTTCTCCAGCGATTTCTCCTGACACGCCCCCTAATTCAAAAAGGATTCGACCGGGAGTGACAACTGAAACGTACTCATGGATATCACCTTTTCCTGATCCCATACGGGTACCCAATGCTTTTTTGGTCATGGGTTTATCGGGAAAAATCCGGATCCATACTAATCCGGTTCTTTTTGTATGGTGAGCTATAGCTTTTCGAGCTGCTTCTATTTGTTTGGCACTAACCCAACCACGGGTGATTGCTTTGAGGCCAAATTCACCAAAAGAAACGCTGTTTCCGGAAGTCGCTAAACCGCGCATTTTGCCGCGGAATTGTTTTCTGAATTTTGATCTTTTAGGTTGTAGCATAGTTATGATTTAAGAGTTGCACGGTGAATCCACACTTTGATACCAACATATCCAGAACGAGTTAGAGCTGGGGTCTTGGCAAAATCTATATCGGCACGCAATGTTTGCAAAGGAATAGATCCTTGGTGAAACTTTTCATTTCTTGAGATTTCGGCTCCGTTGATACGACCTGAAAGCTCTATTTTGGCTCCTTTGGCTCCTGAGATCATAATTTTTTCAAGAGTTTTGGTCACAATACGACGATAAGGCATACGTCTTTCCAGTTGTTCAGCGATCTTTTGGGCAACCAGGAAGGCCGACAAATCTGGCTGTTTCACTTCTTCGACACGAATATCTACCTTTGGTGACTTTGTGGATCCAGCTGAAATATTTAAAATATTAGCCACGAATTTTTTAATATCCTCCATGCCAGTACCTCCTCTGCCGATTACGATACCAGGACGGGTTACATAAAGGATCAGTCGCAAGCTTTTGATGGATCTCTCGATATCGACTCGATTAATTCCGGCTAGTTTGAGCCTCCCCATTAGGGCTTTGCGGAGTTTTATGTCTTCAAGCATAAATTTGCGATAATCCTTTTTGCTCGCGAACCAACGAGACTTCCATGTGTCTTGGATTTGTAATCTAAATGCTGTTGGATTGACCTTTTGACCCATATCTATAATCTAATTTTTTGGATTTGACTCCTCTTTTGTGTTTACTTTTGTATTTGGCAATGCTGGTTTTTCCGATTTAGCCATTGAGTTTGACCCAGATGATTCAAGCGAAACGGTAATGTGAGATGTGCGTTTCTTGATAGAGTGATGTTGTCCGCGAGAGACTGCTCTTCCTCTTTTGAGAGTAGGACCTGGATTTATTAATATGTTTTCGATTATCAACTGAGAGCCATCTAGACCAAAGTTATTTTTGGCATTGGCAACTGCTGTTTTTATCACCTTCCCCACGAGCTGCGAGGCGGATTTTTCCATGAAATCAAGTTTTATCAATGCACTTTGGGGAGAAAAACCTTTAACACTGTCCGCGACTAATCTCAGTTTTCGCGGACTAGTTCTTACATATTTTTGAGTTGATTTAATTTCCATATTGGTTATGTCTTGTCCATGGTACGTTTCACCATCTTGCCGTGGCCTCTAAAAGTACGGGTAGGGGAAAACTCTCCTAACCTATGACCAACCATGGCTTCGTTAACAAAAACGTCAATAAATTTGTTGCCATTATGTACTTGAAAAGTATGACCAACAAACTCTGGAGGAATTTGGCTACTTCTGGCCCAAGTTTTAATTGGCTTTTTGTTGGCACCTAAATTCCTTACCTTCTTGATAAGTTTTTCGTCTATATATGGTCCTTTTTTTGATGATCTTGACATAATTGTTTAAGTTAAGAGCGTCTTTTAACTAGGTATCTGTTTGAGTGTTTATGACGTTTTCTGGTCCTAGTGCCACGAGCTGATTTACCCCAGGGAGTCTTGGGTGGCATACCTTCTCCGCTTCTACCTTCTCCACCTCCGTGAGGGTGGGAATGGGGATTTTGAGCGGTTCCTCTTACTGTTGGTTTTACACCCATATGGCGATTGCGACCGGCTTTTCCTAAGGAGATGTTCTTCCAGTCCAGGTTGCCAATTTGCCCAATTGTGGCATAACAACTGAGTTTTACCAATCTTACTTCCCTGGAAGGCAATAGGATGTTTGCAAATTCTTTATCCTTGGATTGGATTAAGGCAGCACTTCCGGCAGTTCTTGCGATTTGAGCTCCTTTTCCAGTAGTAAGTTCTATGTTGTGAATAGATATACCAATGGGAATGGCTGATATGGGCATGCTATTGCCAATTTTTACCTCTACAGCCTTGCCTGATTCTACTGAGTCTCCTACTTTAAGACCATCGGGAGCCAAAATATATCTTTTCTCTCCGTCGCGGTATTGCAAAAGGCAAATACGTGCACTGCGGTTGGGATCATACTCGATTGAGACAACTTTGGCGAGGATATCTAGTTTATCACGACGCCAATCAATATCTCGAAGATGACGCTTTTGCCTGCCTGCTTGATGACGTGTAGTAACACGGCCAGAGGAATTGCGACCTGAGTGTTTTTTGAGAATCACCGATAAGTGTTTTTGGCGTTTGGTCTCGGTAATTTCGCTTATGACATGAGTAGCAAATCTATTGGAGCTGTTGGTGTTGTGTGGTTGAGATAACATATCTTTATAATTTAATTATTTTTTGTGTCGTTTGTTGTGTCGAAAAGGCTAATTTTTTGTCCGTCTGTTTCAATGATTGCCTTTTTCCAATCAGGTTTGCGTGTGATTTTGCGAGTTTTAGGACTGCGGTGGGATTTACCGTTGACTGTTGTCGTTTTAACCGACTTCACAACAACACCAAATTGTTTTTCCACTTCTGATTGGATAGTTTTTTTGTTTGACAATTTATCCACCTCGAATGTATAGATATGACGGTTGGCTAAACTCATTGATTTTTCTGTGATGATGGGACGTTTTAGTACATGCATATATGGTTATTTAGAAACCTTTTTGGCAATTTTTTTATTGGTCGTTTTGACAATAGGCTTAGGGGTTGTTTTGGCGCCAGATGTTTTCGCTTGGATCTTGGTATTGAGTTTTCCTTCTATTCTTTTTGCCAATAGATCCAGTGAGTCTGTCGGCAATAGGACGTTTTCTCCATTTAAGACATCGAAGGTGTTAAGTTGCCTTGCGTTTCTTAAGGTAACATTGGTCAGATTTCGCGCAGCTAGAACAATGTTTTGTGACGATTCGCCTAGAACCCAAATGATTTTCTTAGAGTCTAGAGAAAGGTTTTTGAGTACTAATAGTGCATCTTTTGTTTTGGGTTTGATATCATCTGTAATTTCCAAAACTGTAATGGCCTTATTCTGTAGTTTCTGAGTCAGGGCCGAGGCCAATGCCTTGTTTCTCATTTTGATTGGTAGATCTTTATGCCAATCACGAGGTAGAGGACCATGTGCTACTCCTCCTCCGACAAAAATAGGGGCACTTCTGGCTCCGTGACGAGCACGACCTGTCCCTTTTTGCCTAAACCACTTGGCCTTGGTACGGTTAATCTCACTTCTAGTCTTGGTTTTGGCTAGTCCAACTCTTTGGTTACTCAAGTGGACTCTTACAGCCTGGGCCATAAGGGAGGGGTTAACCACGGCGTCGAAAACAGATGACGGCAAGGTAACTTCAGATTTAGGTTTTCCGGCTGGTGAAAAAACAGTTGTCTTTAGCATGTGATTTATTCAGATTTGTCTGAGTTTTCTGTGGTTTCTTCTTCAATAACTTGAGCTTGAGCCTGCTCTTGGGCGATAGCGTCTTTGTCTAATCCTTGTTTGTCGAGTAATGGTTGAAAGTGCTTGGTTTCTCCTACTTTAGTGATTTTGGTTAACGAACCCTGTGGCCCTGGAGTAGTTCCTTTGATAATTATTTCTTTATCGGTAATAGACATGACGGTTAGGTTTCTTTGAGTTATTGATTCTGCTCCCATATGGCCGGCCATACGTTTTCCGCGATAGACACGGCCGGGGGTTGTAGTTTGGCCGATGGAACCCGGAGCACGATGCCGATTTGATTGACCGTGTGTTTTCGGTCCTCCTCTGAAATTGTGTCTTTTGACCACTCCTGCAAAACCTTTGCCTTTGGATTTGGCGGTAATATTAACCAGGTCTCCGGCTTTGAGAACTTCGGTGGGTTTGATAACGTCGCCAGATTTATGGTTCTCGACTGAGACTAATCTAATCTCGCGTAGATATCGAGGAGAGTCAATCTTCTCAGTTCCAAGATGTTTTTTTAGATGCCCTGCGATTGGATTTTTAATGTTCTTGATTTTGCCAACTACAACTTGGACGGCTGTATAGCCGTCCTTTTCGGGTGTCTTTGTTTGAACAATGGTGTTGTTGTCAATTTTTACCATGGTTACAGGAATCCGCTTACCGGATGAGGTAAATCTTTGACTATGGTTAATTTTGATTCCGTAGAGAGTATTCATACGTGGTGTTCGATAGGCAATAAAAATGGCCCGGATGGGCCACTTCAGGTGGAATTCCCAATCCGCACTTACAAGGACTTGTGTTTATAAATAATGGTCCTCACAGTATGCGCGATTTTAACAGATTTAATACGCTCAGGCAAGGAAGCTACATTTTCACTTCGATGTCGACCCCGGCAGGAAGTTCAAGATGAGAAATAATATCTATTGTTTTGTCTGTTGGATCAAGGATGTCTAAGAGACGTTTGTGGATAAGCATCTGGAAATGCTCACGGGCATTTTTATCTACGTGAGGACTAGTGGTCACTGGAAATACATTTCGGTCAGTTGGCAGTGGAACAGGGCCCACGACCTTAGCACCTGTGGATAGAGCTGCTTCGAGGATTTTTCCCGCCGCTTCATCTATGACACGATGATCAAAGGATTTGAGTTTAATGCGAATTCGGCCTTTAGGCATATAGTGTTAATTTTTGAATTTACGAAAAAGGCTAGCGACTGAGAGCCTTTTGACTTAGCATAAGCCTTAAAGCTTCCAATCACTAGCCTTGGTCAAAAGTGCAATTTTAGGCAATTATCTTTGAGATAACTCCGGCGCCTACAGTGTGTCCGCCTTCACGGATAGCGAAACGTAGCCCATCCTCCATTGCCACTGGAGCAATGAGTTTGACTTTCATCTTCGCATTGTCCCCAGGCATAACCATCTCGACTCCTTCGGGGAGGGTGATTTCGCCGGTGACGTCAGTTGTCCTCACATAAAACTGGGGTCTGTAGCCTGAGAAGAATGGGCTATGACGACCACCTTCTTCTTTGGTAAGGATATAGACTTCAGCTTCATATTCTGTGTGGGGTGTGATGCTTCCAGGTTTGGCAAGAACTTGTCCTCTTTCTACTTGATCTTTTTCAACACCTCGAAGAAGAATACCCACATTGTCTCCGGCTTGTCCTTCGTCTAGCTGTTTTCTGAACATTTCAACTCCGGTCACTACTGATTTGACAGTGGGTTTTATCCCGATAATTTCAATCTCATCTCCAATTTTGATTCTGCCTCTTTCGACTCTACCTGTAACTACGGTACCGCGGCCCTTGATAGAGAAGACATCCTCAACTGGCATGAGGAATGGTTTCTCTAGATCTCGAACAGGTGTTGGAATATACTCATCGACCTTTTTCATAAGCTCTAGTATTGCTTCTTCGGCCTTTGGATCTCCTTCTGTAGCTTTAAGAGCGCTACCTCTTATGATGGGGATTTCGTCTCCGGGATAGTTGTATTTTTTGAGAAGTTCACGGACTTCCATTTCTACAAGATCGAGAAGTTCTGGATCGTCAACCATGTCGCATTTGTTTAAGAAGACAACCAAAGCTGGGACGTTAACTTGCTTGGCCAGTAGGATGTGTTCTCGGGTTTGAGGCATAGGGCCATCTGGAGCCGAAACCACCAAGATAGCGCCATCCATCTGGGCCGCGCCAGTGATCATGTTCTTGATATAGTCAGCGTGTCCGGGAGCGTCAATATGAGCGTAGTGACGAGTATCTGTTTCGTATTCTTGGTGCGAGATGTTGATGGTCACTCCACGAGCTCTTTCTTCGGGGGCGTTGTCGATGTCTTCGTACTTCCTGGCTTGAGCCATACCTTTTTTGGCCAAGACCATGGTAATTGCTGAAGTGAGAGTAGTTTTTCCGTGGTCAACATGGCCAATAGTGCCAATGTTAACGTGGGGTTTGCTTCTGACGTATGTAGCCATAAAATTGTTAGATTGGGCGAAAAAAGTAGTCCTTTATACTCGGACTATGTTAGGGATTTTAAATCGATTTTGGAAATTATGCAAGGGGTAAATGAGAAATTAGTTGGATTGGCCTTTACCACTTTTGGCAATAATTTGTTCGGCAATGTTACGCGGGACTTCTTCATAATGACTAGGTTCCATGTAATATGAGGCACGGCCTTGGGACATAGAACGAAGAGTTGTGGAATATCCCGAGAGTTCGGCCAAGGGCACTAAAGCCACGATGATGATGAGATGTCCTCTTTTTTCTGTACCTTGAATTTGAGCTCGTTTGCTACCTAAATCTCCTATAACATCTCCCATAAATTCATCTGGCGTTGAAACTTCCACCTTCATAATAGGCTCGAGAATAGCGGGATCGGCTTTTTTAACCGCTGATTGAAGGGCCATGCTGCCTGCGATCTTAAAAGCTATTTCTGAAGAATCGACGTCATGGTAGGTTCCATCGTAGACCGCAACTGAGATATCAATCATAGGGTAGCCCGCGATAATGCCATTATCGAGGCATTCTTTTACACCTTTTTCAATGGCGGGAATGAATTCATTGGGAATAGTTCCACCTTTGATTTCGTCAAGAAACTCAAAGCCCTCACCACGATTCTTGGGCTCGATGCGCAACAGACAATGTCCATACTGTCCACGACCTCCAGTTTGTCTGATATATTTACCTTCTCCTTCGGCTTTTTTCTTGATGGTCTCTTTGTACGCAACTTGAGGATTACCTGTAGTGGCCTCGACATTGAACTCTCGTTTCATGCGATCCACAAGAATTTCGAGTTGGAGTTCGCCCATGCCGGAGATAATGGTTTGGCCAGTTTCGTGGTTGGTTTTAACTGTAAAAGTGGGATCCTCGTCCATCAGTTTCTGGATGGCATAACCCATTTTCTCTTGATCTGACTTGGTCTTGGGTTCGATAGCAAGAGAGATAACGGGTTCAGCAAAAGAGATACCTTCTAAAACTATGGGGTGTGATTGATCGCAAAGGGTGTCTCCGGTTTTAGTCTCTTTAAGACCTACCGCCGCAACAATTTCTCCAGCGAATGCTGCATCGATTTCCTCTCGCTTGTTAGCATGCATTAGAAGAAGGCGACTAATTCTTTCTGTGGTTCTGCGAGTTGAGTTATATACAGATCCTCCGGCTTTGAGCGACCCGGAATAGATACGTAGATAAGTTATTCTTCCCACATGGGGGTCAGTTTGTACCTTGAACGCTAAAGCTGAAAAAGTTTCTTCATTAATAGTTTTCCTTTCTTCTTCTGTCGCTGTTTGGGGATTGGTGCCTTTGACGGTTGCGATATCTACTGGCGAAGGGAGAAACTCGACAACTGCGTCCAGTAATGGTTGAACACCCTTATTGCGAAGAGATGATCCGCAAAAAACAGGAACTAATTTATAACCAATTACACTTTTGCGTAGAGAAGTTTTGAGTTCTTTGACACTGGGTTCTTCTCCTGCGAGGAACTTCTCAAGAAGAGAATCATCATTCTCACTGATTTGCTCTATTAATTTACTTCTCCAGATCTCGACCACATCTTTCATGTCATCTGGGATAGGATGCTCGTTAAACTTGGCACCAGTTTCGTCTCCCTCCCATATTAAGGCTTTGCGTTCGAGAAGAAGTACAACTCCCTTAAAGGTATTCTCGGATCCTATTGGATAGCCAAGAACTGCCGGATTGGCTCCAAGTCTCTCTCTTACAGCCTTGATTGTACCCTCAAAGTTGGCTCCCAATTTATCCATTTTATTAACAAAGATGATACGAGGAACATGGTATTTATCAGCCTGACGCCAAACAGTTTCCGTCTGGGATTGGACAGTTTCCTCGGCATCCAGAACCGTAACGCCACCATCAAGAACTCTCAAGGACCTTTCCACTTCTGCCGTGAAGTCGACGTGACCAGGTGTGTCAATGAGATTGATGCGATATGAAGAGTTTTCGACTGGAGAGTTAGGATCATTTATAGACCAGAAGGTAGTTGTCGCCGCTGAGACTATGGTGATACCTCTCTCTCTTTCCTGCTCCATCCAATCCATCTGAGTGTTACCCTCGTCTATGTCACCGATCTTGTAGGATTTACCTGTGTAGTAAAGTATACGTTCTGATGTTGTGGTTTTGCCAGCGTCGATGTGGGCGATAATTCCTATGTTTCTCACTTTATCTAGAGGAACATTGCGATTTTTGGTGGTGATATCTGCCATGTTGGTTAACTATTAATTTATGGTTTTATTTTAGCTGATTTCCAAATTACATAAAATGAGACGGGGAGAAGATAAAGGGTGGTGGATTACCACTTGAAGTGAGCAAATGCTCTATTGGCCTCAGCCATGCGATGGATATCGGTACGTTTTTTAATGGCGGTACCTGTCTGATTGTAGGCATCGATTATCTCGGCCGCAAGTTTTTCGCCAAAGGAATGAAATTCTGAGTTTGTGCGAGCACGGGCCCCCATAATAAGCCAGCGGATGCTAAGTGATTCTTTTCTTTCGCTTCTAACTGGAGTTGGGATTTGGTATGCTGCTCCACCTATTCTTCTGGCTCTTACCTCCATCTGGGGTTTGATGTTTTCGATGGCTGAGAGGAAGACCTGGAGTTCATCCTGATTAGTTTTTTCACCCACAATCTTGAGGGCGCCATAAACTTGCTTTTGGGCAACAGTCTTCTTGCCATCGTACATGATACAGTTGACAAGTTTGGCAACCAGGCGGTTATTGTAAACTGCGTCTGATGCGATTTTGCGTTTTGGTGCGGGTTTGCTTCTCATGGTTAGTTAGCTTTTGCTGCTTTGGGCAAAAGTGCCGATCTTTTAGCCCCGTATAATGAACGGCCTTGCTTGCGACCTTCTACTCCTGCAGCATCATATTTACCACGGACTACATGGTATTTTACTCCGGGCAGATCTTTTACGCGCCCTCCGCGCACGAGAACAATGCCGTGTTCCGCTATGTTGTGGCCGATGCCTGGAATGTAAGCAGTGACTTCCTGTTTGTTGCTTAGTCTGACTCTGGCTACTTTGCGAAGAGCGGAGTTGGGTTTTTTGGGAGTCATCGTTTTGACCAGCGTAACTACTCCCCTCTTAAAGGAATTGTTAGACTCAAAAATAAAGCGCGTTTTGGCATTGAATCCTTTTCTTAGCGCAGGAGCCTTATTTTTATTCTTGGATTTTTTACGTCCTTTACGGACTAATTGGTTAATTGTTGGCATAAAACTTTGCTAGCCGGGGTATTTTAGCAGTTTTGAGACTTATCGGGAAGAGCTTTAAGATTCGATAACAGCTCGCTCGGGGCTAGTGGGGATAAGCCTTCCGATAATCACATTTTCTTTTAGACCCATCAGGCGATCTTCCTTGCCCATAACAGCTGCTTCGCTAAGAACATCTGTTGTTTGAATGAATGAAGCCGCAGAGAGCCATGATTCTGTATGGAGGGCTGCTCTGGTAATACCCAGGACAATAACTTGCGCTGTTGCCGGTTCTCCGCCTTCGGCCAGAACTTTAGAATTTTCATCTGCAAATCTATAACGATCGATGATTTCCCCGGGGAGAAGGGAGGTGTCTCCAGGAGTATTGATGCGCACTTTGTCACTCATCTTTCTGACTATGGTTTCAAAATGTTTGTCGTTAATGGAGATGCCCTGAGACTCGTAAACACTTTGAATCTCATCTATTAGATATTCTTGGGCTCCTCTTAAGCCTCTAACTTCGAGGACTTCTTTGATATCGAGATTACCTGAAGCAAGTTGGGCTCCACTGTTTACAAGTTCATCGTTGGCAACTTTGAGTTCGGCGGTTAGAGGAATTAAATATTCGCGTTCCTCGACAGGTTTGATGCCTATAGATTTGACTCTGACCTTATATCCTTCATCTGTCTCAATAACCTCGACCTTGCCTGCAATTTCTGAAAGAGGAGACAAGGTTTTCGGAGTTCTGGCTTCAAAAAGTTCTTCCACTCTAGGCAATCCTTGAGTCACGTCTGCTCCACCCACAGCTCCTGCTGCGTGCTTGGTACGCATAGTTAGTTGGGTTCCGGGTTCGCCGATGGATTGAGCAGCCAAAATTCCAACGGGAGTTCCTAGTTCTACAATCTTCTTTATAGAAAGATCCCAGCCATAGCATGTGGCACAGAGTCCGTATTTGACATTACACGTCAGAGGGCTTCTGACTATTACAGAGGCAACGTTGTCGTCTGAGATAATTTGTTTGGCCAGATCTTCATCAACTATTTGACCTGCGGGGGCAATAACTTTTTTACCGGACAGAACATCAATCGCCAAAGTTCGCCCAAGAATTCGAGGGAGGAAAAGTTTGGTTCGTTTACCGCCTTTTTTGATTTCAAGACCATCTTTGGTAGCACAATCGATTTTGCGGATGAGGGCTTCATGGGCAACGTCAATGAGTCTGCGGGTCAGATATCCAGCGCCGGCTGTTTTGATAGCCGAGTCTGTCAAACCTTTACGGCCTCCGCGGGCTGCGTTAACGTATTCAAAGATTGAGAGGCCCTCACGGAAATTGGACTTCGTGGGAAGCTCTACTATTCTTCCTGTAGGGTCAACTGAAAGACCACGCATGGCTGAGAGCTGTTTAACTTGATCTCTTGAGGCACGACTTGCCTTGGAATCGATGATAATTTTGATTGGATTGTCAGAAGCGAACTTTTCCCAAGTTTTGTCGGCGATTTCCTCTGTAGTGTCCATCCAGATTTCGTGAGTCAGACGACGTTTTTCTTCGGCTGTGATGAGTCCTAGGTGGTAGTTATTCTCGATTTCTGCAACTTTATGGTTGGCATCATCGATAATTTGGGGCTTATCTGGCGATTTCTCACAGTCGGTGATCGAAACTGAAACTCCTGAGAGAGTTGATCCAAAGAAACCAAAGTTTTTAATTCCGTCAATAAGTCCCATAATATCCTCATGGGGAAGTTGGGCCAGTGCTTTGGTAAGCAAAGCTTTTATTTTGTTGGAATCGACTGGTTCGTTAATGAAACGTAAAGACGGATGGAGGATTTCGTTGAAACGAATACGGCCGACCGTGGTTTTAATTATTTCTCCATTTATCCTAACTTTTATGGGTTGTTGCCAAGTGAGATGCCCTAAGTCCTTGGCAAAAATGGCCTCGGTCTCATCAGAGAAGATCGTGGGATAAACGGGCTCATTCTCGTCCATTACTGTGAGATAGAAAGTCCCTAGAGCCATTTCACGTCGGGGAACGGTAATCGGGGTGCCATCTGCTGGTTTGAGGAGGTTTTTGGTGGGTGTCATAACCTCGATAGCTTCTGCTTGAGCCTTGGTTGAAAGAGGGATATGAACGGCCATCTGATCTCCGTCGAAATCCGCATTGAAGCCGTCACAGACACAAGGATGAACTCTTATGGCATTGCCTTCGATGAGAATAGGATAGAAGGCTTGTATGCCAAGTTTGTGCAAAGTGGGAGCACGATTTAGAAGGATAGGATGATTGCGGGTGATATTTTCTAGGATGTCAAATACTTCTGGAGGTCTTTTTTCTAGAATGTTTTTGGCAGATTTGACGTTCGGGGCAAGGCCTTGGACAATCATTTGGCGAAGTACGAATGGCTTGAACATCTCAAGAGCCATGTCTTTAGGAATACCTGCTTGGTTTAAGGACAAATCTGGTCCGACTACGATAACTGAACGACCAGAATAATCGACTCGTTTTCCAAGTAGATTCTGACGGAAACGGCCTTGCTTACCTTTAAGCATTTCAGAAAGTGAACGGAGTTCGACTTGTGGTCTACCTCTTCTATTGGTGGGTTTCTGGGTTGAATCAATAAGGCTATCTACGGCCTCTTGAAGCATGCGTTTTTCGTTTCTTAAGATAATCTCTGGCGCACCCAGGTCCATTAAGTGCTTTAGACGGTTATTGCGATTTATAACTCTGCGATAAAGATCGTTAAGATCGGAGGTTGCAAATCGTCCGCCCGAAAGCTGAACCATGGGACGCAAATCTGGAGGAATAACGGGCAGAGTCTTGATTATCATCCATTCGGGGCTAATCTTAGCTTTTCGCATACCCTCGGCAATTCGTAATCTCTTAATGGCTTTGATATAGCGTTGTCCGCTAGTGGTCGCAATTTCTTCGCGAAGACCTACCACAAGTTTATCCATGTCCAGTTTTTTGACGATTTCAAGGACAGCCTCGGCTCCCATACCCACCTTGAAGAAATCTGCAAGATCATAATCAAGAAGCTTCCCGTATTCGTCTTCAGTAAGGACACTTTGAATTTTGAGAGACTTAACTATAGATTCTAGCTTTTTATATATATCTTCAAGATGGGTTTTTTCGATAATAAGATTGTCCCTCAGTGCTTGCGCTTTTTGTTTGTGCTTGAATTCCAGTTCTTCAACGGCCAAATGTTGCTGATCGGACGATTTGACTTTGGCTTTGACTTCTTTTGCCTGAGACCTTAATTCCTCCTCAAGGAGTTTAATGTTGGTTTCTACGTCTTTTTCCAGCTCTTCGCGCCGTTTCTCCATCTGTTCTTGGGTTTTACTTATAACTTCTTTTTTCACTTCGGCGTCTAACTCGGTGACAACATATTCTGCAAAATAGATAATGGCCTCTAGTGAACGAGGTGGAATATCCAACAAAAGAGAGAGCTTGCTTGGTGCACCTTTGAAGAACCAAACGTGGGTAACAGGAGCAGCAAGGGTAATGTGGCCCATTCGTTCACGACGAACGCGCGATTGAGTAACCTCTACGCCGCACTTATCACAAATAATACCCTTATATCTAATTCTTTTGTATTTACCACAAAAACATTCCCAATCTTTAACGGGCCCAAAAATGCGCTCATCAAAGAGACCATCTTTCTCGGGCTTGAGAGTGCGATAATTGATGGTCTCGGGCTTGGTAATTTCGCCGTGAGACCAACTTTTTACAGCTTCAGGTGATGCAAGTCTGATAAGCAAGCTCTTAAAATCGACAATGTTTTTAAGAGTGTCTTGAGGGATTTGATTTTGATTACTCATATATGGTTTATGGTTTATGTCTAAAATTAAGACTCCGCAATTGTAGCAGACTCATTTAATTCTTCTAGTTCCATAGGGCTTGCTGCTCCAAAGTCTTCAACAACTGCTTTAATTTCTTCGCCTGCTGCTTCGGCTAGGGCTTGTGCTTCTTTGAGAACAGGAATTTCCTCTTTAATCTCGGCTTCGGTCTTTTCCACGGCTCCTATGGGTACAATATCCAGAAGTAAGCTCTTGAGTTCGTTAACCAGAACTTTAAATGATTCAGGCACCGTTGACGCTGGGATATCGGCTCCTTTTACAATAGCCTCAAAGGCTTTGGCACGGCCCACAACGTCATCGGACTTAATAGTAAGCATCTCTTGGAGAATGTGGGCTGCTCTATGTGCTTCTAGAGCCCAAACTTCCATTTCTCCCAATCGCTGTCCTCCCATTTGAGCCTTACCACCGAGAGGTTGTTGAGTAACTAAAGAATAAGGACCGGTGGAGCGAGCGTGTGTTTTGTCCTCCACCATGTGGCTAAGTTTCATAATGTATCCCAGACCTACAGTTGTTTCTTGTTCAAACTTCTCCCCTGTCCTACCGTCCAAGAGACCGATTTTGCCAGAAACTGGGAGACCGGCTTTTTTGAGGCTATCGAAAAGCAAATCCTCAGAAATATTTTCGAACGCAGGAACACTGAATTTAATTCCCAGTTTACCAGCCGCCCAGCCGAGATGAGTTTCCATGAGTTGACCCAGGTTCATACGAGCAAGAACTGAAAGGGGCGAGATAATAAGATCTACCGGGGTACCATCGGGAAGATAAGGCATGTCGGAAACCGGCACAATTTTGCTGATAACACCTTTGTTGCCGTGTCTGCCTGCCAGCTTATCACCAACAGTAACTTTTCTAAGTTGAGCTACTTTAACAATGACTTTTTGTCTGGTACCTGGTTCGAGTTCGTCACCCTTGTCGACATCAAGAATTTGGATATCGATAACTGTACCCCGCTCGCCGTGAGGCATTCTTAAGGATGTGTCTCTAACTTCGCGTGCCTTCTCGCCAAAGATTGCCCTGAGAAGTCGCTCCTCCGCTGAGAGCTCTGTTTCACCTTTGGGAGCGATTTTGCCAACAAGAATATCGTTGGGGCCAACTTCTGAGCCGACGACTACAACTCCTTTTTCGTCCAGATGAGCTCTTTCGGTATCGCCAACATTGGGGATATCAGAAGTCAGTTCTTCGGGGCCTAGTTTCGTATCGACAACTGCAGCCTCATATTCTTCTATGTGGATCGAGGAAAGAAGATCATCTGTTACCAATCTGTCTGAAACCACCAAAGCATCTTCGTAACCCAAACCCTCATAAGATGTATAGGCTATGACTACATTCTGCCCCAGAGCGAGATCCCCGTTGTCACAAGCAGGACCATCTACAATAACGTCACCCACTTTAATCTTATCGCCAACTCTAACAAGGGGTTTTTGGTTGTAACACGTTGACTGGGCAGTGCGTTTAAACTTGGTGAGTTTGTAGGTGACGATATCTTTATCAATTTTGATTAATTCTGATTCTGGTTCTTGGGAAGAATCTCCTTTATCGAGCTTAATTTTGATTTCGTCTGCATCAACCGAGATCACTGTGCCAGCGAAGCTTGATTGGATAACCCTCCCCATAGATTGAGGAATGATGTTTTCCATACCTGTGCCCACAACAGGACTGGCGGGATTGATAAGGGGCACAGCTTGACACTGCATGTTGGAACCCATAAGGGCTCTGTTGGCCTCGTCATTGGCCAGGAATGGAATAAGGGAAGCAGATGCTCCAACAACTTGACGGGGAACAACATCAACATACTCAACTAGTTCTACTGGTCCTTCAATAAATTCTCCCTTAAAGCGCATGGGTACCCAGCTGTCGGTAATTGTGTTGGCTGAATCTATATTGATGCCAGCATGTGTAATATGTGTCTCGATCTCATCGTCGGCTGCAAGATAGACTATTTTGTCAGTGACGGACATTATCGTCTTTCCATTTTTGGTGACTTTTTCCACCTTGCGATAGGGAGCTTCAAGAAAGCCGTACTCGTTGACCCGAGCATAGAGAGCAAGATAAGTCACCAAGCCGATATTGGGTCCCTCTGGGGATCTTACGGGGTCAACACGACCATATTGGGAACTGTTGATGTCTCTTATCGAGAAAGAGGCTCTTTCTCGAGTGATGCCCCCAGTACCCATTACTGAAAGTCTTCTTAAATTATCTATCTCAGAAAGAGGATTTGTCTGGTCGAGGATAGCTGAGAGTTGGTTGCTTCTGAAGAACTCATTGATAGATGAGATGATTGGCCTGGCGTTAACAAATATTGAGGGAGTCGCCAGTTCTTCAGTTGAAATCAAGCTCATTTTCTCTTTGATATGACGTTCAAGTTTAAGTAGTCCACTACGAAAAGCGATGCCACCAATAAGTTCGCCTACTCTTCTTACTCGACGATTAGCCAGATGATCGATGTCGTCTATATAACCTGTACCGTTTTGAAGGCCAATAAGGTACTTGATAGTGGCAATTACATCTTCACGGGTGAGGACCCAATGACCTTCATCATTAGCAAAATCAAGCTTTAGGCGTTTGTTGAGTTTATAACGGCCTACTTTTCCCAAATCATAACGACGGTGATTGAAAAAGAGACTTTCGAGGAGATTGGTAGCATTTTCCAAGACAGCCGGTTCGCCTGGACGCATCTTTTTATAAAGTTCTATAAGAGCCTCGTTTCGGGTGTGGGTGGCATCCCTCCCCAGAGTCGCCATAATGTAGTCGTGGTCTTCGTGAGTGTTTACATCCCTGAAGAGACTGCGTATTTCTTCGTCGGATTCAATACCTAGAGCCCTTAGGAAAAGAGTGGCAGGGTATTTTCGACGTCTGTCAATACGTACTGAGACAACGTCGTTTCTGGCCACCTCGAATTCAAGCCACGAACCTCTTAATGGGCGCAGTTCTGCTGTATAGAGCATACGGCCAGAAGCCGGATCTATTTCGCTTGCAAAATAGACACCTGGAGATCTAACAATTTGACTAACTACACACCTTTCGATACCAGAAATTACAAAAGTGCCCTCATGGGTCATTTGAGGAATATCTCCGAGAAAAACTTCGGATTCGGTTACTTTACCAGTCTGGAGATTTTTAAGTCTGGCAGTTCCTTTGAGAGGAATGGTGTATGAAATACCTTTTTTAATACATTGAGTTGGGGTGTGGGCTGGTTTGCCAAATCGAGGAGATTCGATTTCCAATTGCCAGTTTTTTCCAGTAAAGTCTTCGATTGGAGAAATTTCCTTGAGAGCCTCCTGCGTGCCTTTGTCGATAAATTCCTTCCAAGACTCTCTTTGGATCGCAATGAGGTTTAAAGGAGGAAGATGGCTATAGCTTTTCCCCCAGCTAAGACGTGTAGATTGTGACATCTGTTAAGACTCAATACTTTTTACCCTGTCTGATTTGTCGCCTAGCTGGCGTGTGGCAAGGGTGATTTTAAGTAAGAGTTATTGTTTTAATTAGGCAAAAAATTTCGCTCTGTGAGAGCGAACGGAGAAAGCGTAATTTGAAATTACGCTTATTTGACAGTGTTTTTAACACAACAAATTCTGGTTGTCAAGGGTTGCCTAAAAAGGCGGTGATGTTGCGTTGGTGTTCTTCTAAAGTTTTGGCGTAGTGAATAACACCTTTGAGATCTGAGAGGTAGAACCAATAATCAGACCTTTGAGGATGGCTTGCAGCTTCAATTGCCTTGATACCGGGGTTGGCTATGGGGGCAGGAGGGAGACCTTGGTTTTTGTATGTATTAAAGCTTGACTTGAGATTTTTATCCACAGATATAGCAGGCTGCCACCATTTACAATCGAAGGCTTTTATTTCTCCCTCTTTGAGACAAAGAGAAGAAGATTTTGCGTATTGTAGAGTGGCATCGATATCAAGGGACCAGCCGTTCTCTAAGCGCTTTATTAGAATGCCAGCAATTATTTGTCTATCCGGATTGGTGCGGACTTCCCTTTCTATAATTGAGGCTAAAACAAGAGTTTGTGCCACAGAGAGATCGTTGGCACGAGAATCGAAGATTGATTTGGTCTTTTTGTCAAAGGTGCCGGTGAGTTTATCAATTACAAATTGAGCTGGGGCCGTCTTGGGTAGAAGATATGTATCAGGAAAAAGACGGCCTTCAAGATTTGGGTTAATGGTAAGTTTGAGAAACTCATTGGCTTTAAAGCCAACAAGAACTTGCCCGAGATTAATCGCTATTTCTTCTTTGCGCATGCCTTCAGGAAGCGTAACCCAGATATCTATTACTCCTTTTTTAAGGCTGTTTGCCGTCTCGAATAAATTCATACTTGGAGACAACTCATACTCTCCAGCTTCAATCTTTTGGGAAAGGTGTTTTAGTATAGTCAAAACACGGAAGGCAAATGAATTTCTAATCAGTCCATGGCGTTCTAAATTAAGACCTACTTGGGTCGCGCTCTCCCCTCTTTGAACTATAAAAGGAATCTTGGTGAAATTTTTTGGATTAACTGGCTGGACCAGGAAAATACCACCTATTATTAATATAAAAGTTAGCAGTACAGCAAAAACGAGCAAGAGAGATGGATGAGAAGAGGATTTCTTTCCCACAGTAGGTTTACACTTCTCCAAACAGAGCGCGACGATATTTCTGTGCTTGGTTATCTTTTATATATATCCGGCCACATTTGCAAGTAATTTTTTCTCCTTTGGGACTTTTGCTCCCACTATTTTGATTCAAGGGCATACCACAACCCACACAACGGCCTTGAGATAATAACCATGCTTGAACTGGGGCGATAACATTTTTGAACATCAAGGAAACTTTAACAGGTCAGATTATCTAGGTCAACATATGGGTATTGGAATCGAGCCAATTTTGGAGAATGATGGCGGCCGCGGCGGCATGTTCATTAACTCTTCTCGCTGTGGGAGTTTTGTGGAGGAGTGCTGTTCTTGCTTCGTGAGAGCTAAGAGTTTCATCTTGGAAATCGATGGGGACTGAGATTTTTTGCGAAAGTTTGTCTGTAAAATTTCTTACTTCCTTGGCCATATGGGATTCAGGAAGACCTACAATAACTTTATCAATACGATGAAGCTCGATAAGATGGTTAATATCGTTAAAAATTTGAGGGGAATTGGTAAGAGATTTTAGTGGCTGTGCAAGAGGACCAGCGGCGATTGCAAATCCTAGGTGAGCACGGCCGTAATCTATAGAAAGAAAGATCATTTATTATTGTCTACAAGTTTGGCTTTGACTATTAATCGGCGCAGATAGGTTCCTGGAGGGACACAGGTGACTAAAGAGATTTCCTTTCGGTCATAACGTTGTTCGAGTACTGAAACATCAGTGGGTTTTACTTCGTGGAGTTGCTCAACCTCGTAGCTATATTGTATACCATCGTAATCCACTAAGATGATATCACCTGACTTGAGTGTAGGAAGAGTCGAGAAAATCGAGATGTAGTTTTTGGGATTATAAAACTGGGGCAGGATGGAATGACCAAAAATGACGGGATTTCCGGGCTCCCCGGGGTTTGCAGTACCCTTGTATTGAATCAAACTATGATTAAGGTCGCTGCCTGCAATTTTGACTGCAGCATTTTTAATACCAAGCTTGGGGATAGTGAGGTTGTAAAATTCGACTTTGGGGCTCCTTGTATTTACGGGGGCATTGTTTTCGGGGAACCAGTTGTTGGCATTGGTTAAATCCGCAGGTTCCTGGGCAAGAGCTTCTTTTGGCAAATTGGGGTTATAGACCATAACTTTTGGGGTTTCAACTTTGTCAAACTCTTTAGAGGTAAAGACCTCGTATGCGAGGATGGGGAAAACTGCATTACCAATTAGAAGAAGGCCGCTGGCAATTAGGATATACGAAAGCCCGACCAAAATTTTATTTTTATGGATAGCAAGCAGTGAGATCGCGGCCATAGGAAGATTGAGCTGGGGTGATGACTTTAGATATCTATACAAGGGCATGTAGCCAGTATACCGCCTTTAGTGTGACTTGACGGAGATGTCAATGTTTTTAGATAGATAAGGTAGATTGGGAATGAATTTGGGATTGACGATAATCTGTGCTCCAACATATCCAGGCAAGGTTTTAAAATAGTTCTCAGCTTGAGAAAGCGGTTTGCCGGAGATATTTTTAGCAACTTCTTCTATTGAGATTCTGGGGAGAAGTGTTGCTTCTAAGGAAACCGAGAAAACGAGCCTGTTGTCTTTACTGTCCTTTTTCTCAAATTTCGATTCCAGCTGATCTTTGCGATATAAGTAACCTGTAGGCAAAGAGGATGTTAGATCGCTTTCAGCTACAGCTGCCAAATCCGATGTATCAAAAACAAGGGCTGTCGCTTTGAGTGATAAGGAGAGAGAGATAGAGTTTGCTTCGTCACCGACTTTTTTGTCAAAGTTAACGGAGGAGGATTCTATGGAAAGAGTCGAATCAATAATATGTTGTCCGCTTTCTAATTTTTCATTCAGATTTTGTTTCGCCTTCGTACCAAGTTCTTCCTGAAGTTGTGATCTTAGGATATCTAAATCTGATTTGGCAACCGATTGTATCTGGCGACTAGTCCCACCAGCCAGGGGAGATAGATTCTGCGCCATAATATCTTCCTTGCTAAAAGAGCCTATTTTAAACTCGGTGTTTGAAGAGAGATTATAGTTCTCTCCGATTGAAGCCGCAACGATTTTAACAGTTGCTACTCCTGACTCGGAGCTCTTGGCATTTCCTGATTTTGAGGCAACCTGAACATCGTTTGCTAAAGTAAACTTGAGTCCTCCTGGACTTGTGAGAATGGTACCTGTTGTAAAACTTTTAGTTTGCGGCGTGGCATTATAAATGGTGACTTCTCCCAATGCTTTGTCCCCGACAGTTTTTTGACCTGTGGTGGCTACGGTTTTGTCGCCTGAGACTTCTAAAGTTAGACTCTTGGCCGGAATTGCTTTGTTTTCCTGTTGGGGAGTTTCTATGTTTGGGTCCACTATTATTTCTAGTCTTTTGTCCAAAGTTTTGGGCTCAACAGTGATTGCCACGCTAGCTTTGGGAACATACCAAAATAACCCTATGCCTATAGCCGAGAGGACCAAGAGAAGAGGGATGGCCACAAAGATTGGGGCGAAGTTGTGGCGAGGTTTAACGATGGTCCCGGTTATTAATTTAGGTGTTTTCAAACTGAATTTGGGGAAAGACAGCTTGGGTAAGCGAATTTTGGGGAGGGATAATTTTAAATTAAATCTCTTTTTTTGTTCGGGCAAACTAGGTTCATGGACTGAAGTGTGTTCTTCCACTGGATCAATATTTTCTTGGGGCATTGCAATTATATCGCTATCGGCCACAAATCCGAGATCTGATAGTTGGTCTTCTGGCTGCGAAATTGTAGATTTTGGTGCGTCATCTGTCACATCTTCTACTTGTGCGACGTAGTTAACACTTGGCGAAGGAATGTTTTGTTCAATTGACGAGGCTGGCATAGAAGCTTTGGCAAACTCGGTGCCTCCTGAGATGGCAACGGCGCGGACGGAGAAATCCGCGGGGAGTATCTCAACTTTGGGGAAATGAAGAAAAGGCAGCTTCTCGGTCCAAGGATGGTCAAGCAATTGTTGTTTTGCTTCTTCGAGATCTGAACTACCATCATAAAGGAGAATTCTTGAGGGAAGGAGGTCCGACTCATTAAAGCGCGAGAGCCCTTCCTCTAAATCTGCCCCGAGACTTACTGATCTGCCAACATTTTGAGTCCCTTTAATCAAACCGAGCTTGACAAGTGTAACGTCGATATCCAGGTCGTTTAAGCCTATGAGGATGATTGAAGGAGGTACGCCTTCTGTAATCTTTAGGTGATGGACAATTGCCTCAGTTGTAACAACAAAGCCTACCGGCTCTAGTTCTAATTTTTGAGTGAGTTTTTTAAGTAGAGGCTGATGCGAGCTTATAATTTTTTCGTTGTCTACCCAGTTCTCTGGTAATCCAAAAACTACTTTTTTAGGGGGTTCATCCATCGGACCTTTAAAGTTTTGGACGCATACCGAGATGGTATTGTCGGCTGCGGTAATTAAGTCTTCGGCGTCTTTGCCTTGCCAAACACTCAAGGAACCGGTCGAGATAACCTGAGTTTTCTCGTTGAATATAGCCCAGATAGCACTTCTTACCGAGTGGGAGTTAATTTCTAATGCAAAAAAATACTCCCGATTATTTTTGTCTCCTGTTAATTTGTTGATAAGGTTGGGAATCTCCATTATGGGTCAGGACTACTATATCTGAAATCTTAGGGAAGTATATTATCTGGGTTGGGATAACTGGGCATAAATGCGACGCACTCCACTTCCCAAGGATTCTTCTTTTGTTATGGTAACATGGCCAATTTTGCCTGTCGAGGTGACATGAGGTCCACCACAAAGCTCTTTACTGTACCAGTTCTTCCCTTGGCCAATAGTATAGACAGAGGTAGTTTCAGGATACTTCTCGGGGAAAAATGCTAACGCACCTTCCTTTAAAGCCCTTTGTTTTGGCATTTCTTCTCTCACTACAGGAAGATATTCATCTATCTTAGAGTCAATTGTATTTTCTATATTTTTGATTTCTTCTAGAGTGAGTTTCCCTGGATGCGTAAAGTCAAAACGCAGCCTTTCTCCTGTTATGTTACTGCCTGCCTGGTGCACATGGTCACCTAAAGTATCGCGAAGAGCTTTGTGAAGAAGGTGTGTAGCCGTATGATATCTGATTGTAGTTTCTGATTGATCTTGTAAACCACCTTTGAACATGCCTTTGGAAGCAGTACGAGAAAGATCTTGGTGTTTTTTCTTTAGATTTTCGAATTTTTCCTTATCTATTAGAAAACCCTTTTGGGCTGCAAGTTCTTGGGTAAGTTCAAAGGGATATCCGTATGATTGAAATAGATCGAACGCAATTTCCTCGCTTATTACCTTTTGTGATTCAAAAAACTGATGACCGCGATGCAGGGTGCCGAGAAATTTTTCGGCTTCATCGCCTATCTGTGAGGATATATGATGCCAGTTCTGAGCTGAAAAATAGAGAGGATTGTATATATTTATTATTGCATTACAGATATGCGGAATTGTTTTCCCCACTGGGATACCCAACTGCATCATCTTAAAAACGGCGCGACGAATTAGACGGCGGAGAAAATATCCTTGGGCCTTATTACTGGGCAAAACCCCATCGGAAATGAGAAAAGAAGCTGCTTTAAGATGATCAGCAATGACGCGCATTGTTGGCTGGTTTGAAGCATCGACATAACGTCGGTTACTGCTTTTTTCGATTCCTGAAATGATTGGTTCAAACAGATCCGTCTGGAAGACGTCTGGATTATCACTTGACGCTGCAGTTAGACGTTCGAGTCCTCCTCCGAAATCAACATTTTTCTGTTCCAACTCCTTGAGCACTCCGTTGGGCATTTTTTGATATTGCATAAACACTGAATTGGCTATTTCCAAAAAACGACCACAGTCACAATTTACATGACAAGGTTCGTTGCTCCATGGTGAATTTTCATGTAATTTTAGATTTTCTCCAAAATCAAAAAAGATCTCGCTATCCGGTCCACCAGGTTCTCCTGTAGGCATATTTTCTGGTTCCCCTGAACGGGACCACCAATTCTTTTTGGCTGGATAGGGAAATATCCTCTCCCCTTCTTTTGCGTCTATCCCAACAGCTGAATACACTTCCTTCCAAATTGATATAGACTCGTTATCTTTGGGCACTGATTCGTCCCCTGCAAATACAGTTACATACAATCTTTTTGGATCAAGACCGATGATCTGGGTTAGAAACTCAAATATCCAGCTGAGTTGTTCTTTTTTAAAATAATCACCTAGCGACCAATTGCCAAGCATTTCAAAGAAAGTGGTATGACGATTATCTCCTACTTCTTCTATGTCTTGTGTGCGAAAGGACTTTTGGCTATCAACAAGTCTTTTGCCGCTGGGGTGTGGTTCTCCAAGCAAAAAAGGTACCATCGGCTGCATACCCGAGGAAGTAAAAAGAGTTGTGGGATCGTTTTCAGGAACTAGAGGAGAAGAAGGCAAGATAGCATGTCCTCTTTGGGCATAAAAATCAAGAAACTTTTGACGAATTTGAGATGATCTCATTTGAAGCGTATTGTAGCAAACCTGAGGAAGATTTAACTATTTCTTTTTTGTGCTGAAGAATTTGCGGACAATAAATCTGCCTCTAGTTTGAAGGTCCCTGATCGCGGGTGAAACTGCTTCCATTGCCTCCTCTATTAAAGTATCTTTGGCATCTTGCGCCTTTTCTTGGATTTCATCTGCCATGTCTGGTAGTTCTTTGAGTAATTGTTTACCTTTTATCTTTAACTTTTTTCTGATTTCTCGGCCTTCTTCGGTCGATAGGGCTATAGCAACAGAGGCACCGAGAATTCCCCCTACTAGAAGACCAGCTAGAAATTCTTTATCTTCGTGAATCTTTTGGTCCATAAAACTTATTTACTTAGGATTTTCTTGATAGCAGAAGATCCTTCTTTTATCCCCGTGACGACTCCAGCTAATGCTGCTAAGGGTTTGGCCACAGATTCCGATATAACACCTGCGTCGTCTATGATTTTGTTGGTTTTTTCAACAGTCTTTCTGAACTCTTTGAGAATTAAGATTACATAGATCCCAACAACAATAGATACAATTGAGATACTAAGAAGACTAAGAGTGATAATTAGACGTGAAGTTTCTGCCGACACAGACACAAGTTTAAGTCTAACCAGCTATTTAAGTCAAAGGAGAACAAGACAATTAAGGTATCGCTTCTACTTTGCGGGAAATGGTATTAGTTTTACCATGAGAATTTCTTGCCATAAAAACGATAGTGTTTTCTCCTTCGGGAAGTGAAAGAACATAGCTAAATTTGCCCCGTGAGTCTAGCTTTATTTTTTCGTCATTGATCTTAACTTCCGATTCAGGGTCGGCTTCGCCTCTAATTTCAACCTGCCCCTTTCTTACCTCGGAATTTGGTTTTGGAAGTTCGATTGTTAGTTTGGGAGGACCAGTGAGGAGATGATATTCGTGGTATAGGTAACTCATTAGAAATAAAACGACTACTATAACTGAGGTGACAATCGTATGCTGAGGAGTCCAAAAGAATTTAGAGGAAGAGAGGGGTTTAATTATGCCTCGAGGGATAATTTGTCCCGATTTGTCTTCTGTAAAATCTCGGCGAAAAAGAGCCAGGAGAGTATCGGGCGAGAGTCCCAATGCTGCACCGTAATTTTTGATGAATCCACGCGTACTGGTTGTTGAGGGAAGATCTATGTAGGAATCTTTTTCAAGAGCTTCAATATACTTGGCCTGGATTCTAGTGATTCTTGCGATTTCTTGGATCTCTATTTCCTTTTCGGTGCGAGTTTTTTTGAGAATTTGGCCCACTGTCTTCATATAAATTTGGCATACTTAACATAAATTATACGGGCCTCTAGTACAACGAGGTAAATACAAGCCACTTCCCTGAACAAGAAAGAATTATTGTTGAGGTGGAGGTGATTGAAGCATGGCCTGATATTGTTCGTAACTTTTGAAGAGAACATCTCGTGGCTTGGCACCTTCGCCTGGCCCAATGATACCAGCCTGCTCTAGTTCGTCGAGTATTCTTGCAGCCCTGGCATAACCAATGCTTAAGCGTCGTTGCAGCAAAGAGGCAGAAGCTTTATCGTGTTGCGTAATTACTTTGATGGCTTCGTCAAAAAGTTCGTCGTGGTCCTCGCTACCTGATCCAAGGCTACCTTTTTTACCTTTGCCGCCTACCGGCATCGAAGTAACCTCTTCGGTGTACTGAGGAGCAATGCCTTGCCCTCTTATGAAGTCAATTAATTTCCTGATGTCCGAATCTGAGACGAAGGCACCTTGGATACGCGTAGGCTTGGCCTGATCCGGAGGAATAAACAACATGTCACCTTTGCCCAGCAATTTTTCAGCACCCGGCCCATCTACAATGACCCTTGAATCGATCATTGAGGAAACAGCAAAAGAAATGCGAGCTGGGATATTGGCTTTAATCAGACCGGTAATAACGTCGACAGACGGACGTTGTGTGGCTATAACTAGATGGATACCGGTGGCCCTTGCCATTTGAGCGATACGGGTTATGGAGTCTTCAACTTCGACGGGGGCAAAAAGCATGATGTCTGCCAGCTCATCAATAAAAATTACTATATACGGCAAGGCCTGGAACCCCGACATTTCGTTATATCCTTCGATATTTCTAACACCAACCTCCGCAAAGAGCCTATATCTTCTATCCATTTCTGACATAGCCCATTTGAGAGCTGAGAGAACTTTCTCCACATCCACAATAACTGGAGTAAGTAGATGAGGAATACCGTTGTATTGGGTCATTTCAACACGTTTAGGGTCAACCAGAATCAGTTTGACTTCGTTTGGAGAACTGCGAAAAAGTAGTGAGGCAATAAAAGCGTTGACGCAAACTGATTTACCAGAACCTGTGGAACCTGCTATTAAGAGGTGGGGCATTTTGGCCAAGTCGTGGGAAACAGGACGACCCGAGACATCGAGTCCCAGGGCAACTTGGAGTTTTGATTTGGCCTTTTGCATACTATCTGCTTCAAGCATACGACGCAGGGTAACAAATTCAGGTGAACGATTTGGAAGCTCCAGACCTACTAATGATCTACCCGGGATGGGGGCTTCTATCCTGATTTGTCCAGTTGGGGCGGCAAGGGCAAGGGCCAAATCGTTGGCAAGAGCAGTTATTTTGCTTAACTTGGTTCCTAAACCAACTTCAATTGCATATTGGGTGACAGCGGGACCTAAATTAACCTCCACGACTCTGGCAGTAATACCAAAGGACTCAAGAGTTTTTTCAACAATTGCCGCGTTGCTTTTGATATCTCCCCTATCTGCTTTGCCTCCCAAGGTTTCTGACAAAAGAGAAAGAGGAGGATAATGCCAAATTTGGTCCTGGGCTCCTGGCACATTGGTTACCAGCGATTCTTTCAGCTCATTTTTGGAATTGGCAGTTGTAGGTTTGGCATCGTTGACTGTTGGGGGCCCTTGCGATTTGCTGGCGAGTTTATCGGCTTGGATTAATTCAGATGCTCCACCGCTAATTTTCATTTTTCCTGAAGGAATGAATTTACCCGTGGTTTTGCCAATGTTCTTACTGATATTCACTACCTTTCCCAGCATGTCTAGTGCATGATCTACAGATGTGTTTAGAAGAACAATTAGTCCAATAACCACTCCTCCAAAAAGGATTATCCAAGCACCTATGCCTGTAATCATCGTGGCAATATTCCCCCAGAGCTCTTTTCCTAAGATGCCTGTATGGGAAAGTCCGGCCAGAGAAAGCAGGAGCAGAAAACCGCCAATAATGACGTTGGGTTGATTGATGGCAGTTTTGCGCGAGCTAAACATGAGACCGGTTGAAACGAGCAAAAAAGGCAATAGTACTGTGGTCCATCCAAATATATTTAGAAGAAAGTCATTAAGAGCAATCAGCAACAATCCGCTTCTGGTGAAAGAGAGAATGATCAAAAACGCCATAACCAAAAAAGAGACGAGGGCTACAGAGAATATTGTTTGAGGCTTGAGCTTGAATTTGAAAGCTCTCTTGCCAAATGGTCCACGTTTTCTTGCCATAATAGGAATTCTAATCCTTAGCGATAGAAATTATAACAGTCCTAATTCTTTAAAATCACACCTCTACGACTATGGGGAGGATCATGGGTTGACGCCCGGTCTTTTCGTAAAGGAATCTGTCGAGTCGATCTACGATGGCTTCCCTCACTGCCCTTTGATTCAATCTGCCTTTTTCTCGTGAGAGAGCAACCCTGATTTCCCTCTTGGCTTCTAAGAGAATTTCTTCATTTCCTTTGGCGTAGATAAATCCACGACTAATGACATCGGCATCTCCTATTAGTTTCCCAGTTGCCTGATCTACCTGAGCCACCACTATGACAATCCCTTCTTCGGCAAGAACCTGGCGATCGCGCAAAACAACATGGCCGACATCTCCCACTCCTAAGCCATCCACCATAATGTTGCGGACATCTATTTTTTCTTTCATGGATACTTCGCCGGTTGGATACATTTCAATTACATCTCCAGCTTTGGGCAGGAGAATAGTTTCTTCGGAGTATCCCAGACGTTGGGCCATAAGACTATACTGTTTCATTTGTCTAGCCTCCCCTCCGGTGGGGATGATGTATTTGGGTTTTGCTAGCCCCAAAAGAAGCATCATGTCGTTTTGCCCACCGTGGCCTCCTACGTGGAGATTGGTTGCAATGTCACTATAAATGACGGTAGCACCAAGAGAGGTTAGGCGATCAATAATGCCATGAACCGCATTTTCGGTGCCCGGAATATAGTCCGGGGAAGAGAAAACAATCTTATCGTTTTTTTTGATTTTGACAAATTTATGTTCATCGTTTGAAATTCTGTCCATTGCAGATCCTGGCTGCCCTTGGCTACCTGAGACAAGAAGAGTAAGTTGTTGATCTGGAAGTTTAGCAGCTTGTTCAGGGGAAGCAAAAATTTTGCGGTCGAATTTCATATAACCAAGTTTTATAGCCAGTTCTATCTTCTTTTCTAAACTGCGGCCAACGAGGACCACTTTTCGGCCGTGATCGATGGAAGCATTGATAGCCTGGGTGAATCTACCGATATTTGAAGAGATTGTGGTGATAATAAGCCTCCCTTTCCATGAATCAAATTCACGTTTAAACATATCATTGAGTGTTGATTCGGATGGTGTAGCTCCTTTGTTTTCACTACCCAAACAATCCGTGAGCATGAGATTAATGCCACGGTTTCCTAGAAAAGCGATCTTTGTGAGATCTGGTTTGGTTCCATCAACCGGGGTCCAGTCGAATTTGTAATCTGGACCATGATAGATATTACCGACAGGCGTATTTATAAAGATGTGTTGGGCGTCTGGGGTGGAATGATTGACCCTGACAAATTCAAGCGTGAAGGGGCCTAGTTTCAAAGATTTTTGAGGATCGACAGTGACAACTTTATTGGTGAGACCAGCATCCTGAAGCTTAAGTTGGGCAAAGCCTGTAGTTAATGGAGAAGGTGCATAAACTGTAAATCCTAACTGAGGGAGAATATATGGAAGAGCACCTATGTGGTCGTCATGTCCATGAGTAAGTACTAGACCACGAATTTTATCCTTTTTGTTTTTGAGATAGGTAATATCCGGAATAAGAAGATCCACTCCGAGCATTTCTTCCGATGGGAAACCAATACCGCAATCTATAAGAAGAATGTCTCCCTGAGGAAAGAGTTCATATACATACATGTTGGTCGTAACATTTCCAAATCCTCCCAAAGAGATGATTTTTAGTTTTGTGCGTTCGTCTGGCCGAGTTTTAATAAACTGCATAAATTTTATTTATTTTAGAAAAGACTGGTTTGATCAATTTCAGATGCTGTAGATTTTGCATCTTGGCGAATCAAAGGTTCGGCGGTGGGCGGTGGTGATTTTAACAAGTGTGAGAGCTTTTGGAAATCATTTATGAATTCTCGCATTACCTCACCTGCCCTAAGAGCGGCTGCGGGGTGGTACATAGGAAAGACTAAAACCGGAACGTCCTTCCAGAGAATCTTTCTGTGTTGTCCATGGATTCGACTGATTGATTGTGGACCAAAGAATTTGGCCATGCTAAAACGTCCAAGTGTGGCAATTATCTGAGGGCTAATAATCGATATTTGCCGATCTAGCCACTCTTTACAGGCTTCAATTTCTTCTGGGAATGGGTCTCGATTTTCGGGTGGCCTGAATTTAACAATATTGGTGATGTAGACCTCTTCGCGTTTTAAACCGATTTCTGATAGAGATTTCTCCAAAAGCTTACCTGCCTGTCCCACAAAAGGTCTCCCTTGCTGATCTTCGTGAAAGCCTGGAGCCTCGCCAATGAACATAACTTGTGCGTCCGGATTTCCCTCTCCGGGAACCGCATGGGTGCAATCTTTAGCAATATCAATACCCTTGAAGGATTTTATTTCTTGAGAGATCTTCTCAAGCTCGATGATTTTTTGTTGAGTGCTCATTTGAGATATTAATATGCGGGCAGGAATCCTTTAACGTTTTCAGGAGTAATGCGAAATTCACTTCCTTGCCCTTCTACGATGAATCTGGCTACTTTGCGGCACATCCCATTTACTGTGCGATTGAGGGTTCTGACTCCAGCATCAAATCCTAATGGTCTTACGATTTGTGGCCAGACATTATCATCAATAGTCAAAGAACTGGGAGGCAATCCGGTTTCGGCAATGTTTTTAGGCAGAAGATAATTTTTGCCTATGGTAATTTTTTCTGCATCTGAGTAGCTAGGCATGGTCATTACTTCCAAACGATCGAGTACAGCTGTGGAGATATTGGCTGTATTGTTGGCTGTGGCTACAAAGAGGACCTCCGAAAGATCAAATGGATAATCAATGTAGTGATCTGTAAAAGCATGGTTTTGCTCAGGATCCAATAGTTCGACAAGAACTCCCATAATGTCGCTTCTGGCATGCTCTGAAACACGATCTATTTCGTCTAACAAGATGACAGGATTTTTGACACCGGAGCGGCGCATGGCCTTTATGACTTGACCCACCTCGGCGTCGGGCCTAACTCTTGATTGACCTCTTAGATCCAAAGCGTCACCCATGCCACCAAAGGGAATGCGGGCAAAAGTGCGTCCCATGGCTGTAGCGATACTTTTGGCGATAGTCGTTTTACCGGTACCTACCAATCCTACGAAGAAGAGGATAGGGGCCCGAGCAGTTTTGAAATTCTGTCCTTGGGAACGAGCTGCGCGGATGTTTAACTCGAGAACTGCTAAATATTCCAAGATTCTATCTTTGATTTCAGACATTCCATAGTGTGATTTGTTAAGAGCCTCCTTGGCATGATTGATATCTAAGATATCCTCGCTTCTTTGATTCCACGGGAGGTTAATGACCCAGTCAATATAATGTGATATCTGATCATATTCCCGGGTGAACTCCCCTCCTCGTTTGGCCATTTCGGCCACGATGTTTAGTTTTTCATTAGTTGCCTCTTTGAGGTCTTGCGGAGTGCCTGAGCTATCAAGCTGTGTTTGAAGGAGGTGAATTTGACTAAGTAAGTCAGCGGGCATTGAGTTATTGAAAATTTAAAAGACTGGAACTGCGGAAATATTGGGTCCTATCCATTCAAGTTTAGAGGAGAATCCGGCTTCAAGCAACCCAGGTACAGAATTAATTCTTGTAGCAATTTAACGACGAGGAGGGCGTCTGCGATCCGAATGACTGGGGGCTCTAAAGAAACCGCCGCCAGTGCGAGGCCTATCTTCCCTACCTTTGTTACTTTCACGTTTAGCAACTTCTTCCTCTGGACTTAACATGGTAAGACTAATTCTTCCTGTCTCGTCAATTTCGTTGACACGCACATGAACGACTTGTCCTTCTTTAACAACTTGGTTGGGATCTCCTATAAATCCTGCCCCCATACGGCTAACATGAACAAGACCATCTTTGCCTGGTAGGATATTAACAAAGGCACCGAACGGTTGGATTCTTACTACAGTGCCATCGAATTCTTCACCCGGTGTGACAACATGAGCTAGACTATCGACCCATAAAAGGGCCTTTTTTACGCCGGCATCATCTGTACCAGTTACGAAAACTGATCCATCATCGCTTACGTCCACCGTTGTGCCAGTATCTGCCATGAGTTTTTTGATAACCTTGCCACCTGGACCAATGAGCTCACCGATTTTATCAACCGGGATCTTGGTGGAATAGATTTTGGGGGCATACTGAGAGAGTTGTGGACGGGGTTTTTCAATGATTGATTCCATCTTTTCAAGAATTTGTAATCTGGTCTTTTTGGCACGGGCAAGAGTTTCTTCACAGATTTGGAGGGTAAGTCCTGGTATCTTGACATCAAGCTGGATAGCCGTAATGCCCTTTTGGGTTCCTGCAACTTTGAAATCCATATCCGTATAATGATCTTCCATGCCGATGATATCGGTTAGAAGTTTGTAATCTTTGTCTAGAACGAAGTCGCCGGATACAAGCTTGTTGGTATCTTTGACAACTAGACCTGTCGATATCCCAGCAACGGGCGCCAAGATAGGAACGCCGGCGTCCATAAGAGCTAGAGTTGAACCACATGTGGAAGCCATACTGGTTGAGCCATTTGAACTTAGGATTTCAGAGACCACTCTTATCGTATATGGGAATTTATCTTCTCCCGGGATAACTGGAATAAGTGCTCTTTCAGCCAGAGCTCCGTGCCCAATTTCTCGTCTGCCTGGAGAACCAACTCGACCAGTTTCGCCAGTTGAGAATGGTGGAAAATTATAATGATGGATGTATCTTTTTTTGTCTTCCCCTTCGGCTGATTCAAGCAGTTGCTCTTGAGAAGGAGACCCTAAAGTTGCGACTGTTAGTGCTTGTGTTTGACCGCGTTTAAACATGGCTGAGCCATGAGTGCGAGGAAGAACACCAACCTCAATTTCGATAGACCTTAACTCGTCTAATTTCCTACCATCCGGACGGTGATCCTTTTCCAGAATCCCATCTCTTATTATTTTCTTGACTTGTTCTTCAATTATTCCTGTTATCTGAGATTTTTGGGACGATTCGAAGTTTGCTGATACGGCTGTGGCTATATCGCCAAGATTGCTTCCCTCTTTGGTGGCATGATCATTAACGAATTTTTCAAGTTCCGGTAAGGCAGTTTTTTTAACACTTTTTTCCAATTCGGGGTCAAATTGAGAGGCTGGGAGTGCAAATTTTTCTTTTCCTACTTCGGACACCAAAGACTCAATCAAAGAAATTACTTCTTGGTTGTGTTCAAAGCCTAGTTTTAAGGCGGCCAATATTTTGTCCTCAGGAACTTCCTTGGCACCCGCCTCGATCATGGGAATAAGATGCTTGGTACTGGTTACGACCAGGTCAAGATCCGTGCCAGACCTATTACCGTTTTTGGGATTGACCACTAATTCCTCGTTTTCCATTCCGATACGTGAAGCTCCTACTGGACCATCCCAAGGGATAGGAGAAATAGCAACAGCTGCTGAAGCTGCAATAATGCCAAGGGTATCTGCGTCGTTATCTACATCCACTGAAAGAACCATTACTATTATCTGAACTTCATGATTGTAACTTTTGGGAAAGAGGGGCCTAATAGAGCGGTCGATAAGTCTCCCCGAGAGAACCTCGGCATCTGTTGGTCGACCTTCACGTTTGACCCAGCGGGATCCTTTGATTCGGCCACCTGCATAAAGACGTTCCTGGTACTCGACACTCAAGGGAAAGTAATCAAGTTTTGTTTCTTCTGCTTTGGTAACTACTGTTGCTAAAACAACCGTATCTCCATAGCGCGCCAGTACGCTACTTGTCGCTTGTTGGGCAAATCTGCCAACTTCAAGAGACAAGGTGCGTCCGGCAAATTGAGTCGATTTGGTAACGATATTCATGAGTTTTACTCTTCTCCCTGGGATGTCATTTAAGAAGTCAGAAGTAAGATTGTCTCACTTCTCGCCTCTTAATATCACTGGAGAGAAAATTATTTAGATAAACCGAGTTTTTGAACTATTTGTTTATAACGATCTTCGTCTTTCCTTAAAAGGTAATTTAACAGACGTCGGCGCTTACTGACCATAGACAAAAGACCACGACGACTGTGTACGTCCTTTTTGTGTTCTTTTAGATGAGCCGTGAGTTTGTTGATCTTTTCTGAAAGTAAAGCAATCTGAACTTCGGGCGATCCGGTATCTCCCTTGTTGGTTGCGAACTCAGAGATGATTTTTTGTTTAGTGTCTGTTTGGAGAGCCATGTCTTCTGATTTAGATAAATTTTGGCATTAAAAGAACAAGAGATAGGGCTTTGGGCGAGAAGACTTGTTGGTCAACCTGCCTAAGTTAGTTTCTCTTGATATGCGTACATTAGCACAACTCTAGACAATTGGCAAGTTTAGATGAGTGATGAGCCTTTGTAGATTTTGGGTTCGAACCAATCCGGAGAGGGGTCAATAGGTGTCTCCACATCAGTTTCGGTGGTTTGTGTAATGGGAGTAGGTGATGGAATGGATGGAATCGGTGCTGTAACCGGGGAGGATGAGGTAAATTGTGACGGTCCGCCTGATGGATTGGCTGGCTGGGAGGTTTGTGGACCCCTATTGGGGAAGTTTCCACGACGCCTGGGGAAGAAACGAGGTTGATTTTGGCGAGGAGGGAATGGTGGTGTTTTTGCTGGCAAACCAATACCCATCTCACCTGAGGTCTGCGAAAGATCAGGCAGTGAACTTGTCTGTCTTACAGCACCGGCTCGAAGACATTTGGCTGCAATCTCTAAAGCTTCGGGAGTGACGCCTTTTGAAAGGTTGTTGGTGGCTGAATCAATTCCAATTAGTAAATTGGTGGCGGCATCTGCCGTCAGTTCGATATTTAAAGAAGAGATAACTTCTCCTGCGATTTGAGAGTAGGTTGCAGTTCCTTCGACACTAAAGGTTGAATCTAGTGAAAGACTTAGTTGATTGGGGTGGTTAGCTAGCTCTTCAATTTGGGCAAATTGACCCAAGTCCTGTGGATCTTTAACACCGAGTAGAAGTAGTAGATCGGCATCTATCCCAGAATAACTAAAACTCACTTGATTTTCTCCTGGGGCTACGTATCCGCTAGATGGCTCGACGATAAAATTGAGTTTTCCGTTTTCATAGTTATAACTTACTTTCTCAATGGCCTCCTCAGGTACACTAAAACTAATAATTAGATTCTTATTGTTAACTTGACTTCCCACCTTGTCTATTCCCACAAGACGACTAAGACCGGCGGTCATGGGAGAAGGACAAGCAACTTTTATTGATTTACCTAGTTGAGGGAGAGAGAGGGAAAGAGAGAGGGCTGCGGCTATACTATCTGGTGAAGGATGGGTGCCAAGAAGAATTAGAATAGACTTAGCGTTAGTGATGCCCGAAACTAGCTGTGAAAGATTGTCGTTCATGAGCTTGCGGGCAAGGAAAGGATTTTAGAGAGAGGGTTCTTTGAAGGATAGTATCATATCCCCGACTTTAAAATCAATCTGGGGACTTAATAGAGCGCCGAATTCATCCCCAGTTTTAACTGTCGTAACTGCGTCTTTAGATTTTCTTAATGATTTTATTTTGGCATCTGCCAGGAGTTGCTCTCCCCGTTTAATATGGACTTTGTCTCCTGTGGAAAGAACACCTTTCTCGACTTTGGAACCGGCTATACTGTCGCCATCTATTTGGAAAATAGCAAGGATTTTGGCACTGCCGGTAATTTCTTCTCCATAGTTAGGATCAATAATTCGAAGGATCAATTTCTCTATATCCCCAAGCAACTCATAGATGATGCGATAAGTCTTAATCGAAACACCTTCAATTTCGGCGAGCTTTTCGACACTGCTGGGGACTCTTACATTGAACCCGATAATTCTAGCTTTGAAACTCACTGCTTTGAGGACATCAGATTCAGTAATATCGCCCGTTGAGCTTTCGAGGATTTCAAGGTGCTCATTTTTGAGCGATTTTTGCAGAGCCTCTAGAGAACCTACTACATCAGTTTTGAGAATAAGATTGAGTTTGGAGGAAGATCCAGAAACGGTTGCAAAATTTGTGACCGTTGGTTTTTGAGGAGGGGTTACGGCTAGATCATGTCCGATAAGTGATCCGACTGGGGGGACTCCAGCGAACCCCAGAATCTCCACCGGTTTGCCCGGAGTGGCAGCTTTTATAGAAAGGCCATTTTCGTCACCCAAAGATTTGACCTTGCAATCAATACCGCCGGCTGAAAATTTGTCACCAACATGAAGAGTTCCATTTCTCACAATTAGAGTAACAACGGGACCTTTATTTCTATCTAAGCGTGATTCGATGACTACACCTTCAAGGCCACCTTCCGGATCTGCTTCGGTCGGGTGAAGCTCGTTTATAAGTTGAATCAAGGAAAGTAGATCAGGTATACCCTGGCCAGTTTTGGCCGAGATAGGGACAATGGGTACATCACCTCCGTAATCTTCGGGAATTAAATTATTTTCGGCTAACTGGCCCTTTAGTTTGTCCAAAGAAGCGTCTGGGAGATCTACTTTGTTGGCTGCAACAATAACCGGGAGCTTTTCGCTTTGAATAATATGAATGGCTTCCTTGGTCTGGGGCATAACACCATCTGTTGCCGCGACCACTAAGATGGCGATGTCTGCAATTTTCCCACCGCGAGAGCGCATCTCACTAAATGCAGCATGTCCTGGAGTATCGAGGAACGTAAGAAGGTGATCTGCCGAGTTAACATTTACTTTTACTTGATAGGCACCGATGTGTTGAGTTATGCCTCCGGCCTCTTTGGGGGCAACTGAACTCTTCCTGATTTGATCAAGTAACGTGGTTTTGCCATGATCGACATGGCCTAAGATGACTACAACTGGTGGGCGATGTGAAAGCATAAAAGATAGTATGGATTAACAGTTGTGAAATAGAACAAATTCTGTCGATTCAAAACCCAAATCTCAAGAAAGTCTAAATTTAGCAATTATTCAAACCACAATTGAGGCAATAGTTTGGCGGACTTAAGCTTCATTGTGAATTGGGTTTGGATTGTCGTCTGATGGTTTATCTGTCGTCTGTGTTTCTTCTTTCTTTTCTGAAGTACCTTGTGACTCAATTTCTACTTCGGGAGCAACATGTGACTTATCTCCTACAATGTCGATTTTGAATCCGGTAAGTTTGCTGGCAAGTCTAACGTTTTGACCATCGCGTCCGATAGCCAAAGAGAGCTGATCATCGGGAATTGTAACGACAGCTGTCTTTGTGTCGTTATCGACTTTAATGCTCATACCTGCGGCAGGCGCAAGAGCTGATGCAATAAACTTCTCTATATCATCGGAGTACTGAATTATGTCGATCTTTTCGTTGTTGAGTTCTTCAATAACTGCCTGGACTCTGACTCCTTTTTGGCCAACACAGGAGCCAACTGGATCGACACCACTTTGGGTGCTGTAAACTGCAAGTTTGGTACGAACCCCTGGCTCGCGTGCTATCTCTCTGATGGTGACCGTGCCATTGCCAACTTCGGGGACTTCTCTTTTGAATAAGCCTTCCACAAGGCCTCGGTGGGCACGAGAAACGATAACTTCTCGACCCTTAATACCATCCTTGATGCCTTCAACATAAAAGGTGAGGCGTTGATTTATATGATAATTTTCATTGCCTACTTGCTCAAAAACCGGCATTATAGCCTCGCCCTTGCCAAGGTCGATAATTATATCGCTGCCTGCAAAACGGAGAACCATACCATTAACTAGGCCTCCAACTTTCTTCTCATATTCTGTGATAACGGCGTCTTTTTCGGCCTCACGGATTTTTTGCAAGATAACTTGCTTGGCGGTTTGAGCGGCGATACGACCAAAACCAGGAGGAGTGACTTCCGTCTTTTTCTTTCTAGCTTTGGCGATTTGTTCTTCGGTGGGCTCTTCTTCCTCTGGGGTTTCAGGCTTTAGAAATCCGTACACTTTGGCCTCACCGGATGACGGATCCAAATCTACCTCATACATCCAATCTTCGTGATATTCACCTGTTAACATGCCGTCTTTGCGATAAGCGGCCAGAATGGCGGTCCTGATAGACTCAAGGACAACTGCAGGATCTATACCACGCTCGGTGGCAACTTGATTTAATGCTGCTGCAAACTCGGTTCTAGGTGTATATGTAGACATATAGAGATTGTGAGGTAATAAAAAAGGCGGGATCCTTCCCACCTCGTTTGCCTCCCTAACCGCTATATGATAGCACTTTGGTGGCTATTGGTCAATCTATAAAGGGAGTTTTAAGCTCTGGGGATGGGCGAGGATTGACCGGAGATGAAAGTATGTTGGGTCTTTTGACGACGAGAGATGGTTACGGCGACTAGTATTAAGGCCAAAGCCGCTAAGCTTATAGCTGTGGCTATGGCACCCATGGCCAAATCTTTATCAATTCCCAAGATTAAGCCTTTGTCTTGGCCGTTTTTGATACCAATCTTCGCTTCTCCTATAAATTCGTCGACAGTGGGATGAATGGGGTAATTCTTTTTGACTTCGCCAAAGAATTTTACCGACTTAGTATAGTAGTCACCCCAGAATTTCTCGAGTCCATTTTGCCAGTTAAAGTAGACCTGATTATCTGAGACAGAAACGTTGTATTTGGAAATTAGGGCCTTAAGATCCTCAGCATCCCGAAGGAAGTTGAAGTTGCCACTTTGGCTAGTAAAACCATAGGTTGCGATACCAATGACTTCTCCTCTTTCATTTAGAGCAGGTCCCCCACTGTTGCCATGATCTATAGATGCATCTGTTTGAATCAAATTGTGTCCACTGCCGTCTTTTTTAATGGCGCTTACAATTCCACGAGTAACGGAAGGCTTGGCCGCTGAGAGCTTGTAATCGACGATGGAGGTCTGGTCGTTTGTCTCTCCCTCCACTAACCCAGGATATCCTACTACCACCAGAGAATTGCCTTCCTTTAGGTCCGCTGAATTGCCAAGCTTGAGAGCTGGAAAAACAAGATTTCCAGGATTTTCTACTTGAAGTATGGCGACATCTGATCCATTGGGCTTGGCTTTGCGAAGAATTACGTCGGTTGAATAGAAATTAGGGAATTCGTAACCTACGAGTTTAGCCTCTTTGATTGAATCACTGATTTTAATAGCATTTAGGATATCGCCGTTGGCTACTTTGCTCTCGTCTATTGAGAATGGTTCGTTACCAAGTTTTATATAGTATTTAACCCCCTCCTCTGAAAGAGAGAGGGCTCTTTTATCCATCAGGCTATAAATTGTAAGTAGTAGAATTTCGGTGGCGTTGGGGTCCCGGGAGAGAGTTTTTGCTTGAGTCTGAGCATCGGAATCGCTTATTTCGACTCCTGTTTTAATAAGGATAATTTCTCGTACCAAATCTGTCAGGAATGGTCGCAAAGGAGATTCAAATAGATTTTCTACCAGCGCTTGCTCTGGATATGTTTTTACGACGTGCCCGTTGGTTCCAATATGACCCTTTGAGCTTAAAATCATGCCCGTACCTTTGGCACCCGAGCAGAATTTGTATGATGATTTGAGGAATTTAATTGTCTCGCCTTGGGTGTTGAGTGTCAGGCGATCGCAATAAACTTGGAAGATATTTACGACTGAGGGTTTTGCCAGTTCGGCTATTTGGGTAGCTTCATATTTTTCGATTTGGGAGGAGTTGGTTTTGGCTCCTTTTACGGGAATTGTGTTTGGATCAAAAAAACTGACATTCTTTAGAAGGTCTAAAGAATACTCTTGGGCCTGGGTAAGCTGGTCTGATTTAATAGTAATTAAATAGTAGAAATTGTGATTTTCAAAAAGATAAACTGTGTAGAAAGTCGCTTCTTTAAAAACTTCCTGCTTTACGGTAAATTTATACGCTGATTTTTCGCCGACAGAGATACGCTCTTTGGTAACAAAATTTTTGGCTAAACCCTTTTCTACAGAGTTAGCCAAATAATCCAGGCTATCTTGGGACATGGTTGTACCTTGCTTTGTGGACGTGGGATATGTACGGAGAGTGAAAGTGGCAAAACCAAAACGATTGCTGAGAGAGAGCGAATATATATCTAAGGCTCCTAGTTTTTCCGTCTCAAGAACTGACGTTTCTTGCCAGAGGTTAGCGTCGTAGTCCAGAGAATAGCCGTAGACCTTGGAAAGATGGGTAGTAATTGAGTTGAGATTTTCACCCTCTGAGAGTTTGCTGGTGGATTCGGCAAGCTTTGAAGCACTGGCGCTGGGATTTCCTAATTTTAACTCTTCAACGGTCGGAAGAGACTTACTCGCTTTGGCACTTCCTTCGGTTGAGTATTTGATAATGCTTAGGGCAACAGGAAGTATGGCAAGTATAAAAAGAAGGGCGAAAATTGCTTTAAGGCCAGGTTTATTCATGGCAGTATATTTTTAGTATAAAGACTGGACGAGACAAACAACAATAAGGAGATTATGAAGATTTGTCGAAAGATTCCAGAAGTTCTTTTTGTTTTTTGTTGATCTTTTCGGGTAGATTTACTATAAAACGCAGGTATTGATCTCCCTTGCCACCTCCTCTTAAACGAGGGATCCCTTGTCCGCTGAGACGCAACATCGACCCAGGCTGAGTACCGGGTTTGATTTTGACTTTAACATTACCCCAGATCGTTGGGACTTCTAAAGTCGCCCCTAGAATGGCCGTGGTGAAAGGTATTTGGACGTCAAGATAAACATCCTGCTCGTCGCGTTTGAAATTCGGGTCTGGCGTCACCCTGACACTAACGTCAAAGTCTGAAAAGCGCAGCTGAGTACCATCATCGCTCCCAGATGGAATCTTGATTGTATGTTTCTTGCCATCAATTTCGACATTTTTTTCAGTACCCTTTGCTGCCTCAAGAAATGTAATCCTGATGGAGTAATGAGGTTTTGCAGATCTTCTGCTAAACGGGCTTGCCCCACCGAAGAACTCTGCAAAGATATCAAAGGGGTCTGAGAATCCGCCGAAATCAAACCCTTCAAAGGGATTCCCTCCACCGGAGGAATAAGTATAAGTGAAAGGGTTTTGATTGGGGGTTGCCCCTGGTTGAAAGGCTGAATGGCCAAATTGATCATAGGTTTTGCGTTTTTCGGGGTTACCAACAACTTCGTAGGCTTCGTTAAGTTGTTTGAATTTCGCTTCTGCCTCCGGGGACTTATTACGATCGGGGTGCCATTCTAAAGCCAGCTTACGGTAGGCTTTTTTGAGTTCCTCGGCGGTTGCTGTTTTGTTGACGCCTAGAATTTCGTAGTAGTCGCGTTTTGGCATTGAGGAGGATTTGGAGGTTTATTTTACTACTTCGCCTTCTTCTGCGGAGGGCTTATCGGTATCCGTCGGGTTTGGAGACTGCGAATTACCGCCCGTGTCAGCTGTTGGTTGGTTA
>OBEQ010660369.1_pt1 | contig 120516 bp, 128 predicted proteins | sample 1670901 | NCBI WGS metagenome assembly OBEQ01 (sample SAMEA104232315, study PRJEB22302) | groundwater metagenome | biome: forest; feature: aquifer; material: groundwater | place: USA | collected 2011-08-07 | depth 5.4 m
AAACGGCACTCGTTCCGCCCTTCGGCCTCAATGCCGCCAAGTTCTTTTTCTTTTTCTTTTATTTTTTCTTTCACCGCTTTTGCCGCATCAATATCTCGTTCAGTCGAAAGTTCTTTTTGCTCGTGCCGGAGATTTTCAAGTTCAGCCGTGAGCTTCCGCCAAATTTCATCCAATCTCAAAAACTCGTCAACCAGTTTCGGGTCGGCGCCCTTGCTTGCAATCCCCTGTTTCACTTTTTCCGGCTCCTCGCGGAGCAGTTTTATATCAAGCATACGTTCAATGATAAAACATCGATGGGATCTTGTGAAGAAGGTCGAATTAAACAAGTCAATTCACTGTCGCCAAAATCAGTATTACTAAGATATTAACATTTCCTACGATCGTAGGAAATGTTAATATCTGAACCAAACAATGTTTCAAGCGTTCCGATAAAGCAACTAAACAATATCCCAAGCTTCTGATTTAAAAAACTTAATAAACGATAAAATCCGCAGTTCTTTGAATCGATGGATGAGATCTTCTGGGAACGGCGTAGGCCCAAACCAAACACTTCGCTGGAGCATCTCGAAACCAAGATTGCGAAGCTCAATGCGAAGCCAATCTCGTTCTTTCCGATATCGCTCGGGAATATCGAACGCCACAATCATATTCTTCGGTTTTTTATTCATTTGTCTCGAAATATGGCGAGGTTGATGGAAAAGCTTGTTCGACAGGTACATAGTTCCCTTTTTCGTAATGCGCCATAAACCGCTTTGATTTTCCACAAGTCCGCGCCTTTTCAAACGGGAAAGCACCACGCGAACCGTAGTTTCGGGCGCTTCAACATCATGTTGAGAAATTCTCCTGCCGTCATATCCGTGCACTCGCTGACGCATCACGCGGTATCCCTCGTGATAACTCCCAACAACCGTTAAAAGATCGTAGACAAAACTCATCGGCTAAATATTAACACTTTCTACGATCGTAGGAAATGTTAATATCTTTTCCTTGACAATCTCTATCACTAGAAATAGACTTTACGGCATGTTGAATATATCAACCTCGCAGGCAACGACCACGACGACTACTAAGCCCCTTATGGCCGGGTCTTTTGCGTAGCGTCATCAACGACACAAAAGTGAGAAAGCCCCGGATATACGGGGCGTTTTCATTCTTGTGTTCTTTGACATGTTAAAATAAGAGAGGAGGTGATGCACAACATGATTGCCTTACCGCGAAAGCCAATGGAGGAAAGGTCCTGCGAAAAGTGCGGAGGGAAAGTCGAAGTTCCCGCAAGCACCGTAGGAAAAGTATGGCACGATGAATGCCTGCCACCCTCCCCGACCATCGCGTAGCAACCGGCGGATGCGGGGAATCCCCTCGCATCCGCCATCCAAAACAATGAATTGTTTTTCAGAGATAAACGTGTAAAAATGAAATAATCGAATCCAAGTAAAGTAATATGAAAAAAACCAGCACAAAAAAAGATAGCAATATCGAACATATCCGCCATTCGCTGGCGCATCTTCTGGCCGCCGCGGTTTTGAAGAAATTTCCAAGCGCGAAACTCGGTATCGGACCCGTGATTGAAAACGGGTTTTATTATGACTTTCTTCTGCCGCGGACGCTGGTGCCGGACGATTTAAAAGAATTCGAGAAAACGATGCGCGAACTCATCGCTAAAAATCTCCCATTCAGCGGCAAAAAAGTGACGCCGGCGGAAGCGAAAAAATTGTTCAAAAACCAGCAATTTAAACTCGATTTAATCAAAGAGTTTGGAAAAGAAAAGAAACCTCTCACCGTCTACAAGACCGGCGATGTTTTTCTTGATTTATGCAAAGGCGGACACGTGAAAAACACGAAAGAAATCGACCCCGACGCCTTCAAGCTCACGCACCTTGCCGGCGCGTATTGGCGGGGCGATGAAAAAAATCCCCAACTCCAGAGAATTTACGGCCTCGCGTTCGGCACAAAACAAGAACTCGACGAGTATCTCAAACTCCGCGAAGAAGCCGAAAAACGCGACCACAAAAAACTCGGCGCGCGATTGAAACTTTTTATGTTCCACGAAACCGCGCCCGGGATGCCCTACTGGCTGCCGCACGGAGTCATACTGTATAACGAACTGATTAATTTTTGGCGCGAAGAACACCGGAAAAGAAATTATCAGGAAATCATCTCTCCTCTCATAAATAAAAAAGAGCTCTATGTGACGTCAGGCCATTTTGAACATTACTGGGAAGAAATGTTCGTGGCAAAAACAAAAGAAAACGAAGAATACGGCCTGAAGGCGATGAACTGCCCCAATGCTATGGTGGTGTTCGGCTCGGAATCGCGAAGCTACAAAGACCTCCCGCTTCGCCTTGCAGATACTGACATACTGCACCGAAATGAACGTTCGGGCACCCTGAACGGATTACTGCGAGTCCGCGAATTCCGACAAGACGATGCCCATTGTTTCGTGACGGAAAATCAGATTGCCGGCGAGTACGAGGAAATACTGAAAATCGCCGAGAGATTCTACTCGATTTTTGGAATCTCTTACGGCTTCCGGCTCGGAACCCGGCCGAAAAGTTTTATGGGAGATATAAAAACCTGGAATAAAGCGGAGACGGCTCTCACGAAAATACTCAAAAAAAGCGGCAAGAAATTTTTCATCAAAAAAGGGGAGGGCGCGTTTTACGGGCCGAAAGTCGATATTCTAATGAAGGACTCTCTTAACAGAGAATGGCAGACAGGAACCATCCAGTTAGATTTCCAACAACCGAAACGATTCAAACTGGAATATGTCGAGAGCAACGGCAAGAAAAAAACTCCGGTTGCGATTCACCGTGTCATTTACGGATCGCTTGAACGTTTCATCGCCGTGCTTATCGAACATTTTGCGGGCGCGTTTCCATTGTGGCTCGCCCCAGTACAGGCAACCGTTTTGCCCCTGAGTGAAAAATTTATGAAGTACGGCGAGAATGTCACCGCTATGCTAAAGCATAGCGACATTCGTGTCGAATTAAGCGATGCGAATGAAACGCTCGGAAAAAGAATCCGCCAAGCCGAACTTCAGAAAATTCCCTATATTTTGGTGGTCGGCGAAAAAGAAGAGAATAATAAAACCGTAAATGTCCGGCATTATCGCCGCGGCCAAGAAGGCGAAATGAAAATCGAAAAACTTATTGAGAAAATCGAAAAAGAAATAAGAGAAAAGACGATTTAACGTCCTATAAAAAAGAAATTTCCACTTGAAAAAGTGGTTTTTGAATTTAGAACGAAAAAAAATGTGGGCGGTGGCACGAGGAAGAAACTTCCCTCGTGCCACTCGCTTTTCTGCCCCGCCGCGTAGGCGGGTTACTTCAGGCTGCGCCTGGTGGTCGCCTTCGTCGTCGAGGTGGACGTCGGGCGACCACGGGTGGTCGCGGTGATGGTGCGCTTCGTTGTCGTCATGGAACCCTCCGGGTTGAGATGTTCGAACGGTGTTGCGCGTTGGCGTTTCGATCACACCTTCAGGGTCTCACCACCTCCTCCCCGTCTGGGATAGTCCTTGGTGCTATAATCACAATAGTTGGTTCTTGAACTTATGTCAAAAAAGTTATCCACAAACCAGGCAGTGAAAATGCGATTGCTGTACGATATCCATCGGACAGAAAAAAAACAACTAAAATCGCATTTCTACTGCCTGGCGAAGCCAAAACTCATTGTTGTTGTCGGACCGACCGCAAGTGGCAAGTCCGCCTTGGCAGTTAAGGTTGCTAAACAGTTTGACGGCGAAATTGTTTCCGCCGACTCGCGGCAAATTTATCGAGGTATGAATATCGGCACCGCAAAAATGACAAAAAAAGAAATGGGCGAAATTGAACATCATCTGATCAATATAAAAAATCCCGATGAAGAATATACCGTTGCCCAATACAAAAAAGATGCAGTGGATGCAATCGAAAAAATCATAAAAAGGGGCAAACTTCCGATTCTCGCGGGCGGCACCGGACTCTATGTAAAAGCCGTCGTCGAAAATCTCGAAATTCCCGAGGTCAAGGCAAACGCGAAATTGCGCGAAAGGTTGGAACGCGAAGTTGATGCGAAAGGAATCGAACACTTATTCCGACAACTCGTTAAACTCGATCCGGAAGCAGCATATATCGTTGACGGAAAAAATCCCCGCCGCGTGATTCGCGCGCTCGAAATTGCAATCACGACCAAAAAACCGTTTTCGGCGCAAAGAAAAAAAGGCACGCCGCTTTTCGACACGTTGCAAATCGGCATTATGATTCCGCAGGAAAAACTCCGGAAACGGATTGAAACGCGCGTTGATGAAATGGTAAAAGACGGACTCGTGAATGAAGTTAATGGGTTAATAAAAAAATATGGCTCGAAACCGGTTGCGTTCGATGCCATCGGCTATCGCGAAATCATTCAGTACCTCGCCGCTGATAAATGCCGATCAAAGAAGCTGATAAATGCCGATACGATCAGCATAAATCAGCCTAATCTGCATGGATCAGTGTACAGCCTCTTAGAGGCTGTGGCAGACATCAAGAAAAAAACCTGGGCGTTCGCAAAACGGCAAATGACGTGGTTTTCCGCCAAAGGCAGATCCGCCTCAGGCGGAAAAAAAGACAAAGAAATCAAATGGGTGAAAAACGAAAAAGAAGCAATCGGATTGATTAAAAAATTCCTCCCCAAAACGTAACCGAGGCGTCCGCGCATATTGCATAGCGCGAACGCCTCGAAACTTCTGCTTGTCAGCTGACGGCTTCTCGAACAGCTGACCAGCTTGATGCCAAATCAAGATGAACCTCCCCGGGCCAGACGACGATATACCTGCCGTCTGCGCTCGCGGCGAGAGTCACCGGACCTCCCTTCCCCTCTTCCCAAAAGTGGAACGAGGTCGAGCCCAAAAAATCTGGCGGGAGACCAATCCAATCCGGCGTCCCTTTTTCAACCCCGAAAGAGAAGGCGTATCGGTACGACTTCTTCTCTCGCGAGAAAGAAAAAGGGTCTATGGGGTCTATGGGGTCTATACGGAGACAGCCTTCCTCTTCGTACTCATAGGAGATTCCGACAGCATTTCCGAGTTTCACGGACACCCTAAGAGGCAGTAACAACCGCCTCCCCTCATCGATCCGGGTAGGCCAAACCCCGAAAAACATCGCATACCTCCTCAACGTTAAGGGTAGTATTCTTCCGATTTTTCGGACTCATTTCCTCTTGTAGGTGATGACAACACGAACTCTGCTTTCGAAACTATAACAAATAATTTTTATCCTGTCAACTCTCCCGAAATAATGCCTCTGATGACTTCCGGGTTCCCCCTGCCGCGGAGTTTTGCCATTGTTTTGCCTACCAAAAACTCCAAGCTCGCGGTTTTGCCTTTTTTGAAATCGGCGACGGCCATTGGGTGGTCAGCCATAGTTTCTCCAACAGCGCGTGCAAGTTCACTTTCGTCCGAAACGGTATGTAAGTTTTCATTGTATAAAATAAAATCGGCATCTATTCTTTTTGTATACATTTTCCGCAAAATATCTTTTGCTTGCCTACTCGCTATCTTCCCTTCAACTATAAGAGATACCAGATGCGCCAAATGTTCTGGAGGCATTTGAGTGGGAGCAACAAAAAAACTTGAGAAATCTTCCTTAAATTCATTCATAATCCCTTTTAGGTCATTTGCCATATAGTTATAGAAAGCCTCCGCAGAAGCAGAAGGAATACGAACTTTTAACTCGCTCATTCCCGCTTCAAAATAAGCAGCCATTTCTTTGCTGCCGACCAGGAAATCAGCTTGCGACGTACTCAGCTTGTATTCTTTCACAAACCGTTCTCGTTTTTGCGCTGGCAATTCCGGCAAATGGCGCTTTATATCCTCGATGTCGAAAATTTTTGTCGGCTCAAACGGCGGCAAATCCGGTTCCGGAAAGTAACGGTAATCATGCGCTTCTTCCTTCAGCCGCTGGGAAAAAGTTTTTTGTTTCGCATCATCCCAGCCGCGCGTTTCCTGAATCACCCGCTCTCCTTTTTCCAATACGTCTTTCTGGCGTTCAATCTCGTATTTAATCGCCGAACCGAGCACCCGAAAAGAATTGATGTTTTTCACTTCAACTTTCGTTCCTAACTTTCCGCGTTGGTCTGCGTTTTGTCCGCGTGAGTCCGCGATTTCGCGAAGCGAAATGTTGGCTTCCAAACGCATCTGCCCTTTTTCCATATCGGCGTCGGAAACGCCAAGGTATCGCAAAATCAGCTGGAGTTCTTTTCCGAAATTAACTGCCTGTTCCGCGTTTTTGATATCCGGCTCGGTGACAAGTTCCATAAGAGGAATTCCGGCTCGATTAAAGTCAACCAAGCTTGACTCTTGACCCTTGATTCTTGACTCATGGACGAGAGTTCCCGTATCTTCCTCAAGGTGAATCCGGGTCAGATTAACGCCCAAAAGCTCGCCGCCGACAACCAACGGCTGGTCGTACTGGGAAATCTGGTATCCTTTCGGCAAATCAGGATAAAAATAATTTTTCCTGTCGAATTTGCTGACCGGATTTATTTTGCCGTTGAGCGCGAGACCGACTTTGATGACCGCTTCGACCGCTTTTTTATTAATCGTCGGCAGAGCGCCCGGATGCGCCAGACAAACCGGACACACATTCCAGTTCGGGCGTTTTTCGTCCGGGTCGTTCAGCGAATCACAGAACATCTTTGTCCGCGTTTTCAATTCGGCATGTACCTCCAAGCCAATCGTAGGTTTATACTCCATTTGATCTACTGAGAAATCTGACTTGGACTATCTAATATAATTTCTGCTCTTCCTTGATAGCTTTTTATAAGCCCGGTTAATGTTATTGTTTTCCTTTCGTACTGATAGGGGTTATTGAAATTACCGACATTGGAAGCGAATATAACGGCGCTAAAAGAGCATGCCTTATAATCTGAGCAATAATCGAAAAATATAGTGCCCTTACCAGATTGATATACTTTGACAACCTGACCCTTGACGCTTGCGTATTCTCCGATATGCAAAGATACTTCCGTATAGTCGTATAGTTGCCCTGAATTTTGAGAAGAAACTGGTGAGATGTTATTTACGGCTGGGCTAGCCGTTGGCATTTGATTACCCGAAGAACCAAAGTAATATGCCACCGCGGCTACAATGCCTAATACAACTAAGTATCCTATCCAATTTTTATTTTTATTCTTTTCTTCCATCTTGTTTTTATCTATTTTCTACTAATATTTTTTGAATGAGCGCGAGGTATCGGTCGTGTAAATACTTGTTTGTGCCTATCTCTAAAGTTTCATCATTTGCTATTGTCCCGCTTTCTGTCCAATTATAACTCCCCATTGCGTACGCTTTGTCGGTCACAATCGCCTTAATATGCATGATACCATCTAAATGTTTTTGCGTCTCTATAACGAGACCAGCGTCGCGCAATATTTTAATAACAGGTTGTTCGTAAGCACTTTGCGATTGCTTAGTATCGGTAATTCCCCAAACGACTACGCCTCTCTCTTTTGCCCGTATCAACGCATCGGCAATATTATCTTTAGTAAAAGTGAAAATAGCAAAATATATGTATTTATTGGCGCTGTTTATTATTTTAATAATTTCTTGGTCGTTTTGACGCCTGTCCAAATTATAGATGACTCGAAATTGATGATTATAGTAAAGGGTGGTCAGTTGGAAAGTTGCAAATATGATCAATGCGAGCAATGCAATCGAAATAACTATGCGATTGAATCTAGTCATAAAATCAATTTCTTATTTTAGAAAATTGCGGGCTTTTTCGACAATTTCCCCATGCACTTCTTCAATAGAGAGTTCGCCATCGATAAAAAAGAGATTTTCAAAACGGTCGCGCAGAAGTTCGTAGTTTTTGATAACCTTTTTCAACTTCTCAAGTTCTTCAAAAAAAGTGGTTCCGAGTCCGCGTTTTTTGATTCGTTCAACAGCGGTCTCGGGTTTGACCATCAGGACGAATGTCGCGTCGGGTAGCATAAAATCATTATTGAGCCCGATCAGCCACTCCAAATCGCAGTCAATCGAACCAAACGCGAAACTTGAAAAAAAATAGCGGTCGGAAATCACATCTATCTCCTCTTTGAGCGCCGGAATAATTTCTTTTTGCAGGTGCTCGTTTCGGTCGTTCGCAAAAAGTTTCTGGAGTCCGCTGCTGTCGGCTGTTTTTCGGTGTTTTAAAATATCCTCTATCTCTTTTCCGAATTCGCTGTTTTTGGTCGGTTCTTTTGTCAAAAGAACCTTCTTCCCGACTCGCTTGAAGTATTCGCCTAAAAGCCCTGCTTGTGTTGTCTGCCCGGAACCGTCCAAGCCCTCAAAAACGATGAATTTTCCCGGGTAGGAATTTCGATACATTACCTATAAGCTTACCTAAAAAAAATATAATAAGCAAAAATCTTTTTGAGTGAATAATTCGAAGCAAAATCTAAAAATCTCCGAGCGAGAAGAAAATTTGCCGGGCACCCGCGTAGCAGGGTGGTAAATTTTTGCTACGAGCGAGGTCAGATTTTTATTTTGCGAAGCTTATGAAGGAGAAAAGATTTTTGTGCTTACTCCACCTCTATCCCCATTGAACGCGCCGTTCCCTCGACAATCTTTATCGCGCCGTCAATATTGTCGGTATTCAAATCAGCCATTTTCCTCTCGGCGATTTTCCTGACGTCTTCCTTGCTCACTTTGCCGACTTTGATTTTGAGCGGATTGCCCGAGCCCTTCTCAAGGCCGGCTGCTTTTTTGAGCAGCGCCGAAGTCGGCGGTGTCTTTAGCTTGAACGTGAAACTGCGGTCTTCAAAAATAGTTATTTCAGCTGGAATAATGTCGCCCGTCATTTCTTTGGTGGCCTCATTGAACTGCCTGCAAAATTCCTGAATGTTCACGCCGTGCTGGCCGAGCGCGGGACCAACCGGCGGCGCGGGATTCGCGGCGCCTGCCGCAATCTGAAGTTTTATTGTTGCTTTTATCGGTTTTGCCATTTTATTATGCAAATCTACAAATGATATGCCAATCTACTAATTGCGAATTCGCGATTCGCAGTATTGGCATAAAATTCGCATATTGGCATCATTTTATATCTTTTTCACCTGCAGCGAGTCCAAATCAAGCGAGGTGTCGCGGCCGAATATCGCCACCAGCACTTTGATTCTTCCCTTTTCCTCGTCGACCTCCAAAATCTTTCCTTCGTAGTCCTTGAACGGCCCGTCAATAATCTTTATCGCGTCGCCAACCAGCAAATCAACCTTGAACGAACTCTCATCTCTCGTCATTCTGCCAAGAAGCGCATTGACCTCTTCTTCGGAAAGCGGCGTCGGGGTGGTGTTGTCGGGACCGACGAATCCCGTGACCCGCGGCGTATTTCTGACAACGTACCACGAGTCCTCGGTTAAAACCATATTCACGAGCACATAGCCCGGATACAATTTATCCTCGATGAATTCGCGCTTGCCCTCTTTCACTTTTATCTTTTTTTCTTTCGGAATAATGACGTCGAAAATTTTGTCGTCCATCGAAAGCGATTCTATTCTCTGCTTGAGATAGCGCGCCACCGCCTCTTCATATCCGGAATAGGTGTGGACCGCGTACCACCGCCGCACATTGTCCGCTTTTTGAAGTTCGTTCATTGTAGTATCCGAATGCCTTTATGTTCTCACCACAAAAATTTTTAAGAGATACGTAAAAAGATAATCGAACGCGCCGAGAAAAGCCGCGAGGCACAGGGAAAGAATCACGACAACCATTGTCAGCCGCGCCGCTTCGTTCCGGCTCGGCCAATTGACATGGCGGAACTCTAGCCGCGTTTCCTCGAAAAATTTCCTAATCTTGCCGAACATTTGATTCAACCACCATAGCAAAAGACCGCGGAAAAATCAAGTCAAATATCAAGATTCCTCACTTCCGCGGCGTACGCCTGGATGAATTGCTTTCTTGGCTCAACCAAGTCGCCCATCAGGATATTGAACAAACGGTCCGCTTTCTCCGCGTCTTCAACAGTAACCCGTTTCAAAATTCTGTTCTCCGGATTCATCGTGGTCTCCCACAGCTGTTCCGGATTCATTTCACCGAGACCCTTGTAGCGCTGGATACTGACGCCGGAAATTTTTGCTCCATCTTCTCCGCCTATTTCCTGCTCTTCGACTTTTCCCCCCTTAGTTTCAGTACTTTTGACTTTTAACTTTTGACTTTTAACTTTGGCGATCTCCGCAATCATCTTATCTTTCTCCGCATCACTGTACGCGTACCGCACTTCTTTGCCGGACTGGATGCGATAGAGCGGCGGCTGGGCAATAAGAAGATGCCCCTTTTCGATAATCTGCGGAAAGTAGCGGTAAAAAAGCGTGAGGAAAAGGGTTCTGATATGCGCGCCGTCAACATCGGCATCGCTCATCAGAATTACTTTGTGATACCGAAGTTTCCCTAAATCGAAATTTTCCGCAATCGCAGTGCCAAGCGCTATCACGAGCGAACGGATTTCCTGATTGGCGAGCATCTTGTCGAGCCGCGTTTTTTCGACGTTCAAAATTTTACCCTTGACCGGTAGAATCGCCTGCGTCCTCCGGTCGCGGCCTGACTTAGCCGAGCCCCCCGCGGAATCTCCTTCAACTATGAATAACTCGGACTCTTCGGGATGGCGCGACGAGCAGTCGGCGAGCTTGCCCGGTAAGGTCAGGCCTTCGAGCGCGCCTTTCCGGAGCACGGTTTCTTTTGCGGCTTTCGCGGCCAAGCGGGCTTTCGCGGCAAGCATAACTTTCTCAATAATTTTTCTCGCCTCGCTCGGCCGTTTTTCCAAAAAATCTTTGAGCGCCTCGTTAACTACCGCCTCAACCGTAGTTCTCGCTTCGGGATTGCCGAGCCGCGCCTTGGTCTGTCCCTCAAACTGCGGCTCTCGCAGCTTCAACGAAATCACGGCAACCAATCCTTCACGCATATCATCGCTCGTCAAATTTTCGTCTTTTTCCTTGAGGTACCCCTCGCTCCGGGCGTACGCATTCAAAGAACGGGTTAAAGCGGAACGGAAACCGGTCAAATGCATGCCGCCGTCCGGCGTGTAGATATTATTCGCGAAACTCAACTCTTTGGTATCGAGGTCGTCAGTGTAGGCAAACGCGATCTCGACTTCCATCTTATCTGCTGATTTTTGCACATAAAAAATCTCGTCCTGAAGGAGCTTCTCGTTCCGCGAAAGAAATTTTACGAACGACAAAACGCCGCCTTCGAAATAAAATCCGTAGAGCGACGGCGGCGATTTTCTGCGGTCAAAAAAATTGAGCCGAATGCCCTTGGTCAGGTACGCCTGCTGGCGAAGATGGTCAACGATTCGTTTCTCGTTGAATTCAATGATGGAAAAAATTTGGGGGTCCGGGGAAAAAATTACTTTGGTGCCGGTCGCCTTCGAAGTCCCGATTTTTTTTACTTTGGATTCAGGTTCGCCGCGTTCGTATTCCTGCGCGTAGAGCCCGCCGTCACGGGAGACCTCAACGCGCAGCCATTCGGAAAGCGCGTTTACCCCCGACACGCCGACGCCGTGGAGCCCGCCCGCGACTTTGTACGATTCTCCGCCGAACTTCCCGCCAGCATGGAGCGTTGTCATCACGGTTTCAAGCGCGGATTTTTTCGTGTGCTGATGAATCTCAACCGGAATGCCGCGACCATCGTCGGTGACGCTCACCTGATTTTTCGGCAGCAGCTCAACCGTAATGTTTTTCGCGTAGCCGCCCATCGCCTCGTCAATCGAATTGTCGACGACTTCCCAAATGAGATGATGCAGGCCGTCGGTTCCAGTTGAACCGATGTACATTCCCGGGCGCTTCCGCACCGGCTCAAGCCCCTCGAGAACGTAAATATCTTTCGCGGTGTACGAGGGCTGACTCTTTTCAGCCGGATTTTGCGCCGCTGGTTTTTCTTTGATTTTTTTCGCCATTTCAAAAATAAATAGCCCTTTTGCCTCGGCCAAGTAAATCTATTTTACCATAAAAACCGACTCGTTCGCAACCTTATCCCAGCCCGATTTTTGAAGCGTTTTGTGGATAAAATCCGCCCCAAAACGAAACCAGGGGTTCCGTCGCACGCGCCAACTGGCGTAGCAACGGAACCCCTGTGAAACTCGATCCAGCCTACTAATCTGGTCCTTTCAGTTCTCGTGCAAAGTTTTTCGCCGAGAGGTAGCAGGCTCCGATTACTGGAATCGGAGAACTGCGGTTCCGAAAAATCCTGTCGGCGAGATGAATGAATTTTTGCGCAAATAAAAAAATCCCCCGTGAGGGGGATTTTTCTAAAAGCCGCTGTTATCTACCAGCTCTTTCTGCGATTGCCGCCGCCGAAACCGCCGCGGTCTCCGCCGCGGTCGTTCCGGAATCCGCCGCCGTCGCGGGGACGGGACTCCGGTGGCTTGGCTTCATTCACAGTCAGAGTCCGGCCGTCGAGCTCTTTGCCGTTCATCATTTCAATCGCCGCATCGCTTTCTTCGTCCGTGGACATTTCCACGAAACCGAATCCGCGCGAGCGGCCCGACATTCTGTCGGTGATGACGGTTGCTGACACGACGCCTCCCGCTTTCGAGAACGCGTCTTTCAGGCCTTCTTGGGTGGTGTTGTAAGACAACCCTCCCACATATAATTTCTTTGCCATCTGTACCTAAGTTATTTTTTCCCTATTATTATTTTTTCAGGAAGTGAGTCGACCGCCGTCTTAGTTCTGTGCTTTCTGCGTACGCTTCTGCGCCAAAGAAAGGGGTTAAAGAAATAAGAACCTTACTTTTGTATGCTACACCATATCACGGAAACGGTCAAGGGTAATGGCAAGACGCTACGGGGACAAGAACGGGCGCGACCAGCTTATTTTTCGGGACGAAGCGCACCATACAGTGCCTCATCAAAAGGCACACCTTCAAGCTGAAATTGTCCGAGCTGATCTCCTATTGTCCATCCTGAAAATCCCTCTGCATTCACGGATTCATTTACCACGATTGCAAAACCGGAGGAACTCGCATAACCGATACTCTTGTTTTCAAAATCCGCTATCAGGTTGTGATCTTCCACCTTGTAAGGGTCCTTACTGACCCATCTCACCCTTAGAAGACGGCCGAGATCGAGAGTAACTCTTGCCCCCGTTTCGTCTACCATCATGGTGACCGCAGAACCTCTCTTGCCGACCAGAGCTTTATTTGCTCTATCAAATCCGTATTCATTCATCAGCAATTCCCTCACCTGCGACATCTTCATCTGCTCTGGAGACATTTCTTTCTCTGCGCTTTTTATTTCTTCTGCACTCCCTTGATTTCCTTTGAAGGATTCTTGGTTGGTCATAAGTTATCTTAATATTTTCTTACCCACCAACTTTATTCCCCCTATAATAAAAGTCAAGGGTTCGTGCAAAACTCCAAAAGAATAAATTTTTAAAAAGAATTTCCGCTGGCGGTCTAAAAATTCACCGTAAGAGGACTGCCGAGTCCGGTAACGTAATCGTAATGCTTTCGCGCCTCGCAGTAATATCCGCAATCACCGTTCGAGCCGCTCACGATATCGCGGAAAAAATTAGAATGAGTATCGGATGCCTTATCCACATAAAATTTTTCATTACTCGCCGAAAGTCCCAATGAACGGATTGCCGCCCATTGCGGAGCTCCAGCTGATGTTCCGCCGAGCACATACCACTTGCCCCGAAGGCCCTGAGCTTGTCGAAGGGTTGCGTACACCGAGAATCCTGAGCGCGGGTCCGCATCGTACGAAACATCCGGAATCGCCCGCATACCTTTTGCTTTCGAAATGGAATACGAACTCTGATATGGCGGTTGGAATTCGTACGCGCTCACGCCTCCTCCGCTTCCATCCCATGCTTTTTCTTTGTCGAACGTTCCGTCGCTTTTGAACGAAAGCATTGTTCCGCCAACAGCCACCACATTAACTGATGCGGCAGGCCACGATGCTCCTGCTCCGTTATCTCCCGAAGAAGCGAAAAACACCGCGCCGGATTTACCCCCACACCCAGAAAGCCGCTGACTGGAGCTTGCAGATGAATTCTCGCAAACTGGGTGTGGGGGTTTGCCCGCGAAATGCGAGTCCAAACTTTTTTCTTCTTCAAATTCTGCGCCGCCCCAACTCATTGAAACCGCGACAACATCGGGGCGCGAAGCCGCATAATCCACTGCCTTCAAGAGATTCGCGCCACTCGGAGTAACCGCCTCAACCAAAAGAATTTTCGCGTTTGGTGCAATGGCATGCGCCCACTCGACATCGAGCGATGTCTCAAGACCCCATCCCGAATTCGATTTGAAATTTTTTCCCATCAAATGTTTTTCAAAACAACCGTTTTTGCTGGAACACTCCGGCAATCCGAATGTCTTTGTAAAAACATTTAAATCATTTTCGATTGTCGCGTCGTCATAGGCGCCGATAATCGCAATCGTGCCGTGCCCGCCTTTTTTCGGCAGATGGTAAATTGCTTTTATCGCATCCGGCGAAATTCCTTTCGGCGTTGCGCCTGTTGCAAAAATATGAATCGGGGGATGCGCCTGAAAATCAGAAAAATGATACGCGGCTCCGGCTGTTTGTGCCACTATAAGCAGTACGACCGCGCACAACCGAATCCATTTCTTTTTCATAACTGATTATGATTATTTTTGAGAAGCGCCATCGATACGGCGGCGAGTGCCGCGTCCTTCCCCCTGTTTGTCTTCCCTCTAGAGCGTGCTTCTGCCTGCGCGAGATTATTGGTTGTAACCACCCCGAAACTTATCGGCACGTGATACTCGAGAGAAAGATTCATAATTCCCTGCGAAACCGCTGAGGCGATGTAAACATCATGGCTCGTCTCGCCTTTTATGATGCACCCCAAAGCAACAAGCGCGTCATATTTTTTCCCCCTAAGAAGCGAGAGACAGCCGAACGGAATCTCAAAACTTCCCGGAACTCGGAGTATATGAATATTTTTTTTCTTTACGTTGCACATTCCAAGCGTTTCTAATGCTCCGTCAAGCAAACGCCAGGTAATGTCTTTGTGAAACTCTGAAACCACAATGCCTATTTTTAAGCCCGAATCATCAGGCAACGCGGTTTTTTTTGTATTATTTTTCCTCTGCATGATAGCGAACTATCTCTTGGTTAATGCGTCGAGATACCGCGCGAGCATATCCACTTCAAGATTGACCTTATCTCCTTTTTTAATACTCAGCAAATTCGTATGTTTGAGCGTATAGCTGACGAGCGAGACGCTGAACCCCGCACCTTTCCTTTTGGAAAGGTGCGGGGTGAACCAATTTCTACCAACGTTAACAACCGTCAAACTCACGCCGTTCACGGAAATCGCCCCTTTCTCCGCGATAAATCTCCGGTACCGGCCCGGAAAGCCGATTTTCAGAATAACCGAATTGCCCATTTTCTTGATTTCCCGAACATCTCCGGTCGTATCCACATGCCCCTGTACCAGATGCCCGTCGAGCCGGTCGTTTGCGCGAAGCGAGCGCTCCAGATTCACATACGCTCCTTTTTTGAAAAATCCGGCGGTTGTTTTTTTAATCGTCTCTGGCATATACTCCACTTCGAACGAATTGCCGCGGAGGCCTTTCACGGTCGAGCAGATGCCATCGATGTTTATGCTCTCCCCTTTTTTTATTTTCCATCCGGCCGGTTTTTTCCGCCCGAGGCGGATCCGCCTTTGGAGGACAATCCGAACATAAATACTTTTTCCGCTCACCGAAACACTTTGTACTTTCCCTAACGATTCGATTATTCCTGTGAACATACCAGGCAGTGAAATTGCGACTTCAGCCTGCGGCTGACTCGTTGCGAGTTCCTTGGCGAAATAAAGACCTTTCTCATGAAGTGGATCATTGAAATTTTGATTAAGTTATATCAGGTCGCAGTTCTACTGCCTGGCATAATTTTTTAATATCCGAAATATCTTTTGAAATAGCCGCGATGAGTTTTTCTCTCTTAGAAAAAATTTTGGCGTCCCGCACTTTCTGATACGCAAGAACCGTTAATTTTTCTCCGTAGAGGTCGCCCGAGAAATCGAGCAAATGCGCTTCGACCGCGTTTTTGCCATCCTCTTTATAAATTGCCGCGGGATGCACAGTTTCATTCCATACTACTTCTCCGGCATAAATGCCGCTTGGTATGGAGTCATCACAAAAAATATTTGCCGTGGGGAATCCAAGTTTTTTCCCTTTCTTATTTCCTTCTTGGACAACGCCTTCTACTTTAAAAAGAATGATGCGATTTTTTCTGCTATTGGGCATTTTAAAAACTTGGGCTATGAAAATCCGATGACCCTGAAAATGAACCCCCACACCTATCAGAGATTTGCTCCTCAAAGAGGCGCGAACCCTCCGCTACATTCGTTACATTGAGCAACCACTTCATAATTGTGCTGTAAATATTTGTGCATAGATAATCGTAAATTCTATCTCTGATAGGTGTAGGGATGAATATGGCCGCGCTTATTAATAGATAGCAGGAGGCGGCCATTCCCTGCGTTCGGCACTCGCCTGTCATTTGCAACAGCATCTACTTGGTGCCCCCTTTTTTTGCTGCCTGATTCAGCGGTTCCGGCGTCGTGCGTCGTGGACGCCGCGGACGCTAAGTGCTACTCCTCCGCGCCTCGCGATGGAACAGCTCGCAGTATCGGCGATTGCCGTCGCCGCCTGCCTCGCCGCTGCCGGAGACGACGATCGCCGCGGCCACGGCGTCGTCCGCGCCGTCGCGCGAGGGCATGTGCGCGTCGCACCAGTGTGTATCGAGAATCTCCGCGAAGGGGTCTGCATCGGGCTCACAGCCGGGACAGTACAGCCGCCCTAGGTCCGGCGAACCGCTTCCCCAGTCCATCGAGTTTCCTCCTTTCTGATACCGGATTCTCTGTGATAATTTTCGGAGAACGAAGTTAATCGCTGTTGCTTCACTCTTATGCCGTCGATGACAAACACGTTCTGAATAAATTATAGCACAAAAGAGATTCTGCTTTAGTTCAAAAATGCGTATCTGGCGGCGTCTGCGGGGCACGTTAGGAACTGTGAGAACACGGTGAACCACAATTCCTCTCGCCCCGCATTCTGCGGGACATAAGAATTTCTAAACTCGTTTCTCGTTAAGAAATTCTAATGCGGTGAGGGTGGGATTCGAACCCACGAAGGGATTTCTCCCTTAACTCCTTAGCACGGAGCCGCTTTCGGCCACTCAGCCACCTCACCTTACTTCGATGTTATCAGTTTCTTAAAAGCTTCGCCACTCTTGAAACTTTTAATCTGAAATTCTCGCCTGTAAGCTTCATGCTTAGTCAGAAAACTTTCAGAATAAATTAACTTCCAAGGCATACCTAATTTTGTTGCTTTGTTTCTACCATTATTATGGCGTTTAAATCTCTCGTCTAAATCTTCACAAGAGCCGACATAATACCTTTCTGTTTTTTCGCTTTTCAAAATATAAACATAAGGCATTTTACTTTCGGCCACCCACCGCCTTTGGCGGGGCCCCGCTGTAAGCGGTGGTCAGCCACCTCACCAAAACCTTTTAAATAATAAAAGAAATTCTTGTATTCCGCAATCTTTTCTGGTAGCTTGTATTGGCTATGACGGAAAATAATAAAGAAAAATTGAGTCAGCGATCCCCCATCGTGGTAGTGATGGGTCATGTTGACCACGGGAAAACCACGCTTCTTGACTACATCAGAAAAACGAATGTTGCTGGGCGGGAAGCTGGCGGCATCACGCAAAGCGTGGGTGCTTACGAAATCACCCACGCGCGGACTGACGCGGAAAAAAACGCGGACTTACGCGGACAAAAAATTACCTTTATCGACACGCCCGGGCACGAAGTATTTTCGAAAATGCGCTCGCGCGGAGCAGGAATCGCGGACCTTGCCATCCTCGTTGTCGCGGGCGACGAGGGTATCAAGCCGCAGACCAAAGAATCCATAAAAATACTTGAAGATACAAAAACACCGTTTGTCGTCGCACTCACGAAAATCGACAAACCGAATGCCGACATCGAAAAGATAAAAAATGAACTGTCCGCGGCCGGCGTTTTCCTCGAGGGCTACGGCGGGCAAATAAGTTTTCAGCCGGTTTCGGCAAAAAACGGCGAGGGCATCAATGAACTTCTGGACTTGATTCTTCTCACGGCGGAATTGGAAAATCTGGAATACGAACCGGCGGCTGCCGCGAGCGGTTACGTGCTTGAGGCGAAAGTTGACCGGCAACGCGGCCTCGAAGCGACGCTGATTGTAAAAAACGGAGTTCTTCGCGCCGGCGATTTCATTTCCACGCCGACCATACAAGCCAAAATAAAAATTCTTGAAAACTTTCTCGGCGAGCCGGTGAAAGAAATAACTCCATCGGCGCCCGCGCTTGTCATCGGTTTTGAAACATTGCCGCAAGCCGGAGAAGAATTTTCGGTTATCAAGGAACTAAAAGAAATGCCCGCCCAAGAACCGCGAAAGATGGCTCCAAAGCAAAATCCCGGAGAAGAACTGGCAACGCTCCGCCTGATTTTGAAGGCATCCGATGGCGGCTCGCTTGAAGCGCTTTCGGGAATCGTAAAAGCGATTGCTCCGTCAGCCGGAGCGGGAAATCCCATAACAATTCTCGGCGAATCGGTCGGCGATGTGAACGACAACGATGTAAAACTCGCCATTTCTTCACAGGCAATCATAATTTCTTTCAAAAGCCGCGCCGACAAGACATCGAAAAATCTCGCGGAAATCAACAAAGTAAAAATAATTTCTTCGGAAATCATTTATGAACTTCTGAAGGCAATCGAAGATTTTTTGAAGGAACTCGAAACGCCGAAACCGACGGGAATTTTGAAAATCCTCGCGATATTCAACCAATCAAGCCCGCAGAAACAGGTTGTTGGCGGCAAAGTCGAATCAGGTATCTTCAAAAATAAAGCGGTTTTCGAGATTGAACGCGAAGGAAAAATCATCGGTTCGGGCAGAACGCTCAATCTCCAACAGCAGAAAAAAGACGCGACCGAAGTAAACGAAGGCAAAGAAGCCGGCCTCTTGGTCAATTCTGAAACGCTTTTGAAAGCGAACGATAACCTCCTTATCCAAGCCAAAACAAAATTATGACATTCCAACATTCTCAAGTAATTCAGCGCTATGCTATAGCATAGCGCTGGTCTTTCTCAAAAAATGTCGGGTGTATTTCTAAAATGAATCCCGTTAGAGACAACAATGCCATGATTTCTAAAATATGCTCTACCTTAATGTCCGAAAAGTCGGTCGCAGTAAAAACCGCTGATATACGGTCGTCTAAGGACGACCTGTCTCTAACGGGATGAATTATCGTTCTCAGCGAGTTGGAAAATTGGTACGGGAAGAATTAAGCAAAATCATCGCGAGGGAGTTGGAGTTTGAAAACATACTTGCGACCATCACTGAAGTCGAAGTTGACAAAAAGCTCGAAATTGCAAAAACGAGAATTAGCGTCTGGCCAGTCGAAAAATCGAAAGATGTCCTGAACGAACTCAACAAAGCGCGCAATTTTCTCCAAACAGCGCTTTTCAAAAAACTCAATATCAGGCCGATGCCGAAAATACAGTTTGAGATAGACCATGGCCCCGAGCATGCGGCGGGAGTTGAAAAAGCGCTATTGGAGGAGACCCAGAATTGAAAAAATGATCTGCATCTGCAATACTAAAATAACAAGGCGCGATGGCGAAGTGGAAACGCTGGGGTCTGCAAAACCTCGATGCGCGGGTTCGATTCCCGCTCGCGCCTCTAAAATGAAATTTCCTCCAAAACCGAAAACCCCGTATGTTTTGCCCGAACCGCAGGACCGCCGCATCTTTCGCAAGCTTCAAAAATTTTCTAAGAAAAAACTGTCTCGCGAAGAAGAAAAATTGATTAAACTGCTTTACTCGCAACTTGAAATCGATTGGCGAACTCCGCTTGAAAAATTCATCGACAAGCTGTTAAAGTAAACGTGCGCCCGGGTGCTGGAACTGGTTTACAGAACCGACTTAAAATCGGTTGTCCGAAAGGACATGTGGGTTCGACCCCCACCCCGGGCACATTTAGTTTTTCTTAACGAATAATGAGTTTAGAAAAACTTGTGTCCCGCTCGCCTCGCTGAAGCTCTGGCGAAGCGGGCCATCGGCGGAGCAATATTAAGAACTTTATGATATGCTGAATTTTAAGATGAAAAACCGAAAAGGATTTATTCAAATACCAATACTCATCGCGATTATTGCGGGCATTTTAGTTTTGAGTGGCGCGAGTTATTTTGGCATACGACAATATAAAAATTATCAAGCGCAACAAGTCGAAAAGGAAAAAGTCGCATTAGAAAAAGATAAACAAGCGCAAGATTTAATTGTGGCTCAACAAAAAACGCTTGAAGATATGAAGCAGGAATTAGATAAAACTAAAAGCGCTCTACTCCCGCCTACTCCTGCACCTACTTCTAAAAACCCTGTATCTGATTTTGCCAAATATATTGTGGTGATTGTTTGCTCAAATGGCAACGAAACGATTCAAGGTAGTGGCACTATTTTTGGTTTAAACAGACTCATACTTACAAACGCGCATGTAGTGCAAAATATGACTACTTGTAGTTTTGGCCTAACGGATAACATTAAGAATTCGCCCCAGAATTGGTATGATGCTACCGTGCTATCATCACTACAAAGATCATCTGATCCAAACATACTTTCTGACCTAGCCCTCATTAAGCCAATAACTCCACTATCACAAACAGTCAAAACAGTTGCCTACAATCTCTGTTCTTCCAACGACATTCTATTGGGTTCTGAGTTGGTAATCTTGGGATATCCAGCTATAGGTGGTTATACAATAACGGCCACAGAGGGAATTGTGAGTGGTTTTGATCAAGGTGGTTTTGTAGTAAAAACTTCTGCAAAAATAGAACATGGAAATTCTGGAGGTGGAGCGTTTCTAAAAAATAAAGATTGCTGGTTTGGGATTCCCACGGAAGTAGCGCAAGGAGACCTGGAAAGTTTGGGCTATATTATCAATTATTCACGTATACATGAGTATATACATCAATAACGAAAGCTCATGCTCCAATAATAGATAGACATTAGAAATTATGAAACCCAAAAGGTCGAGAAGGCAAATAAAAAATGACAAACGAAGAATTTAAAAAACTGACAGAGGAATATCTGAATGCTACCATGGAACTCCACAACTACGTGGAACGATGTACAAGTCCAAACTCATATCATCAACCGATCGAAAAATTGAATTTGGAGAAAGTTAAAGCCATAATACAGCGTCGCGATGAAGCTGAGAAAAAATATTTTGAAGTGGCTTATAGGTAAGACGCCATTAAAAAAGTGGAATTTATTAAAATCGGATATTGCCCGTTTTTCGGGCGAAAGTTTGGCTTGCAAAGCTAGATTTCTGCCAGCAAGCGCGAGGATATCTTTTTCGGGAAGTCCCGCCAATCTCCGAATCCAGCGAAGCGGGATGAGGGTAGATTGGCGTGGATCCCGTTTGTCCGCGATGAAATCTGCACATCGATCTCATTCGGAGATACGCGGGATTGCGCCAACTGTAGCCGCTCACTTACGCTCGCGGACAGTTGCGGGACCATCGGAGTCCCGACGGGCTTGGTCTCCTGCCACTATGCTATAGCATAGTGGCAGGAGCCGTCGGGGCGAGATGCAGGCGCAAAATTTCCGCTGGAGAAATTTTGACGCCGGCTCCCGAAAAAGATATCCGAGCGCTACTCGTACCTCAACGCCTCCGTCGGATTCAAACGCGACGCCCGGTACGCCGGATAAATTCCGAACACGACGCCGATGACGGTGACGGTTTCCAATAAGCTATAGCGCACGCGCGCTGGCATGAAATGGGAAAAGGGTTTATTCTTGCTTTGTCATAGTATAATAGTATATATACTGAAAACATGACGAGAGAGTTCCATATCATTATCGAAAAGGACAAAAACGGCTACTTTGCCCGCTGCCTTGATTTGGAAGGTTGTTTTGCGCAGGGCGAAACCCACGAAGAAACAGAGGCAAATATCGCGGACGCGATCAAACTCCATCTTGAGGATATGGGAAATAAGGAAGAATTAAACGAGCAGGAATCTGTCAGCCTCTCTTCAATCAAAGTTATCGTTCCTGCATAACCATACCGCGTAAGTATCCTCGGCTTACCGCCAAGGGAGCGATTTCCCTGATTGAAAACCGTGGCTTTTCTTTCGTGCGTCAAAGCGGCAGCCATAAACTCTACAAAAACGCTGAAGGCAAACGAATTAATATCCCCTTTCATGGGGACAAAATTTTGCATCCGAAGTATATCAAGGAAATTTATAAAATGTTGAATCTTTAAAAGATATCCGAGAGCTACTCATACCTCAACGCCTCCGTCGGATTCAAACGCGATGCACGATATGCCGGATAAATTCCGAACACGACGCCGATAACGGTTGAAACCGCGACCGCGAGAAGTATCGCCGAAATCGGCAGAGAGAAAACCCAGTCAATGCCCGCAAACCGCGTGACGGCAAAATAAGTAAGAACGGTGAAAAGCGACCCGACAAAAATTCCTACGAGCCCGCCGACAAACGTAAGGATAACCGCCTCGCAAAGAAATTGCTGCAAAATATCGGAGTTCGTCGCGCCCACGGCTTTTCGAAGTCCGATTTCGCGCGTCCGCTCGACAACCGACACGAACATAATGTTCATAATGCCGATGCCGCCGACGATGAGCGAAATCGAAGCGATAGCGGTCAAAAATATTTTGAGAATAGAAGTGATGTTGCCGAGCAGAGAAAGCGCGTCTTCCTGGGTGCGGATGGTGAAATCGTCTTTATCGGGATTCGTGATGCGGTGGCTTTGCCGCAAGACGTCGGTGATTCTCGATTTCGTGAACTCGATGTTGTACGCGTCGCTCGCCTGAACCGTGATGGCGTTGTAGTAGTCAATTCCGAGAAGCTGCTTTTGGGCGACGGTAATCGGAATCAGAACGAGATTGTCCTGGTCAATGCCGAACGGTCCTAGTCCTTTTTTTTCAAGAATGCCGACGACGCGGAACTGCACGTCGCGCAAGCGGAACAATTTCCCGACCGGATTCATATCGCCGAAAAGCGTCTTTGCGATCGCCTCCCCCAGTACCGCCACGTGGTTGAATGAAGCAACGTCTTCACTCGTAAACGTCAGCCCTTTCGCCGTAGAAAAATTCCTCATCGGAAAAAAATCGCCGGTTGTCCCGTCGTAGGTGACGCTGGCGTCGTTATTTTCATAGACCGCCCTTGCCTGGCCGCGCACTTCGGCAGTGGCTTTTACCACTGCGGCTTCGCGCTCAAGCGCGCGCATATCGGCTTCGACGAGCGTTTTTATGACAATGCCCTGCACCGATGCCGGCGATGAAAACCGCCCGCCCTTGGTTGCCCCGGGCACGACGAACACAAGATTCGAGCCGATTCCTTTCACCTGGTCGAGAATCAAACTCTGCGCCGACGAACCGATGGACATAAGAAGAATCACGGACGCGATGCCGATGACAATGCCAAGCATCGTCAAAAGCGAACGCAATTTCGCGTGCCCCAGACCGCGCGTTGCTGTTTGAAGGGAGTCCTTTAATTTCATTTGAAAAATTCTTTTCTGTTTCCGTTGTGTTTCGTTTCTTCATCAACTTCAACGAGTCCGTCTTTCAGCTGTATGCGCCGGTCCGCGAACTCGGCGGTGTAGGTTTCGTGGGTGACCAAAATAATCGTGCGGCCGGCGTCGTGCAAATCGTCAAGGATTTCCATAATCTGCGCGCCTGATTTCGAATCAAGATTCCCGGTCGGCTCATCGGCGAAAATGACGTTCGGGTCGTTGACAAGCGCCCGCGCAATTGCCACGCGCTGTTTTTGCCCGCCGGACAGGCGCCCTGCTTCAATCCATGTTTTTTCTTTCAGCCCCACGGCTTCAATCGCTTTATGGACAAGCTCGGCTCGTTTGCCAGCCGGAAGAGAAACGGAATACAGAAGCGGCATTTCGACGTTTTCATACACCGAAGCGCGCGAAAGAAGATTGAACGCCTGAAACACGAATCCCATTTCTTTGTTCCGAATGCGGGCGAGTTCGATGTCGCTCAAATCGCTGATGCTTTTTCCCGAAAACGTGTACGAGCCCGAGCTCGGCCGGTCGAGGAAACTCAAAATATGGAGTAGGGTCGATTTCCCAGAGCCCGACGGTCCCATCACGGATACGAACTCCCCTTTTTTGATTTCGAAAGAAATATCCTGAAGCGCGGTCGTTTGAGTATCGTCAGAATAAATTTTTCCCAGGTGCCGGAGCGTAATCATTGAGATGTCTTCAGGCCGACATTCACCACGCTGTCGCCTTCGCTCACGCCGGAAAGAATTTCCACGTTGCCGTCCTGGCCGCGGATTCCGATTTTCACCGGATAGTCCTTTGTATTTCCCCCTGCGTATTTTCTCACGAACGTGCCCTGGTCGTTCTGGACGATTGCAACCTGCGGCAAGCTGAGAACGCCGGATTTTTTCACGGTCTCTATGCCGAGATTCGCCGTCAGTCCGCTTTTCATCCGCGGGTCGGGCTTGTCGAGCGTGACAGTCACTTTGAAATTCACCACGCCGTCAGCAACGGTTTCCGCCGGGTCTATTTTCGCGACTTTGCCGAAGAATGATTCTCCCGGAAACGCGTCGAACGTGATATCCACTCTGTCCTGAAGAATAATTTTACCGATATCGACTTCGGGAATGTTTACGTTGATTTCAAGATTCCCGGCGGAGATTACCGAAACGAGCGATTTATTCGCAGCCGCGATTTCTCCGACCTTCGCGTCCTGCCGCGTCACGATTCCGTCAATGGGAGAAATCATAACTGTCTGGTTCAGCTGGGCCTGGGTGACGGTCACGCTCGCGGCCATTTGCGCCACCACCGCTTCCTGCGCCCGGATGTCTTCTTCGGTTGAACCGGCGACTTGGGACGCGAGCTGGTTTCTTTGCTGATTCACCACAAATTTCTGCGATGCGATTGCCTGACTGCTTCCGTTGACATTGTTGATTGACGCGCTTACTTCTCCGCGCGCGGTCGTCACGTTCGTTTTATAAGTCGTGATTGTTGCCGAACTTAAAGACGGAGCGGCTACAATCGCGTCCATGGTTTTATTGAGAAACGTGAGAACCACGGCCAAATGGGATTGCCCGTTTTTGAGCGCCTGTTCGAGAGTTGTCGTGGAATTCGATGACGCGGCCGCGCTCAACGCGTTGAGTTCCGCTTTCCACGCATTCAATTCCGCTCCCGCGGTTGAACGCTGCGCCTGCACGTCAATTTGCATCTGCGAATCATTCACACCGAACGTGAGCTGGGGCGTTCCGATATCGGCGTTTGAAAAAAGCGCGCTTACTTGATTCCGCACCGCGTCGTCCGATTTCGCGTAGGCATCGCTCAGCGTCGAAAGCACGCCGTTGTAGTCGTTCGCCAAATCTTGCTCTGCTTTGCTCAATTGCGTCCGCGTAATCTGGATGTCTTCGGGGCGCGCGCCGCGTTTCAGCGCGTCGAGTTTTGCCTGCGCCGCGGCGACGTTCGCTTCGGCTTCTTTCAGCTGTCCGGCGAGTTCGCCGTGGCCGAGTTCCACGAGCACAGTTCCGGCTCTTACAGTCGCACCCACGTCAAAATTCACGCGGACAATTTTTCCGGTCCGCTCGAACGCAAGGTCGATTGCTTGCACCGGCTTCGTACTGCCGGTGACAATGACTTTCTCGGCAATATCGCCCCGTTGCACCGTAATCAGCTGGGGCGGCGGGGTTTTAGAAAATTGGCTATAGAGGATCAAACCAAGCGCAACCGCCGCAACGATCCCGATAATAATTTTATTTGTGAGAAGTTTTTTGAAAAGAGACATAATTAAAAATTATCCCATAAAATTATACCATGAATAAAAACAAAACTGCCACTCGCGCTCAAAAAGTAAAAAAGATATGCTATAAGGAATGAAAATTTTTGTGAAAGCAAAACCGAACTCCAAAAAGGAAACAATCGAGCAAATCAATCCGTCTTCGTCCACGCTCCGTGGAGAGAAAAATGAAATGCGTTTTGTGGTTGCCGTCAAAAAACCGCCCGGAGACGGCAAGGCGAACGAAGCCATCGCCAAAGCCCTCGCCCGGCATTTCGGCATCGCGCGCTCGCGCGTCCGTCTGGTCTCAGGCTTTTCTTCGAGAGAAAAAGTTTTTGAGATCGTATAAATTTTCCCTTTGCAGGGACAAAAAGACGATGGCGAATATCTAAACTACAATTTGAAATAGAAAACAGGAGCGCATGCCGCAAGTACGGCAAGAATTTGAATCGCCAAAATTAACATTGTCTGCTTTGGTGTTTGGGGTAGCCATTTGATCGCGAAAAATGCGATCATCACTACTTCCAGAACCAGCCAAATCTGAAAGAGATGCGCGGTCGTTCCCTCGTCCTACTGACGAACAGGAGGACCGGACATCGCAATGCCAATAACCCACATCGCCAAAACGGCGAGCGACAGTGCTATTGGAATCCACGCGCTGGGTTTTTTTAGGAGTGAATTCATATTTGTTTTTATCTAATGCTTCGGTTCAAAGTTGGAAATTTGGCGGGGGCTGGTAGATGACGTTAGAACCTGTTTGATTTCAAATTAATTGAAGAAACTGTTGTAGCTTGGGCTATCTATAAAACCAGAAAATCCTGCAGAGCTCTCGGGGCTTATTTGGCACTGTAAACCAGTTTTTTTAGATATGTTACTCGCTATTTCACTGGCAGATTCATTTGTGCCTGATACAATCCACGCACGAACATTTTTATTAACATGTGTTGCTATAAGATCCAGTAAATTAGAATCTGCGGCTCGCCAACCAATAATCAATATCCTGTCTATTTTCTCCAAAGCCTGTTTCAGTCTCTGAATATGCGTTTCTGGGCATATCCATTTCTGCTTATTTGGCAATGGTACTGCTAAAGCAGGAAGGTGCAAAAACTCTGGTCGCTTATTGGCTTCTTCATAATGGTAAGGAGTCATATACTCTCCCCTACTTGATTCCTCAAAGTAGCCAGGGTTTTGCTTTAGGAAAGAGTATGCATTTTTGTACTCATCAAAATCCCAACTATCAAGTCTTCGAACGTATCGCCAATCATGAGATCCATGAGGTTTGATAAGTTCAATCGGGCCATTAATATATGATCTTATTTTATTAAACGGATTTCCAATAATACTATTCTCAAATAAAGTGTCGTAATTAAAACTAACAACACAGGCCCCGCCGGAAAAACAATCTGAAATACGACCTTGTATAGTTTTGTAATGATTTACTTTCTGAAAATTTGCAGAAATTTTTCCAAATAATTCTTGTAAATAAATTTGTAGAATTACAATTTGAATTTTCCGATTAGGATTATTTTGAGATTGCTGTTGTATTTCATCTAGAATAACTTCAAACGATTTTTTATCTCTATTCACGCCAGTCCATAGTGTAGAAATGAGATTTGATACTTCTGGATATTGAACCAACAGTTCTTTATCAATGTATATTTCTTGGACTAAATCTTTAGTTAAAGGGGGTTTCTGCCCGTATGGAGAATAATCGTGAGATGCTCCTGCGCCCAGTATAATTAGTGGATATCCCATTATGATTTTAATTAGTATATTGTTTAGAACAATTGCGGAGGCGAGAGGATTCTCCGCCGAAGGCGGATGCGCCTCGGGCGCAGAACCATCAATAATCGCTTTCTCTCGCACATAGCGGAAGGGGAGGAATTTGAACCCTCGATGCCGGTTAAGGCATGCGTGCTTTCTCCCGCTCGAAGCGGAGGAGGTGGGATTTGAACCCACGATACCGGTAAAGGTATGCCATCTTTCCAAGATGGTGCACTAGGCCGCTATGCGACTCCTCCGCTTTGGGCGGGATTGCTGTTTGTGCACCAATCGCTTCCGCTCTTGGACAAACAGAGAACAATCTCACGCACTAAGGTGTTATGCGACGCCTCCAATACTCAGATACTTTATCACTCCTCTCTCAAATATCCAAAAAAACAACTTCTCTTACTCACTCTGCTATCCTTACTGACGATCGTTACTAAGGATAGCAAAAATGACAACCTCAAAAGAAGAAAAGGGTGTTGTCTCTTGTTTCACGCGTGTCATGCGCATCCTGTATCTCTATACTGCCCCTCCGCACCTTCTCAAGCAATATGCCTTAAACTTCCGGTCTTGCTAACTGAAAATATTTCCACGCAATCAAGCAATTTAAGTTCTCGCAGATTTTCAAGAAACTGCTTCGGTACTTTCACTTTCCCAATCCAAAAACTTTTTTGAACCATATGAAAACCCATGTTGCGGAGCGCGCCACGAAGCCAACTTCTCTTCCTTTTTTCTTTTTCAGGAATATCGAACGAAACAATGGTAACAGTATCGGCATCCTCTTTTGCATATGAATGTTCCGGCAACGCAGTCCGAATTTTTGCTTTCAAGAAAAGCAGTTTATCTTTGCCTCGTTGAGTAAGTACCGGCTTCTTCGCACCCCTATGTCCTTCTTCCTTAATAAGGCCGTCTCGTTTTAGTTTATAAAGAAGATTATAGTACTGCACATATAAACGACGTTCATGTTCTTTTTGGGCTCGATCTTGTTCACGTTTGGACAAATTACGAAAGAACTCACTCCGCGAAGCGCCATAGCGAGTGGTTGAGAAAACAGCAAACACATCGGCAATGCCCAGCGTTGCATTCCCAATTGCTTCGAGTACTTTAATAGTTACATTGCCTCGCATATTGTTCTGCTATCCTTGTTGACGATCGTTATTAAGGATAGCAAATGAATACAATGCGTACAATACGCATAATATGCTAACCATTCAGATATCCAAGAATCTGAAGCTTGAGCGCCAGGAGATTTTTTCGGCGGAAGTTTTCTTCGGCGTGTTCCACGGGAGTAAAATCACGGTAGAGCTTATTGAATTTCTTGGTAAAGAGAATCGAACGATAGGGAAAACCAGGTTTTATTTCGCCCTCGAGGCGCTCGGTAATATATCCCTCCACCCAATTTTCGCTTTTCAACAAATGCTCGCCGTCGAAAAAGACCACGAATCCGCCGAGCCGCGCGGTTCTTTTTTCGCGCGGCACGCCTTTTAATTTTTCAATCACGGCGAGAGCGAATTCCTTATCGGTCGCTTCCCGTCCGAGCCAGCGATGGCTGTGCACACCCGGCAAACCGCCGAGCGCATCAACAATCAATCCTCCGTCATCGGCAATCGCCGGAATTCCGGTTTGCAAAAAATATCCTTTGGCTTTCAGAATCGCGTTTTCTTCGAAACTGTCGCCGGTTTCAGGAACCTGTTTAATATCCGAAAAATCCTTGAGGCCTAAAAGCTTCACATCCGAGTCCTCCAATACTGCTTTCGCCTCTTCGAACTTCGCCGGATTCGTGGTGGCAATCAAAAGTTCAGCCATTAGTAATTAGCCACTAGCCACTAGTTAATTAGTGTTCCCTTGAAATCTTTTCCCGAAAGAAGATTGGAAAAATTCTTCAAGTCCTTGCCGTTCACGATAATCGCTTTTATCTTTTTTTGCTCCGCGAGTTTTGCCGCAACCGGGTCAACCGGCGTGTGAAGGCCGGGTTTCCATTTCCGCGGAATCAAGCGTTGGTACGCAGACCACGAGAGTTCGGGAAGCGGCTTCGCGTTCGCATATTTCTGGTGGTCCTTATCGTAGACGAACGAGGGCCTGCCGGCAATAATCACGTCGGGAATTTTGAAATCAACGGCAAGCGCGACAGCGCTATGGTCAGTCGACTGGCCCGGTCGCCAGCCGGCGCCGATTGTCACCGGATGCCTTAATTTTTTTATTTTATAACGCTCATCAATCACCACCGCGTCGGCGACGTCCCGGAACACGGTGCGAAGGAGATGCGCGTTCGCGCGGGTGGCGTGTATGCCAAGCCAGTCCTTGTCGTCATCGGTGATTTTTGCAATTTTACTCGCGGCTTCCTGATAAACTCTTGCGATTCTGCCGCCGCCTGCCACGATAACAAAACGGCCGCCCCTTCGGGGCGAGCCTCGCCCTTCGGACGGGCTGCTTCTTTTGAGCCGCTTCAAAATAAATTCCCGGAATTGTTTCAAAAACAAAACGTCGATCTGATCCGGATATATGATCGAACCCCCGAGCGCGATGACGACAGTTTTCCCGAATTTGTATTTCATTTTTCCATTTGACGGAGCGCTTTAATCCGTTCCTCAATCGGCGGATGTGTCATAAACAGTTTGTGCCACCACGAAGCCGATTCGCCTTTGAACGGATTATCAATCCAGAGATGCGCGGTTGAATCGCGCGCGGTTTCCATCGGCATTTTGTCCGCGCCGATTTTCTGGAGCGCCGAGATAAGCCCTTCGGGATAGCGTGTCAGAAGCACGCCAGACGCGTCGGCAAGCGATTCGCGCCTGCGCGAAATCGCGAACTGAATCAGCATCACGCCGATGGGAGCGAGAATCGACAAAGCGATTCCGATGATAAGAACCAAACCATTGCCTCCTTCATTATCGTCGCGGCTCCGGCCGAATCCGCCCCAGAAAATCGAGCGCAGAAAAAAATCGCTCAAAAGCGAAATGATGCCCGCGAGCACCACGGCTATCGTTGAAATCAAGATGTCGCGGTTGCCGATGTGCGAAAGTTCATGCCCTAAAACACCCTCAAGTTCGGTTTTGTTCAGACGTTCGAGCGCGCCTTTTGTCACCGCGACCGCGGCGTGCTTCGCGTCTCTGCCGGTCGCGAACGCGTTGATTTGCTCTTCCGGCGTGATATAGACGCGAGGCATCGGCAAACCCGCCGCAATCGTCAAATTTTCAATGATGCGATAGAGTTCCGGATTGTCTTTCTTTTCTATCTGCTGGGCTCGCGCCAAAGCCAAAGCGATTTTATCCGAGAACCAGTAACTGATGATGCTTGAACCGACGCTGAAAATAACGGCGAAGACCAAAATGCTCTGGTTGCCGTAGAGAAACGAAAAAACCCAGCCGAGCCCGATAACGACAATCAAAAAACCGCTGAAAAGCACCCAAGTGCGCCGGACGTTTGATTCTTGGTATGTATAGAGATTAGCCATTAGTGGTTAGCCATTAGTACTAAATCAGAGATTGGCTGATAAAGTCCTGCTCAAACTGTTCGCCATCCTCATAACTTCGTCGAGCAGCTTTTCGGCTTTCTGAAGTTGAGCTACAGTCGCAAATCCCAATCTTTTGGCGATTTCAAGATGGGTTTCGAGTTCCGCCCCCGAAGCATAAGCTATTCTGATAAATTGGCTGTATTCTTTCCTGTGTTTTCGGGCAAATCCCTCCGCGATATTCGCAGGTATAGATACAGCAGCACGCCTCATTTGACTCGCAAGCCCGTACATTTCACTTTTGGGGAACAACTCACTCAACTTATAAATCTCCACGACTAATTCAATCGATTTCTGCCAAACCGTAAGGTCTTTATATGAATTAATCACGATTCGATTTCACTAGTGGCTAATGGCTAGTGGCTAATTACTAGAACTTCACTTTCACGGGCTGACGTTCTGCTTCGTTTTCAAGGCCGAAAAATTCCATCTTGGCAAAACCGAACATCTGCGCGAACATATTCGTCGGGAATGTTTCGAGCGCGATGTTCATATCGCGGACATTCGAATTGTAAAATCGCCGCGCGGCCTGGATTTTGTCTTCGGTATCGGTCAATTCTTCCTGAAGTTCCAAAAAATTCTGATTGGCTTTGAGTTCCGGATAATTTTCCGCGACCGCGAAAAGCGATTTCAGCGCGCCGGAAAGCATATTCTCGGCTCCGGCTTTTTGCGCCCCTCCCGCGTTGATTGCATTTGCGCGCGCTTCAGTAACTTTCTCGAACACCTCGCGCTCGTGAGTCATATATCCTTTCACCGATTCCATCAGATTTGGAATCAGGTCATAGCGCCGCTTGGTCTGAACATCAATATCAGAAAGCGCCTCTTTTGCGCGATTACGGAAACGAACTAATCGGTTATAGGCAAAAACCAGCCAGAGAATAACGAGAGCGACCAGACCAAAAACGATGTATGAGATATTCATTGATTATATTGTAGCATGCCTAGAAAAATTTACAACCTGGCGCCTGGCCATAAAAATTCCTCATTACAAAAACTCTCCCGGTGAACCCGGGAGAGACGAAACGATATGCGGAGGCGAAGCAGACGATAGTTCGAGTTCCAGCGGTTCTCGAGCCAGTTCCAGTTGAGGTGCCATCGGTCGCCGTTCCAGTTGAGGCACGGGACGTTGAGGTTGCCGTCCGGATGACGCCACGCCGCCATTAATGTGCGAGACACCATCCACGCCACTGCCTTTCGAGATGTTTCGATAATAATAGAACAGTGCTCTACTGGCTGTATTTTATTCGGGGCCTCGAATGTCTCTAGCCCTCCAGTATCCCGCACCAAGTAGCTTCGTTTTTTTTGAAATCTCATCGGCGCGCTCGCAGAAGCCGTAACCGCTGCGACTCTGGCCGTACAAGAGATTTCGGAATTCGGCCGCCGGAAGCCGTAACCGCCGGCAGATTCGCCTACTATCCACATAGCATTATATCAAAAATCTTGATGAAAACAAATTGAACGAAACTCAAAAAAAATTTGGCCTTCCCACGCAGAGCGCGAGAAGGCCAAGGGATCGAGGGACCAAAAGGGGCAAGATTTCAAAGCCCCAGTCCCGAAACGAAGCTACTTAGGGAGGCGAAGCAGACGACAGTGCGAGTGCCAGCGGTACTCGAGCCAGTCCCAGTTGAGGCGCCATCGGCCGCCGAGCCAGCGGAGGCACGGGACGTAGAGGTTGCCGCCCGGACGACGCCAGACCGTTCCCGGGAAAACGAGAATGAACTGGCGCAACTCTGCCGGAATTTCCCTTTGATGTTCGAGGAGAAACTCCGCGTCCTCCTGCCCGAGGTTCGTGCCGATGAGCAGGGTATCGTACCGCGCGCGGCCGAGCATGTCGTACCCGAGGATGGACCCCTCGCCGTCGCACAGGAACGGGACCGGCTCGATCGCTACGGCCGAGGCGATGGTCCGCGCTACATGCTCGAGAAGCTCCCATTCCTCTCTCCGCTTGTCGTGGCGGAGGTTCGGGGCAATCTTCTTCCACGGATTCTCCTCGCGGAGGAAGCGTTTCGCTGGCTCGAACCATTCCTCGCGGGCACTCTTGCCGTCAAGCTTGTTCATCAAGTCGACGACAACGCCGCGCGCTTCCCGAAACGTTACGACGCCGAGCATTTCCCTTGCCATGGTCAATTCCTTTCGTGAAAAGACGAGCGCGTCCGAGCTCGCGTCATGCGAGGTCTGGTTAAGACGCACCTCGTTGAAGCCCTAAACTAACTACATAATGTAATGAATTCAGGGCTTCAACGAGAATAGCTTAAATTTTTTTGTTAAAGAGCAACCCACATAGTAGCATGCCGAGAAAAACTTGTCAACAACAAAACCCGCGAGATTTCGCATAAAACTTCAGTAGTCCTCCCCCATTCCCATTCCACCAGGCATACCTCCTCCGCCCATAGGCGATTTCTTTTCCGGAAGATTTACCACAGCCGCGCCGATGGTGAGATACGTGCTTGCAACCGACACGGCGTTCAGAAACGCGGTCTTCGTGACTTTCAACGGGTCAATGATGCCGCTCGATTTCAAATCGTCTCCGATTTTGTTCGTCATCGCGTTGAAGCCGAGCCATTTGTTCTCGCGGTTTTCGAGCTGGCGCAAAACCTTTTCCGTTGCTTCCCCGCTATTTTCAACGATCGCTTTAAGCGGTGCCTCAACCGCCGCCTCCAAAATCTTTTTGGCGGCCTTCACCACTTCCATATCGCGGTCAGGAATGGCGCTCACCTGCGATTTGACGTTGAAAAGAGCGATGCCCCCACCCGGCACGATTCCCTCTTCCATCGCGGCGCGCGTAGCCGCAACCGCATCCTCAACTCTCTGCTTCAACTCTTTTTGCGCTGTTTCTGTTGCGGCGCCAACTTTAATCACCGCAACGCCGCCCGCAAGTTTTCCGAGCCGTTCCTGCAGTTTTTCGCGGTCGAATTCCGAATCGGTCTTTTTGATTTGCGCTTTGATTTGGGCGACCCGCTCGTCAATATTTTTCTTGTCGCCTTTGCCGCCGACGATGGTCGTGTTGTCTTTATTCGAAACCACGCGGTGGCTGTGCCCAAGATTCGCAATTTCGATATTCTCCAATTTTTTCCCGAGGTCTTCGGAAATAAACTCGGCGCCAGTCACAATCGCGATGTCCTGCAGCATCTCTTTCCGGCGGTCGCCGAATCCCGGGGCCTTGACCGCAAGCGCGCTGAAAATTCCGCGGAGTTTATTGACAACCAATGTTGCGAGTGCCTCGCCTTCAATTTCCTCGGCGATAATGACGAGTTCTTTTTTGCCGGCCTGCACCATTTTTTCAAGAAGCGGCAGAAGCTCGGTGATGGAAGAAATTTTCTTGTCGGTCACCAAAATGTACGGGTCGTCGAGCCCTGCCTCCATCCGCTCCTGATTCGTAATCATATAGGGAGAAACATAGCCCCGGTCGAACTGCAGTCCTTCGACGATTTCGTGGGAATTCGCGAGTGTGTTTGAATCCTCGATGGTCACCACGCCTTCTTTGCCGATTTTATTCATCACTTCCGAGATAAGCTCCCCGATTGAAACATCTTTTGCCGCAAGCGTCGCGACTTCCTGAACTTTTTTATTGTCGTTTATCAACTCGCGCTGGGCTTCCAAACCTTTTACAACCGCCTGCGCGCCTTTTTTCAGTTCCTCGGAAAGATGGATTACGTTGAACCCTCGTTCGCGGATTGCTTTCTCCCCTTCGTTAATCATAACATGGGTAAGCACAATCGCAGTGGTGGTACCGTCGCCCACGTTGTCGTTCGTCTTATCGGCCGCTTGCTTGATAAAGTCGGCGCCGAGATTTTCGTATTTGTCTTCAAACTCAATCTCTTTCGCGACCGTTACGCCGTCGAACGTCACCTGCGGCGCGCCGTATCCTTTTTCCATTACCACCGCACGTCCCCGCGGGCCGAGCGTCATCCGCACCGCGCTCGCGAGCTTGTCGATTCCCTTTTTCATCGCATCGCGCGCTTTTTCGTCAAATAAAATTTGTTTGGCCATAAAAATAGTTATTCAATAATTGCTAAAATATCGTCTTCATCTCCGACGAGATATTTTTTTCCATCCATCTCAATCTCGTCAGGACCGTATTTTTTAAAAATCACCATGTCGCCGACTTTGACCGACATCGGGATGCGCTCGCCTTTTTCGTTCAGCTTGCCTGGCCCGACCGCGAGCACTTTACCCTTGATTGGTTTTTCTTTTTCCGCACTGTCCGGCAGCACAATGCCGGACTTGGTTACTTTCTCTTCCTCAAACGCCTCGAGGAAAAGATGATTGGATAACGGTTTGAAATTCATTTTATTTTTTGTATCGGACGACCCCTAATGAGGAAGGTATTCTATATGCGACGACTACCCTTGTCAATCCATAAGGATAATCTACTTGGAACGCCTCGAAAATTATAGTTCGATAACCGCGGTTACTTATATTTTTTTATATTTCTTCGCGTTTTTCTTTAGTTCGCGCAATTGGTATGCTGCACCTTCAAAGCGAGCTCTCCAAGCTTTAACCTTATCTATCTTAGAAAAAGCGAGTTTATCTGTTTTCCTGCTTGAATCCTTGAAGTTTTCAATTCCGTAATCATCTTTTATAACGTCCCCAACTCCCATCATCACCCACAAAAACTCCCACCCGGCAAGCGCAGAACTTGCGGACAGACGTCCGAAAACATCTCGAATTTTTTCCGACGGAGTTTCCTGCACCGCTAATTCTCTTAATTCCTCAACAGCCGCTAATGCGGCATCATAATCTTCGGCAGTCGGTTCGCGGCCTCCAGTGGAATATTCGGAATCTTTCATTAACCTCTCTAATTCGTCGGTCGGGACCTTGCCGGTGTGTTTATTAATCTCCAACTTCGCCCTCATCATATTGGTCTCATCATGCGCCGTCGCTTCTTTAGACAATTGCTCTGGGTCGCCCAATGGGATACTTTCTATTTTCGACATAAATTATTAGTGTTATTAGCGAGTGCGACCTTAATTAAAAGTATTCTATAGGGAGAGGCAATGCACTGTCAATAAGTGAAAAAACTCACTTCTTATGCAACATATCGTCAATATCCAAAATTGCCTTGATCGCGTCCCCCGCGGAAATGTTATTTTGTTTGTAACGGACATCGCTCACGTCCCCCGCGGCCCAGATTCCCGGCGTTGATGTTTCCTGCGTCTTCGGGTCAGCGATGATTTCGCCGAACGCATTCATTTCAACTAAGCCTTTCACAAAATCCGCGTTCGGGATCGCGCCGATTTCTACGAAAATACCGCCGAGCGCGAGTTCTTTCGTCTCATTGGTTTTCCTGTCTTTATATTTCAAGCCCGTCACCGCATCCGTTCCCAAAATCTCAACTGTCTGCGCCATCGTGATTATTTCCACTTTCGAATGACCGTTTACTTTTTCCTGTGTAACCGGATCGCCTTTGAGCGCGTCGTTATATTCGAGAAGATAAATTTTTGAGGCGTACGGAAAAAGATCGATCACTGCTTCGAGTCCGGCGTTGCCGCCGCCGATTACGGCTACATCTTTATTTTTAAAAAGCGGGGCATCACAGATCGAACAATAGGAAACGCCTTTGCCGTCAAGCTCTTTCTCTCCGGGAACATCCAACTTTTTGCGATTACTTCCGGAAGCGATTAAAAGATACTTTGTTTCAAACAACTTTCCTGATTTCGCGGTTACCTTGAAACCCTCTTGCGTCCTCTCGACGGCAACTACCGTATCATCATCAATAATTTCGATATCTTCCTGTGCGCGCAAATGTTCTTCGAGCATTTTCGCGAAATCAAAACCCGACACCGATTTAGTCCCAATCCAGTTTTGAATGTCCGCGGAGACGAGTGACTGGCCGCCGAACGAATCGGTTATGAAAAGCGTTTTTATTTTTTTTCGGGCGGCATAAACTCCTCCGGCGATTCCGCCGGGCCCGCCGCCCACAATAATCAATTCATACATAATTGTATGGGCGAGCCTCGCTCAGGATGAGCGGGCCGCCGATAATAATAAGTTCGTACATCTCTACTGTATGCCGAGAGCTCTTTTGAGGCCTCTTTGGTCGAAGCCGACGAAAATTTCGCCGTTCACGTCAATCACCGGCACGCCGAGCTGGCGGGACTTTTTTACCATCTCCTCCCGCGCCTTGTCGTCTTCGGCGACATTGTGTTCCTCGTACGCGACATTATTCTTTTTAAAAAATTCCTTCGCCATCTTGCAATAGACGCAAGTCGGCGTGGTGTACATTATTACTTGGGACATAATATTAGTGATTAGTACTTAGTGATTAGTGAATAGTTATTAGTTATTGGGGTTTTCTGGTTTATTCCCGAAAATAATCCAGAGATTGATTAGCATCACGGCGGTTCCGCACAAAAGATTGCTCCACATCATAACCGAAATACTGCTGAATCCTAAAATCCAAGGAGAAATCAAAATCCAAACCCCGATGACAAGCTGAACCCAATTTTGATTCACGATAGTTCGGTGCGACTCACCATAAAAAGAATTTTATTACTGTCTTACAACAAAGTCAAAGCCCCTCCGACCGCGGTCGGAGGGGCTTTGGACGAACGTTCAGAATTTTACTACTCTTCTTCTCTTTTACAGAGAAGAGCTCGGTGAAGCCGAGCCTGCAGTGCGCGAAGCGCACTGCAGAAGAGGAGGAAGCCACGGGCGTAAGCCCGTGAGCTTCAGCGTCCGAACGACTGTTTCCGCGCGCGGTGACAGTCCTTGCACAACAGCTGTCCCAATCTCGCCGGGTCCGGCGGGAACGGCAGTTGCTCGATGGGCGCCTGGCCCTTTGAACAGCCCCAGCCGCCGGCACATCCGTCGGCGTCGCCTGCCATATGCATCACCCGATTAAATCCATCTCCTCCTTGATTATCGAAAGCCATTTTTATCGTATAGTTATGTTTCGCCCTTTTATTTTATATAACCTTAGCTTCGGGCGAACCATTCTCCTCGATAAAAATCGGGGAGTACACAAACGCTCGATACGCTAACTTAATTACGTGAATATAAATACTACTTTACTTTAAGCGCGTTTTCAATAATCGTCTGAAACTGCGAATACGGCAGAGCTCCCTGGGTTTTTTCGCCGTTTATGAAAGTCGTCGGCGTGGAATTCACTCCCAGCGCCTGACCGTCTTCGGTATCTTTTTGGACCTGTGCCGCATATTTTCCGCTGTCGTAACAGGAGGTAAACGCATTGATATCGAGTCCCGCGCTTTTCGCAAGAGCAATAAAAAGTTCTTTTTTAAGATTGCCGTTGTTCTCCTCGCCGTCTTTCAACTCCGCGGCATAAAGCGCATCATGATAGGTCCAGAACTTGCCCTGATCTTTGGCGCATTCCGCGGCTTCCGCGGCATTCGTTGATTCTGGCCCCAAAAACTGAAAATTTCTGAATACCATTTTCACTTTCCCGGTTTTTATATAGTTCTCTCGCAACGGCGGCTCGACATCTTTAAAAAATTTTCCGCAGAACGGACACTGATAATCACCGTACTCGATAAGCGTCACGGGCGCCTTGGGGTCGCCGAGAACCACATCGCGCGGAGAAATTTCTTGTTTCAGCGCCTGGTCTGCCGCGGCGGATTTCAAATCGGCACTCGTTTTGCCCGCGCGGCCGCCGGAATTAAAAACGCCGACTGCGTAAATGATTGAGCCGGAAATAAGAACCGCCGCAACCAGAATGCTCACCGGCAAAGTATTATTTTTAGAATTACTATTTTCTTCCATACCAGGCAGTAGAAATGCGATTGCAAGTTTATCTTGGGCAACCGCGTAGTTCAATAGTTAAATGATAACCTATATCTCTATTTAATTTACTCATCTTTATAGTCAGATTTTATCAGGCAGCATTTTATTGTCAAATGTATCGTGCACCAATGCGTAATCTTTCGGAAAGAGCGCCCGGGCGATCTTGAAAACGCCGTAGGTCATAAAGGGCGCCGCGAAGACGTCGATCGAATAATGGACATGGGCAAAGAGCACGGCGACGCCGAATATGGCGGACGCGCCGATGAAAAAATAACGCCAAAATTTATCGTGCCACACAATAAGCGCCATCAAAAGCGGCATGCCGGTGTGGGCGGAAAAAAAGAAACCGTCCTGAAGATTGAGAAAAGTGTACAATCGGTCGATCGGTCCTTCGCCGAGCGTAATCTGCTGGGGATAGATTCCTACATGAGTTATGCTTACGAAAAAAGACCGCACGATATTGAAGAGCGGCACTGCCTTGAGCGAAAAAAGAAGATAGCGGGGCCTGAGAATTAAAAGCAATACGCTCGCAATGATGACCAAAAAGGCGCCTTCGACAATAATATAATCGAAATTGATTGTCGGCAGATTGTCTAAAAACATATCGCCGACGAAATTGGTGGCGCTTTTCGCCGAATACCGGCTCGCGATAAAATTGATAACCAAGCTTACGGCCAAAAAGAGAATCCCGAAGTAAAGAGATGTTTTGTTGCGCTTGTTCCAAAATCCCTTATGCGCAGAAAAAAGATTCGTCATATCTGCTATTATATAGCTTAATGATATCTCGTAAAAGCAAAGGGTAAAAGTAATGAGTCCCGATGTATTCCAACAATCGGTTCAATGGGTCATAGCGAACGGCTATTGGCTTTTATTCATCGCGATGCTGATAGAAGGGCCCGCGGTGACAGCGGCCGGTGCTTTTGCCGCAGCGCTCGGCTATATGAATGTGTATGTCGTATTTTTACTGTCGATACTCGGCAATCTGATTCCCGATATTATCTACTATCTTGTCGGTTTTTGGGGGCAAAAAGGATTTGCTGAAAGATACGCTTCGCAGTTTGGACTGACAAAAGAAAGAATAAGTCGCCTCGAAAACCTTTCGGAGCATCATGCGGGCAAAATGCTCGCGGTTATAAAAATAATTCCCTTTCTTGCCACGCCCGGCTTGATTCTCGCCGGGGCTTTCCGGATACCCGTAAAAAAATATATTATTTGGAGTTTAATCATCACCGTGCCGTCTTCTCTTTTCTTTTTAATCGTCGGGTACTATTTCGGCGCCGCCTACGCGACCATCAGCCGTTATCTTAATTACGGCGGCTACGCCGCGTTCGGATTCCTCGTTATGTTCGCGCTTATTTATTACGGCTACAAGAAAATTTCGAGGAAATTCGCGGAGGGAATAGAAGAAAAATAAAAAAATAAATAGTGTTTCATACCTCACAAACAAAATGAAAATAGCCATTTTCTCCGACAATTTTTATCCGGAACTTTCCGGGATATCCGACTCTTTGATTTCTCTTGCAAAAGAACTCGCCAGGCGCGGCCATTTAGTGAATTTCTACGCTCCCGAATATTCATCCAAGGACTACGCGCTCGCGAATCTGAAAAAAGAAGAACTCGAGCTCGGCGAGAAAATAAAAGTGAGCCGTTTTTTCTCGCTTCACTATCCGACACCCACGAAACAGGGACGGATGGTTTTGCCGTGGGGACTAAGAACGTTGAGCATCAAAAAATTCAATCCGGACGTGATTCATTCCCAGCATTTTTTCGGAGTCGGTCTCGAGGCCCTCATCGCCTCGAAAATTCTTAAAAAACCGCTTATCGGCACCAACCACACCGCCATAACGGAATTCGTGAAATACAGCCCTATCCGCGCCAAATGGCTCGAAACACTCGCCCTCAAGTACGTAAATTGGTATTACGGCAAGTGCAAACTGGTTACCGCGCCGTCGCATTCGGTTATCGACGAGATGCTGCAAAACGGCTTCAACGGAGAATGTCACGTTATTTCTAATCCGATTGATACCGAAACGTTTTGTATTCTCCCAAGCAAAAACTGGCTGAAGAAAAAATTCAATCTTCCGGAACGAACCATAATCCACGCAGGCCGACTGTCCGAAGAAAGAAACGTAGATGTCATCATCAGAGCGCTGCTCTTGGTAAAAAAAGAAATACCGGATATCCATCTTGCGATTGCCGGCAGAGGCACAGCAGAAGAAGCTCTCAAATCGCTGATAGCTTCGCTGGGCCTCGAAAAAAACGTGACCTTCCTCGGATTTCTTAATAAGCCGACACTGAACGAAGCGTATAACGCAAGCAAACTGTTCGTCATCACGAGCACCGCGGACACGCAAAGCATGGTAATGATGCAGGCAATGGCATCGGGTCTGCCGATAGTAGGAGTAAAAGCCCGCGCCCTGCCCGAATATATAAACAGAAAAAACGGACTCATTGTGGAGCCGGGAGATGAAAAGGCCTTGGCGGAAAAAATAATTTTTCTTCTTAAGAATCCGGATGAAAGAAAAAAACTCGGGCAGGGCGCGCGAAAATTCGCGCTTAACTTTTCGGCGCCGTCAATCGGAGAAGAATGGGAAGCGATTTACAAACGAGTGGCAGAATCGTATAATAGATAGACAGTAATGAAAATCAGCTTTGTTATTCCCGCTTATAACGAGGAAAGATACGTCGGGAATTGCCTCGAATCAGTACTGAAAGAAATTAAAAACTTCCGAAGCGCTGACCCCTCGCATCAGGCGAATTTTGAATTCGAGATTATTGTGGTCAGCAACGCCTCGACCGACAAAACAAAAGAAGTCGCGAAAAATTATCCGGGAGTGATTGTCGTTGACGAACCGAAAAAAGGGCTGACCAAAGCGAGACAAGCCGGACTCTCGAGGTCAACCGGAGAACTCATTGCGAACATTGACGCTGATACTATCCTGCCAAAAAGATGGCTTCGAAAAGTCGTCGAGGAATTTTCAAAAAATCCCGACCTCATTTGTCTTAGTGGTCCCCACGACTACTATGACCTGTCTCCGTTGAGCCGCTTTTTGACAAAAATTTTCTACGGTTTCGGTTTTATGATTTACTTTGTTAACAAATATATTTTAAAAATAGGGTCGCTCGTCCAAGGAGGAAATTTTATCGTAAAACGTTCGGCGCTTGAAAAAATAGGCGGCTTCGACACTTCGATTGATTTCTACGGCGAAGATACGGACATCGCAAGGCGCCTTTATCCTATTGGAGACGTTAAATTCACTTTTTCTTTGCCGATTTACATTTCAGGCAGGCGCCTTCTCGGCGAAGGCGCCTTGAAAACCGGCTTCAAGTACGCCATAAATTACTTTTGGGTGAGTTATTTCAAAAAACCGTTTCATGGAACCTCCACGGACTTCAGGCCAAATCCACTGAAGCGCCCGCCGGCAAACTGAAACAAGTGATTTCTTAATCTATGAACACAAAATCTATTTTTCTTATCGTCGGAGACCTCTTGGTGCTGTACCTTGGTCTTTTCCTCACGCTTATCCTTCGCTATGACGGAAATTCTGACCGGGCGCTTGTCAGCCAGCACTTTTTCCCGTTCAGCATAATGTTTGTTATCTGGCTGATTGTTTTTTACATCGCCGGACTGTACGATTTCCGCCGGCTGCGAAACAATCTCGATTTTCTGAAAACGCTCGGGTTGGCGCTTTTCGTGAACGCTCTCCTCTCGGTGCTTTTTTTCTATTTGATACCTGCGTTCGGCATCACGCCGAAAACCAATCTGTTTATTTTCCTTCTCGTTTTCGGAATGCTTGAAACGGTCTGGCGGAGATTGTTCAACCGGCTGACTGTCTCGTTACAGCCAAAATCGAACGTGATTTTCATCGGCGCGGGCGACGCGAGCCGAACACTCTTCGAATTTATCAAAGACAATCCCCAGTTCGGCTATGAAGCCACGCGCTGGCTGAAAGAAAATGAACTCGCTTCGCTGAAGAACCCGAATGAATGGCATGAACTCATCAGGAAACACGATATTGACCTCGTAGTCATCCCGCGCGATTTCAAAAAAGAGTCGGATGTGGCAAAAATGTTTTATCAGTTTTTGACACTCGGCATCCAAGTGCAAGATCTCCCCGCGTTCTACGAAACCATATTCAGAAAAATACCGCTCTCGGAAATCAATGAAACATGGTTTCTCGACGAGCTTATGGAAAAAGAAAAATTTTATGATGATTTCAAACGAGGAATTGAGTGCGTCAGCGCAGCGCTCTTGGGCATTATCCTCTTGCCGTTTGAACTTCTGATTGCGCTTCTCGTGAAATGTTCTTCGCGAGGCCCCGCTATTTACAAACAGATGAGAGTCGGCGAGCGCGGCCGCGAGTTCATATTGTATAAATTCAGAACCATGCGGGCTGATGCGGAGAAACACGGACCCAAATGGGCTGAAGTCAATGATAAACGGACGACGTTCGTCGGCCGAGTACTCCGCTACACTCATCTCGACGAACTGCCCCAACTTGTTAATATTATCAAAGGCGATCTTTCGTTCGTCGGCCCCAGGCCGGAACGGCCGGAGTTTGTGGGAATGCTCCGCGAAAAAATCCTCTACTATGATATCCGGCACCTCATAAAACCCGGCGTCACCGGCTGGGCGCAGATCGAGTATCGTTACGGCGCGTCGGTCGAGGACGCCGCGGAAAAACTCGCCTACGACATTTACTACATAAAGAACCGGTCGTTGCTACTCGATGCGGCGATTCTTTTAAAAACGTTCAAACTGCTTTTCGTGAACCAATGAGAATTATCGTCACCGGTGGCGCGGGTTTTATCGGTTCGCATGTCGTCGACGCCTATATTAAAAACGGCCACCGCGTGGCAATAATAGACAATCTCTCCACGGGCTTCAAAAAAAATCTCAATCCCGAGGCTAAGTTTTACAACGCCGATATCCGCGAATTAAAAACCGTTGAAAAGATTTTCAGGCGCGAGAAGCCGAATATCGTCAATCATCACGCGGCGCTCGCCTCGGTAATCGAATCGGTAAAAAATCCCGTTCCTACTCTTGAAACGAATATTATCGGCACGGCGAATCTTATGCTCGCGTTCGGCAGCCACGGCGCGGGCAAAAATAAAAAGTTCATTTTTGCCTCAACCGGCGGGGCGATTTACGGCAGTCCCAAAAAGATTCCCGCTGACGAAAAAACATTCCCGTCGCCGCTTTCACCGTACGCCCTTTCTAAGCTCCTCGCCGAAGAAGTCGTGAAATTTTACAGTCAACAGCTCGCGTCACACTACCTTATTTTCCGCTACGCTAATGTCTACGGCCCCCGCCAAAATCCCAAAGGAGAAGCAGGAGTCGTTGCAATTTTCAGCCTGCTTATGAAAAACGGGGAACGGCCTGCGATTTTCGGAGACGGCGGCAAAATCAGGGATTATATATACGTGGGAGATGTAGCAAAAGCGAATGCTATCGGCCTGAATCGGGGGAAAAACGAAACCCTGAATCTGGGCTCGGGCGCGCCGGTCAGCGACCAGAAAATTTTCGATACTCTCGCCAGAGAACTTAATTTTAGAAAGAAACCTATCTACGCGCCCTACAGAAAAGGCGAAGTATACAAAATCACTCTTAATGCCAGGCGCGCGAAAAAAATCCTAGGCTGGCAGCCGAAAGTAAAACTGGAAGAAGGAATCCGAAAAACATCGTCAACAATACGTTAAATTCTCTCGAACTCGCGACCAATGTGGACCCCCACACCTAATGAGGATTAACAGAAGCACTTTTGTCCGTGCCCCATACAAAATAAGTAATAGAAAAAAAATTAAATAAAAAATGCCAATCAAGAAAAAAATATCCTCATTAAGTGTGGGGGCAAGGAATTTCCTTTTTAAAAATATAACGACTCGCCAGACATTCGCGAAAAACGCGGTCTGGCTTGCCATCAGCAACATCGGCGGCCGCTTCATACGGGCAGGAATAATCATCTACGCGGCGCGAGTCCTCGGCGCCGGGGGCTGGGGATTATTTTCTTATGGAATCACTTTGGTAGCGTTCCTGACTATTTTTGTCGATATCGGCATCGACCCGATTCTCACAAGAGAATCAGCAAAGGCGAAAGAAGACCAGGAGCGGCGCAATAAAATTCTTTCAACCTCGTTTTTCATAAAAGTGTCTTTGCTGGCGGTCGGCGCTTTGGGAGTGATCTTTTTCGCCCCTCATTTTGTCTTTATCCCTGGCGTCAAACCGCTTTTACCATTGATGGCCGTAATACTCATATTCGACACTCTTCGTAACTTCGGATCTGCGATTATTCAGGCAAAAGAAAAAATGGAGCTCCAGGCCGGTCTTTATATCTTCACCAATATCGCGATTGTGGCTTTCGGTCTTCTGTTTCTCCATCTGTGGCCAACTCCGACTTCATTCACGCTATCCTACGCCGCGGGAACAGCCCTGGGGATGTTCGCAACGTTCTATATACTCCGGGAAGAAATACCGCGCGCGCTGTTCCATTTTTCAAAACCACTCGTCAAAGAAATCCTCTCGTCGGCATGGCCCTTCGCCATTTCCGGAGTTCTATCTGTTTTGATGGTGAATACCGATGTTCTCATCATCGGCTTTCTCGGGTCGGCGGAGCAGGTCGGATATTATTCCGCGGCCGTGAGAATCGTCCAAATTCTCTATATTTTCGCGGGAGTCACGGCACAAAGCGCTCTCCCGATATTTTCAAGATTTATAAAAAATGAAAGGGAAAAAATCAGAGGGGCCCTTGAAAACATCCTGAAATTCGCGTTTTCGTTTTCTCTGCCAGTCGCGCTGGGAGGAATCATATCCGGAACGGCACTGATCAAGTTATTCTTCGGCAATGAATACTTGCCGGCAACCTCTTCGTTTCAGATTCTCCTTATAACCCTTGCCTTCAACTTCGTTGCAGTCATCCTAACCAGCATCGTTTTCGTCTACAATCAGCAAAAGGTTCTGATTGTGTACGCCGCTATCGGCGGAATTCTAAATGTCGTCTTCGATCTCTTTCTCATTCCGGCCTTGGGCATCAAGGGCTCCGCGATCGCAACATTAAGTGCGCAAATTATCGCTGACAGCTACCTCTGGTTCATTGCTTGGCGCATTGTAGGATTCAATCCACGCCTTAAACTCCAAAAAGTAATTATCTCTTCCGCAATATTTTCAGCGGTTTTATTCCTGCTCCTTACCATCGGCGCGCATGTGATTGTGGCGCTCATCGGCGCCTCATTGGTATACGTCGCCCTCCTTCAAGTCCTCGGGGAGTCCTTGTTCAGAGATATAAAATCTATCCTAAAAACCGGATAGTGACCCCTCACTTAATTCACGATACTTTCTAGCCGCTGGTTGAATTGATAGTGACATTGAGAATAAAGTTTATCTTTAAAACCAACACTTGGATAAGTGAGGGGCTACTACCCGAAAAACCGGCGCTTCAGTTTAGCGAGAACAAAATGTATCCGCTTCCTCATTTCTTCCGGCAAAAAAGAATAAAAACACTGGAGCTCGTTGAACGCTAACGCCGGAACATAACCCGGATACTTCCCCTTGTAGCGCTTCATAATCATGAGCGATGCTTTGAGATGGGGCCTGATTTTTTTGATTGAGGTATTGCTATCCGTGATTGTGTAATAGGAAAAATATTCCGGGAAATTATAGAGTTTGCCGATGAGCCCCATCTTCAGCCAGAAATCGCGGTCGCCGGAATATCTCGTCGTCTCGTCGTACCAGCCGACTTTTTCGCCCGCGGCTTTTCTGAATACGGTCGTGCTGTTCGCCATCGGATTCGAGAAGAGCATGTACTTTTTGATTTCCTCGTCTCTCTCCGGCTTGAGATAACGATATAGCTCCTTGCTTTTTTCGTTAACCACAATCACGCCGCCGCCGCAACCGACATAATCCGGATGACTGTCTAAAAATTTTATTTGCTTTTCAAGTTTTTTGTCGTCTGACCACGGGTCATCATCGTCAATCATCGCGACATACTCGCCTTTCGCAAGCCGGAGACCGCGGTTATAGTTTTTGGAAATGCCCTGATTCGTCTCGCTTCGAGTATACACAATCCGCGCCTGCCTGCCGGCAGGCAGGGCTCTTTTTTGCCACTTTTTTACAACTTCCGGCGTTGCATCAACTGAACCGTCATCGCTAATAATCAACTCCCAGTCCTTGAATGACTGCGTTCTGATACTTTCAATCGCCGGAGCAATAAACCCGGCGCGGTTGTACGTTGCCATTAAAATACTTACTTTCGGAGATTGCATACCAGGTAGTAGAAATGCGATTGCAAGTTTATCTCAGGCAACCGCGTGATTGGATGATTGAATGATGACCTTTGCTTATACTCAGTTTGTTCATAATGGCGTGTATAAATTGGGTTGCCTGAATCGCATTTTCACTACCTGGCATACCAGGCAGTGAAACTGCGACTTCAGCCCGTGGCTGACGAATTGCAAGTTTCGTGATAAAACAAAGACCTTTCTCATGGCGTGATTTATTAAAATTGATTCATTATGCCAGGTCGCAGTTCTACTGCCTGGCATAAAAAGAAATGTAGCAGAAAAAACTTTTTTTGACAAATTTATAATCTTATGTTTCGATATACATAGTAGCTCACATCCGAAAACTACTGACTGATAGAAATAGATAGGAACTAGGACTACTAACGTAGATTCCCGCTGTTCACCATCACCAACCGCAGAAGGAGAAACCGACTTGGACCTTGATATCCTGTGCGTCTTCGGCCGTGGCATCGAGAAAGTGAACGAGGTCTGGGTGCCCACCCAGCACATCGAGGAGTTGTCCGATAAGAACGGGCATCCCGGCGTGCGCGCCCCGGGCATAGACATGAACGATGACAACCTGCGCGTGGTCATCGCCGGCGGAGAGTTCAACGCGCTGGCAACCGCGCTCCTCTACAATCGCCTCGTCGCTGAAGAGCGCCCTCCAGTGATTCTCGTCTTCGCCGCGGGCCGACCCGCGTACATCGCGGACGACCCAGACCCCACGCTCAGTGAGGGACGAGTGCTTTTAGAGTACTTCCGTAGACGCGCGATCCTCCGCGAGGGCACGGAAGTCCTGATTCAGGACAAAAACCGTAACACGCGCGATGACCTCATGCAAACGCTCTTCCTCGCGCGGGAGCGTGGCCTGCGGGGAATCGGCGTCATCTCGGTGCTCGTCCACCTCGCGCGCTGCCAAGAGTTTTTCAGGAAAGCCTTGGAGGTAAAGCCTGAATTCGAGAGCTACGGCGTCCGCTTCCTCGCTTCGGAGACGATTCTGATGCAAGAGGAGTCGGAGTTCACACCGATGCTCTCGGAACTCCTCATCTCGGCGGCCTACTGCCGCACTGCGGAGCGCGAGCGGAAGGGCATCGCCGACCTGCGAGCAGGGAAATACTACTTCGGTTCGCAGGGATACGGCTTCGCCTCAGGCAAGTCCGCGCTCGCGGAGCCGGCGAAGTGATCGCTGGGCGAGGTAGTCTGGGCTTCCGCAAGCACCGGCAGGCGCGCGTTCACAAGCGTGTACCAGTGAGCGACACTACTAAGCGTGCTGTACTGAAGACCCTCTCGGATCTTCGCCCGCCGCACCTGACCACGACGGAGTGGTTTTCAACCGTCGCTGAGGCGCTCGCTCCGCCGCGTAAGAAGACAATTCGCCGCTAGTCCTCCCGCCTCTCCGATTTCCAGCTCACGCACCGAAACCGTGCACCAACGCCGCAGTAATCCCTCTCGGGACCTGCGGCGTTTCACTTTTTACTTCCTTTAACCATTGCTATAGAACTATCTCACCATCCCAATAGTAATTTTAAAAAATCTGAAAACAATTTTTAGATTAGTAAGTTCAATGACAGAAGTGTAAACTTTAAAAATGGCTAACATAAATTTAATTGTGGCGGGTAGCGGAGAAGGAACATATAAGAATCTTTATCCTGCGACAAAAGATAAAAATTCTGACCTCAAGATGAAAATCGCTCTCTTAATCGATGTAATGCCGCGTCAAAAACTTAGCCCAAAAATCAAAGAAATTCTTGAAGAAACAGGCGCTCAATATCTCGAAATCAATTCTCCCGCTATCGTTCCAAAAGAAACTGATATCCCTTTCCTCGAAAATCGAGCGGGCATTGTAATGACTCCAAACCGTACCCACGTTCCCTATGCGCGCTTCTTTGTTTCTTTGGGAATCCCCGCTTATATCGAAAAACCGGTCGCATGCAGTGCGGCTGGACTCAAAGAATTTCTCGACATAGATGCCGAGCGTCCCTCACTTCTCTACGGAGCCGAGTACTGCGTTGACGGTAAGGCGCTCGGACTTCTTTATGCAGCTGGAGTACTGGAAACGGACGATCCACGTCGAGCATATATTAAGTCCTCACCGGATATAAAAAACCTTTATAAACAACTCGGACAGCTTTTATCGATTCACGGAAAAATGCTCGAAGGCGAAGGTCCTGCGGGAACTCTCGACCACCGGCCGTGGGCCTTCGACGGAACCCAAGGCGGCATGATTCGAGACCTGCTTTCTCACCTGTTTGGACCTCTCTATGACATAGGACTCACGGGGCAAGACGTCGTTGACCTGAAAGTCAAGCTCGGGAAGTATGAACACAGTATGGCTCTCGGGATATATCGGCCGCTCAACAACGCCGCGGAAGGCGAAACCTACGCGAAGATCGAAGGGAAATTCGTCATGCCCTACGGCACGCCAAGCTTTCTCTTTGAAGTCGGGAAATACTGGCCCAAGCACGACCGCTCGCTGACTCTCACGTTCGAGCACGGCTGTGTGAAATTCAGCTACGAAAAGCCCTTCGAGGTGGTCGTCGAGGTCGGATCCGCGCGAGCGACCTCGCGCGTGACCGCTGACTTCTATCCGACTCTTGCCTTCATAGACTTCAAACGCTTCCTCGAAGGCAAAAGGGACGGGCACATCGACCGCGCCGCCGCCATCGTCAAATTCAACGAACGCGCCCGCGAATCCGGATTAAAACAGGCAAAACTTCTTTGAGCGGAAAAGTCTATAGGCTTCCTTCTTCTTTTCTCTTGACGAGATATTCCTCCACCTGCTTGTACCGCTCCGGCGTGCCGATATCTTTCCGAAATTCGCCTTCGACAAGAGGACAGCCATAGTAATTGAATCCTTGCGCGAGGAGGTCCGGGACGAGATTGTGATCTATTTCGTAATATTTCCACTCAGGAATATATTGGAGTACTTTTTGAGAAAAAATGTAGGGCGCCGAGGTTCCCCAATAATCTTCCGGAAGTTCTTTGTGCGGCTTCAGAAGAAACTCGACGATTCTATTGTCTTTTCCTAAAACGGCGAGATCGGAATCCATCGGATGATCGGTTCTACGCGCCGTCGTCACGCCGATGGGATCGGCGAGCGACGTATAGAAATTTATGAGGCGTTCGAAATCAATCTTGTAGAACGTATCGGCGTACAAAACAAGAAATTTCTCTCGCAACGATTCGTCAAAGTTCTTAATCCCTCCCGCTGTGCCGCGGATTTCCGGGGTTTCGAACGCGTAGGTAATTTTCACGCCCCATTTTGATCCATCGCCGAAATAATTTGTAATCACATCCGGCAAATAATGGAGATTGATGAAAAACTCATCGAACCCATAACGCTTCAGGAGATCGATGTGCCACTCAAGGAGCGGTTTGCCCAAAAGCGGCACCATTACTTTCGGAATCAAATTGCCTGTCACTTCGCGCATGCGTATTCCGAGGCCCGCAGAAAGAAGTACCGCCTGCTTTATTTGGTTTGCCATTTTTGTATAAATTTTACCGCTTCGCCGAGATTTTTTGCCACGAAATCCGGTTTGGCGCTGTAACCGCGGTCGTTTTTGGGGCCTCCTGTCTTCACTAAAACGGTTGTTAACTTCGCGCGTTTACCCATCACAATATCGGGCATCGTATCGCCGACCATAAAACTCTTTTTGAGGTCAATACTAAATTCTTTTGCCGCTTTTTTAACCATTCCGATATTTGGTTTCCTGCAACGACACTGAAGACGATATTTTTTAAGATTAGCATTCGGGTGATGAGGACAATAATACACCGCGTCTATTTTTCCGCCTTTTTTGGCGAGCCGAGAAACAAGAACTTGGTTAATTGCTTCAACTTCTTTTTCAGTAAGCCAGCCCCGGGCGATAACCGGCTGATTCGTAACGACAATAGCCAGAAAACCGAGTTTATTTATTTTCTGAAGGGCTTTCGCAACTCCCGGGATAACTCTCAACTGCTTTACATCCCGTAGCACATCAACTTCTTCATTGAGAACCCCGTCACGGTCAAGAAAAACCGCTTTCTTCATGCTTCGCGTTTCGCCTTGCGAGCCTGCTCTTCCACCATATGGTTGAAATAGCCGCGGAAGTAGCGCGTCATCAGATGGAACACCACGGTATGCACGCTCTCCACAAGTTCGTATTCCCCTTTTTCCGCTTTCACGAGAATCTTCGCGTCAGCGAGTTCGTTCAGCTTCCCGCCATCGAATCCCGAAAGCCCGATGACCGGCACATGCCGCTCTTTCGCAAGCTCCACCGCTTTCACTATATTCGCTGAATGCCCCGAGCTCGAAATGGCGACGATTACATCGGAATCCTGAAGATAATTCTTGAGCGGACCCGCAAAAACCATATCGTAGCCGACGTCATTCGCCCACGCAGTAAGTTCCTCGGCAGTCGAGGGGACCCGCGAAACAGTGAAACTTTTATGATGTGTTTCAAGGTGATGGCTGAAAATCGTTTTATTGAAATCCGTTACCCAGTGCCCTGCGATTGCCCACGAGCCGCCGTTTCCGAACGCATACACCCTGCCATCCCGTTCATAACACGCCTGAAGAATATTAATCGCCTTCGCGATTTCTTCAAACGGAAGTTTTTCTACCGCGTCAGCCGCGTGCGACGCAAACGATTGAATATAATCGTACATGTTAAAGTGAAATTTTATGCAAATGGTCGGCGTTGTACAGCACCTCGGCGCCGGACTGCACGAATTTTATCGGAATCTCGCGGAAATCCGTTAATTTATTTTCTGCGGCAATCCTGGATACTGCCGCGCGGATTGCCGGATGATTTTCCTCGGGCGCTAAAAACATAATACAACCCCCGCCTCCGGCCCCAAGAACCTTGCCGCCCCATGCGCCAACGTCCATCCCCGCGTTATAAAATTCGTCGAGAACCGGATTCGATAAATTCGATGCCAAGCTCTTTTTCTTGAGCCATCCCGCGTGCAACATATCTCCCAATCCCCGAAAGTCGCCTCGAAGAAGACGGTCTTTGAATTCATGAACCTGCCCGGCCATTTCCTCCATGGTTTTAAACTTATCCTCTTTCGAAATATTCGCTTTCTGTTCCGTGAGCACGCTCGAAGCATTCCTCGAAATGCCCGTAAAAAATACAAGAAGGCGCGACTCGAACTCCGAACGGCGCTTGTAATCGAGCAGTACCGGGTCCACATCCACCGACTCATCGGGATTAAACTGAATAACATTGAAGCCGCCGAACGAAGCCGCGTACTGGTCTTGTTTGCCGATGGGCTCGCCGATAAGTTCAATTTCGAGACGGCTGGCTGCTTCAGCCGCTTCGTGTTTGTCTATTTTCCTGCCGAGAAACGTGTGAAGCCCCTTTATCAGCGCCACTGAAAAACTGGAAGATGAACCAAGGCCGGTCTTCGCGGGCAATGTCGCGAACGAGCCGATTTCGAGTCCTTTTTCAATTCCCAAATCCACAAGTGCCGCCTTGATTCTTGTATGCTGAAGTTTTGAGGGATGGTCAACTGTTTCCGAAATGGAATAGCGCGCCGACACTTTATCAATGAGCGGCGTCCGGTTGATGACGATGTAGACGAATTTATCTATGGCAGTGGAAATCACGCGGCCCGGCGTGCGCCGATAAAAATCCGGCAGGTCTGTGCCGCCGCCGACAAAACTGATGCGAAGAGGAGCGCGAACGACAATCATACCAGGCAGTGAAACTGCGACTTCAGCCTACGGCTGACTATCTGCAAATTTCGTGATAAAACAAAGACCTTTCTCATGGCGTGATTTATTAAAATTGATTCATTATGTCAGGTCGCAGTTCTACTGCCTAGCATATCCAGAAACTATAAAACAGAAATTCTCTCTGGTCAATCGCATCGCAGACCAGAAGATTCCTTTTCTCCAGCAAGCGACCGCAAAACTCGATCTCGCAAAATTCTTCTTGCATACCCTCTGGGAAATCAAAGCGCTCGACAATAAGAAGTATATCCTTCTCTCCGAGAAACTGAATGAAATCGGCAAAATGCTCGGAGGCTGGATGCGGGGACTGGAAAAACGAAACCCCGCCTTTGGCGGGGAATGAACATTGTTTGCGCACCCCGACCAGCCAGCGCCAGTTGTCGTTCCAATCGTTATCGGTCCAGTTGAAGTTCGACTTGCCGTTCGTGTTGACGCACGGGAAGTTGGCGTTGCCGTTCGGATTCGTCCACGAGGTTTATGTATCGAGTACCATCCGCACCACCATCCCTCGAATACTCTCGGGATTGTATCGTATTCGGAGCATCAAAAGCTCGCCAGTACTCGATACCAAGTAACATTCATTTTTAGAGCTTGAGGATGACGCTGACGGAAGGCATACCCGACATCATTCTGCATGCAACAAGTCTCGGATTTCGATCGTCCGAAGCCGTAACCGCGGACTTTTATAAATCTACTCTCCACTGTTTATTGTAGTATATTGTATTGCGAATGCGAAATAGAAATGGCCCCGCACGTTGTTATGCAGGGCCAAAGGCAGACAGGAACCAAGGGCTGGATACGCCAAAAGCCCGAGATTCCAAGTTCCGTTACTTGCGCACCCCGACCAGCCAGCGCCAGTTGCCGACCCAACCGTCACCGGTCCAGTCGAAGTCCGACTCGCCGTCCGCGTCGACGCACGGGAAGAAGGCGTTGCCGTCCGGACCCGCCCACGAGGCGTCGGGGAAGCCGATGGGGCCGTTGCCATCAGGCGTGGGATACTTCTTCTTGAAGGCCTCGCGCCACTGGCCCGGCGCGATCTCGCCGTGCTCCGCGAGCTTCTGCTTGAGCTCGTTCCAGTTGGCGCAGTAGCCAACCGAGACGAACTTGAAGCGGCGGGTTTCGACGCCCTTCACGACCGGGCCTTTGTGGCGCCAGTCGCCGGTGTACCCATCCCTCCGCACCATCTCGAGCGGCTGGTTTTCCGGGGCGTCGCCGTCGAGCGTGAGCTCGAAGACCTCGCCAACGGCCGGGTAGGTTGCGATGACTGGCTCCCGTGGCTTGCCCTCGGGCGCCTGCAGATCCTGCTCGATCGGTTCGGTGAAGATCTGCAGGAAACGCTCCTGCATCACGGCATCCTTGCCATCCCAAGCTCCAAGGAGCTGGGGCGTCAGCCGATCGACGACGAGAAGAATATTCCTCGTCGCCTTGCCGACGAACTCCGCGCGTTGCCCGGTCGTGAGGGCGGTTCCATGCTCTTGCATGGCGGTTCCCCTTTCTCTCTGGTTATGGTCACCGCCTTACTCCGCACCATGCGGGTTTTGGCGAGCCGCTCGTTACAGCTTCCAACCTGCTTCAAATTTGAAATAAGCTCGGAGCTGCAACGAATCGGTATGCGCTAATCAAAACTATTCTCTGGTTCAAACTATCTATTCAATTTTCAAGGTGCTGATTTTCGATTGGAAGTATAACAAATAAGATAATGTCTGTCAAGCCCAAAAATTGCGGGGTCAACTCTGCCCGCGATGAAGCCACTCTGAACTGTACCACTCAACGTAGTCACGAACTGACTTGGCCGGACCGAAACGCGGACGCCAGCCGAGCTTTTTTAGTTTGGAAATATCCGAAACCGCATGGCGAGTATCGGTTCTTCGAAAACCGCCTACCAAAATCAGCGAGCTTGACCCGGTTATGTTCTTGACGAGCCGCGCAAAATCGAGAACGTTGTATGCTTTGCCGCCGCCGACATTAAAAATTTCAAAATCGGTTTTGGAATTCTTTAACGTAAGAATATTTGCGGAAACCACATCGCTAATGTTCACGAAATCGCGGGTTTGATTGCCGTCTTCGTACACGGTGATTGGTTTTCCGGAAAGCGCCTGCACCGTGAAAATCCGCAAGGCGCCGGAATAGAGATTTCTCGGCGACTGCCGGGGCCCCTGCACAATGGAGTATCTCAAAACCGTGGTTGGTATGGCGTACGTTTTCCCGAGCCGCAACGCCAAGCGCTCGAGCGCTTCCTTGGACAATCCGTACGAATTCGTCGGTGTAAGCGGCTGGTCCTCACGGAACGGAAAAAATTTCGCCGGCGCGCCGTGACTGCAAAGGATATCGAATTTTTTTGATTTGAACTGCTGTTCGGTCCTTAATTCCGGATAAAAGAACTTTCCTGCCCTCCGAAGCTTTAGCGAAGGACGGGTGTTATGCCGGCATTGATACTTGCCATCACCGTAAACAAACTGCGAACTCGCAAGAATCACTTTTTTGACTGGGAGTTTTTTCTCGAGAATCAACTCGTACAAAAGCGCGGTGCTGGTCGTGTTGGTATCGAAAAATTTGCTGAAATCCGGACGCTGGTCCTGATACGCCGCGAGATGATACACGTAAGAAACCCCTTGCAACGCTTTCAGCCAGTCCGCTCGTTTGCGCACATCGCCGCGAATCAATTTGAATCCTTTCTGCAAAACATACGAAGGCCATTTGTTGTTGTGAATCCCGTTAGAGACCGCCCTGCCAAAGGCACGGCTACGGCCGCCTTGGGGCGCCCTGTCTCTAACGGGATGAACCGGCGGCTGGAGATTATCCAAAATCACAATCGAATAGCCGTTTTTCGAAAGCGCGTCCGCGGTATGGCTTCCGATGAAGCCGGCGCCGCCCGTAATGAGGACCGTCTTTTTACTGCTTTTCTTTTTCATGGTTATGCCTGACTTTCTTGAGGCGCGACTGGCGCCTTTTGAAGTATACCCCCAACAAGAATTTCGACAAAGGATTTTTGCCCGCGATAATTTTTCCGGCAATAAGACGCAGCCGCGCGCGCCGCTCTATTCTCCCCAAGCAGTATTTTTCGATTTCTGCCTCTGTCATCCAATTTCTCATAAGAGAAATAAGTTTCAGGAACTGCGCTTCGGTTTCGGCGAAATACACCGCTTCGTTGCTCAAGCTTTTTTCGTGGACGCGATACAGGCCGAGCGGTTCGTCGAGATAACGAAATTTCACGCCCCGGTACGAAAGTTTGAGCCAGAGATATTGTTCGTCGACGCGGCGGAATGTGGACTCAAACGCCCCGAATTCATCGAGCGCGGATTTTCTGACGACTACCGTAAGCGGAGCTATGAAATTTGCGCGGAGAAGGTCTTCAAAAATATTTCCCGAAGGATGCGGCATCGAAAAATAATATAACTCCGAGGGGTGTTCGTCGAAGAAATGGTAAATTTTGCAGTACGACAAACCGAAATCGGGATGCTCTTCGAGTTCCCGTACTTGCCGTTCGATTTTTTCCGGCAAAAAAAGATCGTCCGCGTCGAGAAACGCAACATACGCGCCCCGCGCTTCTCTGATGCCGGTATTGCGCGCGGCGGACTGGCCCGCGTTTTTCTGCGAAAAAACTCGGACGCGCCTGCCCCCGCGGGCTAATTCTTCGGCGATTGCTTTTGTGGAATCAATCGAGCCGTCGTCCACTACAATCACTTCGATATTCGAATAGGTTTGGCGAAGCGCAGAGCCAACCGCCTGCCTCAAAAACTTTTCGGCGTTATATGCCGGGACGATAATAGAAACCAATGGTTTATTCATACCCCGTAGTAGAAATTCGACTGAGTCAGTATTATAACTATCATATTTTATCTTTCATACATTGCTACATCAAACGGCGAAACTAAAAATCTTTTTCCCGTGCGGAGCGCGGAAGTCGAATTTTCACTACGGGGCATAGTGCAGACCGATTGTCTTAAAAATCTCTCGGAATCGCTTTTCATAGGTATGCTCCCGAATCGTCCGCTCATAGCCGGCGCGGGCGATTCTTTCCCGTTCTTCGTCATGACCGAGATAATATCTGACCTTTTCGACCAAATCAGGAATATTCTCATACACGATAATTTCTTTTCCCAATGCATAATATTTTTCAAGGTCATCGGCGTAGCCGGTCATGAGAAACCCGCCGCATGCCGGAATCTCAAAAATGCGGGCTTTAATCTGCGAAGTTTTCTTGCCGGAAAGCCAAGAGTGGAGATTCTGGGGAAAATGCGAAAAGTCCTGCACGATGCGGTTGACGCTCCGCCGGAAAAAAATTTTGCCGAGCGACTTCAGCGAGTAATCAACCGACGGCGCGTTAATGCCAAGATTTACTTTGCTTTCGGAAAAAAGGCGAATCATTTCTCCTTCGCTCAATCTGCCCGTTTTCCACCCCGCGCCGTAGACGGCTACGGGGATGCCGGCTCGTTGCAGCGCTTTAATAATCTTGTCCCGCGACTGGTTCCAGGAACCGACCAGACTAACGTCTGACTGATAACTAATAACTGATGACTGATGACTGTCGATAACGCTCGGCTTGTAGAGCGCGGCGTTCGCCGCCCATTGCGAATAAATGACATTCCGATAACCGATACGGCGATACCAGCCAGCCGCTTTCGGATACGCGGTGGTTACCGCCCAGTCAAAATGCGGAGCCCAGTAACGGGAATAATTAAAAAAGCGCCAGTGGTCATCGGCGAACCACGCGAGCGTTTTTGTTTTTCCTTTTTTCTTCACTTCATCAAGAAGTTCCGGACTCACCTCATCGCTCAGCATAAACACGAATAAAAGCTCTGGTTCTTCTTTTTCAATCGCCTCCCTAAGTTCTTGGTTAAACTTTTTTTTGCCGACTTCAAGAATCCTGTCGAACGGAAAATAAATGACTTCAACGCCTGGCAGATTCTTCAAGCTCAAGTAAAAATTGTTGTGTTCGAAACTCAGGCCGTACTCTTTTTTATAAAAAGAATACTGGACGCCGGTGTAGATTATTTTCATCCCCACACCTAATGAGCCTCTTGGCTCTCTGTAATGCGCCCCTTTGATTGATTGAAATTGAATATGCTCATCGAATCAGTGTAACAAATTTTCTATAAATATATTTCTAGGCTCATTAGGTGTGGGGATTCATTTCCTATCTGTTTGCGGCCTCAACAAAACCTTTGGCATACGCTTCCCAGCTTAAATTCTCTTTCACGAACTTCTGGCCCGCTTCGGCAATCCTAAGATATCGGGCCGGATCATTCGTAAGTTCCATCACCCGCTCCGCGATCTGGTCGGGACGCAACGGGTCGACAAAAAGCGCGTTCTCTCCGTCGGAAAGAACCATCGAAGCACTGGTGATATTCGATACAATAAGCGGTAAACCGGAAGCCATTGCTTCGAACGCAGCCAGCCCCCATATTTCTATGTGATTCGGAAAAATGAATATGTCGGCATCGCGGAATGTGCGCAACAATCCTTCTTCATCAACCCCTTCGAAATTCACCGACACGTATTCGGCGACTCCCGAACTCTTAACAAACTCTCCGAATGATTTTCGGTACACGGCATCATGCCAAACATCACGACATACTATTACCGCGCGCGCGTCTTTCCCTTTTTTCCTCAAAACCCGGACCGCTTGAACAATATCTTCGAAACGGCGGTACTGGCTCAACCCGCCCACGCCAAGAAGTGTTACCGTCCCCTTTTTCAAACCATCCCTCACCCGCGGTTGTTGCTCGAAATGCGGAAAATCAACGCCGAGATACAGCAAAAAAACTGGCGGGCCGCATCGTTCAGCAATCGGAACGCTATGCTTATCCATTGCTACCGTTCCGTCTATAAAACGATAATAAGGACGCTCGAAAAACGGCTCCAAATAAAACGCGGCTCGGCTTAAAAAATCCGTAACTCTATTTTCTTTGGGGCGATAGTTGGACGGCGGGTCGTGCATAGTCCAAAGTATTCGGCATCGGGGATTTATCTTCCGATAAAATTTCGCGGTACGGTACGAATACCAATTGTGGCAATCAAGGATGTCCAAGTCATCGGGAAGCACGCGAGCGATGCTCTTTGCCGCGGACAGCGCCCACCGGCGCGCTTTTATTTTCCCCATTATTTTTCCGAATGGAGACGGAGAAGCGATGAATTTTAGAACATCGTGCAACGGAATTTTCTGCTTGACAATATTCACCCGTATCCCCTGCCATTCTTTTTTGAACGGTCCTGCGTCGAACACCGGAGTATAGACCAAAACCTCGTGCCCGAGCTTCTGCAAAGCGTTCACAAACGAAGCGGTGCAACGCGTGTCGCCCGCCGGTTCCGAAAGGTCAAAATGTACGATGCCGATTCTCATTTTGATTATAAATGCTTGAAATTCTTCAACCGGCTTTCTAGCCGCAACGCGATACTCTTATTTTTCTCGAAAATATTCTCCTTCTCGTTTTCATCGTTAAGAGAAAATAAAAAGTTTCCTGCCTTGCTCTTGATCAATTTATGGCTTTCGGCAACGACCGCCTGGCCCACAGAATGAATACCCGAGACATCGGATTCCTGGCTTGAAAGCTCGGTAATGACATCTCTTTTTTTGCCGTCAAACATATTTTTCCCCCGGAAACTTTTGGGCCGCGGGACGCCCGCAACATCAAGTATAGTCGGAGCGAGGTCAATGAGTCCTCGCGGGATATCCCGAACGCCCTGCTCGCCGGAAAATTTTTTAGGGGCGACAACGATAAACGGAACCCGTATATTCTCGTTAAATGCCTTCTGCATATGGAGAAACCCTCCGTGCTCCGCGAATTCTTCGCCATGGTCGGCAGTAATAAAAATGGCGGTTTTGCCGTCCAAAACCCCGATTGCCGAAAGATAACTGCATAGTTCTCCGACGGCGTTGTCTATATTCCGGATTCCCTCGTCGTACAGCTGAACGTACGATTTGTTGAACATCCTGTTTATGCCCGGATACACGGTAAAAAACGTGAAGAGGTAATCGTACAAGTAGGATTTTATTTTGGGGATGATTTTTTTGCCGCGGCGGAGAAACAACCCGTACGGATTATGGAGGTCCATATAATGAACCCAGAGAAAGAGCGGCTTTCCCGGTTTTTTCCGAAGTTCGGCTTTGACTGCTTCGTTCATTTCAAAGGCGGTATAATAAGGAGGAATAGGCCTTACGAGGTCGAGGTATATTTTTCTGGACGTCCCGACTAAGGACTCAAAAAAAGTAAAAAAAGAAACCAAGAGAGGATACTTTGAAACCCTGTTTGGCCAATCGAATAATATCTTCGCCAGTCGGGCTTGCCACGTGTCGCTCCGCAGGCTCGGCCGCACGTCATTTCCTTTTCCGCCCTTGGCGGAAAAATAATTGAGATAGCGGAAAATATTCCAGCCGCGTCCATAACCGAAATAAGAAGAAAAGTAAGGATTGGAATGGAATCCCATCGTGGCATATCCCCCCTTCTGAAGCGCCTCGGAAAGAAGAGTTCTCTTTTCGGTTACCTGGGAATAGCCGCCGTAGTCGAGCGGATACGTTGAAGTCATCATTCCGATGAAAGATTGGAGGGACCCGGCGCCGGTTGAAAACATATATCGGAACCACGACCCTTTTTTCGACAGACTGTCCAGGAATGGGCTGACATCTTTTCCATAGCCCATAAAGCCCAAGCGATTATAGGGAAGGGCGTCCACGGTAATAAGAATAATATTGGGATGCTTCATCGGATGGAAGTTATTTTCTCTCAAAAACTTTCCTGATTCCTCTAATAATAAAATTTATTGAGGAACTTTGCGTCTAGACGCGGCGGTTTGCCCCGCGGCTCGCGCTCGCGGACAAAACGCTTTACATATATCCGAGCGCGCGGAGCTGCTGCATCACGCGCTCACGGTCTTTCTCCTCCGTTTCCGAGGGCTTTTTTTCGGGTACACGGGATTTACGCGCCTGTTTTTTCTTTTTCTTCATTGCCCAATAATACAAAAAAATCGATGCAGAGGCAACCCTCTTGACATATTTTCCTTAGGGGAATTATAATTATATATAATTATGCATTATGGCAAGAACTAAAAAGAAGGGAAAACAAAATGCCTATACCACTGTTTCGCTCCCGAAGCCGCTCTTGGACAAAATCCAGAAGCTGATAGACAAAAGCAGTTTCACATCTATGTCTTCTTTTGTCGCATTCGTATTGCGCGAATTAATCGCAGAGCAAGGAAATAATTCCATCATCGCGAGCGAAGAACGAGTCAAAGAACGGCTGCGGGCGCTCGGATATCTTTAACCATCATGAAAAAATATGAAAAGAAAAAAGTTTTCGTGTTCGGCATAGACGGCGCATCGCCGGATTTGGTGTTCGGCACGTGGCGAAAAGTCTTGCCGAATATGCACAAGATTGCAACGCGCGGCATCAGCGGAGAAACCGAATCGACCATTCCTCCGATCTCCATCACGGCGTGGAGCGCGCTCTTTTCCGGCAAGGACCCGAGCGAACTCGGAATTTTCGGGTATAGCAAAAAAACAAAAAACGGCGGCATGGAACTCGTGACCTCAAACGACGTTCGCGCGCCGCGCGTGTGGGACATCGCGGGCCAGAAAAATAAACGTTCGGTCGTGCTGTATGTTCCCCTCACCTTTCCCGCGTCAAAGATACGAGGAGCTATGGTGACCGATTTCCTTACCCCGAGCGCGGATTCAAATTGCGCCTATCCTCTCTCGCTCAAGAAAGAAATCGAGAATATGCCGAGGTCCGATATTTTTTTCGACGTCGCCGTGGGACTCGCGGGCCACAAGGGCATGAACCCCGACGAACTGATTCGAAAGACCTACCTCATGACCGACATGCAGCTTGCGCTCGCCGAAAAACTTCTCCTGAAAAATCAGTGGGACCTTTTCATCGCCATCATGCTGGGGAGCGACCGCTTGCAGCACATGTTCTGGCATCATTTCGACGAAACGCACAGACGCTACGTAAAAAATTCGAAATACAAAAACGTCCTCAGGGACTACTATATATATCTGGATAAACGACTGGGGAAAATGATGTCTATGCTTCCTCCGGATACTTCAATTGTCCTTATATCCGACCACGGCATGATACGGCAAGACGGAAAAATAAACATAAACAATTGGCTTATGAAAGAAAATTACCTTATGCTCAAAAAAGAATATGCGGATGAAATCGCTTCAGGCAAAAAAATGCGGTTCGATACCAACATGGTTGATTTCACAAAAACTATTGCGTATGGAAGCGGCGCGTATCACGCAAGAATATTCATCAATAAAAAACTCGCAGGCAAAAAATATAAATCGATTAGAGAAGAAATCGCGAAAAAACTTGGAAGAATCAGTGATGACCGCGGCAAGCCAATGGCAACAAAGATTTTCAGCAGCGAAGACATATACGAAAATCCGAACCATCCGGAATGTCCGGACCTTACGGTTTATTTCGATAATCTCCGCTGGGCGTCAAATCCCGATTTCGGAGCAAAAGGATTGTACTCGTGGGAGTCCGCCGCGGGCGCCGATTCTGCCGGCCATTCGAGAAATGGACTTTTCGCAATGGCAGGACCCGGCATCGCCCGCCGCCGCGCCAAGAACAAAGTCGACGCGCGGCGCATAGCTCCGACCATCCTGAAACTTCTCGATTTGAAAATCCCAAAAAAAATTAACGTAAAACCAATATTCTAACCATGAATCATCTTTACGAAGGAACACTGATAAATACCAAAGACGGAATCCAATTCAAGGCATACGCAAATTCCCACCCGGACGGATTTTTCATCGCGCGCCCGAAATATATTCCACAAGATAAAATCGGCTCCGAAGGATTCCACTCGCGGTTTCTCTTCGAAAAAGCTATGACCCGCTACCATCCGTTCGGCACGAAAAAAACCATGGAACAATATCTTCGCGCGTTCCGGAAAGCATATCCCGAATATATTTATAGAAGCGCCGTTCACAAAAGAGAATTTTTCGCCGTGCCGGAAAAAAACATCGAGAAAATCCACGACTCGAAAACAGGGCTCCGAGAACTTTTGCGGATTCCCCCGAAAGACCTGGACGGCTATCTGTCGCTTGTCCGAGAACTGGTTCTTTTTCTTGAAAAAAGCGGCGTATCTCGAAACAACATGGGCATTACGAACTCGACTCTGCTCGGCAACTATACATTCGGCAGGTCCGACATAGATATTATGGTTTTCGGGAAAAAGAACGGTTGGAAGATATTCAATTTTCTTGAAAACCATACGCATCCGCTTATACGATGGAAATCGAAAAAAGAATGGCAGGAATATTACCGCGACCACAAAATCGGAGGCGCATTCACCGAAAAAGATTTTATATTCCACAACTCGCGAAAAAGAAACGAGGGAATTTTCGGCAAGCACGTATTCACTATTTTTTGCGCGGAAGAAAAGAATGAGCTTTGGTCGCCGTGGGGGAAGGAACGTTACGAACCGCTCGGCGAAGCCGTCGTTCGCGCCACAGTCGCAGACAATTACAATTCGATTGTCAGACCCGGCGCATACGCCATACAAAACGCAAAAATCATCAGCGGCGCACGAGAAAACATAGATGCAGACGTGAAAGAAATCGTGACGTACAATCTATCTCTGCTTCATCAGGCGAAAAAAGGAGAACGAATCGAGGCGGCGGGCTTTCTTGAAAAAGTCATTTCGGGAAAAAACAAAACTCATTGCCGCCTCGTTATCGGATACCAGTCGCCTTCGGCCGAGAACAACGAAGGATACATTAAAGTCATATAAGATCCTATTTTGATAATACTTCCGCCCGCGATATGAGCCAATTTACGCAAAATCTAGGAGCGACGACGAAGGTGTACAGGACGTACTCCGAGGAGGAGCGACGCAGAGATTGCGGAAATTGGCCATATCCCTCCGGGTTGCGGATATTTTCTCCTTCCGCTGCGTTACGCCTCGGTCGCCGTACCTCCAGTACAGCTCCCTCGGCAAGCCTTGCGGGAGAAGAAAATCTCTCGAAACGCGGGCAGGAAGTATTATCAAGATAGGATCTAACATGGCATACTTCCCCGAATCAACCATCATCACCACGAAAGACGGCCTTCACTGCCAGGTCTATATCAGCGATCATCCGAACGGTGTGATTATCGTGAAACCGAAATATATCCCAACCGATAAAATACATTCTAGCGCTCTTCCCTATCGGTATATCGGAGGAACGCGGATGAACCGCCTCAATATGTGGATCAACGCGGCCGCGCTGAAAAAATACATCGCCGATTTCAAAAAGGCCTATCCTGGCTATATTTATGAAAGCCCGTCGCACCGCAATTGGTTCTTCGCCGTGCCGCGGGAAAAAATCGAGAAGGTCTACGACCCGCGGCAAGGATTGAAAGAACTTATGAAAATGCCGAGAAAAGGTCTTGACCCGCATCTCAAAAACGTCGTGGGGCTTATTGTATTTCTTACTCGAAGCGGCGTGTCTCTCAAAGACATGGGGGTAACATATTCAACGCTTGTAGGACAATATTTCTCGGGAATTTCCGATATCAACATCGTAATGTACGGAAAAAATAACTTCTGGAGAACTATGAAATTTCTCGAAAAAGCGCGGCACCCATCGCTCCGGTGGAAAACGAACGCGGAATGGATTGATTACCACAAAAAGCGCGGCCGTGCTCTCCAGCTTGCCGAAGATGAATTCCTGTTCCACTCGCGACGGAAATATTGGGAAGGATTTTGGAACAATAATCTATTTCTCGTGTTCGGCGTTGAAAAAGAAAAAGAGCTTTCGTCCCGCTGGGGCAGCGAGCAATACGAACCCGTCGGCGTTTTCAAAGGAAGAGGCATAGTCGCGTCGAATATGAATTCTGGTGTACGGCCAGGGTCGTATGAATTAAAAAACGGCTCGGTCGTCGGACTCAAACATCAAACTCTTCCCTTGAAACAAATCGTTTTTTACTCGAGAAATTTCGTGGCGCAAGCGAAAAAAGGAGAACTCATCGAGGCGCAGGGCATGCTCGAACGAGTGACTCCCCGACAAGGCAAAAAGTTTTATAGAATCGTCGTCGGCTACTTCGACTCCTTCCTCTCCGACCGAAGAAAACGCGAATATATAAAAACGATAAAAAACCGTTAGGACTGATAAACGAACCTCCAAGATATGACACAGGCACTCGATTTCGAACATATCAAAAAAGAACTTCAGGAAAAATATGAAGTCCTGAAAAAACGCCTTTGGAGCGGAGAAAAACCCGAAACAATCGCGAACGAGCTTGTTGAATCGGTTTCCGTTGCCGAAACGCCGCTCCGCGCCGACCTTGTGCCCGCGTCCGCGTTTGCAATAAAAAAATTCGAAGGGAAAACCCGGCAGGATGGACAAACGCCGCTTATCCTCCATTCCATGTTCCTGCCTTTTATTCTAAAGGCCTTCGGTGAAGAGCGTCCGGAGGCATTTCTCACCGCCATACTTCACGACACAGTCGAAGATACAACGACGACGCTCGAAGAACTAAAAACGTTGCGATTCGCGTCCACGGATGCCGATATTCCCCGCTTTGTGGAATTTCTCACGCAGGATAAAACTGTTTCCGACGCGCTTCCGGATGGAAACGTGATATCGCCAAGAGTGAAAAAATTCATGGAAGGGCTCGTGGGAGCGCCCGCTTCGGTGATTGACGTCGAACTCGCAGACAGAATCCACGATTTTCTTGACCTCGAGTATATGAAATCACTCGACCCGGATGCCGCTCAATCGAGATTCGCGAACAAAAAAGAAAGAAATAAAACTATTGTTTCCCTCATCACAAAAGACAGAAACGACCTCAACAAAAATCTCCTGGAATTTTTCTGGTTTCTTTATGAAACCGCAGGGTGCTGATTATTCAATATCAGAATGAAAATGGATGACAGTAGATTCTTTATTTATCTTCCTTCTTTTCTTCTTCGTACCACCAACTCCGTGCTCCTGTTACTTCTTTTTTATCTCCAAAGGGGTCGGTGTACCAGAAACTGCGCTCGCCTTTTTTTCTACTAGCTTGAGATTCATCATACGGCGTCTCAAGAGTTCCTTCTACGCGATGTTCTTCGCCCTGTTCATCCCTGTAGTAAAAAAAGCGAGGACCGGACTCTGCTCCTGGTTTCGGGTCTCTAAATGGCGACATAATAATAGTAAGTTTATTTCTTTTAATCGACCATTTTGATTTACTTACGTTTGATTAAAAATCCCTCTAATATGATTCGAGTCTATCTTTTTGTACAGAAAAAGTCAAGCCCGAGTCTCGGGATATGGTAGACAAAAAATCTGAATTGATATTTAATGGATAAATCAAATGAAACTATCCTACACCACAAGAAAAACCTGCCGGCTGTGCGGCGGGAACAATCTCAAAAGAGTCCTCGACATCGGCAACATCTTCGTTTCCACGTTTTTGAAAAATCCGCGCGAGAAAGCGCTGCGGGCGCCGCTCGAACTTGTTCTCTGCGAGAATCCCAAATGCCAGCTTCTCCAATTGAAACACACGGCGCCGCAGGAAATTATGTACTCGCGCCACTACTGGTATCAGTCCGCCGTGAATCCGGTTATCGTGAATGACCTGAAAGAAATCGCCGCGGCCTCGCAAAAATTGGTGAGAATGAAAAAAGGCGATGTGGTTTTGGATATCGGCGCGAACGACGGCACGCTGTTAAAATTTTTCCCCAAAAAATATATCCGGGCCGGCTGTGAACCCGCGGATAATTTACAGACAAAGCTCAAAAAACACGCGGACAAAATCATCCACGATTTCTGGTCCTATGAAACGTACAAAAAACTCGGAATTCCGAAGGCGAAAATCATTACCGCCATCGGAATGTTTTACGATATGGAAGACCCTAATCAGTTTATCCGCGACAGCGAGCGCGTTCTTGCGGACGACGGCGTCTTCATTGCTCAATTGATGACGCTCAAGCCGATGATTGAAAAAAACGACGTCGGGAACATCTGCCATGAGCATCTTGAGTTTTATTCCTATCCGTCTCTGGTGTATCTCTTTGAAAAAAACGGCCTCGAAATATTCAAAGTCGAAGAAAACACCATCAACGGCGGAAGCTACCGCCTCTACGCAAGAAAACTGAACAAAGGAAGCATCAAGTATCCCGAGCAGAAATTCGACTACTACGCATTCGCGAAACGGCTCGAAGAAAACAAAAGAAAATGCGTTGATTTCATAAAACGCGAAGTCAAAAAAGGGAACAGAGTGTACGCCTACGGCGCATCCACAAAAGGGAACACAATTCTCCAATATTACGGACTTACGAATAAACTCGTTGCCGCGGCGGCGGACAAAAGCCCGGAAAAATGGGGAAGGGTTACGGTGGGAACATTCGTTCCCATTATTTCCGAAGAACAAGCCCGAAAAGAAAATCCTGATTACTTTTTAATTCTCCCGTGGGCGTTCACCGATACGTTTGTGAAGCGCGAAGAGAGATGGCTTAGAAACGGCGGGAAATTTATTGTGCCGGTTCCTGCATTTAGGATTATCGGGAAGAAAAAATGAAACGCACGAACGGCTTTACCTATTTACTTCCTTTTTTGGGAAAAGAGTTTGAAATTCTTCTCTCTCGCGTGTCCCACGACCATAAAACGCGCCTGAAAAAGGTGGGGTACCATCACGACATCGGGCACACGTTCCGCGTCGCGAACACCGCGCTCAAAATCGCTCCTGACAAAAAAATCGCGCGGCTCGCCTGGCTGGCGGGAATACTCCATAACACCGACCGCCTGTTCGGGGACAAAAACACTCCGCGCATACTCAAGGCGCATCTTCAAAAAACTCTGATAACGGCGCACGAAAAAGAAATTGTCTTTCGAGCAGTGATGAACCACATGAAAAAAAATGATTCAAAAGATAACCTCGTTCTAAAAACACTTAAAGACGCGGACAGAATCGCGGATTTCGGCGCAATCGTACTGCTCCGTATCGGGCAGTACTATCACAATAGACCCTTATTCGACTTTATTTCACCGATGCACTCGAAAAATTCGTTTGGCAAGGAAAAAACAGCGGTGGAAGATTTGATGTACGTTTTGGAATGGACCGAAAAGCCCTCGGTGAAAATCCGGCTTCCGAAATCAAAAAGTATTTCCAAACCGGGCGCCGCGTTTATGCGAAGAGCGCTGAACGATATCATGCGCCAACTAAAATCAATCGATATGCATCCCCTTCCAAAAACATATCGACGCCTCTTATAATATAAACAATGCCCATAGAAAAACTCATAAAAAAGTACACAGAACTTCTTACCGCGGTAATCCGTGACCACGAGAAAGTAAAAGCAAGCGAGAGCGGGCACGATTTTGAACACGCGCTGATGGTCGCGAATTACTGCGTTCGCATCGCTGACGACGCGCGGACAGCCGAACTCGCGTGGGTTGCCGGAATATGCCATAACACAGACCACCTTATCGAACGCGGCCTTTTCCCTCGGCATCTTCGGAAGAAACGCAAACTGAACGCGCTCGTGCGAGAAAAACTTTTGCAATACTTGCGATACACCGCGTTCAACAAAAATGATAAACGTTTGGTATTCGAAGCGGTCGCGGAACACCGCAAACGGAACGACCTGCGCGACAACCAGATAACCGTGACACTCAAAGACGCGGACCGGCTCGCGAACGTGGGTGCGCTCCTTTGCCTCCGAAGCGCAAAAGAACTCGAACATCTCCCCGTTCTCGACTACATTCATCTGTTCCATCATCCGTCAGCGACTTATCGCCATCCCGAATCAGTAGTAAAAGACATCTCGTACTCGCTCGAATGGAAGAAATGGCTCCGGCTTCCCAAAGCGAAAAAAATCGGCGCGAAACGATTCGCCTTTCTTAAAACATTCTTGCAAGACATAGAAAATCAATTGAAAGAAAGCCGTCTTCGTCCGTATCCAATTCCTCGCAAGAAAAAATAGCGAGGTGTCCGTCAAATTGACAAAATGGCTAGTATAGATTACAGTATGCCCAGCCAACATCGAGCCGTTAACAGTCCGAAAACGCCGAAAAGGCGGGGAGGAACAAAGCTATGATAGCGAAAATCCTGCCGCTCATCGTCGCGTTTCTGGCTGTCTATGGTCTGAAACGCATCCTGAAACGCATCGGTGTTTTGAAAAAAGAATATGAGGATTCTATTAGTAAGCTGATTAGTAAGCTGGTCCTGTGGATTGTGGCGCCTGTGGTGATCGCAAAATCACTGGCACAAGCCACGGTCACGCTTAACCTGCTCTACCTTCCTGTGATTGCGATTCTCGCGGTTTCGTCTTTGCTTCTCATCGGCTACGCTTTGTCGTATGTCCTGAAACTTAAAGGCAAAACCCGTGGAAGCTTCATCATCGCGTTCCCGACCCTCGAAGGAGGAACTGTCGGGTACGCGTTCATGCTCGCGGCGTTCGGAGAACTCGGTCTCTCACGGATCGTGCTCTTCGACTTCGGCAACGCGCTCTTCGAGTTCTCGGCGATTTATTTCATCGCCGTGATGCTCGGCAAGAACGCGGAAGAAAAGACCACTGTCGTACAGCAACTCATCAAGCTGCTTAAAACGCCCGTGGTTTTGGCGATTCCTGCGGGACTTCTCCTGAATGTCGCGCATGTCCAGATCCCAGCACTCTACGGCATCGTCGACGTCATGGGTATCGTCCTCACGTTTCTCGTGATGGCGTTCCTCGGCCTCGAGTTCGAGCCGAGAGCAAGTTCGTTCAAGCTCCCTGTTATCACGCTCGCGCTTCAAAGTGCGAGCAGTGTGATTGTGGGCTTCGGCCTTGCGTGGCTCTTTGGCCTCCAAGGCATGGAACGTGCCGCAGTCATCATTGGCACGTGCCTGCCGACGAGCATCTTTGGCTTGCTGTTCGCGAAAGAAAACGGCCTGGACACCAAGTTCATGGCCGACCTTCTCGCGCTCGGCCTGCCGTTCTCGTTCGTGTTTCTCACGGTTCTACTGAAGTTCATCTAACGACCTGACGAAAGAGAGAACTTTGATGAAGGAATACCATCAGATAGGCAGGAAATACTTCTGCGCGCGCTGCGGCGCGGAGCAGAAGGGACCGGCGCATGCGATGTTTTCGTTCATGCGCCACGGCAGAACCCGGCTAAATGCCGAGAACCGAAGTGTTGGCTCGATCGACGAGCCGATGGACGAGGTCGGCATCGGTCAAGCCGAGGAAGCCGCGCGCCGAATGAAGAAGGAGGAAATCGTGTTCGACGCGATCGTGACCTCCACTCTCATTCGCGCGGTGCGAACCAGCGAGATCGCCGCGCCGATGATTGGCAATCCGCCGATCATCATTGAGTGGCGGCTCCGGGAACGCTGCATCGGCATCCAGGAGGGACAACCCGAGACGCTCGAGAGCGACAGCCAGTGGCTCCAATACGACTTCACACTCGAAGGCGCGGAGCCGCTCAGAGAGTACGAACGCGAGAAACGGGAGTTCCTGTCGGACATCAAGTGGCAGTACCGCGGCAAGCAGGTGCTCTTCATCACGCATGGCTTCGCCATGCTCACGCTCGTGAAGTTCATCAAAGGGCTCACGATCGAAGAAGTGACGAAGTTCGAGCCACCTGGCAACTGCCAGATACTCACGTTCGCGCTCATCGACATGTGCACGGACGCGAAGTGCGGAAGCGAGTTCGCAGAGATTCGATAACGGAAAGGAGAACACAATTCCGCAACTGAAACCGGCGGTTTGACGGCGGAGAACATTTCTACCGAATAACTGTCCGAGCAGTGACTTTAACCCGAAGGAGGCGTCAAGTGGACGCACGACTCTGGGACGGAATCGTGAAGCACCTCGAAGGGCTCCATCTCCATCCTCTCCAACTGTTCGACGCCTGGAAGCTCGGGCTCGGAAGCGGCTGGGAGAATGTGGCCGGGCACTGCCTGGTTCAGGCAGGCGCCCATCTCGTGTTTGACCCGATGCTCAGTTTCGATGAGGGCGCCTCTCACAGGCTCGCGAGAACGGCACTCTGCCATGACCTCAAGAAACGGGCAGAGAAGCGGCCAGGCGACTTCTCCGACGAGGAGAAGAAACACGCTGAAGAGTTGCTAGAACTCGCCGACCCGTCGTGGTACATGGTCGAGGAGGTCCTCGTTCCGAAATTCCTCTTGAGGTTTGTGCAAGGAGAAGGAGAGGAGGGCCAAACACCTCTCGGCGCAGTGACTCTCATGGAGCGGTTACTCTTTATCATCGACGACATGGCCCGCGAGGACGAAATCGTGTCGTTCGACGAGCGGATCGACGAGGTCTCGGCCCGGAACCCCGATCCCGAGCCGGAGATTCGCGAGCAACTCGGCCGCCCCTATTGGGACGTCGAGCGCGAGGTCGGACACATCATCCTCACAGGGCTCATGGTCGAGCTCCGTGAGGATGGCATCAAGGTGGCGACCATGAACGACATCCCGCGCCTGATCAACGCCAAGATGGTCGAGAAATTCATCGGCTGATCACCAACAACCACCCCGGCGCCAGGAGGACGCACGGGGAAGTCCGAGGGGGACGCGACGACATCGCCGCGTTCCCCTCATCCATTTTTAGAAAATGTCGCGAAGCGCAACATTTTTCATTTGGTTGCCTACTCCGCCGAAGCAGCCGTTTCGGCTGCGAAGGCCGGGCGCTCGCCTCAAATAAAGCAAAACTTTACTTGCGTCTCGCTGCCAAATGTAACCCTGCAGATTTTCTCGCTTTGGTCAAATAGGCAAAGAAATCAGGTTTTTCGGTCTTTTTTGAGTCCAGTTATCAACAGCTTGACTTTATGCTCCATCTTGCTAACATTGTAAGTGGAAATCGCCCGCGCCTCCGCAAGGAGTGTGCGGGTTTTAGTTTTAGGGTATAATTTTTTGGTGAATCGTGTTTCCATACATATTGATGGAGCCAATTTCTACCTCCTTGCGTTAAAACCCTTCGGCATCCAAGATGCCAATTTTGATTATGAAAAGTTTATTTTGATGCTCGCAAATGGAAGGAGCATAGCCCCGCACGGAAAACGTTTCTACATTGGCACTGTTCCAGAAAAAGAGGGGGACCTTAAGTCAAAAGCGGCAGTATCCAGACAAACATCACTTTTAACTAGGTTCCGTGATGGAGGATGGAAAATAGGAACAAGTATACATAAGAAAAAAATTGAAACGATTTTGGTGGATTATCGAGTTGAGGACTGGAAAAATCTTTTAGAGAAAGGTGTGAGTAGTTTTACTTTTGAAAAATATAGAGAAAAGGGTATTGATGTGAAGTTAGCTACTGATTTAATCGTTGGAGCCGTAGACAATCAGTACGATACTGCTCTTATTGTGAGCTCCGATACCGACTTAATTCCAGCGATCGACTGGGTTCGGAGTCGTGGGAAAAAAGTTGAATATGTGGGTTTCTCTATCCCACATCCAACGAACCCTAAAAAAGATATAAAACCTACAGTGGCAATGGTTGATAGAACCGACGCTCCCTCAAGAATCCTTATAGAAAGTGATCTAAGAGGTTTGATAATGGGACAACAACCACTTAAATTAGAGTAATTTTATATATAATTCCCCGCGCAAAAACGTTTATTTAATACCCAAAACATCAAACATCTGGCGGACGCGGTTCAGATACGTATGGTCGCGGAGCGCTCTTGCGGTGCCGCGTTCTTGAATCGCTTTTCGTTCGTCGTCGTGCTTGAGATAGTAATCAATTTTTTCGAACCAGTCCTTCACCCAGTCGCCGCGTTTGTCATTAGCCATAACCATTTCATCTTCCGTGAAATAATTCCTGAGCGGCGGGACAAAATCGCATATCTCGAATCCGCCGCACGCGGGAATTTTAAACGTCCGTTCGTTTAAAATCACGTAGTCCTTTATATCTTCTCCGCGGGAATGGATGTTTATGCAAATCTTCGCGGAAGAATAAAGTGCCGGCTCGTCTTCGGGCGGCACGGTTATCCGAAGTTTTTGAATAAAATCTTTTGCGGATTCCATTCCGACTTTCCGAAATGCAAATCCGATTGTTTTCAATGCCTTGTCTTTGAGCGTCCAATTCGGCCCGAATAATTTCACATCATATTTTTCTAACAGCGGAAACAAGAGCAATTTGAGCGCGTCCTGTTTTTTCGGCACTCCGGCGCTGCCGAGAAAAACAATGTCGCACTTGTATTTCGAAACGGGCTTTCCGGGATGATGGAGCTTGTGATGGGCGGCGTTGGTGATTACGAAATACTTTTTTCCGGTCACCTTTTTGAACCGTTCCATCCATGGATTTTCCACTTCGCCGAAATAAAGGTCTGCTGGGTCGTGATTCGCTAATGCATCGGCCACCTCCGGATCTTCGTCGAACTGCGAGTCAACTTTCAACACCACTTTGCCGCCGCCTTTCCGAAAAGACAAAAATATCGGAAGATTTTTTTCGGTAAGCTTGCTCTGGCTGGTTATGAAAATATCCGGGGCCACTTCCCGTATCCTCGCCGCCATATCATCTTTGGTTTCAAACCAAAAATGTTCGTGCCCGAAACTCTCAAACGCGGCTCTATACCCCTCGCCGATCCACCTGTCCGCGCCTAAACCGCCGACGTAATTTATCTCGGTAAGAATCCTCATTTACACGTTATCGTATGCTTTCACCTTTTCAATAATGTAATCCACTTGGTCATTCGTTAAATCGGAATGGATAGGAAGAAGGATAACATCTTCATCGGCCCGCGCTGTGTTTTTGAGATCTTCAGAAAGCCCGCCGAACATGGGATATATGTCGTTTCGGCGATTGTTGATGTTCACCATAATTTTATGTTCCCGCATGTACTTCGCAAACGCGAGCCGGTCGGATACGTGCACGGGAAATATTTGATAGTTCGGTTCTCTGTCCGAATAGTAAACGAGTAATTTGGTTTTTTGGCATTTCGCCAGCTCCGCGCGATACTTTTTTCCTATTTCCTTTCTTCGGGCCGCGGGCTCTTCGAAGTGATCCACGCCCGCAATGGCAAACGTCGCTATAATATCGTTCATATTGTATTTAAAGCCCAGCCGGTCCCCCCGGAAAGAATCAGGAAGAGGGTCTATCAAGCTCGTCTTTTTCTCCTCTCGGTCGATACCGTACCACACTATCTTTTTGAGTTCGTGATAATATTTTTCGTTGTCCGTTGCGATGAGCCCTCCGTCGCCGCACGTAATAATTTTTACCACCTGAAGCGAAAAGCAGACGGCATCTCCCGTTTCTCCGATAGAACGTCCCTTATATTTACTGCCGAGCGCATGCGCCGAATCCTCGATAACGGGAAGCTGGTGCTTCTTAGCAATGTTCCTGATTTCGTCGAGGTCGCAGGGATTTCCTCCATAGTGCACAATCATAATCGCCTTCGTCTTCTCCGTTATTTTCTCTTCGATTCGCGCGGGGTCGATGTTGAGGTCCTCGTATTTTATATCGGCAAAAACCGGCCTGGCTCCCTGCTCAAGAATGGCGGTGTTGGTGGCAATGAAAGTAAAGGGAGTGGAAACAACTTCATCTCCCGGACCGACGCCAAGCACGGCCAAACTCGCGCGGAGAGCCGATGTGCCGTTGTTCACCGCGACGCAATACGGAAACTTCCACCTTTGAGATGCTTTTTCCCTCAACTCCTTTTCCCGCGGGCCGGTATTAATCCATTTTGAACGCAAGGTTTCTTGTACCCTTGCGATAACTTCTTCAGGCATAAAAAACGACCACGTCCGAATTTCATCTCCAATGTCATAATCTTTTGGCATTGTAGTCGATTATAATATCGGCAACTACGAAGTCAAATACGACAAGAAGAAGTTATACTTAAAATCTTACGAATCGATCTTCTCTATACTTCACTTCCACTTTTTCTTTCCATAATAATTCTTGTGCCTTTACAATTCTCAACGGTATACGTTCTCATCAATTCTTCAATATTTGTCGGTCTTATTTTTATTTTATTAGCGTCAATGTTTAAAAATGAAAAACCATGCTCTTCAAAAGTACGGAGGTAAAGAAAAGGATCCGTCCCCGTCGCGTTCAGATAGACCGGCGTGAAGTTAGAAATAATGATTATATCAGGATTATCGGATAGTAATTGTAACATCCCTTCTTGCACCAGTCCTTCTGCTCCTTCAACGTATATATTTACCAGATCTACTCTTTGCTTTCCGAAGTAATCATCCAATGATACTGTTTCAACATCTTTTGAAAATTCAATAAAATCCTCCGTGGTGTTCGTATGGGGCACGATGAACTCTCGGGTGTTGGAATACGGATCATAAAATGAATTTACTCCCGTCCCATATTTCGCATTCCGAAAGAACATCTTCGTTTTGTTCCCTCTTCCTCTCTCTCTCTCTCGGGAAACGGCTTTTGGTTCGATAATCACATTGGTCAAACCATTCACCGCAATATTTTTTCTCAAGTATGCCAATCCGCGCTCATCGGGTTCGAAGGCATATACGTTACCGGATTGTTTTAGTTTCACCGCCACCGGTATCGCAAGCTGTCCGATATGCGCTCCTACATCTACAAAAGTTCCTCCTTCGAGAATCTTTGACATTATAAAATTGACCAGCAGCTGCATTTGAGGAGATATTGAATCCTTGCGCCAAAAGTTCATCGATCGCTGACTTGCCGGATCCAAGTACATTGTTGCCCCATTGGTCATAATAAATTCCCGTCGGCCAACAAGAAAATTCTCAACTGCAAAATTGATGTTTCTGATCCAGGAAACCCTCGAAAGCCCTTGCCCTCCAAATATATTGCGTCGAAGGAAAAGGTATGCGCGCGCGAGAGTCTTTTTTATAAATAATTTATTCATTCTACGTAAATCTTACCCCTCTCTTGCACAAGGAATTATTTGCCGGACAAAAATTCCCCGAGATACTCTTCCGAAGTTTTGACTGGAAAAAGTTCTTCTATTTTCCCGACGCTCATTTCATACTGCTGTTCTTCGGCATCGCTTTTTACCGAGAGACATTTCCTGGCAAGTTCGGCAATTCGCGAAACAAGAACGGCTCCCCTGCCCGCGACATTGAAAATTTCGTTTTTAATGCCGCCGGTTATGAGCGCTTGTATGGTGTTCACCACTTCACTCGTGGATATAAATTGTATTTGCGATTCGGCGGCAACAAAAAGAGCCGCATCATTAAGGATGTCGTAGACAACTCCCTTCTTCAATCCGTCTCCGAGAAGGGATGCGGGACGGATAATCAGATAATCTTTTGCATAGTGTTCGACAAGGCGCTCGCTTAAATATTTATGGAAGCCGTAATGGGAAAGATGGCTCGCCGATATGTTTTGGTTCTCTTTTGCGGATTCGGGGTCGCCCGGATTTTCATACACATCGGGAGAGGAAATATAAATATATTTTTTGAAACTGAAATCGAAAAAGCTTTTGTAAACCGAAACCGTAGATGCCTCAAAGTCCTCCAAGGGATGCTCGTTCGCCCAGAAACGGCGGCTGTTGCCGTTCGCGTTGATGAGAACGTCGAATTTTTGGCCAAGATAATCTTTGTAATTATCTTTATCGATTGCCGTTGTTTCAAAATCTTTCCCTAGAAATTTCACAAGGTCGCTCCCCAACATCCCCTTCCCCCCAAGAATACCAATAGTACGAATCATATTATTCAGGACGCTTTCACTGCTTTCTCGTAATTGGCGCCGAACCACGCCAGCGTTTCCCGAATTCCGGTTTCGAGCGGCGTCGCGGGGACCCATCCCAATATTTTTTTCATTTTCTCGATGCCGGAGATTTTTATCATCGCGCCGTCGGGCTTCTCCGTATCAAAAATTATTTCTCCCTGATAACCCGCCGCGTTTTTTATTTTGAGAGCCAAATCGGCAACCGAAATGCCGACGCCGGTCGCCACGTTAATGGGCGCGATGTCGTCGTAGACCGCCGCCGCGCGGAGGATTCCCTCGGCGCCGTCTTTCACGTAGAGCCAGTCGCGAAGGGGCTTCCCGGTACCCCACACGTGCACCGCCGGAGTCCCATCGCGCTTCGCCTCATAGAATTTGCGGATGAACGCAGCGAGTGATTTTGAATTCTGCGAGTCGAATCTGTCCCCGGGACCGTACATGTTCGCCGCCACCACGTGAATGGACGGAAAACCGAATTGCTGATGGAGCGCTTTTCCGAACGCGACGCTCACTTTTCGCGGCAGACCGTAACTAAAAATGGAATCATGCACTTCTCCGTCCCAATAATGCTCTTCTTCAAGTACGTCCGTGTGAGCGTAGCCGGGATAGGAGCAATTAGGAACTACGTTCACGAATTTTTTGACTCCTCCTGCAGCCTGCGCGGCTTTCAGGAGATACAAATTCATCTCGATGTTATTCAAAAACACGTCCGCCTGCCGTCCTTTGTAGTAGCCGATACCCCCTTGGTCCGCGGCGCAATTGATGACAATGTCCGGTTTTATTTTTGCGAAGTAGGATGCGCAATCTTCATAACGCCGGAAGTCAATGCTGTCTTCGACGCGGGGAATGGAAATCTCCGCGGCGACCGGGCGCAACATCTCCGCAAGATGACTGCCCACGAACCCCGCTCCGCCGGGAATGGAAACTCGTTTGTCCTTAAAATAACTCTGCCACATTGTTTTTTTTGTCTACCACTTCCGTCCGCGATGCCTGATAATTTTTTTAATCAAAGTTTTAATGCCGTATTCCGCATTCTCGACTCTTGTGCGTAAGTCAGGAGAAATGCCGTGCCAAAACTTCACGGGATGCAACATATCATAGCTTTCATCCATCGGAATATACACGACATCCATCAGAACTTTTACCTTGCAATACTGACGCATATCAACGGGAGAAACGCCTTTCGCATGCCAAAGGGTATGAGGCAACCGTTCTATCCCGCCGTACACGGTCGCGAATCTCGGTTCGTCCAACTTCAAAATATTTTCGCGGGACGCGGCGATAAAATCACTGTAACCGATGAGTATCGTTTTTATGCCGTGGAAGTCAAAAGGATAAGAATTCAACAACGCGTTTTCTACTTCTTCATCCGTCGGAGCAGTGCTGAACTTGCCCCAAAAACGCTGAGATTGCGGAAAAGGATACGTATCAAAATCCTCTCCTTCCTTTCTCATACCATCTTGCCACATAGGAAACGCTTTGCCGACCATTCCGTATTCATTCGGCCCGATATGACTGAAAATATCCTCATCGCGGGGACGACAAATAAAATCGTAATCGTGAACGACCCAGCCATCAATGCCCGGAAACTTCTTCGCGGCCTCAATCCACACGCGGTGCCGGTCTCCGAAAATAGTAACTTGGCCGTCGAACGCTTTATAGGGAATAAGGCGAAAACGTTCGGATTCTTGAAATTTTTGGGAATTCACCGTTTCGCCGTTATAAGCAACCGCCAAAAATTCCGTCCGCCCCTTTTCAAGATAGAAATCACGTAGCCGTTCAATAATATCTTCACGGTCAGCCAAAATGAGACGCCCCAATTTCTTCATACCCGGTAGTAGAAATGCGATTGTAAGATTATTTCAGGCAACCGCGTGATTGAATTATTACATAATGACCTTTGTGTGTTCGAGTTATTCATAGGTTATAGATGGAAAGTAACTGGGGTTGCCTGAATCGCATTTTCACTACCGGGCATAGAAATGAATTATGCCTTTTTTACGTTTGTTTGTCGAAAAAACGGCTAAGTTCCAGCTTCCCGAGATAATGCAGTAAAAAGTTAAACGGCTCTTTATGGAGCGGGGACATATTGATAAAGAGCAACGCCGTTATCATTTTTATCTTGTTTAAATCATACCCTTCGTCCGATAAAAATTCCTCATACAGCTTCCGTACGCTCATGAAAGAATAACTTGAAGGAACATCAAAAGAAACTTCCCCGTTTTCTTCTTTAAAAGAAAACATATTCTTCCTGATGAGATTGTACGGCAGAATCATGCCTCCGTATAACGCGGCAAGGTCATAATAAAGGTCGCCGTAGTCAACGAGACCGGCGAAATCCGTCCCCCAGCCAAGAAACAGAAACGGCTGCTGGGCATTCTCGATTACGAGTACGTTATCAAGGTTCAAATTGCCGTGGAAACGCGAGGGAATGCCGTCCGCAACATATCCCCAATCAACTTTTTTCAAAAGCTCGGAGAGCGGAGGAACTTCGCTGCCGTTCACAACCGACGGCCCGTCGTTCTTACCGGTAATGTTCCAATAGTCCTGAACACGATCAAAAGTATTCTTTTCGTAAAAACTCCGGCACGCATCCGAAAATTCTTTTTTTCCGGAATCCGGCAGGTTTGCTTTCTCCCAAAAAGAATTCTTGAGCCATGCCAAAAGAGATAGCGCGCGCCCGTCATTCATCTCTTCGTGCATCAAATGGCCGTAGATTTTTTTATAAGAAATGAAATGCTCGCCTTTCTCATCGATTTGGGGTACAAATCCTTCGAGGATTTTCGCGCGCCGAAACAGCAAATCGACTCGCCGGGGGTCTTTAACATATTTTATAACCCGATCCCCTGCAAAATAAGTGAACTCGTTTGTTTTTGAAAAATCGAATTCTTCCTGGCTCTTATCGAAGACGCGCCGAGCCGCTTCATAACTTTCGGGAGTTCCCGTGTCGAACCAAGTGAACTCGACGGCGCAGAGTTTATCCGGGCTTTCCATGAGAGCTTTGAGGCCGTTCGAAATCTGCAACTCGCCGTCTATGAGTGTCCGGTCGGCCTCAAGCGTCCGCCAAAACAATTCATAATCGTTAATGCCAGAAAGGCCTATATCGGCATGGGTGTTATCGCATTTCACTTTATCTTTCATATCGGCAACGAACCCGTCTTTAATTTTTATCGAATTAAAACGAGCCGTGTCGTCAACGGGAGAAACGCCCAGCCAATTTACCGTCGGGCGGGGAACATATTCGGATACTACAGTATCAACCGCGGAAAGCACAAACGGACATTGAAGTTGTTCCTTTGCCTTGAGCAGCGAATAGCCCGGACCACTGCCCGGACCGGTGAGTTTGTCCACTTCAACATAGCTGAAATTCCTCTCCGGGTGAGCGATTGACAGGTATTCTTTCAGAAGGTCTTTTTTATGGCCAACCACAACAACTATCTCAATGTCTTCCGGAAATTTATCAATAATGTGCGAGATAACCGCTTTATGCTTCAAAGGTAAAAGCCCTTTGTTGATTTCCCCGCCCAGAGCGCCGAGTCGGCTCCCAGCCCCCGCAGTCAAAATAGCAAGTTTATAATCTGGCATCTCGTATGATTACTGGCGTTCTTCTACTGCGACTGATGCTCGGACTCAATCTTTCCGCCCGGCCGTTCATAAAATGGACATCGCAGATAAATTTTGATTTATCAATTCTAATTCAAAACTGCTTGGCGTATTCAAAAATAAGGTACTACTTACTTGTGCTCACTCTCAATTCTGCCGCTGGGGCGATTGGCATCATCTTCAATCCGAACCACGTCATCCACTTCTGGCGTAGAAGCCTCGAGCATTACTATGTCTGTTACGGCAACTACCCGATGTTTTGTGCCGCAAGGAATGGTCCACGAGTCGCCGGCGGTAAAAATACTTTTCTCCATCTCGCCCTTGGCGTTCTCTTGCCATCCCTCCGCTTCCCCGCTAATTAAATGATTCGTCTCTAATTTATTTACGTGGTATTGCAAGCTCGTCCGTGTGCCAGCTTTAATATAAAGTTTTTTAAAAACATAGCGCTTTTCTTCCTCGCCTACTGCTTCGTCGCGCTTATAATTTAACCAAATCTCACCTATGCCCGCCACTCCGCCGACTTTGCCGTTGCCCCAGGGCTTGGTTACCGATTTTACTTCCGCTTCGGACTTAACCCATTCTTTTTTTTCTGCCATAATTATTTATTTTTGATTTTGTCTTTCGCGAGAGGAATTAGATCTTTGACCCCCGTCCCCGCCTGATACCCCAATTCTGTCCATTTTTTAAGCAAACTGGGCTCTCTGCCATTCTTGTCGTACACTCTTTCCACATCTTCTTCCGCATATGGTCCATGGCTGATCTCAATAAAACTAGAGCCGCCAGGAGACAAGTTTATCGGGATATGAACCGTCCTTGGGGGAATAACTATCCTGTCCCCCGGAGAAATTCTCACTTCTCGGAGATTAGCCACGGTTTTTTCCAAATCTCCCTCATATATCTGCCCCCGATAAACCAATATGTCTCCCGAGTAAAGGATATAGTCCTCGGTACGATATCGATGAAAATGCAAAGAGGGTTCTCCTTCTATAAAATGAAATCTCGTATTCGCATCTAAAACTACCGAAAAACCCCAACTTCTTTTATGAACAATATACGGCGGACCTTCAATCAGCGCTTCCCCCCTTTCAATTCTCTCAAAAAATCTTTCGACCATGGCTGATTATACCGCAATACTATAACTTCGGTTAAGTAAACGAATGCCTGAGAGATAGCTCTCGGCAGAATAGGCGCTAAAAAATTTTTGGACGTATTCAACGAAATCCATGGTGAAGGTTTAAGTTATAGATGTATCTCATCATCGAATATTTCAGCGACTGTTTCAAGCTGAAATCGAGGTCAAATCCCCGCGCCTTACATTCGGACGCAATCACATCTTTCACCTCTAAAAATTCCGGTGCTGAGAAGATGTAGTGCCCCGCAATCACCGCCTTATCATAATCGGTCGCCGTGGAATCGGGCACAAGCCACTTCTCCCACTTCTTGGAATTATACGCCAGTTCCAAAAACTTTTCTTTTTCTTTCGTTAATCCGAGGTCTTCGCAAATCCGGAGAATATTTCTGGTCTCCACAACTCCGAACTCCGGCGCGACGTTTATGGCATGAGTGCCGACTCTCGGATGCCACTGCAAAAGTTCATCGGATAAGTAATCGGCGTTGTGTTCTTTAAGCCGCAAACCATACCGCTCGCAAATTTCGACAAGCTTTTTTACGTACACCTTCGGAGGAATTACTCCTCTCAAAATTCCCGGACCTTCGAGGTTGCCGATATTTCGTGTTTCTTTTACCTTGGTGCCGGTCTGAACCACTATAAAAAACGGCTTGGGAAGTTTCTCGCGGCCGCAGAAATCCAAAATTCTTTTTGCCGTTTCTTCAAAACCCTCGAGGTCTTGCTGGTCGCCGCTTTGCTCGTCGGTGCCGACCTCAAAAAATATCTCTTTCTTTTCCTTTTCCGCCACGGCGCAACAGTGCGCGTACAACTCGAACAGACGCTCGAGCACTTCATCCGACGTCGGCTCCTTATGGATATCAACGCTCGGGTCGATATGAATCATCTGAAATCCCGAACGAATATCCGTTTCGAACGAACGTTTTGAGGACTCCATCGCCTGCTTCAAATCCATTTTTTCTTTCACTTCCGGATAATTCTGCCACGGACCGCCGTGATCCCTGGCAAGAATAACGTTCCCCTTTTTATCCTTCGCACGGACATAGCGGGCAAATTCTTCCGTTGACCAATTGTTGACGTACCCCCCGCCGAGTTCCGCGGCTTCGATTTGGCGACGGCTCGCAATAAGCATAATCGGCAAGTCCAGTTCGTCCGAGAGTTCGACAACGGCGTCAACGCAATTCCTGCTCATAGGCCCGATACCTAAATGAGTGCAGCGTCTTGTCTCAAGAATTTTTGCCAAACGTTCTTCTGGTTTCATCCCCACACCTAATGAGCCTTTGGGCTCTCTGTAATACGCCCTTTTGATTGATTAAAATTGGACATGCTCATCGAATCAGTGTAATAAATTTTCTATACGATAAAGCATATTTCTAGGCTCATTAGGTGTGGGGATTCATTTTTCACTCCACTCTCCGCCAACTGACTTACGCGTTAAAATAGGGACTCTGAATTTCTATGAGTTGGGCAACGCTGATGAGTTCGTCTATGCCGTTTTCCATGGAAATTTCCGGGTAAAATCCTAAGTCATGCAATTTATCGTACGAGACGATATAATCCCGCTGGTCGAGATCATGCCCGATATCGGCAAAGTGGAGATAATAATCAATCTTTTTCTTGATGAGTTCGCAAATAGCTTCCTTGCTGTAGTTCATATCATTGCTCCCGACGTTATATATTTCACCTTGCATTTTATCGTAGTTCTGAAGCGCGAAAAGAAACGCCCGCCCCATATCGCGCACATGGATGAACGTTCTCATAAACTGCCGTTCGTACACCATCAAACTTTTTTCGTGAACGGCGCGGTACGTAAAATCATTCGGCAAAAGGTCGAATCGCATTCGCGGAGATACCCCGAACGCGGTGGCGAACCGGAAAATGACGAATTTCCCGTTCGTTTTGACCAGTTCTTCCGCTTCCACTTTTTGCTTCGCGTAGTCGCTCAAAGGATTCAAAGCGGTCAGCTCGGTGCAATACTTTTCAAGCATTTTCCCGTACGTACTGCCCGTTGAGGCAAACAGTATCGGCACTCTGCCTCCCGCGACATCAACAAGAACTTTTGTCCCTTCAACGTTTATGCTTCGAGAAAGTTCCGGATCTTTTCTGCACGCCGGAAAACCGACTATCCCCGCAAGATGAATAACGGCATCCACATTCTTCATCGCCGCATCAACGGTTTTTCGGTCTCGTATATCTCCTTTAACAAACTCGAAGTCCCCGCCGCCAAAACACGACAAGAGTCCTTGCCCTCCGGAACGGAGCATGTCTAACACCCTGACCTTATAGCCGTTCTTGAGGAGAAGCGGCGCGAGCGCGCTGCCCACATAGCCGGCGCCGCCGGTTACCAATATTCTACTGCCCGGATTAATTGAAGAAGCCATTGAATCAAGTGCGAAATATGAACCTATATGATAGTAAAAAATGACGCTTGAAGTCAATTTCTGTACTTCTCCGGCACGTTTTCAACAAAATATTCGGCCTCTTCCGGAGTGCCAAGATGCATCGCAAGCTGTACGGGCAGAGTGCGCACAATATGTCCATGCGCAATCACCTCATTATATACGGGGCACATATAAAATTCGTTGTTGTAGCGGCTGTTCTTTTCAATCATTGCCTCTGCCGCAGACACAAAATATTTCCATTTGGTAAAGTAATACATCACGGTGCCGTGCGTTGAAATGACCTGCTTCTCGCGGGTTTCAACCACATTGCCCTCATCGTCGAGTCGGGCGTAAGAATAGTACTTGAGTCGGTCGTAGGAATACTGCGGAGTGTCTCGCTCGATTGTAGGAAGCAAGCCACCCCAGCCGTTTTTAATGGCGAGCTCGCGGTGCTTTTTAAATTCCTGGCACACCACAAAGTGGTCGGAGTCAACCACCATCATATCTTCTTCGTCATCGATGTGCCCTTTTGCCAGGAGCACGGTGCACGCCGCGCCTTCGGTTACGACGGGAGTAAAAAGAATAGTTGCTCCCGGCGCAATGGCTTTTAATGCTTCGCTGATTTTGTAATCCCGCTCGTGGTCTGAATGACAAATAAAAATAAAGTCGCTGTCTTTGATTTCGGGGTACGTGTGCCGCACGCCCTCAACCGACCATTGAACCATCGATTTCCCGGCAACCTCGATTAAGGGCTTCGGCCGCGTAATCCCGACCTTCACAAACCGGGACCCCCGCCCCGCCATCGGCATAATAATCTTCATCCCCACACCTAATTAGTTTTTAGGCTCGCGACGATACGCCTCTTTAGTTGACTAAGTGCATTAGCTCGAAGTTTCAAGTTTGACTCACGCTTACGAGCATCGTCTTTATTTCGATACGCTTCGTAATAAACCAGTGTGTAAGGCATATATTTTTTAGTGTATGAACTAAGACCGGAGTTGTGTTCCGCGAGCCTACGCCGCAAATCATTTGTTGAACCGAGATACAGTTGAGAATTCTTCATACTTTTGATGATATAGACGTAAAACATAGAAACTAATTAGGTGTGGGGATTCATCCCGTTATCTTATCCGCGCGCGAGGCGCGCGGCAAGTTTCTCCGGATAGTCAGTGCAAATTCCTTCGTAACCCCATTTGATAAGGTCGTCCCAGGTTTTTTCGTACCCCTCGTAGCCCAACGGGTGGCCCAGTATCCAGTGCACGTCCGGCGACATCGCGTACACAGTTCTTCCGCTCGCCTTTGCCTCATCAAAAAATTCCTTGCTGTAAAGCTTAACATATTCGGAAGTCCACACGATATCCATCGGCTTGAAATCCTTCACTTCTTCCCATAAATAAACTGTCGGCTCGAATTTAAATTCCGAAACGATAAGCGCGATTTTTATGTTCGTGTCGATTTCTTTGAGGCGAGTTGCGGCCTCTTTCGTGAAGTCAAACGTAAACGCGGTGTCATAAAGATTAAACTCTTGCCAGTACCGCGCGAGGAGTTGGAGTCCGGTTTCGTTCTGGCTCGCGTGCTTGAGCTGGAGCGCCATCTGATGGCCATGGTTTTCTTTTTGCGCCATTTCCAAAAGCGTCCGGAGCGATATCAAATGTTCATCCGAGTGCAAATATTTTATTGTCTCTGCTTCGGCAAGCGTCGCGTCCAAAACCCGGCGGCGCACATTCGCATCCTTCAAAAACGTGTCGTCGTGAATAATCAAAAAATCATTGTCTTTCGTAAGCCGTAAATCGGTTTCAATGCCGAACCCACGCCGAAAACTCTCCCGCAAAGCCGGCAAACTGTTTTCGGGATATTCGTCGAGCATTCCGCGATGAGCGAAGATTTCCATAGACAGAATAGTTGCAAAAAAGCATCGTCTAGTCAAACTTGAACATAAAAATCAAAGGGGCCTCTCGGCGAGACCCCATCTGAGACATAGTGAACCACTTAACGGCGACCTATATCCCCTCGTGCTTCAAAGTTTTCCTCACGATCGTGTAAGCAACGATGCGCGATCGTGGAATATCCTGACGAGTGCAGACAGAGTCCGCCTGTTGGGATGTCTTCCTCCGGGAAAGCCGTTTGTTTTCGAGAAGACGATCCCTAAACAGTTCCGCTGGCGAAACCCGTACAGCAAAGATGACTACCTTTGCTTTACAGGTCGTAACAAAGTACTCATGAGAAACGGACTTCGGGTGGATCATGCCGTACTTTATCGCTGCATAGTACCCGGCAAGATCCGGAGTGTTTGCGAGAAACACTCGGCCTGGCTTCAGCCCCGAGAACCGCTTCTGAATGCCGTGGACCAGGATACTCCGCAGCAGTTCAACCGGAGCGGCATGAAAACGAATCAAGTCGCGTCTCATCGCAACCCCCCCCTCAAGACCTAAGATGTTAAGATGCCTGGAACAGTATGATTTATATCTTACAGATTGTCAAGTTTGACTTTTTATAAACTAAATTACCGAATTAAAAATAAATTTATTCTCCTCTATCAACACCTCCCTCCTCTTTTGCTTTTCTAATCTTTTTAATATTCCGCATACGTATATACGCCTCAATCATTGAAAGCGAATCTAAAACACCTTTTAAGTCATGCTGTTCTGCGAGCAACCCTATTTCTGCTTTCCGCGCTTGGGCTTTTGTAGATGCAAAAGCATTCCCGGGCACAACATTGACTGCAACGTTACTCATTGCTTCTTCATCGGATTGAGAGTCGCCGAAATATATTCCAACATTATCGCCGAGAATCTCTTCTGCTGTGTGCGCTTTAGTAACTCCCTTAGGCGTTAAATCAACCGATCCAGGGTAATGAACCTCAATTTCGTCGCCAAGGCCTCTGGTTTCTATCTCTTGTTTCATTGTCGTCAGAAATTCTTTACGTCTTTTCTCAGCCGCCTCGCCCGGAATTCCGACATCCTTGGGAAAAAAGATTATTCCAACCAGGTGACCTTCGCTCGAGATAAATCCTCCCAAACTCCTCGCAAGTTGAATAATCGGCTCGCATTGATTTCGAAAAGATGCCGACTGACCTTTATCAAAATATGAGGGATATAAAATTTCTGTTTCCGTTGCATCTTTTTCCCCTTCCCGCTTTGCAAGCAGAGCGCCGTTTTCCCCGATAATTGTCTCTACCGAACCCTTAGGGAACAGTTGCTTCGCGGCTTTTTGCGCAAAATGTACCGGTCGGCCAGTATTAATTGCGGTGCGAAATCCGTATCTTGCAAGCGAATTTATTCTGCGTTTAAACGTGTCTACAAGATCGCTATTTTGCGTAACGTATTCCTGAATCGTTACTGGATTAAAGTCGGACTCTTGCCCGTATGGAAACAACGTCCCATCAAGATCAAAGATTAAATATGGAGTTTTACCCTCTTTTTCAACTGCATTAAACAATTTCTCAAGCGCCGCTCGCGCTTTTTCTGAAACTTCAACTTGCTCCACGCCTGCTGGTTCGGGCTGTACGGCATCACCTTTATGAAAAATTTCTGGTTTGGGACTCATCCCGTTAGAAGCAGATCGCGATCACAGAATCTGACTGCATATAGTAATTTTTTTTCAACCTTTGTATATGGAATGTCATAAAAAAGTATTGAGCGATCGCGGCTTCTAACGGGACTCATTGATTTTTTACTACAAATGCTCTGACCTCTTCCGGAGTTCCCAAAATTGTTTTGATGATATTTTGTGAAACGATGATTTTATCGCCTCGTTTGATAAGTTCGTTATACACCGGCCCGACGAAAAACATATCGTGATACACAAAACTTTTATTCTTAATCATCTCCTCCGCGGCCCAGACAAAGTCATTGCCGCGGGAGAAATAATAAAGTCCCGTGGTCGCCCAGTGTGCAACATACGTTATCTCTTTTTCAAACAATCTTTCTGCTTCGTCTTTTTCATTTACGCGCACATACCCATGCGTGCGGCCGCTCATATCGCGATCAACAGAGATAATGCCGGAAACCTCCGACCGGCGTGCCTTAATATCTTTGTATAAATTGTCGATATTCCGAATCACATCGCCGAGTTCTACCAAAAGGTCGGTTTCGTTATCAATCAAATCCCTCGCGGCTTCCAGAATGGAACAGGGCGAGCCCTCCGTTGCCCGCGGCAGCACACGGATGATCGCGCGGCCGCCGGTGACGCGCATGAGGATTTCATCAATATGAAACTGATTTACGTGTTCCGCGAGCACGACAAATATCAGCTGATCTCCCAGCGCGATGCGATGCTGGTCCAGAATATGCTCAATCAGATGCCGACCGCCGACTTTTATTAGCGGCTTGGGCGGGTCAGAAAACTTAGGATCTTTGCCCGCAAGAGGAATGACGATGTTCATACTTAAGTCTCTTTCGCTTCTCTCTTTTTATTCCTCAACCAAGCTTTAATTCCGAGCGCCTTCAATTGTAACCTGGCGGTAAGCCATGTTACAAAATCAGAAGACGGAACTTCTTTCAATCGTTCAATATATTCAAGAGCCTCATCATAATTCGCCGAGCTAATATGTTCATCAAGAGGTTTAGCAAGCCAATTTCTTATATCATTATATTCTTTAAGTTCTTCCATCCCCCATTCTTCTCTAGGACCAAGTGGAGTCATCATTTCGCTATAGAGGAGACGATCTTCTGCTTCTTCTCGCGCCCGTTCCTGAACTAATGAACCTTCTCCTAATGCCTCCTTTTCTGATAACGGTCCTTTTTTTGCCCTACGAAGATATGTACGTTGATAATCTTCGGCATGTCGGATTCCTAACGAAATCTGGCGTTTTATATCGTCCTCGTAATTTCTTCCATGAAAACCTTCACTTGAATTAGGATTCCACTCTTCTTCAAAATCATCGGTGGCTTTTTTAATACGTTCTTCCAACTCGTTGTCATTTATTTCTCCTCTTCGATGCATCTCTCGTAGTTCTTCTATTTCTTCATCAAAACACTCCTTTTCGTATAAATATTCTTCTTGTCTCGACTTTTTTATATCAAGTGAGACCTCCCGAGAGGGATTTTCAACATAGGCCATTTCCTCAGCCAATTTCGGATCTTCAATTCTTTCAGAATTATTTTGGGGCAATTCTGACATATCTATACTATACGCTATGACGTAATTACCACTTTAATCGTCTGACCTGCTTTCATGAGTTCCATAGCTTTATGCACCATCACGGCACAATGACGACTTTAATGCCCTCGCCCGATTCCACAATGCGCACCGCTTCCGCAATGCGCTCTAACGGCATCGTGTGCGTAATTAGACGCGAGGCATTCACACGCCCTTCGAGTACCGCCTGAAGCGCTTCCTCATAGTGCCGGCGACCCGCGCCGAATGCGCCGTATATTTCAAGCTCGTGATAGTGGATGTCATTCGTGTCAATCGACGGCGAAACAGAACCTTTGGAAAGCCCTGCGAAGAACGAAATTCGCCCGCGGTTGGCAGCCATGCGCATCGCATCCGTTTGAAGAGATGGGTCGGGAGCTGCCAGAATCACTACATCCGCGCCGCGCCCATTGGTTTCCTTCTTCACCCGTTCCACCAGGTCTTCTTCTGAGTTGTTCACAAACACATCCGCGGGAACATGTTGGGACGCGAGTTCAACCCTGTGCTTTCTTTTCTCGGCAAGAATAATGCGCTTCGCGCCCTTCGCGCGGGCAATGTACGCATGCATGCTCCCGATGGGACCGGCGCCTACCACCACTACGGTGTCTTGCGGGGTAATGCGGAGTTTTTCTTGGCCATTGATTACGCATGCAAGCGGTTCCAAGATGGCAAACGCCGTTATGGGAAGCGATGTGGGCGGAATCGGAATGAGCGACTTACGATCCGCCGCTTCCTTCGGCACGCGCATATACTCGGCAAATCCGCCGGCAAAGGCGAATCCAAAGACACGCATGTCATTTGTCACCCAGGTGCAACTATTGGTAAATCCGCTCTTGCAGAAGCCGCAACTCATGCATCCAACGTGAGTCACCACGATCACGCGATCGCCCACGCGCACGCCCGCCGTGGAGGACTTCGTCTCTGTCACCTCACCCACAATCTCGTGGCCTGTTATCATAGGGAGCGTCGTTATGCCGCGGTGACCATTCGTGAATACTTTCACATCGGTGCCGCACAATCCGCAGGCGATAATCTTGAGCAACACTTCGCCTTCGCCAATCTGCGGCATTGGTGTTTCCTCAACGCTATAATCGTTTGGTCCTCGAAATATTAAAGCGCGCATGATTATTGATTGTAAGTTATCATTCTAATCCGTCAAATTTCTTTTCGCTTATCACTTTGCAATCCCGTTAGAAGCAGAGCGCCCCAAGGTGCTCGTAGCACTGCCTTCGGCAGGGCGGCTTCTAACGGGATGCAACCAGTTTTTTGAACTCCTCTATCATCGCAACCGCTTCCGGCTCGGCATTATATTGCCTGCCCGTGTAATACGCAGTCCAATCCGCGAGCATAATCGAGGAAAAAATTTTCTCCCAGCAATTTTTGCCGCGAAGTAGTACAACTTCCGAACGAAAACCGCGCTTCGTGAAAATTCTCCGCATTACATCCATTCTTTTTATAATCTGCGGATGGTCGTCCTTGTCTTTAAGAAAAATAAAATAGAAATGCTGCGAGAGAGGCGCCGCGCTCCGGGTCGCGTCAAAACCGGCCATCTCGTTATGGTTCATTTCCGGTATCACATTGTAAAACGCCGGGATTTTTCCTGTTTCGTTGAACCTGGTTTTCCAGTTATAGGCGGCCGAATAATTCCGGGGCGAGGCATAGATTATGGGAACGCTTCCATTAAGTTTTCGCGCGAGGTCCTTCCCCTTTTTTTCGTAACGGCTCGGATGAAGTATATTTTTAAGTTTGGCAAGGTCGCGAAGCGCCTGTCGTTCATGCATAAGCGCGAGGGTCGCTTTCACCGTATACCCCAATGCCGACCGCGGCTGGACGCCCGATGGCACCACGACATACGGCAGTTTGAGCGTCTGCGCGAGCGCGTTCAATTTTCCGCCGGATGCCACGACCGCAAGATGTAATTTTTTCTTTCGCGCGAGCTTAAACGCATCAATCGTTTCTTCGGTATTCCCCGAATAGGAACTCGCGATAACAAGATATTCTTTAAGCTCTTTCGGAGGCAGCGCAGGCAGGCCATAGTTTGACCATGAGATAACTTCGAAATCCGGCCGCCATGCTTTTATGATATCTGCGGCGAAATGCGAAGCGCCCATGCCGACAACGATAAATTTCTTGAATTTTTTCAGGACGCGGGCATTCTCAATCCGCGGCTCCCACGCAAATTGTTTATTGAAGTTTTTGATGTCGTTATAAATCATTATGTTAAAGTTATAACATAAAAAATATGAGTTGAGAAAATGTCGCCGAAGTGTTATTATGCTTTTTATGAGACAATCGCTTGTTTTAGGCGGCACAAGGGGGTTGGGACTCGCTCTCGCCCAAGAATCGGCGGCACGAGGCATTCAGCCGATTGCGGCCGGCCGGTCTGCGGACAACCCGGACATCGCGGCTTCGCTTCCGCAAAATGCAATCAGGGTCGTTTTTGATCGAATATGGCCCGAAGCCGAGGGGAACCAAGTGAACTTTCAAAATCTATGCGATTAGGACGTTTAATTCTTACTCATCGTGAGGATTTAATTAATTATCTTCACGATTTCTATCTCGGCACAAGGACCGAATTTTTGGTTATTGCCTATAATCGAGTGACGGTTGATCCGAATAAATTCAATCAGTCCGAGAATTTTAAGCTCGTCCCTTATTACGGCACCGGCGAGAAATACGGCCAGCCCGGAGGCATTGGCGGCCAGCAATACCATGTCTGGGTTGATGTTATAAAAAAATTTCCGGAAATCGGCGGTTGGGTCATCCACGACTATGACTTTATCGCAAAGCCGAGCGACGCCGAGATTTTCAGCCACTTGGCGCAGAACGAATACGCTATGCCCGGCAGGGCCTTCCCCGTGTGGCAGCCCGGCATGAAAAATACGAACATTGACACGTATCCGTTTCCCCAAAGCCATCGGTACTGGCACCAGAACTTGAATTCTGAAGAAATCTTAATGCATAAAATACTCATGGATGCATATCCCGTTTCTTTCCAAGGAATTCAAACTGTGATGGGCGGTTCAAGCGATTTCATTGCAACGTCAAAAGCGAATATTCTCCTTTTGGACGACCAGAAAATAAACGATCCCGAACTCGAGGGCGCGGAACAAATCCCTCACACGGTCTGGCGCGCGCGCGGAGTGCGGCCGGCCGATATGCGAAAGTTTTACAAAATGAAAGTGGTGTTCGACGTGCAATATATCCCGTTTTCCGACAACTACGATATGCTGAATCCGGTGAAATACTGGCCCGGCCAGAAACCAAATTCAAAAATCCGTTTCCAAAATCTGAAATACCGTTTCAAGAAATCCATCAAGCAATTGATCGGCTATAAGGGATTCCGCTTCGGGCGGTAGCTGACATTCAAAATCTTCGAGAATAAAACATGTTGGATTTAAAAAACAAAAAAATACTCGTTACGGGCGGCAGCGGATTTATGGGTTCCCACGTGCTCCGAACGCTCGAAAAACGCGGCGTTCCGAACGAGCATATTTTTGCCCCTTCTTCCGAGGAATGTGATTTGCGGAAATGGGACGACTGCGTGAACGCGGTGAAAGGGAAAGAAATTGTTTTTGACTGCGCCGCGAATCCGGGAGATCTCCTTATGCGAGGGAAAATTCCCGGCGAACTTTTCTACGAAAATCTCATGATGGGAGCACAGCTTCTTGAGGCAGGGCGGCAAGCAGGAGTTCAAAAAACGATAACCATTGGAAGCATTACGGAATACCCCGAGAGTGCGCCTGTGCCGTTCCGAGAAGATACGCTCTGGAACGGGTTGCCTGTTCCGACGAGCATTCCCTACGGCTTGTCGAAGCGGATTGTCGCCCTGCAGGGCGAACTGTATCGCCGCCAGACAGGATTTAATTCCATTCACGTGATTCTCACGAATTCTTACGGGCCGGGCGAAAAGTTTTCGAGCGGCTATATGATTCCCTCGCTCATACAAAAAATTATGAACGCGAAAAAACGCGGCGAAAAAGAAATAGAAGTATGGGGAACGGGGCAGGCAACGCGCGACCTGATTTATATCGAAGACGCAACCGAAGGAATCATGCTTGCCGCGGAACTGTACGACGACGGAATGCCGTTAAATATCGGCTCCGGCGCTGGAATTTCGATACAAGACCTGGTAACATTGCTCTGTTCTATTATCGGATTTGAAGGGACGGCGCGCTGGGATACGACGAAGCCGGAAGGAGAACTGAAACGGGTTTTGGATGTCAGTCGGGCTCTCGACTTGATCGGATTCCAAACGAAAACTCCGCTTGAAGAAGGTCTCGAAAAAACGGTTGATTGGCATATTAAACAACCTTCCGTTACCGAAGTATAAACCGATGGTGGAATCTCTCAACCCCACACATGAGCAGTTCAACCCTAATGAGCTGTACCAAGAAGCGCTCCGAGATCACTCCGACTACGGAAGCTTACCTGAAAGCGAAGTCAAGGCCTTCATCACCGAAATCGCGGAAGAGATAAGGCGACTGGAAGAGATTGGCGAGAAAGAAAAAGCGAGAATCGAGATGCCTTCCGAAACAGCAAAGAAAATTGGCACAATCTGGGCATTCTCGGGCGTGGGGACCTACGATACGCCTGTCAAAGAAAGCGAGCGGGATGTGTATAAAAATCTTCCCTGGATTCAGTGGGCTGATCGGGCAAATCTGAACCATACAGCCATTCTTGCGCGAACGGTTGCAAAAGCGAAAAGCGGAGAGAATTTTGACAGGGGGCCCAAAGCCGACATTAAAACGCGCAAGCAGAAAATCAAAGCGATGATTAATAGATACGGTCCGAAAATTATCTATAACGGCGTAGAACTTGAAAATGATACTGTTGCCGACGTGCTCTCGCGTGAAGGAACAATCATCCCGGAGGATAACGTGACTATCATACGAGGGACTGCCGAACGTCCTATCGTCAACACGCTTGATGTTGTAAGAACATTCCAATTACCACCCGAATTTTCCGGAGATCAAGAACTAGCAATCGTCGCACCTGCTCCGCAACTTGCACGAATCATGCGCATGATAAATAAACAACCGCCGTTTCCGAGAACTACGAAAGTAAGATTGTTCCCTTTGCCGACACCCGAAGCCGGGAAAAAATCGTATGCCGAACTGGAAATTCTTGGAGTTCTGAACTATGCTTTGCGGAGACAAGTAGCGGATAAAGAACCGTATCCTTATGTCGTGAACGAGTAATCTTTATATATATTTATGTCAAAGATGGTTAAAAAAACAAGAAAAACAGCGAGACCGAAAACGACGTGCCGTATCTGCGGGAGTTCCGACCTCGTGCAGTTTTTGAGTTTGGGCGAGACGCCGCTTGCGGACGCTTTTGTTGAACGGGAGAATCTCGATAAGCCGGAGAAAAAATTTCCGCTTGACGTGGCGGTGTGCGCCGACTGCAATCTGGTGAAACTCATGGACATCGTTGCCCCTGAGCTGCTCTTTGGCGATGACTACGCGTTTTATACTTCCGCTTCTCCGCAAGCGGTAATCCACTTCCGAGAATACGCGCACGAGGTGATGCAAAGATTCCCCAAACTTGCGAAGAAACTCACGGTTGATATCGCGTCGAACGACGGCGTATTCCTCCGGCCGATGAAAGAGCTTGGAGCAAAAGTACTCGGCGTTGACCCGGCAAAAAACGTGGTGTCCGCCGCCCGCGCCGCCGGGATAGAAACCGTAAACGACTTTTTCGGCGCACGGTGCGCGGAAAACATTGTGAAGAAATACGGGAAGGCGGGGCTCGTGCTCGCGAATAACGTTCTCGCGCACGTGGACGACGTGCATGATTTCGTCAGGGGCGTGCGGCTGCTTCTTGAGCCGAAAGGCGCTTTTATTTTTGAGGTACAGTATTTCCCGAATCTCCTTTTCAAGAACCAATTCGACAACGTGTACCACGAGCATCATTCGTTTTTTGCTCTGCGGCCGCTCGTGCGCCTGCTTGAAATGAACGATATGAAAATATTCGACGTGGAGGAAGTCGATACTCAGGGAGGGTCTATCCGGGTGTACGCCGAACACAAAAAAGGCCCGCATAAAATTCAGCCGATTGTTAAAAAAATGGTTCAGGCGGAGCTTGATATGGGACTCGACAAAACCGAGACCTATAGAGGACTTCAGGAACGCGCGCAGTACATCAAGAAAGAACTGTTGCGGATTCTTACCGAGCTGAAACGGCAGGGTAAAAAGATAGTCGGATACGGCGCGCCGGCAAAGGGCAACACGCTCCTCAACTTTTGCGGCATAGGCCCGGAGCATCTTGATTACATCATTGACAAGACGTATTTCAAGCACGGCAAGTTCACGCCGGGCATGCATATTCCGGTATTCCCTGTGGAAAAAATTCAGGAAGACGGGCCGCCGGATTATTATTTTCTTTTGGTGTGGAATTACGCGCCGGGTATTTTGCGGCAGGAAAAAGAATATTTCGAGAACGGAGGGAAATTTATTATTCCCATTCCCGCTCCGTATATATTGTAGGGTCATGAATCCCCACACCTAATGGGGATCGATACCTCTCTGAAACCGGTCATTGTACATAAATATCCTGCTCATGCAAAAAATTTGGAACGATTCGACATCACAAAAAATAGGCCAGGCTTCACAATCCCCATTAGGTGTGGGGATGAAGATTGCCATCGTCACTCACAATCTCTCTTTTATTACGGGCGGTCCGCGCCTCATATTCGGCTTGGCCGAACATTTGAAAGCATTGGGGCACGAAGTGGTTATTTACGCTCCGGACGTTCACGGCGATTACTTTAGCGAGATTTCGGAAGGGATTCGCATACAAGTGGTGAAACCGAAGCGTCCTCCGCGCAGCGAAGAAAAACCAAGAAACTTTCTCGAATGGATTTTCGGAAAACTGAAGCAGGAATTGCATGACATCGATTTCGCGAAAATGACCGGAGAGGCGATGGACCCCGATTTCGATATTATAAACGTACATGATTTTTGCTATCGGGCGGGATATTTCTATAAAAAGCGAAATCAAAAAACAAAAGTGGTATGGACCGAAAACGCTCCGCTTTTTTCTTATCTGAAGAAAGGCAAGATTTTTTATGACACGATTGGCTATATCTATGGGTTTTTGAGGAATTGGATGAATCGAAAATACTTTCGGGCGATAGACAAAGTAGTAGTCCTCGATCGTTTCAACGAAGCACATAGTAAAACAGAGGGATTCCGCGACATTACGATAGTGCGCGCCGGCATCGATTTCAAAAAGTTTTACGCACCGGTAAAGGATTTCAAAGAAAAGGCGGCGCGGAAGAAAGCGCAATTGTTGGCCGTGGGAGCGCTCAATGCTTTTCGCCGCTACGATAATGTTATTGATGCCGTTCGGCTCTTGCGTGAGTGGAACTACGATGTCCGCGCGACAATTGTCGCGAATAACATCTGGCACGAAGATAAATGCCGGGACGATCTTCAGGCGATGGTGAAAAAATATAATTTGGAACCCTATGTCGAATTTCATTTCGACGGAATGCCCGAGGAAGAACTCATAAAAACATTCCGGTGGAGCGACATCTTTATACAGGCGGTCTACTCTCCACCGCCTTCGCATCACGGCTGGGGACTTGTAAATTTTGAAGCTATGGCGGCAGGGATCCCGGTCGTTCTGGTTCGTTCCGCGACTGCCACCGAAGTTTTGAAAGAAGGAGAGAATGTTCTTCTTTTCGACCCGCTTCAAGCCGAGCAGATAGCGGAAAAAGTGAAATTTTTAATCGACCGCCCCGAAGAATACGCGCGCATCGCGAAAGCGGGCCAAACATACGTGAAAGAAAACCAGTCCTGGAAAAAGTACGCCGATGAGATGCTTGAGGTGTTTAAGAAGGCCTAAACGACTCTCTTTTTCTTATTTTTCTCCGTAGAGTAGAAAGTGATATTACGTTTATTCTTATGAGTCCGAACTCTGAATGCGCTCTCCCAATTTTTTAAAAATAAAAGCCATAAGTTCTCCGCTCCCCAACCCTAAAATTTCTTCAAATTCCCGTTCTTCCCCTGCCGTAAGCTCCTCTTGAAGCTCCAGCATGCTCTTTCCTCCGAATCTTTCACGCATTGATTCGGAAAATTCCACAGTGGTTTTACTTCCGCGCGCCTTCTGAAGTTTATCTCTAAAATCAACCCAGTTCGACCCGTCGGTAATAATATCCACAAAATGAATAATTTTTTCCTCAAGCGGCCGCCTTCTTAAATATTCTGGGTCTCCATTCTCGGGAAGATTTGAATGGGCCAGGCGGACAATTTCGTCGGGAACTCCGTATTCTTTAAGAAGGCGCTCATCCTCGCCTGCGGTCGCTTCATATCCCTTTGCGCCGCCCAATTTCTTCATGGCTTCAACTTCGCGCCGCTTAAACCAGTCATGAAGAAGCGTTGCCTCGGCAACTTTTTCTCGATCTGCGCCGAGTGCTTCAGCTAAGATATCAGCCGCTACTGTCTCAGAAAGACAATGTTCAGAAATATTTCTCCATAATTCGTTACCACGTCCCAACACGCCTCCCTTTTTGAGAACTCGCATTTCACTTAAATGCCGGGTTGCGAAACGAGAGAAATACATAGTTTTTCTCTGTTCAAACGTTTCAAGATTTTCGGATTTCATATAAGTGATTTATGATGTCAGCCATTATGCCTTCTTTCGAAAGGCGAGTAAAGATGTTGCTAATGCCCGGAGATTTTCTCGGACGGAGTAAGCGACAAGAAATATTCCTCCGATTATTGTAAGAATCGAAACAATGACGCTCGGCCAGAACCACCATGGTTCATAGACGAATTTTATCTCGTGAGTGCCAGCCGGCAGAAAAATTCCCCGGAACATCACGTTGGCGGGATAGGTGATAACTTTTTTGCCGTCGAGGTACGCCTGCCAGCCGGGATAGAATACATCAGTGAGCACCAGGATGCCGTCTTGGTCTGTTTTGACAGTCAGGTCCACCTTGTTATCGGCGTAGCGGGCGACAACCGCGGGGCTGTACAACGGCGCGTTCGTTATTTGCGGCAAAGAGATTATTTTCCGGTCTTCGAGTATAACGGCATTATGCGGGTCAAATGACGCGCCGTAAAAAATACTTCTCGCGTTTTCAGGCGAAGAAGCGGTCTCCTTTTGGAAAACGACGTACGCTTTTGGAAGCGCATGGTTATTTTCGTAGATTTTTATATCATTGTCATAGATTAATTTGTACCACGGTTCGGAGGGCAGCGTTTTTTCGGAGAGGAGATAACGGATATCGAAGGCGTCGAAAAATTTCTGGGACACTTCGGGCAGTTTGTCTGCCGCAATTTTGCCGGTCAGTGAATCTTTGAAAATAACCTCTGGCACATAAGCAAAATAGCGGTGCGGCTTGACATCCGAGTCACTTTGGACTTTTGGAATACGATAGAACTCGCCTACGCGATCGGCCAACGTATCTCCAAGCGCGAATGTTCTTGCAAATCCTTCTTGCGCGAATTTATTTTGCAGGAATGTGATGTAGGGAGGAGTCACTGCGTACGGGTCTAGATAATGAAACCCGTCGCGAATTTTCGGCATATAGAGAAACAGTTCGAACGCGGTCAGTATAACCATCGCGAGCGGGGCGTACCGGCTCTTACGGCGCAAATAACGGATTATGATTAAAGCGAAAAAGGCAAACACCGCCGCTTCAAAAAACAGAAACACGGTGAAATATCCTCCGTGGTTCTGCATGACATAAAACGCGAAATCTTTTATCTTCTCGGGCCATCGGGCAAGAAACGCCGTGACTTTTTTCACCATATCCGGACGCCTGCTGAAAAAATCGAAATTCGGGACATAGGCCCCGATAAACGCGCTGCGGAAAAAAATATAAGCGCCGATAAATAATAATGGGATGGCGGCTATGAGTTTATAAAACCTGCGCCATTCTATTTTAGCGTCTTCGCTCGGTTCACGGAGAATATATTCGAAGGCGATAGCGCCGCAGATGACCATCACGCCCGCCATCGGCCCATACGCCTTATGCCACCCTATCTGATTAAGCAACGGCGGTTTTCCTATCCAGTTCAGAAGCGGGAATCCGGCGTTTTTTAGGATGACGAATGTTATCCATGCATAGAATGGGGCAATCTGCGGGGGTTTCTTTTTTATGAAAAAACTCAGAAGAAACAGAAGAAGAACGCTGATGCCCGTATAGGGAATAATGATTTCATAGAGGTCAAAAAAATGCCCGCTTGCGGCAACCTCGGGCATCATCGAAGGGCTCACGAGGAAATGAAGGAGTTGCAGAGGAAGAAAGTTTGCTATTCCTCTTCCGTACCCCCACGCGGCAGTTTTCCCTTGGCTCCAACTCACAAGAAAGTCCAAGCTGAACGGCAGCGTAATAAGAAGAACGAAGGCGACGATAAGCGCTCCGTGTCGGATCAGTTTTCCCCATTCCATCCGCGGTGTCCCTGCAATACTTCTCCAAATAAAATAAAACGCCGCAAAAAGACACGAAATAATAGCCGGTTCCGGATGGCCGATGAGGACAGTAAAAGAAAGCAGAAGGGCGATAAGAGCCGAAGATAAGGCATCTTTACTGCGCACGTACCTTTCGATGGCAAGAAGAATCCATGGAAAAAGGCTGTCGACATCCAAAAATGAATACGTGAGATAAATAATAAAATAACCGCAAAACGCATAGGCGATTCCGCCCCAAAGAGCGACAAGGCGCCGCAGGCCTATGGCGCGCAGATAAAGGAACATGCCAAGTCCGGCGATGAAAAAACGCAGCAAAAAATACCAATCAAACGCATGCGTTCCGCTCCAGATGAAAAAGAAAATGAAACGGAGCGGGTAATAAATCGTGCCGCCGACATTGCTTGCGAATGGCTCTCCTCCTCCGGAATAGCTGTTCCACAAAGGCGGAATTCCTTCTTTGATAAGATTCATCCTCGCTTCAATAGAAGGCATGTCGGCGATGGTATGCCAGCCGCCGTCAACTTGCCAAGGTATTTGCACCTGTGGCGCCGGCGACGGCGCGGAGTAAAACGTCGGGACGGCTTGCGTGAGCGATTGCCGCCCGATTACTACGGGAAAGAAAAACAGCAGAACGATAACGGCAATCCAAAAAGCCCCGTAAAAAAAATCGTATTTAAAAAGATTACGAATTTTCCCTGACATACCCGGTAGTAGAAATGCGACCTGATTATATTATAATCTCGACTTCTGCGCTAGCATTGTTTTACAAAGTAATTTGAAAGTTAGCTCTTATTCTTTTCGCACGGAGGGCGATGTCGCATTTTCACTACCGGGCATACAATTCTTTTTTTACATTCAAGCGCCAAAAAAGAGAGACAAGCGTTCTTGCGACATTGAAAAAATTCCGTTTTAAAACGGCTACGTTTACTCCTTTTCTTTCCGGAGAAAGAACAACGGGGATTTCGACATACGAGAGCTTCCGCTTCAGAAGAGTCGCCACGACTTCCGCCATGTACGCAAAACCATTCGTAGTCATGGGAACGGTGCGCCACACGCTTGTTTTAACGATGTTGGGCCCGTTGTAATACCGAACATGCAGACAAAAAAGAGTATTCATAACTTTCACGAATGCCCAGGAAATAAATCTCCTCATCCACGTGCGGTCCCTGCCGTATCCCGCAAGATAGCCCAGCACAACATCTTTTTCTTCCATCGCGGAAAAAAGCTTGCGGAACGTTTCTTCATCGGGATAGTTGTCCGCGTTTACGAAGCATAAACAATATTCCTTGCTTGCCATGGAAACGCCCAGCCGCATATTGTATCCGGTATTCCGGTTCACGGGATTATGCACAATCCGCCATCGGTCGTTCTTGGGAAGCGCGTCGAGAATTCTTTTCGTCGCATCGACGCTTGCGTCGTTTATGACGATGATTTCGTAGTCGCCTGCGTATTTTCTAAGAGCGTCATCGGCGTCCCTGACCGCGCTCTCTATTGTCTTTTCTTCGTTATAGGCCGTAACGATAACCGAAAGCGAATGCTTTTGCATAGAGTATAGTGATGCCGACTGCGGCTATTGATATCGTTTCAAAAACGTTCTGAATGTCTCTTTGAGATGGGTAAGATGTTTCTTTTCAAGCCCCTGATGGCAGCCGATGAGAAACGCATTCTTCATGATGTAGTCCGCGTTCGGATACGATTTCATTCCGCGGTGCTTGATATGCTCGAATCCGGGCTGTCTCAAAATATTGCCGGTGAAAATCGGGCGGGTTTGAATATTCTGCTCTTCGAGAAACTTTGTAATTTCGTAACGGGTAAAGCCGGCTCCTTTCCGGAGAGTCAAAGGAAACGCGAGCCAGCTGGTAATTGCTTTCGGATGCTGTTTCGGCAGGATAAAAAACTTTTCGTATGTCTTGAAAAAATTCTTGAGTTCGGCGAAATTCCGTCTGCGCCGCTCTGCAAAAACGGGAAGGCGCTTCAATTGCTCGAGGCCGAACGCCGCGCTCATCTCGAGGGGCTGAAAATTGTAACCGATGGTGCTGAAAATGAACTTCGCGTCATAGGTATCTCCGGCCAGTTTGCCGGCAAACCGCTTTTTAATTTCTTCCGACTTCTCGTACAAACCGAAAAGCGTGGACTGCCTTCCCCAGTTTGCGGTCACAAGCGCGCGTTTCGCGAGTTGGTCGTCGTTGAAACAAATCATTCCGCCTCCTCCCCCGGCGGTAATAATATGCGAAGCGTAAAAACTTGTGGTGGAAATATCGGAATAAGAACCCGTTGGTTTTCCCGCGAATCGGGCGCCGATAGTATCGCACGAATCTTCAACGAGCCATAAATTGTGCCGTTTCGCGATTTTTTTCAACCGGACCATATCCGGAATGCTCCCTATCAAAGAAGGAATCATAAGCGCGCGAGTTTTTTTGGTAATCAGTTTTTCCACCTGGTCGATGTCGATGAGATAATTTCCCTGTTGGACATCCGCAAAAACCGGAACAAGCCCCTTTTGGAGAATCGGCGCGAGCGTGGTCGAAAACGTGAGGACCGGCGTGATAACCTCCGAACCCTTCGGCAAATTCAGAATTTCGAACGCGAGCAAATTCGCCGAAGAGCCGGAATTGACCATGATGCCGTATCGCTTTCCGAATACGCCGGCAATTTTCCGCTCAAATTGTTTCGTATGGAATCCAGGTGAAATTTTTGTCGGATTCTTAAGCACGCGGTTCACGGCATCAATTTCTTCTTTGCCGTAGACAGCCAGCGCGTACGGGACCCGTATATTTTTCGTTTTGTGGTTCATATAAAATCCGCTGTTCATCTATTTTATCCATGAAGGCAATTTTTTTCAAGGCGGCGCGCTGAATTTGACATATACTTAAGAGTATGCCATACTTGGCACAGTTCTTTGACACTTCGGTAGTAGCCAAGAATCCCTCGACATACTTGGGGTTGCTGGCTGCTACCGACCAATAACGTACGAAGACAAACGAAAAATAGCCCAGAGAGAAAGAGGTGCTGTAATGGCGCTTGACGAAAAGGAAACCCTTGAACTGGTCCGGCTACTCGGAAAGCTCGAGGAGCCGCTAGACCAGCGCGTACTCGAAGCGCTCATGAGAAATGTCGCCAGCGTTCCAATGCTTGTCAGGGTTCTCAGGATGCTTGAGTGGCCGTTGCACCCGCTGGTGTTCGGAGCGCTGATGCAGGTGACCGTCAGCGTTCCCATCGAGCTGTGCGTGCTGGACGCGGAGGAGCGAGTACTCACGTTCTACCGCAGGGACGAGTACGACGGGCACCACATGCCCGGCACGGTTCTCCGCAACAACGAGACGGTGCGCCAGGCAGTCAAGCGTCTCATTCGGACCGAGGTGGTGGGCGGTACGGTGACCCACCTGAAAAACATCGGCTGGGTGGAAATCTCGAAAGGTGACGGTCGCGGCAAGAATCCCACCCGCCACGAGATCTCGCTCCTGTTTCTCTGTCGCCTTCAGGGCAAGTATCGCGGGAAAGGCGGCATATTCTCGCCGCTTAATCGCCTACCGAAGGACATGCTCGGGCACCATCGTGTGCTCGTGAGCAAGTCCCGAAAGTACCTCGGGACCTGCGATCCGATCCTGGGCAAGTAGCGCGGCGCCGAGACCAACTCGCGTCGCAAGGGGGACCCCTCAAAAGGTCCTCCTGCTTCATTTCAATTCAAAAAATTTATGCCGTTCTCGACTCATCGCGTATCGCTGCTCACCTTTGATTTCCCTGTTATCATTTAATTTCAACGGATTGACAGCAAGCGGCTCTCGGCATTACTCTCAATACCATCGGCTTAATTTATATCAAACTCAAATATGGTTGATATAATCTAACTATGAACACAAAAATAAATGAAAAAGTATGACTAATCGTGTATCAATGCTTTCTGGATGGGGAAACTATCCAAAGATCACGGCGGAAATCATAGAACCGGAAAATGTGCCGGCGCTTCAAGAAACGGTGCGAAAAGCAAACGTTATTCTTCCGCGCGGACTAGGCCGGAGCTACGGCGACGCTGCGCTCGCTGGAACCGTGCTCTCGCTCGGCCGCTTGAACCGCATTGAAAGATTCGATGATAAAAACGGTGTTCTCACGGCCGAAGCCGGCGTGTCGATCGAAGAGATACTAAAAACTATCATCCCGCGCGGATGGTTCTTACCGGTAACACCGGGAACGAAACACGTGACCTTAGGCGGCGCAATTGCATGCGATGTTCACGGAAAAAACCACCACGTAGAAGGAACATTTGGAGATAACGTGATTGAGATGGATGTCGTGAATGCCGATGGAAGCATTACAATATGCTCGCGAACGAAATTGCCGGAATTATTCCACGCCATAATCGGCGGCATGGGGCTGGTTGGCATTGTCGTACGCGCCACAATCAGCCTGAAGTCAATCGAAACATCTTTTATTTCCCAAACCATCGTGCGCACGAAAAACTTTGAAGAAACAATTAATGTTTTAGAACGCAAGAAGAATGTTACCTATGCCATAACTTGGATAGATTCAACGGCTCGCGGAAAAAATTTCGGACGAGGCGTGGTCATTTTAGGAGAACATGCGCCTGCCGCAATACTTCCTGCAGGAACCAATCCGTGCCCCGTGTCGCGCAAAAAACCTCTGTCGGTATTTTTTTCTCTGCCGCGTTTCGCGCTCGGCACTCCAACCGCCAAAATGTTCAACACCGCCTATTACAACACCCACCCATCGGGAAAATCGCTCGTGTCCTACGATACATTTTTCTATCCACTCGACGGGATTTCAAACTGGAATCGTCTCTATGGACGTTGGGGACTTTTCGAATATCAATGCGTTGTGCCCAAAAACGGCGGCGCTGAGGCGATTCGACATCTGCTCGAAACAGCGGCGAAAAGCGGATGTCCGGCATTTTTAATTGGTCTCAAAACATTCGGCAAACTAAACGATAATCTCCTATCATTTCCGATGGAGGGATATACGCTTGCCTTCAATTTTCCCATGCGCGAGAAATCGTTTTCTCTTTTCGCTATGCTTGATGAGATTGTGATGCGCGCTGGCGGTAGAATCTATCTCGCAAAAGACGCCCGTCTGTCAAAAGCGGTTTTTGACGCCGGTTATCCGCGCGCAGAAGAGTTCAGAAAATATAAACGTCAAATTGACCCGGGGAATAAATTCCGTTCGCTCCAGTCTATGCGGCTTGGGTTATACTGATAATTATGAAATCTTCGAAGTCTTCATGGATTTTAATCATCGGCGCGGGGTCGGATATTGCGATGGCCGTGGCACGGAAATTAGCTGCCCGCGGGCATAATTTTTATCTCGCCGCGCATCATCCGCAGGAGCTAATGCCTTTCGCTCAGGAGCTCGCCACGCGCAATCGTATCCAGGCAGTTGTGCTTCCGTTTGATGTCACTGACAGAAAATCGCACTACGGTTTTCTTGAACATCTGCCCGTGTTGCCGCAGGGCGTTTTGCTTGCGGTGGGCTACTCTAAAGACGAGGGACTTATGGAGTACGAGCCGGAAGAGGTACACCATGTCATTGACGTGAATTTTTTGGGATGTGTTTCCATTCTCGAAGCGTGCGCAACGTATTTCGAAAAGCACGGTATTGATTTCATCGCCGCAATTTCCTCTATATCTGGCGACCGAGGTCGGCAGAGCAATTATCTCTACAATGCATCCAAAGCGGGGCTTACTGCGTATCTTTCCGGACTCCGCGCGCGTCTCGCCCCGAAAGGCATTTCTGTCATTACTATTAAACCTGGCGTTGTTCACACCAAGATGACTAAACAGCCTTCAATCCCGCAATTTCTTGTTGCTTTCCCAGAACGGGTCGCGAGAGATATAGTCCGGGCAATAGATTGCAAGAAGCTTATAATTTACACGCCATGGTGGTGGCGCTGGGTAATGTTTGGGATAAAACTCATTCCGGAGAGATTATTTATAAGATTGTTTTAGGTCGTGGGTTCCCGCCCAACTTTTAGAAAGTTGGGCGAGGCTCGCTCAAATAGAATTTGAGCGGCAACTCCCACCATCGGCACAAAATGTAACTTGTTAGGAATTGACCATGATGCCGTATTTTTTCCGAATACGCCGGCAATTTTCCGCTCAAATTGTTTCGTATGGAATCCAGGTGAAATTTTTGTCGGATTCTTAAGCACGCGGTTCACGGCATCAATTTCTTCTTTGCCGTAGACAGCCAATCCGTACGGTACTCGTATATGTTTCGTTTTATGGTTCATGCAAAATTTATCGTTCATCTATTTTATCCGCGGAAGCAATTTTTTTCAAGTCCTCGACCATCTTTGCTTTCCCTGTTATTATTCAATTGATGAGTAAGCTCTCTCTCTCTCTCTCTCTCTCTGGGCAAGTCGTTTTTATTACCGGTGCCTCGTCTGGAATCGGTGCTGCTCTCGCCCGTGAGTTCGCGCGTCAAGGTGCGGATATTGCCCTTGCCGCGCGTCGAGTTGAACGGTTGAGAGAAGTTGCCGTAGAAGTTGAGGCGATTGGTCGTCGCGCCCTCGTTCTTTCCTGCGACGTGACGAAGGATGGAGACCTCGAACATGCCCTTGAAGAAACGAATCAAACTCTGGGAAATATCTCCGTTGTCGTGGCGAATGCGGGATTTTTGATGGGGGAAAGATTCGAGGAATTGACGATTGACGATTACCGCAGGCAATTCGAGACGAATGTATTCGGGGTCTTGAGGACGGTGAAAGCCGCGCTTGAAGATTTGAAGAAAACAAAGGGTCGGTTGATTATAATCGGAAGCACCGCTTCTTACATCGCGGGGGAGCGGGGTTCGGCGTATGCGATGAGCAAGTTCGCGGTCAGGGCTTTCGCGGACTCCCTGAGAAAAGAGTTGAGGAAATACAGCGTGTCCGTGACCTTGATAAATCCAGGAGCGATTGATACGAAGAACGAACTGAAAGGATTTTTCAATATGTCTTCGGAGCAGGCGGCGAAGAGAATAGTCAAAGCCGCGTTCAAAAGAAAAAAAGAAGTTATTCTGACCCTTCGCGGAAAACTCGCGGTGTTTATCCAAAAACATTTTAGTGGATGGGGCGGCGATATTGAAAAAGGATTTTCTTATTATATTTTCAGAAAGAAAAAAGGATGAAACACTTTATTTATTTTTACCAAAGGGCATACAAAAGACCCCCCCTCGTTTTTTTATTATACCGTCTTGAATCTCTCGCATATTGACAGCAAGTACTCTCGGCATTACTCTCAATAACGTTGACTCATATGGCAGGCAAATATACGGAAAAAAAGCGGAAAACGATTTTGATAACCGGCGGCGCCGGATTTATCGGCAGCAACGTGCTGTCGTATCTTTTTGAAAAATATCCGTCGTACCACTTCATCGTGCTCGATATCCTGACGTACGCGGGCGACATCAAAAATATTCCGAAAAAGATTCACGACTCCAACCGGTTCCGCTTCATCTACGGGGACGTGCGGAACGGCAAGCTCGTCGAACATCTGGTGCAGCAAGCGACCGACGTGATTCACTTTGCCGCCGAGACGCACGTTGCCCGCTCCATCTACGACGACGCAAACTTTTTTGAAACCGACGTGCTTGGCACCCAAAAAATCGCGAACGCCGTTTTGAACAACCGGAAAAATATTAACGTATTCATACATATTTCGACGAGCGAGGTGTACGGCACGGCCCGGGCACGCCTCATGACCGAAGAACATATTCTCGTGCCGGCAAGCCCCTACGCGGCCGCCAAAGCCGGAGCTGACCGGCTGGTTTTTTCCTATTATCTCACGTACAACATTCCAGCCGTCATCATCCGGCCCTTCAACCAGTTCGGCCCGAACCAGCATTTAGAAAAACTCATACCGCGCTTTATCACAAGCGTCATTTCGGGAGAGCCGCTCACCATCCACGGGGCCGGAACCAGTATGCGCGATTTCACTTATGTGGACGACCTGGCGCGAGCGATTGACCTTGTGATTCACGCCCCGACAAAAAAAGTTGTCGGCGAGGTCTTCAATGTCGGCAACGGCAAAAGCTTATCGGTCAATCAAATCGCCAATTTGATATTCTCATCGATGAAACAGTATGCCCCAACAACCAAAGAGGCGAAGAAAAGCCCGCGCACGGTGAATATGCTCTTCAGCCCCTCCGTTATGAGCATCGGCGACAGGCCGGGCCAGGTGTTCCGCCACACCGCGTCCTACGCAAAAATCAAAAAACTGCTTGGATGGGAGCCAAGAGTCAAATTTGAGGACGGTTTGAAAAAAACTATCGAATGGTATGTGGCAAACCAACCGTGGTGGCGCGATAAAATGTGGATGCGCCACGTGCCAATCGAGACGACCGAAGGCAAAATCGAAATGCATTAAAAACCGTGAGCAACCTCTACCTCGCAATTTTTCTCGTAACCGCCGCAGTCAACGCGGCAGCGCAGCTTCTTCTCAAAAAAGGCGCACTCACGCTCGCGCCGGTATTCTCGGGTCCTGATACGCTTCCCGTGAAACTTCTCCGCATCATCATAAATCCTTTCGTAATCGCGTCGGTCGTACTCCTCGGCGCGGGAATACTCCTTTGGATAAAAGTCATTTCGAAAATCGAGCTCTCCCGCGCGTATCCCGTGAATATCGCTCTAACGGTCATCATCACCTCGATTGCGTCAGTGGTGCTGTTTCAGGAATCGGTGACATGGCTCAAGGGTATCGGAATTCTTCTCATCCTTGTCGGCTTGTGGGCCACAATCGCGGGTTAAATATAGAATATAGACGACGATCGGTTCTCCAGAACGCTTATCGTTTCCAAAAGAACGTATTATCAACATCAATTACTCTGTGGATATACCCCATTTTTTCTAACGTTTGGGTAATGAAGGGCGTCGGGTCTTCTATGAGAAGTTTTATATCGGGATTGCGTCGTATCGTTTCCATGGCGCCACGAAATACGGGATCAACCACGCCCTCAACATCAATCTTTATAAAGTCCACGCGCTTAGGGCTTATATCGTCAATCCGAACCGCGTCGACCTGATACTCGTGTATGGTTTTATCGTCATTCTTGCCGAAATTCGATCCTACCGTATGTTCATAATTCTTTCGGGGATCTTCAGTGCTCGACCATGTCCATGCGTCTCCGACGACATACAAAGTTTTCTTTCCTTGAGAATCGGACGCGGCGGCTTGCTTCGCAGACACAAAATTCTGGAAGTTATTTTCCTTGATGTTTTTCGTAAGAAGCGCGAAACTGTTCGGCTCCGGCTCTATGGCAACCACCCTTCCCTTTTCGCCAATCAGTTTCGCCGCGATGAGCGTGAACCATCCTATTGATGCTCCGACATCAATGAACGCGCCTCCCGGCAATAAATTCTTATAAAGCAATTGGGTAGAATCCGGCTCTTTCGCGTTGAATTTTTCCGCCAATGATTCGCGCGGGTCAAGCCAAATTTTTATTCCATGTTTATGCACAAATGATTCTTTTTTGCCCTTCAAAAATTGCTCAAAACGAAAATTCATATTCCGTATCCATGTAATTTTACTAAGGCCCAAGCCGCGTACTATATGGCGGCGGGAAAACACATAAATTTTGATTAAGATTTTTTTCATTATTCTCTATTTGGTTATCCCTTTTGTTTTTATTATAGCGGTTGTCCGTCAGCTATACAATCTTTTGACTCATTCGACGGCGCTCAGAGTCAACCCTGAATCGCATTGAATGGGTTGACTTTTTCGTGTTTTCGCACTACTATAATAATCACCTCGACAATGAATCCCCACACTTAATGAGCCTAGAAATTATTTATAGAAAATTTGTTACACTGATTCGATGAACATATTCAATTTCAATCAACCAAAAGGGCGTATTACAGAGAGAAAAAAGGCTCATTAGGTGTGGGGATGAAAAAAGCGCTTATTTTGGGAATCACCGGCCAGGACGGCTCATATCTCGCGGAAGTTCTTCTTAAAAAAGGATACGAGGTGCATGGCTTTATTCGGCGCACCGCGACCGGCAACACCAAAAACATAGAACATCTGCTCGACAAGATAACACTCCATCGTGGCGATCTTTTGGACACGAATTCCCTCTGGAAGGTCATCAAAGAAGTGAATCCGGACGAACTGTATAACGAAGCAGACCAGGACCACGCCGGCTGGAGTTTTGACATTGTGGAATACCAGTACAACGTCACGGGCGTTGCGGTCGGAAAAATTCTTGAAATCATAAAACAGCTCAACCCGAAAATAAAATTCTTCCAGCCCATCACCTCGAATGTCTTCGGCAAAGCGACCGAACACCCGCAAAACGAGAACACTCCGTTCCGACCGCAGAGCCCATACGCGTGCGCGAAAGTGCTCGCCTATGTCATCAGCCGCTTTTACCGCGAGACCTACAACATGTTCGTGGCGACCGGCATTTTTTATAATCACGAATCCCCGCGCAGGCCCGACGAGTACGTCACGAGAAAAATAACCAAAGCCGTTGCCCGAATTTCGCTCGGGCTCCAAAATGTTCTTGAGTTGGGCGACTTATCCGCCCAAATCGATTGGGGTTATTCGGAAGAATATATGGAAGCGGCCTGGAACATCATGCAGCAGCCCCAACCCGATGATTACATTATCTGCACGGGCGAAGCGCATTCGGTTCAGGAATTCGTTGATGAAAGTTTTCGGGCGGTCGGTCTTGACCCAAAACAGTACGTGAAAATCAACCCAAAATTTTTGCGGCCTGCGTCAAACACGGTACTCATCGGGGATATTTCGAAAGCAAAAAACGCGTTCGGATTCGACCCGAAAATAAAATTCAAAGAGCTCGTCAAACTGATGGTTGAACACGACCTCGAAGAAGCGAAAAAAGAATTGACGCTTAAAAAATCAGCGCAAACATAACGAGATGAATCCCCACACCTAATGAGCCTAGAAATATGTTTTATTTTAAATGGAAAATTTATTACACTGACTCGATGAGCATATTCGATTTTAATCAATCAAAGGGACGTATTATAGAGAGCCAAAAGGCTCATTAGGTGTGGGGATGAAAAACTACGATATAAAAATCCGCGTCTGCGAGCCGGACATCACGGACAAAGAGCTTGCCTACGTTACCGAGGCAATCAGAAAAAATGAACTTTCATCGATAGCGGAACCGGTCCGTAAATTTGAAGAGGCCTTCGCGAAAAAATACGGCGTAAAACACGCCATTGCCGTGAACTCCGGAGGTTCGGCCCTTTTCCTCGTGATGAAAGCGCTCGGGATAAAAGAAGGCGATGAAGTCATCATGCCCGCGTTCACCATGATAGCGACGGCTGCCGCAGTCAGTCATTGCGGCGGAACACCCGTGTTCGTTGATTCCGAAAAAGAAGACCTGAATATGGATGTTTCGAAAATCAGGGAAAAAATCACGCCGCGCACGAAAGCAATAATACCCGTTCACATCTATGGCCAGCCGGCTAAAATGGATGAAATCATGAAACTTGCAAAAGAATATAATCTCGCGGTCGTCGAAGACGCCGCCGAAGCTCACGGCGCGAAGTACAAAGGAAAATTAACCGGTACGTTCGGCACGGCGGCTTGTTTTTCTTTTTACGCGAATAAAATCATAACGACAGGAGAGGGAGGAATGATTATTACAAACGACGACAATTTGGCGGACAGATTGCGCCACATCAGGGGATACGATTTCGACGACGAAAAACATTTCTGGCATAAGACGTCCGCCTGGAATCTTCGCATGCCGTCGCTCGCGGCGGCGCTTGGCCTCGCTCAACTGGAGCGTTTTGAAGAACTGGTGGAAAAGAGGAGAAACAACGCGTCTTATTACATGGAACGGCTGAAAGACCTCCCTGGCATAACCTTCTTCCCGGAATTACCGGATACCTTTTCCGTATTCTGGATGTTCGGCATCCTCGTACAAAAACGAAACGAATTGATGGAATTTCTTTTTGAAAACGGGATTGAGACGAGAACCTTCTTCATCCCCATGCACAAACAGCCGGTTCACCAGCACTTAAAAGACGCGAAAGAAGAATTTCCGAACGCAGACCGCTTCGGCGCAGAAGGATTCTATCTTCCTTCGTCATCTCATCTGTCCTCGGAAGAAAAAGATTACGTAATTTCAAAAATAAAAGAATTCTACGGCGTCTGATCCGCGCGCTTTTCATTTAAAACCGGCTTCCTTAAGAAATTTTTTGAGATAAGGGTGCCAGACAGGGTTTATGTTCGAAAACCACTTTGCGTCAGAACTCTGTTTGTCCAAACGGAATTTTGAATTCGCCGGAACTTTTATTTTGAATACGAACGCGATGGTATGCGCGTTCGTTCCGGGGAAATAGCCCGGCGAAGCGAAGTATTCGTAAAATCCCAACAGTTTCGCCGCACCGGCGTTCAAGCCCGTTTCTTGTTTCAAGAACCGGAGCGCCGCTTCTTTGAGTAGTTCATTTTTGAAAACTCTGCCGCCCGGAAACCACCACTTGCCCGCTTCGGGCTTGTTCTTCCGCTTTACCAAGAAAAACCGTTTACCGTCGGTTACGACGAGGTCCGCGCAGACAATAGGCAACGAACGGTGAATTTCTTTATAAATCTTTTCCGGGATTTTTTTACGGACAACAGGGTATCTTTTCATCCCCCACATAACAAGGACTGATGTTCAATACTACAGTACAGAACGCACAGCTTGTTTATATTATTTGGCCTTTGAATAGTAAATACTGCCAGCCGATATATTTTGTCCTTGTTATGTGGGGGATTCATCTCAAATCTTCTGCCAATTCGCTTCATACCACGCGATAGTATTTTTGAGGCCGGTCTCAAAATCGGTTTTGGCGCGAAAACCGAACTCTTTTTCGGCCCGCGAAACATCGAGGTTGCGGCGCGGCTGTCCATCTGGCCTAGAAGTATCCCATTGAATCTCACCCTCGAAACCGCAGAGTTTTTTAGTCAGTTCCGCCAAGTCTTTTATTGAAATTTCCATCCCCGCCCCCAGATTCACCGGCTCAGGCTTATCATAGTGTTCCGCCGCAAGCACGACGCCTTCGGCTGCATCCTCGACGTAAAGAAATTCTCTGGTCGCCTTGCCGGTTCCCCAGACCTCCACATATTCTTTTTTTTCTCGTACCGCGTCGCAAAATTTTTTGACGAGAGCCGCAATCACATGCGAATTCTTGGGGTCGAAATTATCTCCTGGCCCGTAGAGATTAACCGGAAAGAGCGTTACGGCGTTGAAACCATACTGATGCCGGTACGCCTGTGCCTGCACGAGCAGCATTTTTTTCGCAAGGCCGAAAGGCGCATTTGTTTCTTCCGGATAACCGTTCCATAAATCGTCTTCGCGGAAAGGAATGGGTGCGAATTTGGGATAGGAACATACGGACGCAATGCCGACGAACTTCTGAACTCCCGCCTTGCGCGCCGCTTCCATAAGCTCAACGCCCATAACTATATTGTCATAGAATAATTCGCCGGGTCGCGCCTGATTGAGCCCTATTCCCCCGACTTTCGCGGCCAAGTGAATGACGATATCTCTGCCCGCAACAGCCGCCTCGCAATTGGAGCGCGAACGCAAATCAAGTTCGGAGGCGTGGGGTGCGTAGATATCCTCTTCCGGCACGCCGCGTTCGAGAAGTTTACGCTTCACGACGCTGCCCAAAAAACCGGAACCACCGGTAAGCAGTATTTTTTTACCTCTTAATGGCGCGAATGTCATGGTCAACCATTATTCTCACCAGGTCGTGGAACGTGATTTTCGGCTTCCAACCAAGTTTCTCTTTTGCTTTTCTTGCGTCGGCGACAAGATTTTCGACTTCTGTAGGCCGGTAATAACGGGGGTCAATGCCGATATAGTCCTGCCAATTGGAAACTCCAGCGTGTTTGAACGCGGCTTCCAAAAACTCATTGACCGAATGGCTTTCGCTGGTGCCAATCACGTAGTCATCCGGTTCCTCCTGTTGCATCATCAGCCACGCGGCCTCCACATACTCGGGCGCGTATCCCCAATCGCGTTTCGCTTCGAGATTGCCGAGATAAATTTTTGTATCAAGGCCAGCGAGAATCCGCGCTATGCCGCGGGTAATTTTCCTTGTGACGAATGTCTCTCCCCGGCGCGGCGATTCGTGATTGAAAAGAATTCCGTTCACCGCGAATATTCCGTACGCGTCCCTGTAATTTTTAGCGGTGTGAAACGCGAATACCTTTGAAATGCCGTAGGGGCTGCGGGGCTGAAACGGGGTTTGCTCGTTTTGCGGCGCCGGCGCCGAACCGAACATCTCGCTCGAGCTCGCCTGGTAGAACTTTACTTTTTTACCCGTATGGTCTTCAAAATCTTTAATAGCTTCAAGCATTCGAAGCGTCCCCAGCCCCGTGATATTCGCGGTGTATTCGGGAATATCAAAACTTACCCGCACGTGGGACTGGGCGCCGAGATTGTAGATTTCATCGGGCTGAATTTTATAAATCAGCTTCCTTATGGTATTGGCGTCAGCCAGATCTCCATAATGCAGCTCTAGCCTCCTACCTCCTTCCACATGCGGATCCTCATAAATACGCTCAAGCCGGCCCGTATTGAACGTCGAGGCGCGCCGCATCACGCCGTGCACTTCGTACCCCTTTTTTAAAAGAAGCTCTGTGAGATAACTCCCGTCCTGGCCTGTGACTCCGGTAATGAGCGCGACTTTCCTTTTCTTTTCTAAATTCTCCATGGGAATAGTAGTCCCTCACCTTATGTTATGTGAAGAACTCTTTTATGATACTTACACTGCTTTCGATTTTTAGCAAGGCAAGAAGGGGTTGCCATAAAAAATAAGGTGAGGGATCACTACCTGGCATAAAACCCTTATTTCGTTTTCGCGCCCGAAGAAGCTCCCTCTATCAAGGACTGGAGAACTTCTTGTACTTTTACATCGGCGGGCCACTGACTGAGAATCTGTTTCCCTACTGCCACTGCGCCGGGAGCATCGCCTTTTATGCGGTAGACATCAAAAAGTCCGTACAGACCCTGGGGCCGCTTCGGTCCCAAATCCCGGGCTTCCGTAAAGTATTTTTCCGCGTTATTAATGTACTGCGTCTTATGCGTTTTCAAAAAAGCGAGCTCGTTGAGCGCTCCGAGAAGATATAGATTTTGTCCGAAACTCATTCCGCGGCCGCGGCTGATAATCGGTCCGTAGTAGTTCTCGATAAAACTCGCCGCTTGGTCGATGCCTTCCGGAGAAATATTTTGAAGGCTGCTTACAATCGTATTCGCGGTGCTCCGCACCAGTTCCTCCTGGCCGATGGGTGAAGGATAATCAAGAGGGACGGAAAACGCCCGTTGAAAATCAGCAATGGTTTTTATTCCTCCCGTGCTCTGTATCGTGCCGATAAACAGCATCGATTTTCTCATCGGCAGATACGAACCGTAATAGCCGAGGAACAAAAGAAAAACGCTCACCGATACTGCAATTATTTTTTTGAGTATGGAATTCATTTCTTTTCTTGATAGAATTGGTTGCACGCAAACGCCAGGAACAAGAACACGTTAATGTAAATCGGAAGAACGTTAAAAAGCGCGAGTCCTTGGACAAGATACCCTACGGGCATCGCGACCATAAGCGCCTTCAATACTGTTCCGCCGCCAGAATCGAATTTTTTTCTGAACCATTCCCGGAAAAATATTCCGAATATAGCGAGATAGCTCAGGAGCCCGAGAATCCCCGTCTCTGAAAGATAATCGAAGATAATACTGTGGGCGTAGTCGAACCACGTCTCGGACTGCTGGCCCGGAACGAAATGGCGCGGGTCGAAATACTTGTCGAACACCGCGGAGAAATTTTCCGGCCCCCATCCGAGAATCGGCTTTTCTTTGAACCCTTGCCACGCCGAATTCCAGGTCCAGAGACGCGTCTCGAACGTTTTATCGGATAGTCCGATATCCAATAGCCGGACCGCGGGAAGCTTTTTCACAAAATCGCTGTGGCGATAGTACATGAGAGTCCCGAGCAATACCGCAATAGCGAACATAAGGAATATCAGCCATTTTCTCCATACTCGGTTCTCAATAACTAAGACAAGGAGAAACGCGAACAGCGCCGCAACCAGTCCCACGAACGCTCCGCGCGTTTGGGAAGCAAAAAAGAATATCGCGAGGAAAGTAGTAAGAATGCCGTAAGAAATATTCTTGAGAAGCGTACGTTTATTTTCGGAAACCCAAAGCCAAGGAAGATAAAAAAGGGAGAACATCAGATACGGAGCCACATAGGCGGGATTTCCAAGCGACCCCTGAAATCGTTCGCTCATAAAAAGACGGCCGAGAAACGTGGGTTTGACCAGTTTTCCGGCGTCGGCATAGGGGCCGATAAATCCGAATGTATTTGAAAGGGCTCCGGTTACGGGGTCGACGTTAAACACGGCGGCTCCCATGCCGTAGAGAATCATCCCGACCGCCGCCGCAAGCGACACCCAAAACATTCGCTGCCAGTCCTTTTTCTCGTCGAAAAGAAGAACGGCAAGAAAGAAAAGGCCGTAATAATGAAGCATCTGGAGGCCGCCTTCCCCGCGCTCGTAGTTGGACCAAAACGCGGCGTGGGAATCAAAAGCGAATACGGTCGCAAGCATAAACAGTACGAAAAAAAGCGAAACCGCGAGAAACAGCGGCTGCTTCAGTAATTTTTTGAACCTTGCGGAAACCTCGCCGGCCGCGGCCTCAAATCCCCACCACAACAGAAAAAAGACGAATGCCGACTCAATAGCAATCCGGAAAAAATAACCCTTGCCGCCGATGAACGGGAAAAAAGTCGAATTCAAAACAACAAGCACGCACAAAACAGAAATATAGAGAAAAAACTTGGAAATTTTTAGAAGCATAACAGTTGTATCGATGCCAATATACTAATGAATACTAACTTATACAAATAATTTTTATTAGTATCATTAGTAAATTCGTATATTCGCATCGCTACTTTTTACTTGGCGTACTCCACAGCCCTCATCTCCCGGATTACGTTCACCTTTATCTCGCCGGGGTATTTTAACTCGGATTGTATGCGGTTGGCAATCTGGCGCGCAAGCTCCAGAGCCCCAAAGTCGTCTATCTTTTCCGGGACCACGAACACGCGAAGCTCGCGGCCCGCTGAAATAGCGTAAGCGGTTTTGACGCCCGGGAACTCGCCGGCTATTTTCTCAAGGTCGCCGAGCCGTTTGATATAGTTTTCGAGCGTTCCTCGACGCGCGCCAGGCCGTGCCGCCGACAACACGTCCACCGCAGTCACCACGTACGCCTCGGGAATCGCGTACGGATATTCTTCGTGGTGAGACTGCATGGCCTGAATGACCCTCTCGTCAATCTCATACTTTTTAAGAATTTTCATGCCGAGTTCGACATGTGTTCCTTCAACCTCATGGTCAATCGCCTTGCCGATGTCGTGCAAGAGCGCCCCCTTCTTCGCCACCTGCACGTTCAGGCCGAGGTCAGCAGCAATCATGCTTGCAAGATGCGCCATTTCAACCGAGTGCGTCAATACATTCTGGCCGAAACTGGTGCGGAAATTGAGCCGGCCCAACAGCTGGAGAACTTCTTTCGGCAAATCATAAATCCCGGTTTCCGCCGCGGCTTCCTCTCCGATTTCAAGAACCCTCTTCTGGAGTTCCTCTTTCGCCTCCTCGACTTTTTCCTCGATTTTTGCGGGTTGAATCCTGCCGTCTTTGATTAATTTTGCCAAAGCAATCCTCGCGACTTCTCTCCGGAACGGGTCGAACGAAGAAATGACCACGCTGTCCGGCGTTTCGTCAATCACGAATTCCACGCCGGTCGCGCGCTCAAGCGCCCGGATGTTTCTGCCCTCGCGGCCTATGATTTTCCCCTTCAACTCTTCATCGCCCAAGGGGAACACCGTGGTGGTAAGCTCGGAAACATGCGAGCGGGCGTAGCGCTGGAGAGCAACCGTCAAAATACCAAGTGATTTCTTTTCAACCTCGTCGCGCCGTTCCTTGTCGAATTTCTGGAGCGTTTCGGCCAATTCCTGATGGCTATTTTCTTTGACTTGCCGGAATAGCTCCTGTCGCGCTTCGTCTTTTGAAAGGCCGCTTATTTTTTCAAACTCGCCCTGGATTTTGTTTCTCAGTTCGGCGACTTCCGTTTCTTTTCCCTTAAGGACTTCTTCTTTGTTTTTGAGAACATGCTCCTCTTCGCTGATTGAGGAAAGCCGCTTATCAAGAAGTTCTTCGCGCTGGAGAAGACGTTTTTCATTTTCTCTGATTTCTTCCTGCCGTTTTTTTGTTTCTTCTTTCGCGTCAGCAAGAATCGAAGCGGCTTTTTCTTCCGCGCTTAAAAGTGTCTTCCGAGCTTCTAATTCCGCGTTGCCGAGTTTTTCTTTGCTTTTCCGTTCAACCGATTCTGCCTGCCGCCCTGCAAAGAACTGCCGCACGAAGTATCCGACTACCAAACCCAAAGCAAGCCCGCCGATCAATGCCGGGATGGAAATTGCCATACTGTTGTCTCCCTAAATTCTTCATTATGTTGAATTTTTTAGGAATAATTTTATTTGGTGACTCTTTACCAGGTAGTGAAAATGCGACTGCTCCGCCGAAGGCGGAAAAAATTCTACGTGAAGAAGTCGCATTTCTACTACCTAGTTTATGGTTACAGGATAGCAAGGGGGAATATATCGGTCAAGGGGCTCCAGTTTTCGGCTTGAGAGAACCGGCGTCGTTTCGGCTCCCCCGGCCGAAAAGCCCCCGCATCTCCTCCCCCCCGCCCCATCCTCACCGAGTACTTCTGAGGGCGCACACGTCATACGACGTCGTCGGTCGTGTGTGCGGCGTTCTCTCTTTCGCCGCCCTCATCATCGGTCGCCTCAGCCGGTTTGCTTCCGAACCTGTGCTGCTGGTCTGGGGTCTGGACGTTTCTTACCTCAGCCTGCTCATGGCAAGCTACCTCATCCGACGACCGGCGAAGGGGCGCGCCACCGGTTTTGCTGAGCGATACTACCCATTTCTTCTTCCCATGCTCAACGGCTTTCTATTTGGCCAAGTGCCGTGGCGGCTTGCAGCGTTGCCGGTCGCCGCACCCCTCATGGTCGCGGGCGGGGGGTTTTACACGTGGGGCGCATGGAATTTGCGCCGGAATTTCAGCATCATGGTGGAAGCGCGCGAGGTGGTGGAGCGCGGCATCTACCGTTACGTCCGGCATCCCATCTATCTGGGAAATATCCTGGCGATTTCCGGGGCATTCTTGTTACGGTTCAATCTGCTGAACCTCGCGCTCTGGCTTGCGGTGATCGTTGGCCAAGTCTATCGGGCTCGGCTGGAGGAGCGCAAGCTCCGCACGCATTGCCCCACCTACGCGGCCTATCAAGCACGCGTGCCCATGTTCGGACTGCGCATCCCGCGGGGACTTCGCCGGTACTCCGGGCGTCCCACCCCACTGTAATCTCATCGGCCACGCTTCCAGGGCGTGACGGCTACTCAACGCGCACCGCACGCCGCATCCTTCTCGGGGACGGAGGACCTCTTTTATCAAATGCTAAGGTATACTTAAACGTGAGAGGTCATGTGGGTGGTTGTCATATACCGAGAAGTGCAGCCTGCGCAACCGTAGCGCGTGAAGCGATCGTGCTTATGCAGGACAGCGGAGCTGCCAAAGGAGGGGAGTATGGTCCAGTCGAGGGGGCAAGTCCACCTCCCGCCGTCAGTCAAAGCCCCCGCCGAACGGGGAGCTGTCTTACTCCTCAGCATCTACCTGCTCAGCATGTCGTTCCTGGTGTTGGCGGGCGTCTCGCTCCAGCGCACGCTGCAGGAGACGCAACTGTCGACGCGGAGCGCCCAGACGCAGCAGGCCCTTTGGCTGGCGGAAGGCGGACTCGAAGGAGTGCTGCGCGCACTCCGCACCAGCCTTCCAACGCTTGACGTGGAGATACCGTCTTCCCTCTCAGGAGCCTCGTATCGAGTGTCCCGCAAGGTGACGGATCCCTCGGGCCAGTACCTGATCACGTCAACCGGCACGATCCAGAACGTCAGCCAACGCGTGTATGTGCTCGTGGATGTCGGGCCGCCACGGATCGATTTCCGATACGCCGGCTTCTGGGGAGATGGCGCCTATCTGTCTCGGGCCATCGTCGGTGGGATTGACACTGACACGACGCCTGCCGTCATCAAACACCCCTTAATATTGGGAGGCCCTTCCCCGTCCTTGCAGTCGCCAACTACCGGGCACGGGGACATCGGCACCAACGCGACGGCTCCGAACTCCATCGAAGTTCGACACGCGACCGTCGATGGCAACATCCTTGTTGGCGCGGGAGCTTCCGATCCCTCGCAGGTCGTGCAGATCGTCGACAGCACTGTCACCGGTCAGGTGAAGCCGTTGGCCGACCCGATGACGTTTCCGCCGATCGTGGTTCCCTCGGTCCCTCTCCTGAATGAACTGAGGAACCTGACCCTGATCGGGCAAAAGAAGTGCTTGAGTCCCGGAACCTACTCCGCGACGAGCATCTTTCTCTATCCCGATACGAAGACAGGACAGACCAGCGAGCTATGCACCACAGGCCCGGTGGATCTCTACGTCACCGGACCGATCGAGGTGGCGCGGTATAGCCAACTGTACGGTCAGCCGGCAGGGAACGCCCCTTTTCAGCAACACTACTCGCCAAAAAATCTGCGGATCTTTGCCGTCCCGAAGAACCCAGGTGACGAGGTGTCCTTCAAGCGCGCCTCTGTCGCGGCTGCGGCTCTCTACGCCCCGGACATGCCCGTTCGTTTTGTGCGGGGGAATGTGTTCATGGGGTCCATCATCGGGAAGATAGGGAGGCTCTCGAGGCAAGCGGCGTTCGACACGGCGCCAAACCGTCCCAAAATATACCATGATGCCGCGCTTGACCGCTTAACGATTCGCGTCAACTCGACTGGGACGAAAGTCACCGTCCTGTGGTACGGGACGAGCCCCCCCGCCACTCCGCCATAACGATCCCTGCCAGCCCCCGCTGCCATTCGGCGGCGTCACCTCCCACAGCACTCGTTCCAACACCCGTGCCGTTCAGGACCATGGGCAAGTCCCTGCATACTCCGTCGGGGCACCGCGTCGGCTGGCTCCGAGTCCACAGCTGAGCAGGGGGCTGGGTATCCTCGTCGCGGTACTGGCCTAACCCGCGTCTCGACACCGCAAAATCTCAAAATCCCGCAAAGCCACAAAGGACCTTCGCGCCCGCTTGGCGTTTTTGCGGCCTTTTGCGCCTTTGCGGTGTGGCCACACTAGGACACTACCCTCGTCGCCTCTACGTTGACGGTTTCTTCCTCGCTGTGTTAGAGTAAACCCGTGTTGAGTGAGCAGATCGCGTGCATTCGTCAACGGATCGTCGCGGCCTGCCGGCGCTGCGGACGCGACCCCTCCACCGTGACCCTAATCGGCGTGACGAAAGGGGTGCCCGTCGAAACCATCCGGCAAGCGCTGGCGCTGGGACTGGCCAACCTGGGAGAGAATCGCGTCCAGGAAGCTCGTCGAAAACACAGCGCTCTTGGCTCTGGGCTCGCCCGCCCCGGCTCTCGTCAGAGGCGG
>OBEQ011517481.1_pt1 | contig 120097 bp, 127 predicted proteins | sample 1670901 | NCBI WGS metagenome assembly OBEQ01 (sample SAMEA104232315, study PRJEB22302) | groundwater metagenome | biome: forest; feature: aquifer; material: groundwater | place: USA | collected 2011-08-07 | depth 5.4 m
ACTCAACTATCTTTCGCAAGTACTGACGCTCATGCTCTCTCAATTTAACGCAATGACTTTTTTGGCTCATGGTTTTCTCCTCTCCTTGGGGAAATTATACCATGAGAATTAATTACTATTAACAACTAGATTAACATTGTATTAGTTCGGATGAAAGTCTCCCCGCGGTTGTGCCGGAGGATGTCATTGGACTTAAATTACAGGCGATGTGTAATGATTCTTCCCGTTACACGAGCGATTTAGCTGACATCGAGTGGCTCATGCGGCACTATTGGGCAAAAATGGATATGAAGTTGATTAAAGAATATTTTGATATTTTTTCACTAAATGAAGAATTCAATAAAATCATCGTGCAGGTGAACAATGCTTAGCCCCAAAGAGAAAGCCGAGATGTTGGCTGACGCCAAAGACCCAAAGCGATGAGAAGCTTTCCGTCAAGCAAAAAAAAATCAAGAGAACCGTTTGGTTTCAGGGGAAGATTATTTAGCGTTTCTTAAAGCCGTACAAAAAATTTTCCTCCAGAAGGATAGTCCAACCAGTCATAGGACGGGGAATAATTTTAGACTTTAGAAAGCGAGCGATGAAACGTAGAGAGGTAGAATACCGGCAACGAGTCGCTGAACTGGCTAAGCAAGTATGTGATGGCCAATTGAACTTCTTCGCTTTTTTAAGTGAGGTGGCTGGTAAAGAAAATACTTATGAGATAGGGGATGACGAAGTGAATGAGCCTATCGATCTTCTCGAACATGAGCCTGCCAAAGATGATATCTTTGGTATAGGTGAGACTAAACATCAAGAATATATGCAGAGAATCTATGAATTGATCGCGCGACTTCAAACGTGAAAATATAGATTGGCTGTAGATCAAATTAAAGAAAACAACGCGGGCGTAGTTCAATGGCAGAACTCCAGCCTTCCAAGCTGGTAACGTGAGTTCGATTCTCATCGCCCGCTCCAATTTTAAACCGGGCAATAACAACGCAAGAGTAGTTCAGTGGCAGAACTCCAGTCTTCTCCCGCTTTTCTGGATATATGTTGTAGCGGGATCCCGCCAACCATAATTAATGTGGGAAGGCGGGACAAGCTGGTAACGCGCCCGCTCTAGTTTTTTAGGTATTTTTCCTTTCCGAAAAATTATTCTGAAAACAATTTGATCTTTGGAAAGATTTCCTAAAAAGCGATACACTTTTTCAAAATCACTCTTATAATCAATTCACCCAATTAAAATATTTATGAAAATTACCTTACTCATCCCCACCCTCAACGAAATCGAAGGCATGAAAACGATCATGCCGCTGATTAAGAAAGAGTGGTACGATCAGCTTTTGATTGTCGATGGACAATCGACCGATGGAACAATCGAGTATGCCCAAAAGATGGGGTATCCGCTGGTCATCCAAAAGAAAAAAGGGATGCGTCACGCGTACCTGGAAGCCATTCCTCATATCACCGGCGATGTTATTTTAACGTTTAGCCCCGATGGAAATTCTATTCCCGAACTTATCCCCGAATGCATCAAGAAAATGAAAGAAGGGGATTACGATATGGTCATCGTGTCTCGTTACGCTCAAGGCGCTAAAAGCTACGACGATGATGCCGTGACTGCCTTCGGAAATAAACTCTTCACCACGTTCATCAATCTTTTTCACGGCGGTCATTATACGGATGCGATGGTCATTTATCGTGCCTACAAAATAAATTTGATTTCTGATCTGGATCTGGATAAAGACGCCAGCTATGAAAGGGAAGAAAAATTATTCAAAACAAAGATCAGCTGGGAACCTTTATTGTCCATCCGTGCCGCCAAAAGAAAGTTGAAGGTAGCTGATATCCCCGGTGATGAACCCGCGCGTAGTGGCGGAGAGAGAAAACTCCAGGTCTTGCGCTGGGGAGCCGCTTATATGTTTGAAGTCTTTCGCGAGATTTTTATCTGGAAATAATTCTACCGTCACAAGTCGTTAAACCTTTCCTTAATTTTTTCCTTCCGGTCGTACTTATGGGCTTTTGAAATAAAATCAATCCTTCGACTTTGCTTTAGGATTGATGCTGAGCGTAATTGATCCCACTTTATACATCGGAGATTATTCAGAAAAATTTAAAAGTTGCCAAGGAAAAGATTATTAGTTATACTAATATTTCAAAAATTATTGTTTTACTGACTTTTTAGAAATATTATCTTGGTTGAGGGGAAGAGTCTTTCATTTTAGAAAGAATTTCATCAAAAGAAAGGAAGGAAAATGGAGGGAAAATGGCTGAGGAATTAATCAAAAAATTGCTGGAATCCGGTGTTCACTTTGGTCATCAAACAAAACGCTGGAATCCGAAAATGAAAAAATTTATCTTTGGAGAACGCAGCGGTATTTATATAATCGATTTGGAAAAAACCATTGAATATTTGAATCAAGCCCGCGACTTTGTTTATGAAGTGGCTTCCAAAGGAGGAAATATCCTTTTTGTAGGCACAAAAAAACAAGCCCAAGAGGTGGTGGAAGAGGTGGCAAAAAAGTCGGGAATGTTTTTTGTGAAAAATCGCTGGCTGGGGGGATTGTTAACCAATTTCCAGACGGTGAAAAAGTCGGTTGAGCGTTTGAAATCGATTGAAAAAATGAGTGAGAATGGTATTTTTGCAAAACTTACCAAGAAGGAGATCGCGAAACTCACCAAAGAAAAAGATAAACTTCTCAAGGATTTAAATGGCATTCGAGAAATGGGCGGGTTACCCCAGGTGATTTTTGTGATTGATTCGAAAAAAGAAGAGATCGCCGTTAAAGAGGCCAATAAACTTAAAATTCCGGTCATTGGTTTGATTGATACCAATTGTGATCCTGATGTGATTGATTATCCGATTCCCGGGAATGATGATGCCCTTAAATCTATCCGTTTTATTGCTTCATTGATTGTGGAGAGTATTATTGAAGGCCGAAAGCAATTCTTAACCAGTGAAGTCGTTCCAACAAAGGTGGAAACGGAACAGCCAGTGCCTGTTGAAGCATCTATTCTTACCAGTCCTATCGTCGAATCTCTAGAGGAGATTGAATCTTTAGAGGAAGTCACAGAGAAGGAAAAGGAAGAACGAAGAAAATTGAATAAAGTTCGCATAAAAGAAATAGATTAATTCATATTATTCCAGGAAGGGATGAACGATTGAGAGTTACCGCAGAAGATATTAAGAAATTACGAGATATGACATCCTGTGGAATTATTGATTGTAAAAAAGCTTTGGAAGAAACAAAGGGTGATTTTGATAAAGCCAGAGAGGTTTTACAAAAAAGGGGATTAGAGTTAGCACTTAAAAAAGGGAATCGTGTTGCCAAAGAAGGCCGTGTGGAAGCTTATGTCCATATGGGTTCTAAGCTTGGGAGTTTGGTGGAAGTGAATTGTGAAACCGATTTTGTGGCCCAAAGTCCCGATTTCTGCAGTTTTGTCAAAGATGTTGCTTTGCAGATTGCGGCTTCCTCGCCGAAATATATCAAAAAAGATCATGTTCCTGCCGATATTCTCGCCAGTCAAGTTGATCCAGACACGTTTATCAAAGAAAATTGTCTCATGCATCAGGTTTTTGTCAAAGATCCTAAGATCACGATCCAGGATTATCTGAATATGGTGATTGCCAAGTTGGGTGAGAATATTTTTGTGAGTCGATTCGTTCGTTATAAGGTAGGCGAAGTTGATTAAAAAACCTGTTTACAAACGCATTCTGCTTAAGCTCAGTGGAGAAGCCATGCAAGGCTCTCAGGCTCATGGGATTGATGCAGAGATGTGCGCTTCTTTGGCCACACAAATTAAGGAAATTCGAGATTTAGGTGTGAAGATTGCCATGGTTGTGGGTGGAGGAAATATCTTTCGTGGACAGGTCGAGTCCAAAAGATTTGGTTTGGATCGTACCGTTGCGGATTATATGGGCATGTTAGCAACGGTATTAAATGGTTTAGCTTTACAGAATGCGTTAGAGAAAATTGAAGTCCCCACCCGGGTCATGACCGCAATCGAGATGCACGCCGTGGCTGAACCTTATATCCGCCGACGAGCGATGCGGCATTTAGAAAAAGAGCGTGTGGTTATTTTCGTTTCTGGAATCGGGAATCCTTACTTCACAACCGATACGACCGCGGCTTTACGCGCCGCTGAGATTGAAGCGGATGTTATTTTAAAAGCCACCAAAGTCGACGGGGTTTATTCTGCCGATCCGTTGCAAGACCTTTCAGCTAAAAAATTTTCAAATTTAAAATTCATTGATGTTTTGAAAAAGAATTTAAAAGTCATGGATGCCACCGCCATCAGCATGTGTATGGATAATAATCTCCCCATTGTTGTTTTCGATCTAACCAAACCGGGAAACATCAAAAAAGTTGTATTCGGTGAGAAAATAGGAACAATTGTCCGATAACCTTGTTGTGATTTCCTCCACCAGAAAAGAAGAGAGGACTTTAAAATGATTAAAGACATTATCCAACAAACCGAAGGAAAAATGAAAAAAGTTTTGGAATCCGTGACGCGGGAATTCTCCGAGGTCAGAACTGGCCGCGCTCACCCCGGACTTATTGAAGGTTTGCATGTGGATTATTATGGAACTTTGACTTTGCTCAAACAGATTGCCGCCATTTCTGTTCCTGATCCTCGTTCAATCATCATCCAGCCTTGGGATATATCGGCGATTACGGAAATTGAGAAGGCTATTCTCAATTCCAAGTTAGGAGCAACCCCTTCCAATGACGGTAAAATCGTTCGTCTCAGTATTCCGCCTTTGTCTAAAGAGCGAAGAATGGAACTAGCCAAGATGGTTAAAGATATGGCCGAAAATGGGCGCGTTTCGTTACGTACCATCCGTCGAGACGCAAATGAAAAATTAAAAAAGACGCACGGTGACGGCCAGATCCCGGAAGACGATTGTTTTAAAGCACAAGAAGCCATTCAAAAGTTAACCGATAAATTTATTAAAGAAGTCGATCAAATTTTGGAAGTCAAGAATAAAGAGTTAGTTGAATTTAATTAGAGTTACCGCTGACAAACCTCAAACTTTTTCAAAGGATACTCGATGCTAGAAGCTCGTCATGAATCGACGAGTATCCAGAATCCAATTTGGGATCAATGATCATTACGACCCACTAGCTCATCTGGCAGAGCACTGCCCTTTTAAGGCAGGTGTGCCGCGTTCGAGTCGCGGGTGGGTCACTTGTTATTTAAAAATTAATTCTGCAAGTTACGTAAGACGAAGGACGTGAGACGTTAGACGTGACGTCCCTCGTCTTACGTCTATCGTCCCTCGTAACTTGACGAGCTTGAAACGAGGGGCGGGTGGCGGAATTGGTATACGCGCATGCCTTAGGAGCATGTCCCGCAAGGGTTGGAGGTTCGAGTCCTCTTCCGCCCATTATCTCCTCGATGTAAAAAGAATTTTTGACGGATTTCTAAGATGGAGAAATCTAAGATTTATCGTGTACTTGGGATAATCGCGATATTCTTGGGAATAATAAGAGGATACCAGTTCTATTTTTCTAAGTTACCGCCAAAATTATTTGCGGATTGGCCAACTCATATAATATTCAATTCAATTTTAATTCTGGCTTTCATTTTTTTAAATCCTTTTATTTGGCTAGCGTTATATTTTTTTAAGCGTGTGGAGCAGAATCCCGATAGGAAAAGAACGAAATTAAGTTTGTTTATTAAATTTTATATCGGTTTTGTAATCTTTTTACTTTTGTTTGCAGTAGTATTTATTGCTCCTCATCTTTAAAAATAACAGCGTTTTGGTCCTTAGAGAGAATCAAATTTTTTAACAAAATACCTGTATAGGACAATACCACTGCGGCGGTAATTCAGTTGGCTAGAATGCCTCCTTGCCAAGGAGGATGTCGTGGGTTCGAATCCCATCCGCCGCTTATAATTGATCAATAACGACACACTTTAGTTAAGGAGAGACTGGATGAAGATTAGTGACTTTCTTTGCACAAAAGCCATCAGTGCAGATCTCAAAGGAACAACAAAAGCAGAAATCATCGATGAGTTGGTTGGTTTATTGGTTAATGCTGGTGCCATAGAAAAGAAAAGTAAAGCCAAATTGGTTGAAATTCTTCTCGCCCGCGAGGCGCTGGGATCGACGGCCATTGGTCAAGGAATAGCTATTCCTCATGGTAAAAGCGAAAATGTCACGAAGTTAACGGCGAGCTTGGGTGTGAGTAAAAAAGGAGTCGACTTTGATTCTTTGGATGGAGAGCCGGCCTATATTTTCTTTTTGCTGGTCGCTCCGGTTGATTCGGCTGGTCCTCATCTTAAAGCCTTGGCCCGCATATCACGTCTTTTAAAAGATAAATATTTCAGAGAGAATCTTAAAAACACAAAAGACGACAAAATCATTTTGAAATTGATTTCCCAAGAAGACGGACAGTCTATTTGATTTCTGTGGACCTGCGCTAAATAGTGCTGGTGTGGATTTTAGTACTATGAGCGTTGCGGTCCTAAGGTCAGTACTGACCCATTCGGCGCGTTCATTTCGTCCTTCGATAAATTCAGGATTCGTCTATTTATGGAGCAGTCAGTAAAATGCCGAAAAATCTTGTTAAGTGGCTCTATCCGAACCTCAAGATCAAAAGATGGTTTTTTATTGCGTTATTCGGATTGCTGATCGTCGTGTGCGGGGCACTTTTTACTTCCTCTCCGTATAATCTCGTTAGAAATTTAGGCATTGTTATTATTATTTGTGGTATTTTTTTGCTCGTTTGGAGCGTGGGGAAGATGATTGTTTCTTTAATCACTTTATTTCTTCCCAAACATGAACGAGATTTGGTGGATATTCTTTATCAAAGACGTTATCTTGAACGTGGCCCCAAAGTGGTGGCGATCGGTGGAGGACACGGGCTTTCTCACTTGCTTTTAGGATTAAAAGAATACACGGCGAATCTAACAGCGATTGTGACTGTCGCGGATAGTGGTGGATCCTCGGGGCGGTTACGTGAAGAATTTAATATCGTGGCGCCGGGTGATATCAGAAATTGTCTGGTTGCGTTAGCGGATGCTCCGGCATTGATGGGAGAACTTTTTCAGTTTCGCTTTTCGAAAGAATCGCAATTGCAAGGTCATAATTTTGGTAATCTTTTTTTGACCGCCATGTTTCAGCTAACTGGAGGAGATTTTGAGAAGGCGGTAAAGGAATGCAGCCAGGTTCTGGCTATTCGAGGGAAAGTTGTCCCTTCAACTGTTTCGAATGTGCATTTGGTTGCAGAATATATTGATGGTTCGATGACGCAGGGAGAAGAAAATATTCCCAAAAAAAATATTCCGATAAAACGCGTATTTCTTACACCGGCTCAAGCAGTTCCTACACCAGATGCTCTCGAGGCTATCAATGAGTGCGATGTTATTGTGTTAGGGCCGGGAAGTTTGTACACCAGCATTCTTCCCAATCTGATTATTAACGGAATGGTGCAGGCCATCGCCCAATCTTCCGCCTTTAAAATTTATGTTTGTAATGTTATGACTCAAGCCGGCGAAACAGACGGCTTTAAAGCCAGTGATCATCTGAAAGCAATAACAGATCATAGCAATAAAGAGGTGATCAATGCCTGCATCATCAACAATGCTTTAGTCCCGGCAGATGCATTGAATCGATATCAGACCGAGCGTTCGTATCCGGTCGTGGCTGATATTGAAACAATTAATGAAATGGGATATAAAGTGGTTGCGACAGATCTTTTAAGTGTGAACGATTTCGTCCGTCACGATTCTGTTAAATTGACCAAAACTTTGATTAAGCTGATTGAGACGCATCGGATTATCAAAAGATAAGATTAAACCCAAGAATTTCAGTTGACGCTTTTTGTGTTAACTTTATTAGGGAAACTGAAATTCTTGGGTTTAACCCCGCTGTACAGAAAAAATCTCTCCGAGATTTTTTCTAGCGGCCCTCCGGGCAAAGATTGCAATTGTAGTTCAATTGCAATCTTTGGGTTAAAAATTAAAATTCGAATTTACCATCCATTATGCCTCAAATTGAGAAAGAAATGACAGTCCTGAATCTTCAAGGATTGCATGCCCGGCCAGCGGCGATCTTTGTGCAAATCGCCAATAAATATGATTCCAAAATTATGGTCAAGAAAGATCAGGAAACCGTCAACGGGAAATCGATTATGGGCATCCTGATGTTGGGAGCGCAGCATAAAAGTACGATCAAAATCACAGCCGAGGGCGAAGATGCCCAGGAGGCTATTAACGAACTGGAAGGATTTTTAAGTAAAAATGAATGAAATTGTCTTAAAAGGAATCCCGGCTGCTCCCGGCATTGCCTGCGGAGCTGCGTTTATTTTGGATAAACAAGATTTTATTGTCACTCCACGGGCCATTATCGAACAGGAAGTCCCTATCGAGATTGCCCGCTTTGAGGAGGCTTTAAATAAAACTCGCGAAGAGATTACCGGGATTCAAAAAAAGATCAGCAGTGAAATCAACGAGCAGCATGCACAGATTTTTGAGGCACATCTTTTAGTTTTGCAGGACAGCATGCTGATTGAAGAGGTTATACGCCGGATAAAGAAAGAAAAATTATCGGCGGAATATATTTTCTCTAAAGTTTTGAAGAAATATGTCAAAGTCTTTTCGAATATTGAGGACGAATATTTACGCGAACGAACGAGTGATGTCAATGATATCGGGCGGCGGATATTAAAAAATTTGATGGATGAAACCAAGCTGCATGAGTTTGAAAATATCACCGAGCAGATGATTATTATCGCCCATGATCTTTCTCCCTCGGATACCGTAAGTATGTACAACAAAAATATCATTGCCTTCGCCACCGATATCGGAGGAAGAACCTCGCACACTGCCATTATGGCGAAATCTTTGGGGGTTCCGGCGGTGGTAGGGTTGAAAGATGCAACGCTACGCATCAGCAATCAAGATTATATGATTGTGGATGGCCGTATGGGTTTAGTGATCGTACATCCAACGGAGGCCACCCATACCATTTATCGTAGTGAACAGAATCGCATTGAATCTTTGCGGGATCGGTTTGCCGATATCAAAGATCTTCCCGCGGAGACAACGGATGGAAGACGTGTTTCGATTTTGGCCAATCTAGAATTGCCTGAGGAGATTCCGGCCATGCAAAAGTGTGCTGCCGCCGGCATCGGACTTTACCGGACCGAATATTTTTATATGAACCGCGTGGATCTTCCTTCGGAAGAAGAACAATTCGAAGCGTACAAACATGTGGCGAAAGCTGTTTCTCCGGCGCCGGTGACAATCCGTAGTCTGGATTTGGGAGGAGATAAATTTATTTCCAGCCTGCAAATCCCTCGAGACATGTATCCGTTTTTAGGATGGCGGGCGATTCGTTTTTGTTTGGAGCGTCCGGACATATTCAAAACTCAGTTGCGGGCAATTCTTAGGGCCTCGGTTCATGGCAATTTAAAACTGATGTACCCGATGATTTCAGGGGCGGGGGAATTCCGTCAGGCCAATGTCATTCTCCATGAAGTCAAAGAGAATTTGCGTCATGAAAAGATTCCTTTTGATGAAAAGATGCCGGTGGGGATCATGATCGAGGTCCCCTCCGCCGCACTGACGGCAGATATCCTGGCGAAAGAAGCAGATTTTTTTAGTATTGGAACAAACGATTTGATTCAATATACACTGGCCGTGGATCGGGTCAATGAACAAACCGCGCATCTATACGAACCCGGTCATCCGGCGATATTACGTCTAATCAAAGCGGTTATTGACGCCGGACATAAAGAAAAAATAACCGTTGCCCTGTGCGGAGAGATGTCGAGCGAACCAGTGTTGGCGCTCATTCTTTTGGGATTGAATTTGGATGAATTCAGTATGTCGCCCTCCAGTATATTACAAATTAAACAACTGGTACGCAGTGTCAGTTGGAAGGATGCTCAGGATTTGGCGAATAAAGTACTTATCTTATCAACCGGAGAGGAGGTCGAAGAGCTAGGAGCTGCGCGGTTAAAAGAATTAGCTCCGCATGTATTTAATCCGGGAGAGAAAAAATGAACGTTTTGATTTTAGCCGCTGGCTACGGGACCAGACTTTACCCTTTGACGAAGGACACCCCGAAACCTCTTTTACCCATCCAAGGTAAACCGCTGATTGATTATCTCGTTGACAAAACCCGGCGTATTGATAATTTTTCTCAGTTGGTTGTGGTGACCAATAATAAATTTTTTATCCATTTCGAGCAATGGGCCAGGCGGTACAAAAATTTTAAAGTCAAAATAAAAATTGTGAATGATGGTACGCACTCCAATAGTGATCGCTTGGGCTCGATGGGAGACATTGATTTTGTTTTACGCAAATTGGGAATTAAAGAAGATCTTCTCATCTTAGGCGGCGATAATCTCTTTGATAAAGACTTAAGAAAATTTATTGAACAGGCTAAAGAAAAAAGCCCGCGAGTCACAATTGGTTTGTTTGATATCAAAGATAAAGAGGCCGCCCAGAAATTCGGCGTTGTTACTTTAGATGATCAAAAAAAGATCATCGCGTTTGAAGAAAAACCCCAAAACCCCCAAACAACTTTAATCGGCATGTGTCTTTATTTTTTTCCGCAAGACTCATTACCGTTGGTCTCCCTTTATTTGCAGGAGACCAAAAAGAGAGACACCTCCGGCGATTACATCGATTGGTTATTTAGAAGAGAAGATGTTTATGGTTTTACTTTTAGAGGAAAATGGTATGATATCGGAAGCCTCGAGGCTTACGATGAGGCGCAAAGAAGCTTTAAAACATAACTTTACTGTCGAAATAACCAATATCCAAGATACAAATAACAAATAATAACCAATTTTAAAACACCAATGACCAAACTGGATTTTTTGGGAAATTGTAAATTGATTATTGAAATTTGTTTGGTGATTGTATCTTGATGATTGGTTATTTCCTGTAAGCATTTTAAGGAAGGAGTCAAACGTGCAAGGAAAATATTTTATCACCTCAGAATCGGTCGGCAGCGGTCATCCGGATAAAGTTTGTGATCAAATTTCCGATGCGGTTTTAGATGAAGTTTTAAGAAGCGATCCCAAAGGCCGGGTTGCTTGCGAGACATTGGTTTCCGCGGGATTGGTCATTGTCGGAGGCGAGATCACGACCACCACTTTCGTCGATGTGCAAAGATTAGTCCGGCGGGTTTTAACCGAGATTGGTTATACACACCATAAATATGGTTTTTGTGCCGAGACATGTTCGGTATTAAGTGCCATCAACAGCCAATCTCCAGATATCGCGCAAGGGGTCGATACCGGCGGGGCGGGAGATCAAGGAATCATGATTGGTTATGCGTGTGATGAAACTCCGGAATTGATGCCTCTTCCCATTATGTTGGCCCATCGATTGGTCAAAAAAGTTGAGGAATCCCGCACTTCGGAAAAGTTAGCCTATTTAGGCCCCGATTGTAAAAGTCAGGTGACCGTCGAATATAATAACGGAAAACCGGTGCGCGTGGATACGGTTGTCTTAGCCTGCCAGCACACCGAGGAAATTCTGGATAAAACCGGAAAAAAAATTACCGACAAAGCTCGTCAAGAAATCATCAAAATCATTGCGGAGCCGATCGTCGGAAATTTGACGGACAAAGACACCAAATATTATGTGAACCAGACGGGAAAATTTGTCGTCGGTGGGCCGCAGTCCGACACTGGTGTCACCGGGCGTAAGATTGTGGTGGATACGTATGGCGGCGTTGTTTCTCACGGCGGCGGTGCGTTCTCGGGAAAAGATCCGACGAAGGTGGATCGCTCAGCCACTTACATGGCCCGTTATGTGGCGAAGAATATTGTTTCCGCTCAATTGGCCAAGAAATGCTGGATTCAACTCGGGTACTGCATCGGAAAGGCGGAACCGGTTAGTATTGCCATTGATACGTATGGGACGGGAAAGATTTCTCAACAGGAATTGGTTGATCTCGTGCGAAAGAATTTTGATCTCACCCCCCGAGGGATTATTCAGGAATTAAAATTATTAACTCCCCTCTACCAGAAGACCGCCTGCTACGGGCATTTTGGCCGAGAAGAATTCACCTGGGAAAAAACCACCAAGGCTAAATCTTTGGTTTCTAAAAAAAATTCTAACGGAGAATCCCGCCGAGGAAATTCGGATGAGGCTGGAAAGTTTACGACCCAACCAGCTGTCAGCCGAACTTAAATAATTGCGCCCCCGGGGAGTTTTTTATTGGGGGCGTAATTATTTAGAAAGGATAAATCCATGAAATACGATGTGAAAGATCTTTCTTTAGCCCCTAAAGGAAAATTACGAATCGAATGGGCGGGCAAGGATATGCCGGTTTTAAAACTCATTGAAGAACGTTTCCGAAAAGAAAAACCATTAAAAGGTTTAAGGGTCAGCTGTTGTTTGCATGTCACAACCGAAACCGCAAATCTCGTCAGGGTTTTAAAGACCGGCGGGGCTGAAACCTCGGTGTGCGCCTCCAATCCTTTGTCCACTCAGGATGATGTGGCCGCATCGCTGGTCAAAGATTACGGCATCCCGGTTTTTGCCAGCAAAGGCGAAAATACAACGACCTATTACCAGCATCTGAATGCCGTATTAGATCACAAACCGAATTTAACCATGGATGACGGAGCGGATTTGGTGTCGGTCGTGCATCAAAAACGAAAAGATCTGGCCCAGCATCTTTTTGCCGGAACAGAAGAAACCACAACCGGTGTGATCCGTTTAAAAAGTTTGGAAGCCCAGAAATTATTGATGTATCCGATCATTGCCGTGAATGATGCGATGACTAAACATTTTTTCGATAATCGTTATGGGACAGGCCAATCCACCATCGATGGTATTATTCGGGCGACAAATCGTCTTCTGGCCGGTTCGAATTTTGTGGTGAGCGGTTACGGCTGGTGCGGACGCGGACTTGCCTCGCGGGCTTGCGGCATGGGAGCCAAAGTGATCGTGACCGAAATTGATCCCTTAAAAGCCCTGCAGGCCAATATGGACGGCTATCAGGTGATGCCGATCAAAGACGCTTCGAGAATCGGTGATTTTTTTGTGACGGTGACCGGCGATATCAATGTGATCCGGCCCGAGCATATGATCTTGATGAAAGACGGGGCGGTGTTATGTAATTCCGGCCATTTTGATGCGGAACTGGATTTAAAAGGTCTGGCCAAAATCACCAAATCCCGACGAGCCATCCGGGACTTTGTGGAAGAATTCACCTTAACCAATGGACGTAATATTTATCTCTTGGGCGAAGGAAGATTAGTGAATCTCGCTTCCGCCGAAGGACATCCCGCCTCCGTGATGGACATGAGCTTTGCCAATCAAGCCTTATCCGCTGAGTATGTCGCAAAAAATTATAAAACATTAGAGAAGAGAGTATATTGCGTTCCCGAAGACATCGACCGCATGATCGCCAGTCTTAAGTTAAAAGCACTCGGCATTAAAATCGACACTCTCACCGCCGAACAAAAGAAATATCTTTCGAGTTGGGATATGGGAACGTAGGTTTTATTCTGTTACGTGAGGTGAGATGCTAGACGTCATGTCCTACGTCCCTCGTCTCACATTTTACGTAACTTCCGGAGAAAGGAAATAAAGATGGCAGCAGAAAAAAACGTTGATGACTTAGTCCAGCCATTGGTTTTAGCCAGCGATATTGAAACCAAAAAAAAGGTAGCGGCAATTATTATCGAAATGGCCAAATCTAAAAATATTTTTTTAAGCTCAATTCACGATCTGTATATCGAGCAGGGCAAAGGCAAGGGCTCAAACTTTACCGTTCCGGCGATGAATTTACGATCGCTCACGTATTATTTAGCGAAGGCGATTTTTCGAGTCGCTCAAAAAACTAATGCTGGTGCCTTCATCTTTGAAATCGCCAAATCCGAAATGGGCTATACCGATCAACCGCCGATTGAATATACCGGGGTCATCCTCGCCGCGGCCATCAAAGAAAAATATTCCGGCCCTATTTTTATTCAAGGCGATCACTGCCAGATCAAGGCCAAATCCTATTTTGCAGATACCAAAAAAGAAATCGCCAGTTTAAAACATCTCATTGAAGACGCGGTGAGCGCGGGTTTTTTTAATATTGATGTCGATACCTCAACGATTGTCGATTTGAAAAAGAAAACGATCACCGAGCAGCAGCGCGACAATTTTCAAACCTGCGCGGAATTAACCAAATTCATCAGAAACCTCCAGCCCAAAGGCATCACGATTTCCGTCGGTGGAGAAATCGGTGAAGTCGGCGGAAAAAATAGTACGGTGGAGGAATTGAAAGCTTTTATGGAGGGATATTTATCGAGTCTTCCCCAGGGAACTGAGGGAATCAGCAAAATCAGCGTGCAGACCGGAACGTCTCACGGTGGTGTGGTTTTGGCGGATGGTTCTATGGCGCAGGTCAAGGTGGATTTAGATACACTGAAAAAACTTTCAGCATACGCGCGGGAAGTTTATCATTTAGGCGGCGCGGTGCAGCATGGCGCATCCACTTTGCCCGATAATGCGTTCAATAAATTTCCGGAAGTCGGTACCATCGAGATTCATCTGGCCACCAATTTCCAGAATATGATTTTTGACAGCCCTAAATTTCCTAAGGCCTTAAAAGACAAAATGTATGAATGGACCCGTCAGAATTGTCCCGAGGAAAGAAAAGAAGGTCAGACGGAGGAGCAATTCATTTATAAAGCCAGAAAGAAGGCGTTGGGCGCATTCAAAAAAGATATCATGCAACTGCCCGAGGAAATTAAAGAGGGCATTGCCGCAGAGATCGAAAAGACTTTTGAATTTCTATTCAAACAATTGAACGTCGGCAATACTAAAGACGTGGTCAATAAAGCGATCAAGCCTGTTGATGTTCAACTAAATTTAAGATCGAAAGCGGTTTTGGATGGGGAGGGGGATGATTAATCATGACAAAGATTTATTACGACAAAGATGCAGAATTAAATTTCATCGAAAACAAGGCGATCGCGATCGTTGGTTATGGTATCCAAGGCCGAGGACAGGCGTTGAATTTACGCGACAGCGGTTTGAATGTGATTGTCAGCCAGCGCGAAGGTGGTGCGAACTATGAGCAAGCCCTCAAAGATGGGTTCAAACCCGTCGATGTTCAGGCGGCTGCCAAACAAGCGGACATTATTCAAATCCTCACGCAAGATCACATCCAGTCTCAACTTTATAAGACGGATATCAAAAAATATTTAACCCCAGGAAAGTCGTTAGCCTTTTCCCACGGTTTCAACATCCATTTCAAGCAGATCGTTCCGGATAAAGACATTGATGTTTTTATGATCGCCCCTAAAGGCCCGGGGTCTTTAGTCCGACGGCAGTTTGCAGAAGGCAAAGGCGTGCCGTGTTTGGTTGCCATTCATCAAAACCCGTCGGGAAATGCCTTGAAAACTGCGCTGGCCTTTGCCAAAGGAATCGGGGGAACACGTGCCGGAGTTTTGGAAACGACCTTCAAAGAAGAAACTGAAACTGATTTGTTCGGCGAACAAACTGTCCTGTGCGGAGGCACCAGTGAACTCATCAAAGCCGGTTTTGAAACATTGGTTGAAGCCGGTTATCAGCCCGAGATTGCTTATTTCGAATGTCTGCACGAGTTGAAATTGATTGTGGATTTGATCTATGAAGGAGGGATTCAAGGGATGCGTAAACGCGTCTCTGATACCGCCGAGTATGGTGATTACACGCGCGGCCCTCGAATCATCAATGAGCGCACCCGCAAGACCATGAAAAAAATTCTTTCTGAAATCCAGTCGGGAAAATTTGCCCGGGAATGGATGCGTGAAAATAAAAAGGGGCGTCCGAATTTTAACAAATACCGAGAAGAATCCGCTCATCATCCCATCGAAGCCGTCGGCCAAAAACTTCGCGAGATGATGCCGTGGATGAAAAAATAAAATGACGAATATTTCCACCCCACCCCAAACGCCGCTCAAACTTCATGTTGGCTGCGGAACGAACAAGCTTGCCGGATGGGTCAATATTGATTCGATCAAATCTCTGGCACCGGATTTGGTGCATGACATCGTCGCACCGCTGCCTTTCGGTGATTTGACCGCCGATGAGGTTTTGGCCGAAGATCTTTTAGAGCATTTCGATAAATACATGCGTTTTTTGGTATTCTTGGAATGGGCCCGGGTCTTGAAAATTGGAGGCATCATTACCGTGCAGGTCCCCAATTTTAAAAGGCTTATGCTCAAATTTTTTAAGTTTGGATATAATAACTTCATTGATTACCTTTTTGGAGAGAATATGTGGCGCTCAGAGTTTTATATTGGTCATTTCGGTAATCATAAATGGGCGTATACAGCAAAGACTTTAATGGATTTTGTAAAATTGTTCGGGATTAAACCTTTGACTTTTGAAAATAGGGGACTGAATATACGATTAACCGGCGAGAAAAAACACCACGTCACCACCGCAGAATTAGACAAAATTCAGATTTACGCTCATGCCAATGCCACCGGAATTGGAAAAGCCTCTTTGCCTTTAGGATTTGTACGAGAAAAAATTAAGATCTACCAAAATAATTTAGAGACAAATGATTAAAATGGAAGACACTAGCAGAGTTCTAATATTTGATACAACGCTGCGCGACGGAGAACAGGCCCCCGGAGCCAGCATGAACGAGCGTGAAAAGCTCGAGATTGCCTATGCGTTGGAGCGCCTCGGCGTTGATATTATCGAGGCCGGGTTTCCGGTTATCTCGAAGGGAGATTTCAATTCCGTCAAGAATGTGGCCAAACACATCAAGGAATCAATCGTCTGCGGTTTGGCCCGCTCGATCAAAGAAGATATTGATGCCGCCTATGAGGCGCTGCAGTTGGCCAGACGAGGACGGATTCATGTTTTCCTGGCGACTTCCAAAATTCATCTGCAGTATAAATTTAAAAAGACTCCCGAGGAAATTCTTCAGATGGCGGTAGAAGCGGTAAAGTATGCCAAGAAAAAGATCTCGGATATCGAATTCTCCCCGGAAGATGCTTCCCGCACGGAAAAAGATTTTTTGTACAGGATCATTGAAGCCGTGATCGCCGCCGGAGCAACGACCGTCAATATCCCCGATACCGTAGGGTATGGCGTTCCGGTTGAATATGGTCAATTGATCGCGGACATCCGAAACAATGTCCCCAATATTAGTGAAGCGGTGATCTCTGTTCATTGTCATGATGATTTGGGACTCGGTGTTGCGAATTCTCTGGCCGCGATCAAAAACGGCGCGCGGCAGGTGGAGTGTACGGTCAATGGCATCGGTGAGCGCGCCGGAAACGCTTCGATGGAAGAAATTGTTATGGCTTTAAAAACGCGCGCCGACTTTTATCGCTGCACAACCGGCATTAATACACCGGAAATCTGCCGGGTTTCAAGGCTCGTGAGTAAATCAACCGGTTTTGCGGTGGCTCCGAATAAAGCGATTGTGGGCGCTAATGCTTTTCGTCATGAAGCCGGAATTCATCAAGATGGAATTCTGAAGGAACGTTCTACCTATGAAATTATGCACCCCGAAGAGGTCGGATTTATGGAAACCGGATTGGTTTTAGGAAAACACTCCGGCCGGCATGCTTTCAAGGTTCGTCTGAAAAGTCTTGGTGTTACGTTAAACGACCAAGAACTTGACCGCGCCTTTGTTCGTTTCAAAAACCTGACGGACAAAAAGAAACAGGTTTTTGATGAAGATCTGCTGGCGATCATCGAAGATGAAGTTAAAACGGTGAAAAAAATCTGGACGCTGGTGAGTCTTGTTACCAAAAGCGGAACCAATATTAAATCTCAAGTTGAAGTTGTTTTGAAATCCAAAGGAAAACCATTCAAGAGCCAATCTTCCGGAGATGGCCCAGTCGATGCCTGCTACAAGGCGATTGACCGGATCACCAAGATGCCGGGTGAACTTTTGGATTATTCCCTGCAGTCGGTGAGCCGCGGTAAAGATGCACTGGGTGAGGTCACGCTGAAAGTCAAGATGAATAACAAAAACGTGATCAGCCATGGTGCGAGTACGGATATTTTAGAGGCCTCTGCCAAGGCCTACATGAACGCGGTCAATAAAGTGCTTTCGTAAAGTCAAACTTCTGATTCCAATCCCGTTTTAGACCATTTGTTTGTCCCCAAATAGAACTAGGGGGAGCCTTTGTAAGTGATTGTAAGGCAATTTTTAAAAGCTGGCAAAATGTCTTAGGTTCAGTCCTGTAATGGTAGGTTTTTGGGCGAAAATCAAAACTGGAATCCAAGAAAACTCTGTTCGGGGAAAAAGCCAGGGCAGGATTTTTTTAAAGAAGCGTCTTGTGGGGTTCTCCACTTATTTTGAAAAATATTTGAATGGAGTTCAAATGAACGGGCAATGGATGGGACAATATGCTGGATCAAATACCGGTTCAATTATTGTTAATATGGATGACAGGGATGATCATTATGAAGGCATGGCGTTTTTAATTGATTCAAATAGTAAATTACCGGCTATCGCAGCAAGTGTGAAAACAAATGATAAAGCTAGGACAATTCAATTAAAAACTTCAACAATCCGGTCTATAAATCCTCACACTCTATTCATTGATTCTTGGGAGAGCGTTAAGGAGTTTTATCCGGATGTAACCTTTCCAAATGAAGCAGATGTAAAAGGAGATTGGAATGAAGAAAGATTAATATTAAATTGGGCAACAAATATTGGGACATCAGGATGGGCTACCCTTCCTAAAAGTAAAGCTGGAACTCCGTCAGAAAACATACCTTTAGTTAAAATTACTGATTGGGAAAGTTACAAACGTTATGTCTCAAGTTTAGAGAGTAGAAGATATTTATTTCGTGGCCAAAATGAACCAAGGAGGCTTCGAACCAAATTTCATAGATCCGGGAGAGCTGATTTGGGTAGGTTTGTAAGTAATGATATCCAGACACTACATAAACATCTTAGTGCAAGAACGCGGCATATATTTAATTTGAATATTCCTGATGAAAATGGAGCTTTTTTTAATCTAGTTCAACATCATGGTTATCCAACCCCGTTGCTTGATTGGACATATTCTCCTTACGTGGCAGCATTTTTTGCATATCATCGGATTTCTAATTCTGATGCAGCAAAAGCGTTAGATAATGCGAAAGTACGAATTTTTATTTTTGATCAAAAAATTTGGCGAAATGACCTTATTCAGGTACAATTTTTGAACACCCCTCATCCTCATTTTTCTATCTTGGAGTTTATTGCAATTGATAATGAAAGAATGATTCCGCAACAGGCTGCTTCAAGTGTAACTAATATTGATGATATAGAAACCTATATTAAATCTAAGGAAACAAAAGAGAAAAAATATCTACAGATTATAGATTTGCCTGTAAAAGAAAGGACAAAAGTGATGGGTGAGTTAAGTCATATGGGAATTACTGCAGGCTCTTTGTACCCGGGATTAGATGGAGCATGCGAAGAGTTAAAAGAACGTTTTTTTAAGATTTGATTGTTTGTTAAGCAAACGACCAAGATCATACAATACAGAAAGCCTAAATGAAACCGGAAGAGTTCCAGATTGCTTACCCCCAAGTTAATAGTTGGATTCAACAGACATTATCTGCACACGCAACACAAGCGCAATCTGTTGTTTCTGTAGGATTTAAACGACTCCCTTGTTATTTTAGTCATACATTGTTAGCTTCTACAAAATTTATAGCAGTTGAACAAGTTCCAGTCCCACCACTATCAGCCATAGGATTGCCTCAATTTTCTGAATTTGAACGAGGTGATTACGATGGAATTACTTATCTTGATACATTTTTTGTCCGTCGAAATAGGGCCAGTGATGAAAAATTGTACTTCCATGAGTTGATTCACATTGTTCAATGGAAAATATTTGGCCCAGAAAAATTTATTGCATTGTATGCGGATGGGTTAGAAAGATTTGGATATAGAGATTCTCCTCTAGAAGTAATGGCATATAAAACTGAGGAGGCCTTTGTTCTCCATAAGCCTTTCGATGCGGAAAATTATGTCCAGGAGCAATGTATTAAAATACACCGTTTTGTTTTGTAAAAGTCGCCTGCTGTACAATTTTAGACTTCCCCTTTAATTTCCCCGACAACATCATTGAATTTTTTTATTTTGAAAGGAGAAATTATGGGTACGTCTAAGCGGTTATCAATTCCCTCTGAACAATTTTTGCTTGAACAACAATCTATCGAGCAGAAAATCTTTTTGATCAGAGGAAAGAAGGTTCTGCTGGATCGGCATCTGGCAAAACTTTATGGAGTGGAAACGAAAGTTTTGAATCAAGCGGTGAAGCGAAATATCGAACGGTTCCCAGGGGATTTTGTGTTTCAGTTAACCTGGGAAGAATCAAAATCTTCAAGGTCACAAATTGTGACCTTGAACAAAAGCAAAGTTAACCAGAAGGGTACCAATCTTAAATATCTTTCTTACGCTTTCACCGAACAAGGTGTTGCTATGCTCTCGAGCGTTTTAAATAGCCCCAGAGCCATTCAAGTGAATATTCAAATCATGCGTACCTTCACACGAATCCGTGAAATGATGATGACGCATAAAGATCTCCAAGATCGCCTTATTGATCTTTTCCTTATCAAACGAACGGAACGCCCATTCAATGTCGTCGATCCCAGGATGGGCGTTCGTTCGGATATTAAAGAAAAGCTCAATAAGGAGATAGAGGAAAAATTCGAAGAAAAGTTTGCAAAACACGATCAACAGTTTAAACTTGTCTTTAAGGCGATCCATCGATTGATTGAGCCTCAACAAAAATCCAAAGAACCGATCGGATTTCACCCTAAAATCGTTTAACATTTAATAAACAGAATTTATTGATTCATGTCCAACAAAAAATCCATCTACGGCATCATCGGTCTTCCTTTGCAGCACAGCCTTTCGCCTTTGATGCATAATACCGCCTTTAAAACACTCCACCTCAATGCAGAGTATAAACTTTTTCCTTTGCCGGAAGAAGAACTGGAAAATTTTTTTGACGAACTGAGAACAACATCGAGCCCGATCATGGGTATTAATGTTACTGTTCCATATAAAGAAAAGGTACTTGAGTTTTTGGATACTTTAAGTCCGTATGCGAAAAAAGCTATGGCGGTTAACACCATCACCATTTCGCCTAACCGCAATTTAACGGGATTCAATACCGACGGACCAGGGTTTCTCACGCATCTAACGGAACTGGGATTCCAACCTTCTGGCAAGAGACTTGCCGTCCTCGGTAGCGGTGGAACAGCTCGAGCCATTATCAGCGTTTTGTGTCTGATCTCTGAACGTCCTCATTCGATTTTGGTGTACAATCGTCATCCGGAAAAAACTCAACAGTTATTACAAGATCTAGGTCAACGCATGGATACCAGCATTGTTCAATCAGTTGCCAGTATCGATGATTTGAATATTGAATTGAGCGATCTTTTGATTAATACAACATCTGTGGGTTTGAATCCGGATGATCCGTGCCTGGTGAACCTAGAATTATTGCATTCCAATATGCTGGTTTATGATGTGATTTATAATCCGGCACAAACAACTCTCCTTAAGCTGGCGAAAGAAAAAGAGGCGCAAACGTCCAACGGTTTGGGGATGCTTTTTTATCAAGGTACCCTGGCTTTCCAACACTGGATGGGATATGAACTGGATTATAAAACGAAAATCGAGATGAAGGCCGTTTTAGAAAATGGAGGAAAGAATGAATCCTGCGGATGAAATGATCATCGGTGGTTTGTTTTTCATTTTAGGGTCAATCGTCGGGAGTTTTTTAAATGTGTGCATTGTTCGTCTGCCGCATGAAAAGTCGGTCGTGTTCCCCGGGTCCCATTGTGTGCACTGCCAGAAACCGATTCCATGGTATGACAACATTCCGCTGGTCAGTTATTTTGTTCTCGGAGCAAAGTGCCGATTCTGCCAGCAGAGAATATCGATTCGTTACTGGATTGTCGAATTGTTAACCGGGATTTCGTTTTTTCTGTTCTATCGATATTTTGGATTAACGTGGGTTTTGCTTCCGTATCTGGTTTTTCACTGTGGATTGATTGTGGCAACTTTTGTGGATCTGGAACACCGGATTATTCCTGATCAAATCAGTGTAGGGGGGATGCTTGTGGGGTTGATCTTTAGCTTTCTGCTCCCTCAGCTTCACGGAACTTCCTCTCATCTTTTCGCGCTGGGACGATCACTCTTGGGGATTTTGATTGGAGGAGGTTCCATTTACGCCATGGGAATGCTAGGTGATTTTCTTTTTAAGAAGGAATCGATGGGGGGAGGAGATGTCAAACTTTTGGCTATGGCCGGTTCATTCTTAGGATGGCAGATGGCGATATTGGCCTTTTTCATTGCGCCTTTTTTCGGAGCGGTTCTCGGGATTATCGTTAAAATACGCACGAAAGAAAGTGTTATTCCCTATGGCCCGTTTCTTTCCCTCGGGGCGCTGATCAGTCTTTTCTGGGGAAACAAAATCATTCATTGGCTGCTTTACAATTACGGATTGGGGTAAAGATATTCTTGTCGACTATCGGGTGAAAGCCCTCGTTGTTCATCCCAAAAATCCGCGGGAGTTTGATTTCATTATTGATACCGGGGATACGAATTTCGAAGAAGAATGGAGAGGTAGGAAGATTTTAGCAAGGATAAATGCTAAAGAATTCGGGCAGAATATGCTATAGTTTGGTCGTAAAACGATATACTAATCGATAGGAGGCTAGTATGAATACTGTTACGATTTCTCCGAAATTCCAGATTGTGATCCCTCTTCATGTCCGAAAATTTTTCAAAATTCATCCGGGAGAAAAACTGCAGGTTGTTCCTTATGAAAATAGAATTGAATTGATTCCCGTTAAAAAGATCAAAGATATGCGGGGGTTTGTCAAAGGGATTAAAACCAACGTGGACCGGGAAAGGGATCGGGTATGAACATGGTTGACTCATCAGGGTGGCTAGAATATTTTGCCAATGGTAAGAATGCAAACTTTTTTGCCCCAACCATTGTTGATTCGAAGAATCTCATAGTTCCGGTTATTTGTATTTTTGAGATTTTTAAAAGGATCATGCAGCAAAAAGATGAGTACCATGCGTTAGGGGCGGTGACCGCTATGCAGCAAGGAACAGTTGTTCCTTTAGATGCTACCCTGGTCATTCATGCCGCAAAAATAAGTTGTGATCTTAAGCTGCCTATGACGGATAGCATTATTTGGGCGATAGCCAAAGCATTTGCCGCAACAGTCTGGACGCAAGACGCTGATTTTAAGGATCTCGATGGTGTGAGATTTATTGATCGAAAGTAGCAGAGCTATCAATTATGAGAAAAAACATCGTGCTCGTCGGATTTATGGGGGCTGGAAAGACCGGCGTTTCTATTTACTTAGCCAAAGTTTTAAAACGGCCTCGCGTTTCAACCGATGAGTTGATTGAAAAAAAAGAAAAACGTTCCATTGCCCGGATATTTCAGGATTCGGGAGAAGATTATTTTCGCCGGAGGGAAAAAGAAATCGTGCGCGAGCTGGCAGCTCAAGCAAATTTGATTATCGATTGCGGAGGCGGAGTTGTTTTACAGCCGGGAAACCTGGATCAATTGAAGAAAAATGGGATCCTCATTTATTTATCCGCCAGCCCCGAGATGATTTACCAAAGAGTCAAGAATCACACTCACCGACCGCTTTTAAACGTTGCAGATCCACAATCGAAGATTAAAGAGATGCTCCAAAGCCGTAAATTTTTCTATGAGCAAGCTGAGTACACAATTGATACCAACAGTAAATCCGTGGAGCAAACTGCCGAGGAGGTTTTACTGACCGTCGGTCAGTAACCCGATTGCCCCATGACTGAATTAGATGCTCTCTTAATCCTCAATAGTATTTCCGGTTTGAGGAATATTCGTAAAAGAAGATTGATTGATCATTTGGGGTCAGCGGCAAAGTTTTTTCGCTTGAATGCCGCGGAACTGTCTGAACTGAAAGCTACGAATATCCTTCCCTGCAAAGTCTTGACGAATATTCAGAATTTTCCTAAAGACATCTATCTTAAAAAAGAATATAATCTTGTCCGTTCTCATGACATTTGTTTGCTTAGCTTTCAAGATACAGATTATCCGAAACGGCTCAGCGAAATTCCGGATGCCCCTCTTATTTTATACATAAAAGGAGACCCCAAGAAGCTCGCTGGTCCGGCTATTGCCATGGTTGGTTCAAGGCGGGCCTCTTTTTATGGGGTCATGATTGCGGAAAAATTTGCTGCAGGCCTGGCGGAATCGGGTTTGACCATTGTTTCGGGAATGGCCCGGGGGATCGATACCGCTTCTCATCGGGGTGCTTTAAAGGCAAAAGGCACGACCGTTGCCGTTTTAGGCTGCGGGCTTTGTCAGGTTTATCCGCAGGAAAATGAAAAGCTGGCCGCGGTAATTTCAAATTCGGGTGCGGTTGTTTCAGAATTCCCGATGGAGGCACAGGCGTTGCCTTATCATTTCCCTCAGCGAAACAGAATAATCAGCGGTTTGAGTTTAGGGGTGGTGGTGGTGGAAGCCTCGCAAAAAAGCGGAGCGCTTATAACCAGTGATTTTGCTTTAGAACAAGGCCGCGAGGTTTTTGCGATTCCAGGGAAGGTGGATCAGCCCAATAGTCAAGGTGTGAACCGTCTTATTAAGGAAGGCGCAAAATTGGTGAGTTGTGTGGAAGATATTTTAGAAGAATTAGAAGAACCGCTGCGGCATTATTTAAAAGAAGATTTGCCGGGCGTAAGAGAAGAAAGAAAATCAGATGCGCGTACCCGCGACCTTTTCCACGGTTTGACGCCAGAGGAAGAATCGATATGTCGAAAACTATCGGATCTTCCGTGTCATATCGATGATTTGGCACAACAATTAAACTTCTCGGTTGCCCCATTAATGGCACTTTTATTAAAATTAGAATTAAAAGGCCGGGTTAAGCGACTCCCTGGCCAATTGTTTGTCCGAAAGGATTTATCCAGATGAGCAAAGCCCTTGTGATTGTCGAATCTCCGGCGAAGGTAAAAACCATCAATAAAATTTTAGGCGATAAATTTAAGGTGGTTTCTTCTATGGGGCATTTGATTGATTTGCCGAAATCAACCCTGGGGGTTGATATCGAAGATAATTTTACTCCGCGTTTTGTGGTGGTTCGAAAGAAACAGAAAATTCTGACTCAATTGAAAAAAGAAGCCAAATCCAAAAAAGAGATTTATATCGCCACCGACCCTGACCGCGAAGGAGAGGCGATCGGCTGGAACATTGCCAATCAAATGGGCAATGATAAAAAATTTTACCGTGTGACGTTTCATGAGATCACCAAAGATGCCGTCTTAAAAGCCTTTGAGCACACTCAGGCATTTGATTTCAAAAAAGTGGATGCGCAGATTGCCCGACGGATTTTAGACCGGATCGTGGGGTATCAAATCAGTCCGCTTTTATGGAAAAAAGTGGGCTCGCGTTTAAGTGCGGGGCGTGTACAATCGGTGGCGCTGCGGCTGGTGGTAGAGCGCGAGCGGGCTATTCAAAATTTTGTTCCTCAGGAATACTGGCAGATATCGGTGGATCTGCAAAAAAAAGGATTGCAGAATATTTTAACTGCCCAGCTGGAAAAAATCGATAACGCCAAATGTGAATTAGCCACCAAAATTCAGACGGAAAAAATCGTTGCGGAAATCCAACAGCAAAAGTTTGTGATTTCCAATATGACCAGAAAAGAAGTCCGACGAAATCCTTTGCCTCCTTTTATCACGAGCACTCTGCAGCAAGAGGCCTTTAATAAATTGGGTTTTCATACAACGAAGACGATGATGATTGCCCAGCAACTTTATGAGGGAATTGAAATCGGTCACGATGAAGCGGTGGGGTTGATCACCTACATGCGAACCGATTCAGTGAATATTTCGAGCGATGCTTTAAATCGGGTGCGGGACTCGATCGGGAAAAATTATGGGAAAAAATATCTTCCAGAAAAGCCGAATGTTTATAAATCCAAGAAGTCTGCGCAGGAAGCGCACGAAGCGATTCGTCCCAGCGATGTCCTGCGAAAGCCTGAGGATCTCAAAGCATTTCTGGACAGCGATCAATATAAACTTTATGATTTGATCTGGAAACGATTCGTCAGTTCCCAGATGACCCCGGCGGTTTATGAGCAAAAGAAGATTGAAATCACCGCCGGACGTTTTCAATTCGGATATGTGGGCTCAACCCTTCTTTTTGATGGCTATTTGGTTTTGGATCAAGAATCTTCCGAGGATTCTTCCTCCGATAAATTCCAGCCGAGGATCGATCTTTCTTATTATCTTGCCGGAGATCTGTTGGACTTGTTAGAGGTAAAGCCCACACAGCATTTTACCAAACCGCTGCCCCGTTACTCGGAAGGTACACTGGTCAAGACTTTGGAAGAGGCAGGCATTGGCCGCCCGAGTACTTATGCTTCCATTATTCAGACGCTGGTTCTGCGAAATTATGTGATGCGTGACCGAGGATATTTTGTCGCAACCGAACTGGGGATGATGATCTGCGATCTTTTGGTTGAATATTTCCCGAAAATTATGGATATCGGTTTTACAGCATCGATGGAAGAAAATTTGGATTTGGTGGAAGAAGGAAACCTGGAGTATACAAAACTTCTGCATGAATTCTATCAGCCTTTTAAAGAAGAGTTGGATTATGCCATGAATACGATTGTCAAGACTCAGAGTTTGACTGATAAAGTGTGTCCGCAGTGCGGTAAGAAGCTCATGGTCAAATGGGGTCGTAAGGGAAAATTTTTAAGCTGTTCAGGTTTCCCGGAATGTAAATTTGCACAGTCTTTCACAACGGGTGTCAAATGTCCGCAGCCGGACTGCACGGGGGAGTTGGTTAAGCGTCGTTCGAAAAGAGGGGCGCCATTTTTTGGGTGCAGCCGTTTTCCGGAGTGTACTTATATTGCTAATAAGTTGCCGGAATAAAGTGGGGGGGGGAATTCTTAAGTTGGCCTCAAAGTTATAAATCCCGCGGGCCAACTTAAGAATTCCCCCTCTCGCCGTTCACCAACAAAAATTTTCATCATACAGAAATATGGGTCAATATATCGAAAAATTTTTATCCTATTTAGAAACTGAAAGAAATTATTCGCCGCATACCGTTTTGAATTATAAAAATGATCTGCAGGAATTTTTCCTCTTTGTTGACCAGCTGGCGATTGATAAAGTTGATTATTTGATCCTGAGAAAGTATTTGGGGAAATTGCGTTTAAAAGCGCACCAGCCCCGCACTCTGGCGCGAAAAATTTCTTCGTTACGAAGTTTCTTTAAATATTTACAAAGAGAAGGGATAGTGCAAAGTAATCCCGCGCTTTTAATAAGCACTCCTAAACTGGACAAAAAATTACCGAAATTTTTAAGTGAAGAAGAGATGATCCGATTTATTGAATCGCCCACAATCACGACAGACAAAATATCCGATAAACGCGACCGGGCCATTTTAGAAACGCTTTATTCAACCGGCATGCGGGTCAGTGAGCTGGTGGGCTTAAATATCGATTCCATTGATTTTATCGGAAATGTCCTCAAGGTGCAGGGCAAAGGAAAAAAGGAGAGGTTGCTGCCGATTGGTGATAAAGCATTGGAGGCGATTCGCGATTATTTAACGACGCGTAAATCCGAGCCCCGTTTTGAAACCAACGTTCTTTTTCTTAACAAAAGTGGCCGGCGTTTAACCACCCGAAGTATCTGCAACATCACCAAGAAATACATTCAAGCCGCCAGCCTCGCGTATCAGATTTCTCCACATGTCTTACGGCATTCGTTCGCCACTCATCTTCTGAACCATGGAGCCGATTTACGATCCGTTCAAGAACTGCTTGGGCATGCGAATCTCTCCACGACACAAATCTACACCCACGTCACAACCGACCGGTTGAAGAAAGTTTATGACAAAGCCCATCCGCGGGCATAGCTATATAAGATAACTATAGAAAAGAACATTGACCATGATGCCGCTTATTTATGATTTAGTTTTTTTCATTTTTATCCTCGCTTATTTACCGTATCTTATTTTTAAGCGAAAACTCCATCGAGGATTCTTGATGCGTTTTGGATTTTTTCCCGATATGATTAAAAATGCTATCGGGAAAAAATCCAATATTTGGATTCATGCGGTTAGTCTGGGGGAGGTCATTGTTGTTTCGGGATTGATCCAGTCACTTAAGAAGAAATTTCCCAACGATCAGGTAGTTTTGACAACCGTTACTCAAGGCGGTTATACGGTTGCACGTTCCAAATTGCAGGACGCCGATGTGGTGATCTATGCCCCGCTGGATTTCAGTTGGGTGGTTCGTAAGTATATTCATCTTATTCGTCCTCGGATTTATATTGTGGCGGAAACGGAAATTTGGCCGAACCTTTTGACCGCTTTGCACCGAAAAAGAATTCCGATTGTTTTGATTAATGGCCGGATTTCCGACCGGGCGTTTCGCGGATATTCAAAGATAAAATTTTTTATTAAAAGAATTTTGGATTACGTGAGTGTGTTTTGTATGCAAAGTCCAATAGACGCCAAACGCATTGAGGCTCTGGGGGTCAATTCTCAAAAAATTACGGTTGTCGGAAATATCAAATTCGATGACTTGCCCGCCTCAACAGAATTTGGGTTACATGATTTTGGTTTTCAAGCAAACGAATCATTATGGATTGCGGGAAGTACTCATCCCGGGGAAGAAGAAATTGTTTTAAAAATTTTTAAATCATTATCATCGGAATTTTCGGATCTGCGTTTAGTGATCGCTCCCCGGCATATTGAACGGGCCGATGAGGTCGCCCGCTTAGTTACAGAGGTTGGCTTCAGTTTCATCCGGCTATCGCAGCTTCATAGTATAAAGCTTGATCACCGGTCGGTGGTCATTGTGGATACAATCGGCCATTTGCGCTCGTTGTATAGTTTATCGAAGATTGTTTTTGTCGGAAAAAGTTTGGCGGTGGGGGGAGGCCACAACATTATTGAGCCCGCTTTTTTTGGAAATCCCATTTTCATCGGCCCCCGTATGCAGAATTTTAAAGATATTGTGCAGGTATTTTTAGAAGACCAGGCTGTTGTTCAGGTTCAAAATGCTAAAGAATTGGAACAGAAAATGCGCGAACTGCTTCATAACCCGAAGGAGATGAAACGAATCGGCCAGGCCGCCCGCCTGGTTGTGCAAAAATATCGCGGCGCAACGAAAAAGACCATGGAGATTATTGGAGCTCAGCTTATCTAATGAAATCCTTAAGCGATTATTTTTATCATGTGATCACTGACAATGACGTCAAAACATCCCGTTTTGCGGAAAATTTTTGTGCCCGATGTCTCAAAACCATCTTCAGCGGATTATCATTTATTTATGCTTTTATCGTCTGGCAAAAGGCGCTGTGCTATAAAGTCGGATTGTTTCGAAAAAAGCATCTTTCCCAGCCGGTTATCAGTATCGGGAATATCACCTGGGGTGGAACTGGAAAAACTCCGCTGGTTGAGTTAATCGTGGGATATCTGCAAGAAAAAAAAATCAAACCCGTTGTGCTGACCCGCGGATATATGTCTAAGCAACGAGGATGCGGTCAAGAAAAGAACTCCAGCGACGAAGGCGAGATGCTCCAGCAGTCGCTTAACGACGTTCCTATTCTGATCGGAGGAAATCGCATCCAAAGCGCACAAGAGGCCTTGAAGAAATATCCGGTCGATGTTTTTGTTCTCGATGACGGGTTCGGGCACTGGAAGATGGCTCGAGATTTAGATATTGTACTGATCGACACCACCAACCCCTTTGGAAACGGACAGTTGATTCCCCGCGGGATTTTACGTGAACCCTTAACGGCCTTACGCCGGGCAGATTTATTCGTTTTGACGAAAACCGATTGGGGAAAACCCAACGTTGATTCGATTAAACAAAAACTGCAGAGGATTAACCCCGAAGCTCCGATCATTGAAACGATTCACCAGGCGGTGGGACTGATGAACATGGGTGAGGCCGCCCCTCCCGAAACACCTTTATTTTTAAAAGGAAAAACTGTTGCTGCTTTCTGCAGCGTTGCTCAACCGGGTTCGTTTCAGAATTTACTGCATTCCTTAGGAGCAGACCTGCGGATCATGAAATCGTTTCAAGATCATCATGTTTATGAACGCGACGATATTCTTGACCTCCTAAAACTCTGTCGGGAGAAAAAGGTCAGTATCCTAGTGACAACCCACAAAGACGCCGTCAAACTGGAAAGCTTTCTGGAGTTATTACAAAAAGAATTTTTGTTGTTCAGCTTAAAAGTTAAGATTCGAATCACCCAGGGTGAGGATGAATTCTATGGGCGAATATCTCGTCTATTGGACCGTTAGGGCTTTTGGATTCTTGATCAGGATCCTTCCTTCAAGAATAGTTTTAGCCATAGGCCGCGGCATTGGATTGCTGCGTTATTACTTTGATATAAAGCATCGAAGCCTGGTGTATTCCAATCTCAAGATCGCTTTTGCGAAGACCAAACCCTCCCATGAGCTTAAAAATATCACAAAGTCTTTATTTAAAAATTATGGCCAAAATTTGATTGAATTTTTTCTTTTTCCGCTGGTTAATGCCAATAATATTGAGAAGTTTGTCACAATCGACGGGAAAGAACATGTGCACGAGGCCTTAAAAAAAGGCAAGGGCGTGATTCTTTTGGCCATGCATTTCGGCAGCTGGGAGATGGCCAGCCTCGCCTCTGCCATGCTGGGCGCGCCATATAATGTGATTGTGAATCCGCAGAAAAGATTTTCGAAATTAGATGAGCTGTTGAATTCTTACCGTCGAGGTAATGGTTCGGGGGTGATTTTTAGAGGTTCGGGGACGCGCGATATCATCAAAAGCTTAAGGAACAATGAATTGATCGGTGTCGTTGTGGATCAGGGCGGCAAAGACGGGGAGCTGGTTTCTTTTTTTGGCCGGCAGGCCTCAATGTCGAGCGGCGCCATCCGACTGGGTTTGAAATTGGGGGTGCCGATATGTTTTTCCATTATTATCCGCGAAGAGACAACCCGGCATCGGATCATTATTGACAAACCTTTGGAGTTGGAAAATACCGGGCAATTGGATCGGGATGTCATTGCCAACTTAAATACGATCACCAAAATCATGGAGCAATACATCTGTCAGTATCCCAGCGATTACATGTGGTTTTATAAAATCTGGAAATATTCCACAGAATCGACGACGGTTATTCTGAGCGACGGAAAAACCGGTCATCTGCGTCAATCCCAGACGATCGTCAAGATGATTGAAACCGCTCTGGCCGAGCGGAAAATTTCTTCCAAGACAGAAACCGTACTGGTCCAATACAAAAGTCCCTGGGCCGCGCGATGGATATCGTTGTTGAGTCTGCTGAGTAATGCCTTTTTCTTTCAAGGACGTCTGGAATTTTTACGTCGATTTTTAACTGAAGAGTCTTTTAAGCAAATCATGTCGGCTAAGGCGGACTTTATTGTCTCGTGCGGTTCAGCCGTGGCGCCGTTAAATTATTTATTGTCCCAGGATCATCAGGCCAAAAGTATTTCGGTTCTAAAACCAGGAATGCTTCGGTTCAATCAATTTGATTTGATTATTTTGCCGCAGCATGATGAACCTTCGACCCGGGAGAACAACGCAAATATTGTGATCACCCGAGGGGCGCCGAATCTGATCACACCTGTTTACCTGCAAGAACAACAACAGCTTTTACTGAAACATTTTTCTCATTTGAAATCTCAGCGTAACACCCTGATTGGTTGGCTGGTGGGCGGAGACAGTAAAGAATATGTTTTAGGGGAAGACACCATTCGGATTGTGATCAATCAATTGAAAGAAGCGGCAGAGGAAATCAACGCCGATATCCTTGTGACCACTTCCCGGCGCACCCAAAATCGTGTTGAAAATTTAATCGTGCGGGAGTTGAAAAAATATCCGCGCTGTCCGCTGGTGGTCATCGCCAACCGTACACCGGTTGAGGAAGCCGTCGGTGGTATTTTGGGGTTATCGGATATTTTGATTGTTTCCGGAGAAAGCATTTCGATGGTTTCCGAGGCGGCGAGTTCCGGGAAAAACACAATTGTTTTTCCCCTCAAGAAAAGAAAAAGGTGGCGGTTTAAAACTCTTAAACACGATATCTTCTTAAATAAATTGAACGAGCAGGGGTTCATTGTGACCTGTGATCCGCAGAACCTGAGCCGTTTGGTTTATGATGTGGCGAAAAACAAAATCCGCACCAAACTGCTGGATGATCATCCGCTCCTTCTAAAAGCAGTTCGCGAAATTATATGAGCCTGGGGGGAAGTTTTAGACCTCCTTACCCGAGGGCCTAAGGATTTTCTACTATGAAGATTCTGCAGATTCTTCCAGAATTGAATGTCGGTGGTGTCGAGACGGGAACCGTTGACTTTGCCAAGTATTTGCTGGACCGCGGGCATGAGGCGCTGGTCGTCTCCAACGGAGGAGTTCTGGTTTCGGAGTTGGAAAAAGCCGGGGTGAAACATTATCAGTTACCGGTGCATAAAAAATCTTTATGGACCGTTTTAAAATCGATCGGGCAATTGAAAAAAATTATTGAGACAGAAAAAGTCGATATCGTACATGCCCGTTCCCGCGTCCCGGCCTGGATTGCTTTTTTTGCCTGCCGTCGGACAAACGCGCAATTGATCACCACCTGTCATGGATACTACTCGCCGCATTTTTTCAGCCGGGTGATGGGCTGGGCGAAAATGGTCATTGTTCCCAGTCAAGTCATCGGCAAACATATGATGGATCATTTCGGGGTGCCGCTGGAAGATATTCGTTTGATTCCTCGCAGTGTGGATCTGAGAAAGTTTACCCTCCCTCATCGGAAAAGAACCAGTCAAACCCCTTATGTGATCTCGATCATCGGCCGGATTACACCTTTAAAAGGCCATACCTTTTTTTTAAAGGCCATGGCGAAGGTTGTACGCAACATTCCCTCGGTTAAGGTTTGGATTATTGGCGATACCCCAGCTAAAAAAGAGTCGTATAAGCATGAGTTAGAAATGCTGGTAAAGCATTTGGGTTTAAGCCAGCAGGTGGAATTTTTAGGAAACCGTCCAGATATTCCTGATCTGCTAGCGCAAACCGATGTGCTGGTTTTGGCGACGGTGACCCAAGAGGCCTTTGGCCGGGTGATTCTGGAAGCGCAGGCGGCAGGTGTTCCTGTTGTGGCGACGAGCGTCGGAGGGGTTGTGGAAATCATCGAGTGTGGAAAAACTGGATTGCTTGTTCCCGCCCAGGATGCTGAGGCCATGGCCGATGCGGTTTTGAAAATTTTTAAAGATCCGCAGTTAAGTGAACAATTAACCCAGGCAGCCCGGAAAAAACTTCACGCTCAGTACACGTTAGAGCATATGGCAGGGCGAACGCTTCAGGTTTATGAACAGCTGCAGAATTCCTTAAACATTTTGGTGATCAAACTGAGTTCTGTGGGCGATGTGGTTTTGGTCACCGCATCTCTTCGGGCGATTCGCCAGAAATTTCCAACGGCAAAAATCCATTGCCTGGTTTCGTCTTGTGTCAAAGATGTTTTATCGCATTGTCCCTACATCGATGGACTGATTATTTTTGATCGAAACGTTGAGGCTGAGGGCTGGCCTGGAGTATTTCGTTTTGCCAGGAAGTTACGCCGGTATAAATTCGACAAGGTGATTGATTTTCAAAATAATCAGAAGAGTCATCTGCTGGCTCTTTTAAGTTTTCCAAAAGAAAGTTATGGATACAATCGTAAACTGGGTTTTTTGTTGTCGCACTCGATCAAAGACACCAATCCGAAGATTCCGCCGGTGCAGCACCAGTTTAGGGTTTTAAAAATGTTGGGTATTGAATTTAAGAACGAGGATTGTTATCTTAAGCTTTGGCCTTCGCTCAAAGATGAATTATACGTGCAGAAAATTTTGGAGTCGGAATGGCTGGGCAATACGGAAAATATTGTCGGCATCAATATTTCGGCCTCAAGTAAATGGCCAACGAAAAATTGGCCGCTGGTCTCTGTGGCTCGTTTGTGCGATTTACTTTCCGGAAGAAATATTCGGGTCATTATAACGGGAATGGAAAAAGACAAAGAGACGGCCCATCAGCTTTTGGGGCTATGTAAAACTAAACCGGCGATTTTCGTTGGTAAGACAGATATTTTACAGCTGGCCGTACTCATCAAAAAATGTAAAGTGTTTATCAGTCCTGATTCTGCTCCGATACATGTGGCGGCAGCGATGAAGACCCCTTTTATTGCGTTTTTTGGCCCGACGGATCCTAGTCGCCATTTACCGCCGGTACAAGGACGTTATATTATTTTGAAAAAAGATCTTCCGTGTGCCCCGTGTTATAGCGGGCAATGCCGGATCTCAACGCATGCCTGTATGAAAGACATCACGCCCGATGAGGTTTTTAAAAGTATTCAAACTTTGCTGAAAGAAAATTCTTAAATGAATAGCTTGAATATCCTGTTACTGGCCACACATCTAAATACTGGTGGAATTTCCAGTTATCTTTTAACCTTAAGCCGTGGTTTAGTGAAAGCGGGGCACCGTGTGGTCATTGTCAGCAGCGGCGGGAATCTCGTTTCTGATCTGCAGCCGATGGGGATTGAGCATATTACGCTTAACATCCGGACGAAATCGGAATTGGATTATCGGATTTACTTTGCGTTAGGGAAATTAAATCGCATTATTCGCCAGCACGATATTGATATTATTCATGCTCAGACGAGAATCACGCAAGTGATGGCGGCCTGTCTTAGCCGGATCACCGGCCGGCCGTATCTCTCGACGTGTCATGGATTCTTCAAACCGCGCTGGCCGAGAAGAATTTTCCCGTGCTGGGGTAGAGCGGTCATTGCCATAAGCGATGCGGTCCAAGATCATCTCATAAAAGATTTTAAAATGGAACCCAAACGAGTTTCGTTGATTCGTAACGGAATTGATCTTGAGCAGTTTCCATTGGTGACAGCACAGTTAAGAGAGAAGCAACGACGTCACTTTGGCTTAGGAGACACTCCGGTGATAGGAATTATCGCCCGGATCTCGGAAGTCAAAGGCCAGGACATCTTAATTACGGCGATGAAGAAAATTGTTTCGGTTTTTCCTCACGCGCGGCTTATGATTGTGGGGGAAGGAGGGTTCCAACGTCCGCTTGAAGCATTGGTTGAGTCGTTGGGCCTCAAGGAGAATGTCCGTTTTTATTCTATTGTGAACAAAACCGCGGATATGTTATCATTATATGATATCTTTGTCCTTCCTTCTCGTCAGGAAGGATTAGGGCTTTCTGTCATGGAGGCGCAGGCAAGCGGTCTACCGGTTGTGGCCTCTAAGGTGGGCGGGCTGCCGAGTCTGATTGAGGATGGACGGACAGGATTGCTGGTCCCACCGGAAAACGCCAATCTTCTGGCGGAGGCGATTTTATTTCTACTTCGTAATAAAACCAAAGCTCAGGAAATGGGACAGCGGGCGAGGGAATTTATCCAAAAGGAATTTTCTTCCGATAGGATGGTCGAGCAAACCGCTGAACTTTATGACCGGATAAATGAATAATATGAACAAAATTCTAGTCGTCAATGTCAACTGGCTCGGAGATGTTATTTTTTCTCTGCCCGTTTTTAAGGCCTTAAAGAAAGCGTATCCGAACGCATTTGTTAGTTGTCTGGCTCCTCCTCGGGTGAAAGAAATTTTAGAAAGCAGCCCGGATGTGGATCAAATCATCGTTTACGATGAACAAGGTTTTAACCGCGGCCTCTGGGGTAAATTAAAACTTATCGCCGAGCTACGCCGGGAAAAATTTGATATTGCGTTTTTATTGCATCGGTCGTTAACCAGAGCTCTTTTGGTTTTTTTAGCCGGAATCCCGAAGCGCATTGGATACGACACAAAAAAAAGAGGATTCCTTTTAACTCATCCGATAAAGCCTTTGACCAGCCAAGTGCACCGCATGGATTCTTATCTTCATGTGCTTGAATCGTTCGGCATCAAAGTGGAGGACCGAACTTATCAACTTGAGGTAGACGATTTTTTTCAAAACGAGATCGATTATTTTTTAGGAAACCAGGGTGTTCAGGCTAACGATTTTCTGGTTGTGGTTAATTCGGGTGGAAACTGGGATTTGAAACGCTGGCCCAAGGAGAACTTTGCGCAATTGATCAAACGCTTGGTTCATGATTTTAAGGCGAAAGTGGTTATTCCCGGAGGGAAAAAGGATGTGACGCTAGCCCAGGAGATTTCTGATTTAAGTCAGGTGCATCCCATTATTCTGGCGGGTGAAACCGGCATTAAACAACTGTTGGCTTTGATGAAACGCTCGCAGTTGGTCATCTCTGGAGATACCGGGCCGCTGCATTTGGCGAGTAGTGTGGGTACCCGAGTCATTGGTTTATTTGGTCCCACTCGGCCTGAGACGACCGGAGTTCGCGGTAGGGCAAAATTCACGAGCTTACAAAAAGATGTGGGGTGCAATCGTGAACCCTGCTATTATTTAGCGTGTCCTCATAATGTTTGTATGCAATCAATCACGGTGGAAGATGTTATTAAAGAAGTTCGACGAATCAAAGATTCGTAGTATTTTACTGATCAGTTTATCCAATTTAGGGGATGTTATTTTGACTTTTCCCGTTATCGATATTCTGAAAAGGGATATCCCGCGAGCGCATCTATCGGTTGTTGTTGGGCCTAAGGCGCAGCCTCTTTTGAACGGAAATCCGTACATTAAAAAAGTATATATTTTTGATAAAAATCGAAGCGGCCTGCAAAAACTCAGTTGGTTGATTTCCCTGCAAAAGAAGAAATTTGATCTGGTGGTGGATCTTCGCAATACCGCAATTCCCTTTTTGATTCTTGCCCGTTATCGTACGCCTCCTCAGTTTGGAAATTTTAAAACGATGCATATGAAAACAAAACATTTGAATCGTTTAAGATCCATTTTGAATTTTGAGACAGAATCTAAAAGGCGGTATGCGTTATTTCCTTCAGCATCCGATGTCGTATATGTAGACAACATTCTAAGAGAGGACATGCAATTTAATAAAAAGTTTTTTGTGGTCGCCCCGGGGGCTGCCAATCATATCAAACGCTGGACACCGCAAGGTTTTGCCGGGGTATGTGATCAATTGATGGAATCCTTAAAAGTTAAAATTATTTTTGTCGGTGATCAACACGATATTCCGATCGTCAATGCGATCAATCAGCTCATGCATCATAAGGCTTTGAACTTATGCGCTCAAACCACATTAACGCAGTTAGCCGAACTTTTGCGACGGGCAACGTTAGTCGTTACCAATGACAGCGCCATTATGCATATGGCGAGTTATTTAAATATTCCGATTGTGGCTATTTTCGGCCCGACGGATCCCAAGAAATATGGTCCGTGGAGTTCGCAGAATTTTGTCGTGCAGAAAAGAATTTTTTGTTCTCCCTGTGAAAAGTCTGGCTGCCGCTATCATCATGAATGTATGAATGATATTCAACCCTCCGAGATTTTAAATATAGTGCACCAGATTTACGGATCAAGACATTTTTTAAAGACCGAACTCGATACGAAATTTTATGAAACAATATAAAAATATTTTAATTGTTCGAACCGACCGTATCGGTGATTTAGTTTTAACCACACCGGTTATTCTCGCGTTACGTCAAGCCTATCCAGACTCTAATATCTCTATTATGGTAAATCCTCAGGCCAAGCCGATTGTGGAAGGGAATCCCTATTTAGATGAAGTGATTGTGTTTGATCGAAAAAAAACACATAAAGGATTTTGGCCATTGTTGAAATTCATCGGGCACTTAAGAAAAAAGGATTTCGATTTGGTGTTGGTCTTACACACTAAAAAGATCACCAATCTCATTTGTTTTTTGGCCGGGATTCCTCAACGGGTCGGTTACAAAAATGAAAAGTTCGGTTTTTTCTTAAACCAAGGAATTAAAGATACACGAGCGCAGGGAAGGCAACACGAAGTTCAGTATTGCTTGGATGTGTTAAGACATCTTGGTATTCCCGTAGGGAATCCGCAGATGTATATCCCGCTTTCGGCAGAATCTAAACCATGGATGGAAAATTTTATGATGGAGAATTGTATAACTGAATCCACACCGCTCATCGCTGTCCATCCCGATGCCAGCTGTATTTCCAAAAGATGGCCGGCCCAAAATTTTGCGGAATTGATTAATATGATCAATCGCCATTATTCCACAAAAATCGTTTTGATTGGCAACAGCGGTACGCGTAAAATCATTTCACAAATAATTCCCTTACTTGAAAAATCGGTGATCGATCTTTCCGCAGAGACAACACTCCATCAGCTGATCCGTTTGCTTAGACAGTGTCAGGTACTGATTTCCAATGATTCTGGTCCCGTTCATCTGGCTGGTGCTTTAGGAATTCCGGTGATTGCTATTTTTGGCAGAAATCAATTAGGATTAAGTCCTACGCGTTGGAAGCCGTTATCTGAACGATCTATTGTATTGCATAAAGAGGTGGGCTGTACGGTGTGTCTGGCGCATAACTGTCAAATTGATTTTAAATGTCTCCAAGCTATTAAGCCGCAAGAGGTTTTTGAAGCATTGACTCAATATTTAGACTATGTTAAAATGAACCCTCATTTTGCCTAAAAAGTTAATTATGCCCAACGAATTCCAATCCATCATTTCCAATTTTAGCGGCAAGAAAATCCTGGTCATCGGGGATATTGTCTTAGACCAATACATCCTAGGGAGTGTTTCTAGGATATCTCCTGAGGCGCCGGTTCCGATTGTGTTGCAGGAAGGAGAGCCGACTTTTACACCCGGTGGGGCTGCCAACGTCGCGAATAATTTACAGAGTTTAGGAGCGCAGGTGACTTTGGTTGGAAAAATTGGTCAAGATCGCGAAGGAAAATCACTCATTAATGATTTTAAGAAACGAAACATGATCACCTCCGGCATCATCGTGGACAAACGCATTCCTACTGCCTTAAAAACCAGAATCGTCGCACGTCATCAACAGGTTCTTCGTCTCGATCGAGAAAAAGCCTATGATTTTGGAGAGGATGATCTGAATCAAAGAATGGTGCAGTTCATTGCCCAACATATTAATTCGTTCCACGCAATTATTATCTCCGACTACGGAAAAGGAGTGATTAATTCTTCTTTACTCTCGAATGTCTGTTCTTTAGCCATTGAGAAAAAGAAAATTATTACCGTTGACCCAAAGGTGGAACACTTTGCCTATTATAATGGAGTCACGGCGATCACGCCCAACCGGACGGAGACAGAGAATGCGATTCGCAATATTAAAATTACGCAAAGTAGCGGTAAAAAATTAGCTATCCATGTGGACAGTTTAAGAGGTGATTCGGATATTGATCTTGCCGGGCAGGCCTTATTGAAATTTTTAAATTTGGAATGTCTTTTGATTACTCTCGGAGAACAGGGGATGCGTTTATTTGAACGCGGGAAAAAGGCGGTGCATATCAACACCCGCGCTCAGGAGGTTTTTGATGTGACGGGCGCCGGAGATACAGTGATTTCGGTGTTCACGCTTTCTTTGACCACCGGAGCCAGCAAATTTCAAGCCGCCGAGTTGGCCAATTACGCGGCCGGGATTGTCGTAGGAAAGATGGGCGCGGTTGCCGTCACTCAAGAGGAATTATTTGCGGCGGTGGGTTTTAAGTAAAAATGAAAATTATTGGAGTCATTCCTGCACGATATTCTTCCACACGACTTAAAGGAAAAATTTTAGCCGATATCAACGGCAAACCCATGATTCAGCATGTTTGGGAGCGTTCGAAGAAGAGTCGGCTTTTAAATGATCTAATCATCGCCTGTGATCATGACTTGATTGTTGCAGCGGCGAAAAGATTCGCGGCCAAAGTGGTTCTCACATCAAGCCGTCATCCCTCGGGAACTGATCGTATCGCTGAGGTTGTTAAGTCTTTGGATGTGGATGTTGTGATCAATATCCAAGGTGATGAACCTTTGATCAATCCCCGCACCATCGATGCGCTTGCTCAATCCATGAAAGATGATCCCGCCTGTATTATGGCAACCATTGTCACAGTGCTTCACGAAGAGGCGGATTTGATGGATCCGAATATCGTGAAAGTCGTGATTGATCAAAATCAAAATGCTTTGTATTTTTCCCGAAGCCCCATTCCGTATGATCGGGATCGAATGGGTTTTAAAAAGGGAGGGTACTACAAACATCTGGGAATTTATGCTTACCGTAAAGAATTTTTACTTAACTTTATTCATTTGCCGAAATCCCGTCTGGAAACAATGGAACAGCTTGAGCAGCTGCGCGTTTTGGAAGCAGGGTACAAAATTAAAACGGTTTTAACCGACACTCAAACCATTGGTGTGGACACACCAACAGATTTGCTTAAAGTGAAGAAGTTGCTAACAAAAAATGGCCGGCATTGTTAAACGAATCCCATTAGACAAAATCACCTTTGGCGGCAACAGCCCATTTGTTTTGATCTGCGGGCCTTGTGTCGTTGAGAGTAAAGAAATTACTTTTAAGATTGCGAGCGCGGTTCAGAAAATCACTCAGCAGCTTCATATCCCGTTTGTTTTCAAATCGAGTTATGATAAAGCAAACCGCACTGCGATTTCGTCCTTCAGGGGTTTAGGGATGCGTAGAGCTTTGGGAATTTTACAGGACATGAAGGAGCGGCTAGGGCTTCCTGTTATTAGTGATGTTCATACTGTTGCGGAAATTGGGGAAGCTGCCAAGGTTTTGGATATCATCCAAATTCCCGCGTTTTTGTGCCGACAAACAGATTTGCTTTTGGCCGCCGGCGAAACAGGGAAGATCGTTAATATTAAAAAAGGACAATTTTTAGCCCCGTGGGATGTTAGACAAATCGTACAGAAGATCGAAAGTACGGGAAATCGAAAAATTCTTCTTACCGAGCGCGGAACAAGTTTCGGATATAATAATTTGGTGACGGACTTTCGATCGTTGGCGATTATGAGAGAAACAGGTTATCCGGTTGTTTTGGATGCCTCCCACAGTGTGCAGCAGCCCGGTGGTTTAGGAAACACCTCGGGAGGCAACAGTGAATTTATTCCCCTGTTGAGTCGTTGCGGTGTTGCCGCCGGGTGCGATGCGATTTTTATGGAGGTCCATCTGAATCCCAAGAAAGCTCTTTCCGACGGGCCAAACATGCTTCCCTTAAATAAGCTCGAATCTTTATTGATGGATTTAAAAGCCATTGATGGCATTGTCAAACGAAGGAATAACCAATAACCAAATTTTTATCTTGTTTGATCATCGAGATTTAAAAATTGGTGTTTGTTTGGTGTTTGTATCTTGGTTATTGGTAATTTAATAATAAATGTCTCTCAAAAAAGCAAAAGAAGTGATTACAATCGAAGCCCGCGCGATTCAGGATCTAGCGAAAAATTTGGATGAGAATTTTTTAAAAGCGATCGACTTGATCATCAAATGCCGCGGCCGGGTGATTGTGACCGGCATGGGCAAAACCGGAATCATCGGACACAAAATCGCGGCCACATTATCGTCGACAGGAACGCCAAGTATCTGGATGCATAGCGCCGAGGCGGTGCACGGGGATTTAGGGCAGGTGACGAGTCAGGATGTTTTGATCCTGCTGTCCAATAGCGGGGAAACCGAGGAGACCAGACGCCTGTTGCCGCTTATTAAAAAAATCGGCGTCAAGACAATTGCTTTGACCGGAAATTTAAAATCAACGCTGGCACAGCATAGCGATGTTACTCTCAATGTTTCCGTCAAGAAAGAAGGTTGTCCCTTAGGATTATCTCCGATGGCTTCCACCACCGCAACGCTCGTCATGGGCGATTGCTTAGCGGCGTGTTTGATTGAGCGCCGAGGTTTTCGAAAAGAAGATTTTGCTTTTTATCATCCCGGCGGGTCGCTGGGCAAAAAATTGCTTCTTCAGGTGGGGGATGTGATGCGGACGGATCAGTTCTTTCCCAAAGTAATACAAGAGAAGACGGTCAAAGATGTTTTGTTTTCCATCACCCGGGCACGTTGCGGATCAGCGTGCATCGTTGATCGTAAAGGTTCTTTGGTGGGGATTTTTACCGACGGGGATTTACGCCGGCATTTGGAGGTTGATCCGAGTTTGTCTTTGCGCCAGGTGAAAGAGGTTATGACGAAGAATCCCACGACGATTGCGAAAGAAAAATTAGCGGTGGAAGCGCTACGGATTTTACAGGAAAAAAAGATTGATGAACTTCCGGTTGTGGATGAGCGAAATCGGCCCATCGGTTTGCTCGACGTCCAAGATTTGTTGAAGGTGGGGTTGGTGTAAACTTATCGAACGACCATGTAACTCAAAATGGCCAAAGAGGCATATAGACAATGAGACATCCTGCAAAAATAATTCCCTTTTTAATTTTATTGATAGTAGCTATAAAAAGCAATTGTGTCTGGGCATGTTCCTGTGCGGAGCTCATGAGTCCTGAGGTTGCATTTTCTAAAGCCTCGGCTGTATTCACCGGAGAAGTTATTAAAATAACGGAGGTGAATCCTTATTTTGTTGATGTGCAATTGAAGATATCGAAAAATTTCAAAGGAACAGCTTTGGATTCCATTATCATTGGCACAGAGAAACAAGGCACTATGTGTGGCTATAATTTTAAAGAAGGGGGAGAATATTTAATTTATGCTTATCAAGGAGCAGATGGATCATATAGTACTGATATCTGTACCAGAACAAAGAAATTGAGCCATGACGCAGAGGATCAAGAAGAGTTTGAAAGGATGATCCAGCCAGTTAAAGACATTAAAAAAAATGGTATTATTAAAACATTTGATGACAATGGGAAATTGGAAGGTAAATGGAATTTTAATAATGATGCATTAGATGGGTTATCAACGACATATTATCCCGAGGGTAACTTATACGGCGAATGGAATTACAAAAATGGTCAATCCGAGGGTATCGCTAAAACATATCATAAAAATGGTAATGTATATGAGGTGAGGAATTATAAGAATGGTAAACCGGAGGGTGTTCAGAAAACATATCATGAAAATGGTAAATTACGGTTGGAAGAGAATTATAAAAGCGGTAAACTTTTAAGCAAAAAGAAATACGATCTGGAAGGCAATCTCATCTCTTCGCAATGACTGGAAATGGACTTAAGAATAATTTGGGTTGAAGGAAATGGATAGAAGATGGTTGCACAGCGGAATTTTTTAAAACAACGGATTCAAAAAATTAAACTTTTGGTGATGGACGTCGACGGGGTTTTAACCGATGGTAAAATTATTTATAATAGTGAAGGCCAGGAGATTAAACATTTTGATGTGCAAGACGGTTATGGGATTGTTTTCTTTCAACGGGCCGGATTTAAGACCGCGATCATCACGGCGCGTTCATCGAGAGTTGTGACCATCCGGGCTGAGGATTTGGAAATCAGTAAAGTTTATCAAGATGCCTCCCCCAAGATAAATGCTTACAAAGAGCTTTTAAACGATTTCAATCTCAAAGACGAAGAAGTTTGTTTCATGGGCGATGATTTGGTGGATATTCCCATTCTTAAAAAAGTTGGCTTTGCCGTCGGGGTGCCTAACGCTGTTGCGGAGGTAAAAAAAAATGTGCATTACGTGACGAAAAAAAACGGCGGCTATGGTGCGGTCAGGGAAGTCATAGAATTGATTTTAAAAACACAAGGGATGTGGGAATCAATACTGGCGGGGGTGGAATCATGAAAATAAAAATTTTGTCTTTGGTCATCGTCACAATTTTAAGTCTTGCTATAGTTTTTCAAGTCAAAACTGTAAGGGCGGAAGATTCACCCAATTCTTCGTCGCAACAACAGTTTGAAGGTTTCAATCTCTCTGGTTATAAAGATAACGGAGAAAAATCCTGGGATGTGAAAGGAGACACCGCCATTTTTATGGGAACGATGATTGAAATGACTAATATCGTGGCCCACGCCTACGGCGATCAAAAGATGAATGTCACTGCCAAAACCGGGACGGTGGACCAAAAAAGTGGCGATATGCATTTAGAAAAAGATGTGGTCATGACCTCTGATACTGGCGCCAAATTGACCACCAATTCCTTAGACTGGCAGCGCGAAAAAGATTTGGTCACAACCAACGACAAGGTAGTTTTGGTGGATGACAAAATGATGGCGACCGGTACCGGAGCCCTGGCCCATCCCAATCTTAAGACCGCGCAAATGAATGAAGATGTCACCGTCAAGGTGAAGCCGGAGCCAAATAACAAAGCCGGCGAAAAGTCAGTCATTATCACCTGCGATGGGCCGATGGAAGTCGATCAGGCCAAACAGCAGGCGGTATTCAATATCAATGTGGTCGCTTTCCAGGAAGGCAAAGAACTGAAAGCCGACCGGATGGAAATTTATTTTGATCAACAGACAAAACAAATCAAAGAATTGGTATGCATCGGGCATGTGGCGATCACGATGGGAGGAAACACCACTTATTCTGAAAGAGCTGTTTATAAGCAAGGAGACCAGCGGCTGGTTCTTTCGGGCCACCCAAAATTGATTTTAATGACAGAAGGAGATAAGGGCTTTGCATCTCTTGGAAACTAAGGGGCTGGTTAAAAGTTATGGTGGGCGAAAGGTTGTCGATGGCTTAAGCATTTCGGTCGGACGTTCCGAGATTGTTGGACTGCTCGGGCCAAACGGTGCCGGCAAGACCACCACCTTTTATATGACGGTCGGCATTATTGCCCCGGATCAAGGACAAATCATTTTTGATCAGGACGATATTACCCGCAAGCCCATTCATGACCGGTGTCGTCTGGGAATGGGGTATTTGGCGCAAGAGCCTTCCATATTTCGTAAATTAACCGTTGCAGAAAATATCCTGGCGATTTTAGAAACCTTGAACTTAAGTCCGAGAGAACGCAAAAAACGCCTGCAGTCTCTTTTGGAAGAACTCAATATCGCCCATCTGGCGAAAGCCAAAGCTTATACATTATCCGGCGGTGAACGCCGCCGGCTGGAGATCACCCGCGCCCTCGTCACAAATCCATCGTTTCTTTTATTGGATGAACCGTTCTCGGGGATTGATCCAATTGTCGTCGCCGAGGCTCAAGACATTATCCGTGATTTAAAAAAGCGCGGTTTAGGAATTTTGTTGACCGATCACAATGTGCGCGAGACTCTTTTGATTACCGACCGCGCGTATCTGATTGCCGACGGGCGCGTCTTGATTTCCGGTACCGCCGAAGATCTGATCAATGACCCGAAGGCGAAAAAAATTTATTTAGGAGAAAAATTTACAATGTAGACCAAAGACTACAGACCATAGACCAAAGACTTAAAAAGGTCTTTAGTTTATAGTATAAACTCATAACATTTTGTTTTTTTAGCAAGTTTTTAACTTACAAATTCCAATGTACAAATTACAAACAATGGACAATACCAAATAAACAATGACCGAAACAGGAAGTCCGATAAATTTTGAGTTTGTTCATTTGGTTTTGTGATTTGTTTGTGATTTGTAATTTGTGTATTGTAAATTTGCGGCTTTGCTGCACTACGGTCTGTGGTCTTATTAATGACAACCTCGAAAGGAACCGCTCACAATGAAAGTCGAAGTGAAAAAAATTGATGCCACGTGCCGGGAACTAAAGTTTCAAATTCAAAGAGACCGAGTTGCAAAAAAAATGAATGAGGTTTACGAAGAAATCGCAAAAGTAGCAAAGATCAAAGGTTTTCGTCCAGGAAAAGCCCCAAGACAGTTGATCGAGGTACAGCATGCCCATTTAGCCCGGGAAGAAACTCTGAAGAAGTTGATTCCAGAAATTTATCAAGAAGGATTAGAGCAAGAAAAGATCACCCCGATCGATTTACCAGAAATTCAGGATGTTTCTTTTAAAGATGGAATGATTTCCTTTACGGCCAAGTTAGATATCCATCCCGAGGTAAAGATTAAAAATTACCAGGGAATTTATATTAAACGAAAGAAATCGACCGTCACGGATGAAGAAGTCGACAAGACGCTCGAATTTTTTAAAAAAGGTCAAGGCGATAAAGAAGTCATTTTAGATGATGCCTTCGCGCGTGGTTTGGGTTATCCCGGGCTGGAAGATTTCAAAGCATCTGTGCGACGACAGATGGAAATGGACCGGGATCGGCAGAATCGAATGGATGTTGAGAATCAAGTGGTCGAATATTTGTTGAAGGAAGCGACTGTTGCGGTTCCGCAATCGGTTTTAAATCGTCAGCTCGAACATCGTCTTGAGGAAACCCGCAAGCGTCTTCATTCCCAAGGGATGTCGGAAAATGATATTAATAAAAAAGAAGACGCGATGAGAAAAGAGATCAGACCATTGGCAGAGAAAGATCTGAAAATATATTTGATTATGGACAAAATAGCCAAACTGGAGAATATTAGTGTTTCCGAGGGAGAAAATTTATTCAACAAGGTGATCGAATTTCTCCTACGGGAAGCCAATTGGCAAGAGGCCAGCGTCTAATTAAAGTAAAAAAACGGAGGCAAATGATATGCAAAGTAAAGGTCAAATTTTAGTGCCGATGGTCATTGAAAAAACCGGTCATGCCGAAAGGGCATACGATATTTATTCCCGACTTCTCAAGGATCGTATTATTTTTATTGGAACTGCCATTGATGATACCGTGGCGAATCTGATTATCGCGCAGTTGCTTTTTTTGCAGTCGGAAGATGCCAACAAAGATATTAACATTTACATCAATTCCCCCGGCGGATCCGTGACCGCGGGGTTGGCGATTTATGATACCATTCAATTTTTAAAACCCGATGTTTCGACGTACTGCATCGGGCAGGCCGCGAGCATGGGGTCGATCCTCTTAACGGCCGGAACCAAGGGGAAACGCTATGCCCTTCCGTATTCGCGCATCATGATTCATCAACCATGGGGCGGAGTTCAGGGAACAGCGAGTGATATCTCCATTCAGGCCAAAGAAATTTTACGAATGAAAGATGAGTTGAATAAACTTTTAGCCAAACACACGGGCCAGTCGCTGGAGAAAATTCAGAAAGACACCGACCGTGATTTCTTTATGAGTTCGCCGGAAGCCAAAGAGTATGGTTTGGTCGATGAGGTGATTTTGAATCCGAAGAAGCAGATACAATAGATAAGACAACATGAAAAAAAACCTAAGCACGAAATCCTAAACAAATTTTAAATCCTAATGTTTCAAATTCCAAACAGTAAGAATGTTTAAAACATTGTGATTTAAAGTTTAGAAATTGTTTAGAGTTTAGAGATTCGGATTTAGGATTTGTTTTACACAAAAGGATATCCTATGAAAAGAAATCTTTTACTTACCCCCGGCCCAACTCAAATTCCGCCGCAGATTTGCGCGGTGTTAGGACGGCCGATGATCCATCACCGCACACCCCAATTTCAAGAGATCTTAAAAGAAGCGACCGTTGGTTTGCAATATGTTTTCCAGACGAACAATGACGTGTTGATTTTAACCTCTTCTGGAACTGGGGCAATGGAGGCGGCGGTGTGCAATTTGCTTTCTCCCAAAGATAAAGCGATCTCCGTCGAAGGTGGAAAATTCGGCGAAAGATGGAGCGAACTTTGTCAGGTTTACGGCGTTGACGCGAAAGTGATTAAAGTGAAATGGGGCAAAGCGGTCCCTGCAGAGGAAATTAAAAAAATTTTGGATGCTGAAAAAGACGCGAAAGCGGTTTTTATCACTCTGACCGAAACCTCGACGGGCGTGACCACGGATGTGAAGGCAATCGCCGAAGTTGTCCAGAGTACAGAAGCGGTATTGGTGGTCGATGCGATCAGCGGTCTTGGCGCAACGGACCTGCAAACCGATAATTGGGGTGTCGATGTTGTCGTCTCGGGATCGCAAAAAGGGTTGATGCTTCCGCCGGGGTTGGGATTTATTAGTGTAAGTCTGAAGGCATGGGAACTGATTAAAAATTCGAAATCGCCTAAATATTATTTCGATCTAACGATGGCCAAGAAGGCCATCGAAAAAACTGATACACCTTTCACGCCGGCGATCGGCATCATCATTGCGCTCAATGAGAGTTTGAAGTTAATCAAGCAATCCGGTTTAGAAAAGCTTTTTGCCCATTATGCCCGTTTGGCAAAGGGCACACGTGAAGCAGCGAAGGCTTTGGGTTTAAGTTTGTTGGCGGATGAATCCTGCATTTCGAATGTTGTGACTGCCATTAATTTACCTGCCGGCATCGATGGAGAAAAGCTCACCAAAATTATGCGCGACATCCACGGCATCACGCTTGCCGGCGGGCAAGATGCATTAAAAGGAAAGATCGTCCGGATTTCGCATATGGGATGTTTGGATGAATATGATATGTTGACGGGAATTTCCTGCTTGGAAAAAGTTTTGCAGGAGATGGGGTATAAATTTACCGTCGGAGCTGGTGTCGCCGCGGCGCAGAGGGTTTTTAATGCAAAAAATTAAATCAACATAAAGAATGGTAGGAGAAATCAAAGCACTTTTCCCCTAAAGAACTTCCCCAATGTGCGTTGGGGAAATTATAGAATTATTACAAAACGGTGAAACGAAAAAACACGGTTGCTGAAAAAGAAATTATAGGGTTACAACTGTCGCTCAAGCAAAACGAATTTGTAGCGATTGACTAAACAACATTGGGTTAAGAAAAATTATTTCTTTTGGGCTTCCAGAGATTAATGATCGTTATCATATTTGGAAAATAGCTTTACTAGGAGATGACGCCATAGGATCGGGGAGGTTGTCATTGAGTCAAAGACCTCTCTCATTGATCCCAGAAGGACTACAAAAAAGGAGTCGCTTGAAAAAGGATTGTTAAAGAAAAATAATGGAAAAAAAGAGCATAACCCATCTGATAATGATTATTCAATATCCCCTTACGTAATATAATAATATACGGAAATAGCTCAAAAGTCCCTGCAGAAATGCCGGCAGAGTCTGTGGATTTGATTTTTACTTCTCCCCCTTATGAGCGGAAGAGAAATCGAAAATTTCATTAAGTCATCCATGCAATCAGTTAATTTGCAATCTTTAGTGGAATAATTATTGAAGGTAAATAACAAAGAAATCAACGGGAGTACGTCATGAAAATCCTCATCAGCGACAAACTTGCCCAAGAAGGCATCGACATCTTAAAAGCCGTCAAAGAATTCGAAATCGATTGCAAATACAACCTCAAACCCGATGAGCTTAAAAATATTATCAGGGATTACGACGCTTTAATTATTAGAAGCGCTACGACCGTTACTGCCGATATTATCGAAGCCGCGGAAAAATTAAAAGTCATCGGCCGCGCCGGTGTCGGGTTGGATAACGTGGATCTGAAAGCCGCGACCAAAAAAGGAATCGTGGCCATGAACACCCCCGGCGGCAACACGACCTCCACCGCCGAACATACGATGAGTTTAATTTTAGCGTTGTCACGAAATATTCCTCAAGCTTGTGCGTCGTTAAGAAATAGTAAATGGGAGCGTTCCAAATTTGAAGGTGTAGAGCTCTACGGAAAAACACTCGGCATCATCGGTCTCGGACGGATCGGCGCAACCGTTGCCCGGATGTGCAAATCTTTTGGTATGAAAATCATGGCCTATGATCCCTTCCTATCGATGGAAGTCGCTTCCAAATTGGGAGTGGAGGTCGTTGAATTAGAAGACCTGATTCGAACCTCCGATTACCTCACCATGCATATCCCCAAAAGTGCCGAAACCAAAAATTTGATTTCTTATAAAGAATTTTCCATGATGAAAAAAGGAGCGCGCGTCATCAACTGTGCCCGGGGAGGAATCATCAATGAAGCCGCTTTAGCCGAGGCCCTGGCCAATAAAACCATCGCCGGGGCAGCGATCGATGTTTTTGAAAAAGAACCACCGGATTTTAATTCCCCGCTTTTAAAATTCGACAATTGTGTTGTGACACCGCACTTAGGAGCATCGACTTCTGAAGCACAAATCAACGTTGCCATTGAAATTGCAGAATCCGTTCGCAATGCTCTTTTGGGCAAAGGCATTGTGAACGCTGCGAATTTTCCGTCGATTAGCGCGGAGGCTTATAAAATTTTGGAACCTTATATTGATCTTACCGAACGCATGGGAAAATTTGCCGGACAATTATTGCAAGGCCGGATTAAAGAAGTGAAAGTCACTTACAGCGGGGCCGTGACCTCCCAGAAAGTTGCTGCGGTCACGATGTCCTGTGTTTACGGATTGCTATCGCCGATTTTAGGAGAAACCGTGAACCCCATCAATGCCATCGATATGGCCCGCGAACGCGCTATCAACCTTCAGGAAATTCATTCGACCAAAGAAGAAGAGTTTGTCAATTTGGTTAATTTGGAAGTGGTCACGGATAAAGAAACGTTTCATCTTTGGGGAACACTCTCGGCCAATCAAAAACCGCGCATTGTAAAAATTAATAATATTTATGTCGAAGCAACCCCCGACGGGTATATGCTTTTTATCAACAATAACGACAAACCCGGTATTGTGGGTGCGGTGGGAACAACCCTGGCCGAGGGGAATATCAATATCGGCAGTATAAGTTTTGGTCGGGAAAAGCCGGGGGGACTCGTGATCAGTGTCGTTAATGTGGATAGTGAAGTCCCCGACAACATCTTAGAAAAGTTACGCCAAAAAAAGGATATTTTATTTGTCAAACTCATTAAAGTGTGATGATAAACCGGGTCTCGCTTATTTCCATTCATTTGGGATTTTGCCGTTTGTTTTTGGTGGACTCACCGATAGCCTCAATCCTTGTGCTTTGACCGCCGCGGTCTTTTTTATGGTACTGCTTTTATTTTTCTCTTCTCAACCGAAATTTTTGACTGTTGCCGGCGGGTCATTTATTCTGGCAGCATTCCTGGGGTCTTTTTTTTCTTCTATGGGAATCTGGGATATTGTTCGCTCCTGCAACTTGTTCTTTGTTATTTGTCGGATCAGTTATCTTTCGATCGCTGTTATAATGTTGGTTTTAGCGGTTTTAAGCATGCGACACTGGTGGGCGGATAAAAAGGGCAACTCAAAAAATACGAGAAGAATCCTGTTCCCATGGGATTTTGAAATGTTTGATAAGAAGGAAGATCAGGCAAAAATGAATATTCTTAAGCGGATATCCCACCATGCGGTGTTAGTTTTTGTTGTCGCCTTTGTATTCGGAGGGGCGGTCACCTTGCTCGGATCGGTTTGCCCGCAACAAATATACGTATCGGTCATTGTCTATACCTTGGTGAATCAGGCCAAAATTTTCGAAGTGTTGTTTTCATTGTTGGTCTATAGTTTTTGTTTTATCGTTCCATTAATGCTTATTTTTGTTTTTGCCATGATTATTTCGCGTTCGCAAAGCTTAAGAAAAATCATCAAGGAGCAGATCGGAACTGTGAAGATGGTGTACTGCGCCGTCTTGTTTGCGATTGGTTTAGGATTAATTTACACGTTTTTATGAACCCTCGGGAGAATTTAGGATACCTTACCCGAGGGGGTTCCTCCTGCCCGCCCCGGCTTTCGCGAACGGCGGGCCTAAGGAAGCCCGAAGCCTGCCTGTCGGCAGACAGGGGCGAAGGATTTATTTGAGGATAATATTATGAACTTAGTTGTTATTGGTGCCCAGTGGGGAGATGAGGGAAAAGGAAAACTGATTGATATCCTTTCCAAAGATGTGGATATTACGGTGCGGTATCAAGGCGGAAATAACGCCGGCCATACGGTGGTGGTGGGGGATGAGGAATATATTTTTCATTTGATCCCGTCGGCGATTCTCCATCAAGATAAAGTGTGTGTCATCGGCAATGGCGCGGTCATCGACCCCAAGGCATTGTTAGAAGAGATTGATGGTTTGATGAAACGCAATATCCCGGTTACCTCCGCCCGGCTTAAAATTTCTGCTCTGGCGCATGTGGTCATGCCGTACCATCGGATTTTAGATGGCCTGCGAGAATCCAAACGAAAAAATAAAATCGGAACAACCGGGCGCGGGATTGGTCCTTGTTACGCCGATAAGGTCACACGTTGCGGAATCCGCATGATTGATCTTTTAAATCCGCGCGTTTTGAAAACCAAGTTGGAAGACAACCTCACAGAAAAAAATGAAATCTTCACCAAGGTGTTTCATTACAAAAATTTTAGTTTTGCGGATATTTATAAAGAATATCTGAAGTATGGCAAAAAAATTGGAAAATATATTTGCGACACGGCCTTGTTTCTGAATGAGGCCATTGATCGCAAGAAGACAATCCTTTTTGAAGGAGCGCAAGGGACATTCCTCGATATTGACTTTGGAACATATCCTTTTGTGACTTCCTCCAATTCGATTGTCGGGGGTGTTTGTACGGGAAGCGGAGTTGCTCCGACCAAGATCGATAAAGCGATCGCCGCGGTGAAGGCTTATACAACCCGGGTGGGAGAAGGACCGTTTCCAACCGAATTTTCTAGCCGGTTGAAAGAAGAAATTCGAAATAAAGGAAAAGAGTTCGGTGCCACGACTGGCCGGCCACGGCGATGCGGATGGTTCGATAGTGTTTTGGTGCGTTATTCCATCATCATTAATGGCATTTCTGAATTGGCGATGATGAAATTGGATGTTCTTGATGATTTACCAAAAATAAAAATTTGTACGGCTTATCGATTCCGGGGCAAAATTTATCAAGATTTTCCTTTGGATTTTGAAGTCTTAAGTAAAGCCAAGCCAATTTATGAAGAACTCAATGGCTGGCAGACCGTAACCCGGGGGATTCGTCGTTATGAAGACTTACCGGCCAATGCTCGCCGTTATATTGAACGGTTGGAAAAATTACTGGGAGTTCGAATTAAGTATATTTCGATTGGCTCTAAAAGAGATGAAATGATCACCCGATAAGTGGTTTCCCACTTTTTCAATAGCAAAAAATCGGGTTAAAATTGATTTGACTTTGAATTATGCCTATGTTAATTTGGGAAACAACAATCCCCACAAACCCTAAGGAGGATGTGATGCAGACAAAAGGGAAAGTATTCCCTTCCGTAATTATGGTCGTTGCCTTAAGTCTTGGATTAACTGGCTGTACGGTTATTTTTCAAAAAGGTCGACGGACCGACATCGAAAACATAACAAAGTTGAAGAGCGAACTCAGCGAATTAGAAAAAGCCAAAGCCGAGCTCGAAGATCGTTTGAAAAATGAGATCGGTGAAAAAGAAGTCAAAGTCGAGATGCAAGATCGTGGTTTAGTCATCACCTTTGTTGCCGAAGTATTATTTGATTCGGGTAAAGACAAACTCAGAAGCGATGCTTTAGCAACATTAAATAAAGTTTCCAGCGTCCTCAATACCACCGTTCGTGATTTGGCCATCGGCATCGAAGGTCATACCGACAATGTCCCCATAAAACATTCAGGCTGGAAATCAAATTGGGAGCTCTCAACCGCCAGGGCAGTGAGTGTTTTACATTATTTGGCAGATACACCAGGAATTTCGCCTGAGCGTTTATCCGCAACTGGTTATGGCGAATATCGTCCGGTTGCCTCCAACGACACGAAAGATGGCCGGCAACAAAATCGGCGGGTGGAGATCGTGATTTTACCCAAGACAACAAAAACCAAAGCACCAAATTCTCGACCACCGACTGTCCCGGTTGAAGAGCTTTCTGACTCGACTGAAAATTTGAAATAATTTTTAATTTTTTTGGGCTTTGAATTTTCATAATATGGAGGAAAAGGTGAACGAGAAACTTAAAAACAAAATTCTGGTTGTAGTTGTTGTTTTAATGGCGGGTTTTTGTTTGATGGCTTTTAGTTCTAACCAGACGGTTGCGCATATAAAAGAAGAATTAAATCAGGAACGATATAAGCGTATGGTGGCCGAGGAAAATCTCAATAAGGTCACATTGAGGGCGGGTACTTTGGAGGCGGATTTAAACAATGCACGTGAAAAACTCCAAAGTATTCAGACTATTATTCAAGAAGGTAAGCTGCAGACTTTAGATTTAAAAACCCAACTCGAGAGTGTGATAAAAGCCAAAGAAGTTTTAGAGAAGAAAATCGAAGAACTGAAGGGCGCTGCGGCAGCTGTGGAAGCTAAGGCTGCCTCGGTGCCTGCCCCAGCACCAACACCTTAAAAGGATGATTTGTCGTTATCTCCATTCACGGTTGTGCTAATTTTTTGTGGCGGCTTTTTAAACCCAAGAATTTCAGTTGATATATTGTGTAACTTGTAGGGGAAACTGAAATTCTTGGGTTAAAATGGGGGATCAATATCCCCCATTTTGTTTGGGAAAAAATAATCAGAATTTAATTTTGAAATGGATAAAGAAAAGTTACCAGAGCATGTCGCCATTATCATGGACGGTAATGGCCGCTGGGCCAAAAACCGACATTTACCCAGAACCAGAGGACATATTGAAGGTGTAAGAAGGGTTGAGGAGATTGTTTATTTTGCCAATGACCGTGGGATTAAAGTTTTAACACTTTTTACATTTTCCACTGAAAATTGGAAGCGTCCGAAGCATGAAGTTTCCATGCTTATGAAAACGCTCATGAGTGTTCTGGAAAGAAAAGTCCAAGAGTTAAGTCAGAAGAAAATACGACTGCAGTTCATTGGGAAAAAAGAAGGCGTACCGTCTAGCGTCATAAAGACTATTAATAACGCAACCGAATTAACGGAACATAATACCGGCATGATTTTAAATATGGCGTTTAATTATGGAGGACGTCTAGAAATTTTAGATGCGGTTAAAGGAATTGCTTTAGCCGTTAAAAATAATCAACTGACGATCAGCGATATTACCGAGGAGATTTTTAGCCAGTTTCTTTATACCCAAGGGTTACCAGATCCGGATTTATTGATTCGCACCTCCGGTGAAAAAAGAATCAGCAATTTTTTACTCTGGCAGTTGTCGTATGCGGAATTTTATTTTACGGATAAATTTTGGCCGGATTTTGACCAGGAAGAGTTTGAAAAAGCCCTGGCAGAATTTAAGAAACGGGAAAGAAGGTACGGCCGGGTAACGATCGAATAGTTTTCGTTCGAAGAATCAAATGTCCAGGGAACGTTTTCTTAGTTCAGGTGTAATGATTTGCTTAACGACGATTGCCGTTTTGAATAAAATTTTTTTTATTATTTTTGTTTTAGCGTTAACGATTGGCGGGCTGTATGAATTCTTTTACCTTATTAAAAAAAAGGGGATCCCGATTTATAGTTATGTGGGAATATTTATAGGAGTCCTGATCCCAGCTTCTATCTATACGCATTTTGCATTAACGAAAAATTGGGAGCTTCTTCTTATCGTTTTAGCATTTCTTTTGATTCTACTTTTACAGTTTGGTCGTCGGGACAACAGCAATGCCATTGTGGGAATCTCAACAACGGTGTTTGGAGTATTGTATGTTTCCTGGTTTTTTAGCTTTCTCGTTAAAATCAGATTTCAGTTATTACCGAATTCCGATATTGCTGGGGTCAAACTGCTTGGCTTTATACTTCTTGTGACCAAATGTGGAGATATTGGGGCTTTATTGGTTGGAAGTCGCTTCGGAAGACATCCACTCATTCCCAGAATTAGTCCTAATAAATCGATTGAAGGGAGTTTAGGAAGTTTTATCTTCAGTATGATTGCCGCGATTTTAGCGAAACAACTTTTACCCTATGAGTTAAAATTTCCTTTATGGCATGTGGCGTTAATCGGGGCATTCTTCGGCGGAATTGGTCAGCTGGGGGACTTGTCGGAATCTTTGATTAAACGAGATTGTAATGTGAAAGACTCTGGAAAATTATTGCCGGGTATGGGCGGTGTTTTGGATGTGATCGATAGTTTGCTTTTTACCGCACCGGCATTCTACCTTTATATAAGTTCGGCTTTAAACACGATATGATGGTATGGGGATTAAGAATGTTGTCATACTAGGTTCGACGGGTTCCATTGGCATTAATACGCTCAAGGTTATTGAACGTTTCCCGCATCATTTTAAAGTTTTTGGATTGACGGCGTATAATAACGTTACGCTTTTAACACAACAAATACAAAAATTTTCTCCTCGGTATGTGGCGATTCATGGCGATGGGATATCTCATCTGCGGCAGCGTATTGGTGTGGGCTCAACTAAAATTTTTGATGTTGAATCACAAATCGGCGATCTTGTCACTGATCCCGAAGTTGATATTGTTGTGATTGCGATGCGCGGCAGCGTTGCCTTAGAACCGTTTTTGAAAGCGGTTCGCGCTGGAAAAACGGTTGCCCCGGCCAATAAAGAAGCTCTGGTTGTGGCCGGGCATATGATCATGGCGGAGGCTAAAAAATATCAGGCGACGATTATTCCTATTGACAGTGAACAAAGCGCGATCTTTCAATGCCTCGATAGCCGCAATAAAGACGAACTTCAAAAAATTTATTTGACGGCATCCGGTGGCCAGTTACATCATGTGGCTAAAAATCAATTCCGGCATGTGACATTAAAAAAGATTTTGCGCCATCCACGCTGGAAAATGGGCAAAAAGATTACCGTCGATTCAGCAACATTAATGAATAAAGGCTTTGAGGTGATCGAAGCCCAGCGGTTGTTTGGAGTAAGCGTGGATCAGATTGAAGTGATTATTCATCCCGAGGCGATTATTCATTCCATGGTGGAATTTCAGGATGGATCAATCCTCGCCCAACTGGCGGTAACCGATATGCGGCTGCCGATCCAGTATGCGTTAACGTATCCTCATCGGTATGAATCGGGTTTAAGGCAGTTGAATTTTTTGCAATTGAGAAAATTAACCTTCAGTCCACCCGATTATACAAAGTTTCCATCCCTGAAACTTTGTTATCATGTGGCCCGAAAGGGCGGGTCCCTTCCCAGTGTTTTGAATGCGGCGGATGAAGAGGCGGTGGCCGCTTTTTTAAGGGGTGGTTTAAATTTTTCGAAAATCTATTCCGTTGTCGAGAAAGTTGTTATAAAACATAAAATCATACCCAATCCTGCTATGAAGGAAATCCTCGATGCAGATAGCTGGGCGAGAGAAGAGACAAAAAGGCTTATCTCATGAGCGTACTGATTTTTCTTATTGTTTTAAGTGTATTGATTTTGGTCCACGAATGGGGACATTTTATCACCGCCAAGTCCGTGGGTGTGAAGGTGGAGAAATTTGCGTTAGGCTTCGGCCCAAAGCTTTTTTCGTTTAGGCATGATGGCACCGAATTTATGGTCTGTGCAATTCCCTTGGGTGGTTTTGTGAAGATGTGCGGGGATGAACGCGGTGAATGTAAGGGGGCCCCAGAGGAATATTTTTCGCAGCCCGTCGGATATCGTGCCCGTATTGTGGTGATGGGACCGGTTGTGAATTATGTGTTGGCCTATATCTGTTTGTGCCTGGTTTTTATATTTGGGTATCCTGCTTTAGCGCCTCAGGTGGGGGAAATTCTGGAAGGATATCCTGCTCAGACCGCGGGTTTAAAAAAAGGGGATACGATCATTCGTATTGATGCAAAAAATATCCAAAGTTGGGAAGACGTTCAGAAATACATTTCGAAATCCACCAGCCCTCAACTGAATATTATTTTTTTACGCGATGGTCAGAAAATGGAACGCACCGTTATTCCCAAAGAACAGAGGTCCGAAAATATTTTTGGTCAAAAAGAAAAGGTTCGCCGTATCGGAATTCAGCCGGAAGATAAAGTTGTAACATTAAAATATGGTGTTGTGGAATCGTTAGTCAAATCCGCTGCCAATTTATGGGAGATCACAACGATGACGTATAAAGCGCTCTATCGAATGGTTACAGGAGCGGTGTCGATCAAAGACATGACGGGGCCTGCGGGTCCAACGGGGTTGATTGGCCTTTTTTATATCATCCGAAAAGCCGCGGAGGTGGGGTTTACTTATCTGCTGTATGTGGTGGGAGTGATCAGCGCCAGTTTGGCGATATTTAATGTTTTACCGTTGCCGGTTCTAGATGGAGGGCATCTGGTTTTGTTGGGGATTGAAAAAATCCGGGGAAAAAGCTTGTCGTCAAAAACAGAGGAAACGATTGCCCGTATAGGGATAAGTTTTATTATTTGTTTAGCGCTATTCGTGTTTTATTTGGATTTTGTTCGCTTTGGATGGATCGATAAAATTATGGGGATTTGGAATCAAATCGGCTTTTGAATCCTCGGGTAAATTTAGAATACCTCACCCGAGGATTCCTTAGTCTATTTTAGGAGCGTTGAAAAATATGGAAGATCTAAGAAACAAACTTCAGCAATTCTTAATCACAAAAACTGATTTTCTCGCCATCAAAGACCGACTCTCCGAGGACGATTTACGGGCCTTTGTGATTAAAACTATTGAGGATTTATGCTTGGAACACAAAATGCTCTTATCGAGCATTGAAAAGGCGACACTGGTTCGCGAAATCGTTGGGGCGGTGGTGAGTTTGGGGCCGCTCAGAGCTCTGGTGGAAGATCCCACTATCTCGGAAATTATGGTCAATGGCCCCGGCGCCGTATACGTTCAAAGGCAAGGACATATTGAATTAACCAACGTGAAATTCGACGATGCCCGCCACTTGGTTCATGTGATCCAAAAAATGCTGGCGGCCTCCGGTTCGAGCCGGCGGGTCGATGAATCTTCTCCCTATGTGGATTTCTCTTGGAAAGATGGTTCGCGGGTCAATGTGATTTTACCTCCGTGTTCTTTGATTGGGCCGGTTATGACCATTCGGAAATTTGCTTCAGACATTGCCACGGTCGACGATCTTTTGCAGCTGAAAATGTTGAATGACAAGATGGCCGTCTTCTTGATTGCCGCCATTAAAGCCAAACTCAATATCGTTTTCTGCGGGGCAACGGGCACCGGTAAAACAACCATCTTGAATGTTTTATCTCGGCATATCCCTAAACATGAACGCATCATCACCATTGAAGATACTGGAGAATTGCGTTTACTCCAGGATCACGTGGTGAGCCTGCAATCGAAACCTGCCAACATTGAAGGCCGAGGCGCCATCAGCATCCGAGAGCTTTTTATTAATTCTCTACGGATGCGTCCGGATCGGATTATCTTAGGCGAAGTCCGCGGGGAAGAGGCCCTGGATATGATTCAGTCGATCACAAGCGGCCATACGGGATCGCTGGCGATTATCCATGCCGCCTCCCCCGAAGATTGCTATAATCGATTGGTGACGATGCTGCTTATGTCCGGAATCCGTTTAAGTACCGAGGAGATCAAAAGACAGGTCGCCAGTGCTGTTGATTTGATTGTTCATGTGGAATTGTTTATGGATGGTTGTCGTCGGGTGACCCATATCACGGATTTTCGTTATGAGTCTAAAACCGAGGAACTTTTCATGGAACACATCTTTCAGTTTGAAGAACGCAAAATCACTGATGACGGCAAAATTGTCGGCGATTGGATTATGAATAAAAAACGGCCTTCGTTTTATGATCGTTTTGGGAGACGAAGTGCCGGACTTCCTGAAAATTTTTTTGAAATATAATTTGATTGGTGAACGAATATGTATTGGTCAAAATTTTTTATTCCCACCATTAAAGAAGTTCCCTTAGGTGTCGAAGCAGTGAGTCATCGCCTGCTGTTGCGAGCCGGGCTTATTGCTATGCTGACCTCCGGTGTTTATTCTTATTTGCCTTCGGGACTGCGCGTTTTAAAAAGAATCGAAAATATCATCCGAGAAGAAATGAACCGTGTCGGAGCACTCGAACTTTTTTTGCCTTGTTTGCAGCCGTTGGATCTTTGGAAGCAATCCGGACGGGATAAAACATTGTCTGAGGTCATGATCCGTTTTGAAGACAAGCGCGGCCGGACGATGTGCCTGGGACCGACCCATGAAGAGGTGATCACCGATTTAGTCAGAAATTATGTGCAAAGTTACCGACAACTGCCGGTAACGCTTTATCAGATTCAAACAAAATTCCGCGATGAAACTCGACCCCGCTTTGGCATTGTGCGCGCCTGTGAATTTATTATGAAAGATGCGTATAGCTTTGATCGGGATAAAGCGGGATTGGAAAAAAGTTATCAACTGATGTATGAGGCGTATAAAAAAATTTTTCAGCGATGCGGTTTAGAAACCGTGATCGTTGAAGCGGATTCCGGCGCGATGGGAGGAGATGTTTCGCATGAATTCATGATTCCGGCCACAATCGGCGAAGACACAATCGTAGTTTGTTCGAAGTGCAATTATCAAGGAGGAATCAAAAGCACCTCGGGCGAAAATTCCCCATGCCCTCGATGTAAAACCGGCGAGCTGAAATATGAAATCGCAATCGAATTAGGGCACATCTTTCAACTGGGAACCAAATATAGCGACGCCCAAAATGCGCTGTTTCTCGATGAGCATGGAAAACGACAGCCCATCATCATGGGTTGTTACGGTATCGGGGTCAGCCGTCTGATTGCGGCGATTATCGAAAAAAACAATGATCCGATGGGAATTATTTGGCCTATGGAGGTGGCGCCTTTTCAGGTGGAAATTATTCCTTTACCGGTCACCGAGAGCCAGATTATAGAACTTGCGCAAAAATATTATCAACAGCTTCACGAAGCAGGCATTGAAGTTTTGCTGGATGACCGTAACGAAAGCGCCGGCGTCAAATTTAATGATGCCGATCTGATTGGTATTCCATTTCGAATGATTATTGGGAAGCGGGCTTTATCCGAGGACAAAGTCGAGATTAAAAATCGACGGACCGGCGAAGTTCAAATGATTTCTTCGAAGGATGGTTTAGAAATCGTTTTGCGCCTGATCAATCAGATGAATCAAGATCATTCCCATGAGGTCGCTCATCGATGATGGATGCTTTAACTGAAAAGATTGAAAAATTTATTGCATCATTCATTGGGCAAGCACAGTTGGTTTTGGTGGAGCTCAACGTCCGGCCAAACCGCGGAAATATTGCGATTCAGGTTTTGGTGGATAAGCCGCAGGGAGGGATCACACTTGGGGAATGCACCACTCTTAATCGATTAATCGCAAATGCACTCGAGCAACAAAATTTCATCATCGAATCTTATGTTCTTGAAGTCTCCTCCCCGGGATTGGATCGTCCGCTTAAGACAACGCCCGATTTTTTAAGGGCGTTGGGCCGGGAGGCAAGATTTTTTCTCTCACAGTCCATCGAAAACAAAATGGAATACGCCGGTCTGATTCAAAAAGTGGAAGATGATGTCGTGTTTATTACGACACTGAGCGGTGCCATCAACATCCCGATTCTTTACATCAACAAAGCCAAGCAGCTCATAGGAAGGATTTAAGTTATGGAAAGTGAACTCTTAGGTATACTGGAACAATTGGAACGCGATAAAGGCATTGATAAAGAAATTCTGATCGAAGCGGTTGAAGCTGCTGTGGCTTCAGCGGCCAAGAAGATCTGGACCATCGATAAAGAAGAAGAAATTAAAGTTGTTCTGGATCGAAAATCGGGTAAGCTAACCGCCTATGCCGGCGATCAAGAGATCCGTTCGAGTGAATTCGGTCGCATTGCCGCACAAACCGCCAAGCAGGTGGTGATTCAAAAAATCCGTGAGGCGGAGAAAGATGTTGTGTTTGCAGAATACCATGCCAGAATTGGACAGATTATTAGCGGCGGGGTGTATCGTTTTGAGAAAGGAAGCATCATTGTGGATTTAGGAAAAACCGAAGCACTGCTTCTTAGAAGCGAACAATCCAACAAAGAAGAATTCCGTCAGGGAGATCGTATTCGCGCGTATGTACTGGATGTGAAGCGTGAGTTAAAAGGCCCGCAAATCATTTTATCTAGAACCAATCCCAATTTTGTGAAACGTCTTTTTGAATTAGAAGTACCGGAAATTTATGAAGGGATTGTTGAAATCAAATCCATTGCGCGGGATCCGGGAGAGAGAACAAAAATTGCAGTACATTCGAAAGATGAAAAGGTGGATTGCGTGGGTGCTTGCGTGGGGATGCGAGGTTCGAGAGTAAAAAATATCGTTTCGGAGCTGCATGGTGAAAAGATTGACATTGTCCGCTATTCATCGGACATGAAAGAATATATTCAGGCTGCGATTTCTCCGGCAGAAATCTCCCAGATCCAATTGAACCCAATAGAGAAGAAAGCGAATATCATTGTGGCCGATGATCAATTGTCATTATCCATCGGTAAACATGGCCAGAATGTGCGTTTAGCGAGCCGTCTCGTCGGATGGGAATTAGATATCTTTTCCGCCAAGCAATGGCAAGAAGAGCAGGATAAACAGGAACAACAACAGGAACAGTCTCAAGTAAAAACTGAAAATAAAAACGAGCCAGATAAGAAGTCTGCTGTTGTTCGTCTGACCACAGTCGGAGAAAAATTAAAAGAGGTGCTCATTGAGCAAGGTTTCGATACCTTAGAAAAAATTGCCCAAGCCCAAATCGATGATTTAACCAAAATCAAAGGACTGGGGGAAGTGAAAGCGACAAAAATGATTCAAGAAGCAAATCAATTGCTTAAAAGAGTGAGCTTTTAACCCAAAGATTACAATTGAACTCAATTGCAATCTTTCCTCGATGAAAGAAGATTTATATGCGTGTTCTTGATCTTGCGAAAGAACTTAACACAACCTCAGAGGTGATCCTTTCCAAGCTGAAGGCCTTTAAATTAAAAGCCAAGGACAGCGATCAGGAATTGAACACCGCGGTTATCAGTGTCCTACGTCGAGAACTGGATAAAGAAGGGAAAATAATTTCTTCCGCTAAATTGTCTCTCATGGAAAAGAAACCATCGCCAGAGTCTGCTGCAGCAAAAGAGGCAAAAACAAAAATAAAACCTGATGAGAAAGGGAAAGACAAGGTCGAAAGTAAAATTAAAACGGCACAAGAACTGTTAACACCGTCAGCCCAAATTGAGGACCCCCAAAAAGATAAAGCCAGAGGAACAAAATCGACCTCAAGGAAAAAAAGCGTCAGTGATTTGAGCCCGCAAACATCAGTGCTGGAGGTTGAGACCCCCCCAAAAATTTTTCTCCAAGAATCCAAAGATACTCCCATGCCGGTTAAGTTCAAAACAAAATTTAGTTCCGAGCCCTTTGTAAGTGTTAAACCCCTGCCTAAGCGGAAAAAGAAAATGTCTGGGCCGGGGCTAACAAAAGGACCTGCGGCAGAACCGGCTAAGGGGCACAAAGATTTTGAGAGGAAAGATGTGCCTTCGGCATTGGGAACACCGTCAACTCATAAAGAACCTTCCGCCGCTATTCTTGAGAAAGAAAAAATAACATCCGTCACCGACCCGTTAGTCTCGGTTGAAACTTCTTCTGAGGCAGCAGCGCTCTTACCAGCGTTAGAGATGAAAATTCCGATTGCGGTCAAAGATCTCGCTGTTAAGCTGCAGCAAAAGCAAGGCATTGTTTTAAAAAAACTCATGCAGATTGGGATCTTTGCGAATATCAATCAGAACCTCAATGAAGAGATCGTTAAAAGCGTTGCCGCGAGTTTCGGCTATAGCATTATTAAGTCTAAAACACAAGAGGAACATCTTATTGAAATCCACAAAACGCAAGACGAAGATACTGATTTGCTTAAAGTCAGAGCCCCGGTTGTGACCTTCATGGGCCATGTGGACCACGGAAAAACATCGTTGTTAGATAAAATTCGTAAAACAAAAATCGCGGATAAAGAACACGGCGGGATAACTCAGCATATCGGAGCGTACAGCGTCAATCATTCAAAAGGAAAAATAACTTTTCTGGATACGCCGGGTCATGAGGCCTTTACCGCCATGCGCGCCCGGGGAGCACACATTACCGACCTGGTTGTTCTGGTCGTCGCAGCGGATGAAGGATTGATGCCTCAAACGCTCGAAGCGGTTGATCATGCCCGCGCGGCCAAGGTTCCTATTGTTGTTGCTTTAAACAAAATTGATAAACCCAATGCGGATCCGGAACGTATTAAAAAACAACTCGCGGACCATGATCTTCTTCCTGAAGACTGGGGCGGCAAAACGATTGTCGTGGGGGTTTCCGCTTTAACCGGAGAAGGAATTGATAATCTTTTAGAAATGATTTTACTTGAATCGGAATTGTTGGAATTAAAAGCCAATTTTGAAAAAAAGGCATCGGGAATCGTTGTCGACGCTCATATGAGCCATGGAAAAGGGGCTTTGGCGACGGTCATTGTCCAAAACGGCATTTTAAGAGAAGGCGATATTATCGTCACCGGGGCTTTATTTGGGAAGATCCGGGCCATGTTCGATGATTTGGAGAAACCAGTCAAAGAAGCCGGTCCATCCACCGCCACAGAAATTTTAGGACTTCCGGGTGTTCCCGAGGCTGGAGATATGTTTTATGTGGTTGAGAACGAAAAAATCGCCCGCGAGATCACCGTACAAAAACAAGAACAGATCAAGATGAATAAGCAGCAACTTTTTTCCAAAATCACACTCGAAGATTTGTACGCGCAGGTTAAAGAAGGAAAAATCAAAGAACTCAATGTGATTATGAAAGCGGATGTGCAAGGGTCGCTCGAGGCGTTGATCGATTCGTTGGGAAAGATTCCCAGTGAAGAAGTTCATCTCAAGTTTATCCATACGGCGGTGGGGGATATTAATGCCTCGGATGTGATTTTGGCCGACGCCTCCAACGCGATCATCATCGGTTTTCAGGTCGCTGTGGATTCCCGTGCCAAACAAGCGTTAGAGAATCATCCGGTGGATGTTCGAACCTACCGGATTATTTACGACGCGGTCAACGATGTTCGAAATGCTTTGGAAGGATTGCTGGAACCGAAGACCAAAAAGAAATTTTTGAGCCGTGTTGAAGTCCGGCAAGTCTTTAATCTCAGTAAATCAGGCATCGTCGCCGGTTCTTTTGTCCAGAAAGGAAAAATGCTGCGCAAGGCGCATGTGGATGTCATCAGAAACGGGGAAGTTGTTTTTACCGGAACGATTGCCTCGCTTAAACGTTTCAAAGATGACGTGCGTGAGGTCCCCGAAGGAATGGAATGCGGTATCTCTATCAATAATTATGATAAGATCGAACCGGGTGATATTCTTGAAGCTTTTGAATTAGAAAAGATTGCCAGAAAGTTATGAAACAAGTTGTCTTCAGCGGCATGCGCCCGACGGGGAAGCTTCATTTAGGACATCTGGTTGGAGCCCTTGACAACTGGGTGAAACTGCAAGAACAGTATCAGTGTTTTTTTTCTATTGTGGATTGGCATGCTTTGATGGGCGAGTATGAGCAAAGTCAGGAGATCCGAAAAAATATTTCGGACATGGCGCTCGATTGGCTGGCCTGCGGCGTTGATCCGCAAAAATCGGTTATCTTCGTGCAGTCTGACGTTCCTCAGCATCTTGAATTGCAAATGATTTTGTCGTGCCTGACTCCCTTGGGCTGGCTGGAGCGCAATCCCACCTACAAAGAACAGCTTCGAGAAATCACGACCCGTGATCTTCAGACCTACGCGTTTTTAGGTTATCCGGTTCTGCAAGCGGCGGATATTCTTTTATATAAAGCCGATTGTGTCCCCATCGGTGAAGATCAACTTCCCCACATTGAATTAACCCGCGAGATTGCCCGTCGGTTTAACCACATCTATAAAACTCAAACTTTTAAAGATTGCGAGGCGATTCTAACTAAAACCCCGCGGCTTTTAGGGATCGATGGACGAAAGATGAGCAAAAGTTTTCAAAACGCAATCAACCTTTCGGACTCTGAGGACGTGGTTCGAAAAAAAATTCAAAGCATGTTCACCGATCCTCTCCGGATCAAACTCTCCGACCCTGGTCATCCCGAAGACTGTAACGTTTACAGTTACTATCAAGTTTTCGCTCCGGAAAAACAAAAAGATGTTTACGATTGGTGTTCTAATGCAAAAAAGGGATGTACGGATTGTAAAAAAATTCTGGCGGAAAATATTTTAAAAGTCTTAAGTCCGATCCAGGAAAAAAGAGAAACGCTTTTGAAAGACAAGAATTATATTCAAGACATATTATCCGATGGAGCCGAGAAGGCGAAAACCGTCGCGCAAAAGACGATTGAGGAAATCAAGCAGATTGTGTTTGGTGCTTATTGAATTTCTGCAAATTAATGGAACATTCGCTTCGACGAAGAAGCATTCCATTAATTATGCGAAATTCAATAAGCTTACGGCGTAGGGCTTATAGCATATGGGTAAACTTTTAAATGTTGACTTGGAAAAAAATTATAAAACAAAAGTTAGAGAAATTCCCTGAAATCAAATTTGAAGAGGAAGCAAAGGTTCTTAAGGTCTTGCCTAAAGATGCTAACGGTTTTTATGTAAAGATTGATCAAACAATTGAAGACGATGAATATAACATTACTGTTTTTTATGGAGAAGCTTGGCATAATCATTATGCCGACGAACAAGAAGCGATTCGATGGTTTTTCTTCGGCTTGTCCAATAAATGTAGACTAAAAGTTTGTTATTTTGACGAGGTTCTTTATAAAGGAATCGTTGAAAGTCATTTTGGTAATGATTGGTGCGGGGAAAACATTTCAGGTTCAATTTTTTATCCCTTTTGGAAAAAAAGAAGAATTGAATACTTGTCTAATGATTTAATCCCATTTGAAGGCAAGTTAAGAGTGTGACACACAGCGTCAAATATATTAGAGTTTTGAAAGGAGGACAGTCGCTATGGCACTTTTAGAATCAGTGGTTGTTCCACTCGGAACCAAAATGGTGGAATTCGAACTCAAAGATCCGCACGGAAAATTGTATAAAAGCAAAGACCTGTATAGTTCCAAAGGACTGTTGGTTGCCTTTACTTGTAATCATTGTCCTTATGCTGTGGCGGTCTGGCCGCGGTTGATTCGGCTTGCTAAACACGCGCGGACTTTGGGAATCAATACAGTTGCGATTAATCCAAATATTCATCCCAATTATCCCGACGATGCTCCGGAAAAAATGCTGGTGAAGATTAAAGAATGGGGGATTGATTTTCCTTATTTGGTGGATGAATCCCAGGAAATCGCCAGAGCTTTCAAAGCCCAGTGCACGCCGGATATTTATCTTTTCAATGCCTCGCAAGAACTCGTTTATCACGGCCGCATCGACGACAATTGGCAGGACGAATCGAAAGTCACAAAGCACGAACTCAAAGAAGCAATAGCTAATCTTTCCTCGGGAAAGCTTATTCTCAAGAATCAAAAACCATCGCTGGGTTGTTCGATTAAGTGGCGATGATGTTATGTTCAAATTTTGAGTTTGGGAATTTGGAATTGGACTTTTTGTAGTTTGTATGTTTTGATTTTGTCATATGAAAATTCCCGAAAAAAATTCGCTAGAAAATTTTTCATCGATCTACGGCGCCCCCGGAACTTTCTTTTGTTGAATATCTGGACTCATATTTATGCAGAATAAAATTACGAAATATCCCGAGAAAGTTCCTTGCGGGGGCACAGGCTGGCGAAGACCACGCTCTGTTCCCAGTCTTCCGGAAGTTTTTGCTTCCATTCGTATTCCTGCCAACTCCAATATGTGGCGTAAAATTTTTGCCTTTGCCGGTCCCGGGTTGATGGTTGCCGTTGGGTATATGGATCCCGGCAACTGGGCAACGGACTTAGCCGGCGGGGCGAGATTCGGGTATACACTTCTTTCGGTTATTCTCATTTCCAATTTTATGGCAATTCTGTTGCAGTATCTTTCCTTAAAGCTCGGCATTGTCACCAGCCGCGATTTGGCCCAGGCGTGCCGCGATCATTTTTCAAAACCGGTGGTCTATTTTCTATGGGTTCTGTGCGAATTGGCGATTGCCGCCTGTGATTTGGCGGAAGTCATTGGCTCAGCGATTGCCTTGAATCTTTTATTCGGAATTCCGTTAGTTGTCGGGGTGATCCTAACGGCTTTGGATGTGATGATTGTTCTTTTCTTGCAGCACCAGGGATTTCGGATTCTGGAATGTATTGTGACTGTACTTATTTTTACCATCGGCGGTTGTTTCGCTTATGAACTACTCCTTTCATATCCGTCGATCTTCAATATTTTTGGAAATCTTTTACCCAAACCGGAAATCATTTTTAATCCGGAAATGCTTTATATTGCGATCGGAATTTTAGGGGCAACGGTTATGCCGCACAATCTTTACTTACATTCAAGCATTGTGCAAACCCGTGCCTTTGAGCGAAATGATGCTGGGAAGGCCATGGCGATCCGTTATGCGACGTTCGATTCGACGGCAGCGCTATTGTGTGCTTTTTTTATTAATGCCGCTATTTTGATTGTGAGTGCGGCTGCTTTTCATGGCACCCAATATGAAAGTGTGGCGGATATCAATGATGCTTATAAATTATTGGGTCCGGTTTTGGGAACGCCGCTGGCGAGTCTTTTATTTGCGGTGGCTTTGCTGGCCTCAGGCCAGAATTCCACCTTAACCGGAACTTTGGCCGGGCAGATTGTGATGGAAGGATTCTTGAATATCCGGCTTCGTCCCTGGGTGCGTCGGATTATTACGCGCTCAGTTGCTATTGTCCCGGCGGTGATTGTGGCCGCCTTGTATGGCGCCAAGGGCGTCGGCCATTTATTAATCCTGAGTCAGGTGGTTTTGTCGTTGCAGCTGAGTTTTGCCGTGGTTCCTTTGGTGTGGTTTACGAGTGATCGACGAAAAATGGGACAATTTGTGAATTCCTTCTGGATCAAAAATCTCGCGTGGGGAGTAACGGCTATCATTATTTTCTTAAACTTATATTTATTGATTCAAACCGTTAGGACATGGCTCTCATGAAGGTGGATAAAATTTAAAAGGGGCGTAAATCATGTACAAACAAATTTTGATTCCTTTAGAAAATTCTTTAGCCGACAATACGATTGTTGATCACATCCGGGTGCTGGCAAAAATTTTGAATTCCGGGTTGGTTTTAGTGCATGTGGCCGATGGATATGCGGCGCGTCTGCAAGATGAATTGAACCTGGAAGATTCACAGGAAATCAGAGATGATCAGCGATACTTGGAACGTAGAAAAGAAGAGCTCACCCAAGAAGGATTCAAGGTAAAAACTCATCTGGTGCAAGGAGAACCGGCGGATGAAATCCTTTCGATTGCCAAAAAAGAAAATTGCGATCTGATTGCCATGTCAACGCACGGACATCGATTTCTGAAGGATATGATATTAGGGAGTGTGGCAGAAAATATTCGTCATCGTACCAATCTTCCGGTTTTGATGATCCGTTCGCCTTTGGTCTCACCCAATAAATGAAACCCCGCCGATAAATTTCCGATGTTTCATGGCTCTCGTCGTTATTGAGAAACTGTTCCGGATTGCGAGGTAGAAGCCTCAGACGGGCTATCCGTGGATTGGTCATCCGTCGATGGTGCAGACTGGCTATCTGCTGATTGATCAGTCGAGTCCAGAGAATAATTTTGCTCCTGATTTTGGTTGACTGATCCATCCTCAGCAAAGGACACCCCAGCCATAAGAACTACTGCCGCAAATGCTAGTACTAAATTTTTCATCAACTTCTCCTTTCAGTTTTATTATCTTCAATTTTATTTTTTTACCGTTGCAGCTCCAATTCTCCAGCATAGAATTAAAAAACCCATTCCTTTAAATATACAAATGGAATAGGTTTGATAAATCCTACCGTGGAGTTTTCGGCAGTCAGGCTATCCTCTTTGTATAGAAGGATCCTATAACTTTGCCAGTAAACCACATTTGGGTTCACTGCCCTGTACCTACCTGCTACAGGGGTCCCCACCTTACGATGGGTTTGCCCGATCTTTCCTGTTGGAGAAAAGATCGCTTCGTCGATTCAGACGAAATTTATCGTTCTAAAATACTCTGATCTAAACTCTGCTAAAGAGTAAAATATTTTTTGAGGGTTGTCAAGGGGACACTTTTATCTTTTTCGAATCAAGATTCATCGTATTTTTAATTTATTCGATATTGACAAGAGAATTGGCGTAAGAGTAGAATATCGTCTGTGGTTAAGGCCAAACACGCCGATCCAAATGAGGTTTATATGGAATTTATCAGCAAAACAAGCCGTGCCCTGGAGTGTTATCAAATCGTTGAGGAATTAACTCCAACAACGGATTTCTATGATTTGGGTTTTTTGTTCATATCTTCGTTCCATAAAGTCGCTGCCGAAGAAATTGTGATGTTGTTGCGAAAGAGAATAAATATTCGCCATCTTATCGGTTGCAGTTGTGCCGGAGTGATCGCAAGTGAGGAGGAGATTGAACGAAAACCCGCCACCGTCTTGATCCTTGCCAAAATCCCCGAGGCCGAATTGATTCCCTTTTCGATGAAACAAACCGAGCTCGAAATTCTGAATTCTTCCGCGGATTGGTATAATTTTTTCGAAATTTATCCGACAGAGAAACCCGTATTTGTTGTTTTTCCCGATCCTTTTATGTTTGATATGAATTCTTTCTTACAGAAGATTAATCGAGTGTATCCTCATTGTCCGGTTATAGGAGGGGTCGCCAGTGGTGCTTTTCAGCCCGGTGAAAATACCCTGATCCTCAATGACAATCAACTCGACGATGGGATGGTGGGAGTCATCATAACAGGAGGTGTCGAGGTTGAAACGGTTGTCTCGCAAGGTTGCCGTCCGATTGGCGAGACGTTTATTGTCACCAAAGCGCAGGATAATGTGATTTATGAATTGGCAGGAAGACCTCTTTTGGATGTGTTGCAGGAGGTTTTGCATCAAGCTCCGGCGAGGGATAAACTCTTGGCCCAGGAGGCCATTTTTGTTGGAATCGCGATGGATGAATATCGTCATGAATTTAAACGGGGGGATTTTTTGATTCGTGGTTTGATGGGGATTGATCAAAATACTGGTGCCGGGGCTATTGCGGACTATGTAAAACCTGGGCAAACCGTTCAATTTCATGTGCGCGATGCCGATGCCGCTACCGAAGATCTCCATGAATTGTTAAGTGCTCAGCAGCGTAAAATTCAAGAAAAACCCAAAGGGGCTTTGGTTTTCTCTTGTAACGGTCGAGGAGAAAACCTTTTTCGGGAAAAAGATCATGACATTAAATTGATCCAACAGCATCTGGGGCCCATGCCGGCTGCCGGCTTTTTTTGTGCTGGTGAAATCGGTCCGGTTTGTAAAAATAATTTTTTGCATGGTTTTACCAATAGTATCGCGTTATTTTATCCCAAACATTGAACGCACTGAAATGCTGTTTCATCGTCGTGCTTGACTTCAGTATAGGGATGTGATATATCTCAAACAGATCAGGTAGAAATTTTTTAAAGTTAATTAATTTGGACTAAAAAATGACGAGGATCTAAAAGAGGTTTTTGCAATGGAAGCTCCTGCCCACAATGACGCACTGCATTCTAAGAACATCGTTACTCTCACTGCGAGTGCTGTCGCTAAGATCAAAAACATGATGGAAAAAGAAGGAAAGTCAGGGCATGGCTTACGTGTGGGTGTTGTGACCGGTGGGTGTGCTGGACTTTCCTATGATTTGCGTTTTCAAAAAAATCCTTACGAAAACGATACCGTTATTGAACAAGGTGATTTAAAAGTTTTTATCAATCCTGAAAGTCTGAGCTTTGTTACAGGAATTGAGATCGACTACGTTGATACCCTCAAAGAAAGTGGTTTTAAATACCGTAATCCCAATGCCTCCAGCAGCTGCGGCTGTGGAACGTCGTTCAGTTGAACCCGCGGGATCATTGAGCTGATTTCGGTATAAAAATAAGGGGGAGAATGCTTACACATTTCAAACCGCACGAGGAGGTTAAGGAAGAGCGATTGCTCTTAACCTCTTTAAATAATAATTTGAGTTATAAACCTTTTCCCGGGTCAAAAAAGATTTATGTCGCTGGGAAAGTTTATCAAGATATTCGTGTCCCTTTTCGTGAAATCAGTCAGTCCCCCACAATCGACCACAATCGGAAAAAAATTAAAAATCTTCCTTTAAAAGTTTACGACACATCGGGTCCCTATACCGATGTACAAATCCAGACCGATATTACCCAAGGATTGGTTCCGTTACGCAAATCCTGGATCCTCAAGCGAAAGGATGTAGAGGAGTTGCCAGAGCCAACTTCATTTTATCGACGAGAGCGTGAGTCGGATCCTGTTTTAAATACGATTCGATTTCCGGTTGTCAGAAAACCTTTAAGAGCCAAAGCGGGAAAGAATGTGACGCAAATGCATTATGCCCGCCGCGGAATCATTACGCCGGAGATGGAGTTTATAGCTATTCGGGAAAATTGTGATCCGCAGTTTGTCCGAAGTGAGGTGGCCCGCGGCCGCGCCATTATTCCCGCCAATATTAATCATGCGGAAAGTGAGCCGATGATGATCGGGCGAAATTTCTTGGTCAAAATCAATGCGAATATTGGGAACTCGGCGGTCACATCCGGCATTGCCGAGGAGGTTGAGAAGATGACCTGGGCGAGTCGCTGGGGGGCTGATACCGTGATGGACTTGTCGACGGGAAAACATATTCACGAAACACGAGAATGGATCTTACGCAATTCTCCGGTGCCGATTGGGTCTGTTCCTATTTATCAGGCATTGGAGAAGGTCGCTGGCAAGCCAGAAGAATTGACTTGGAAAATTTATCGAGATACATTGATCGAGCAAGCCGAGCAAGGGGTAGATTATTTTACGATCCACGCTGGTGTCCTGTTACGTTATGTCCCTTTAACTGCGCAAAGAAAAACCGGTATTGTGTCCCGGGGCGGATCAATTATGGCCAAATGGTGTTTGGCGCATCATCAAGAAAATTTTCTGTATACTTATTTCGAAGAGATTTGCGAAATTATGAAACAGTATGATGTCAGTTTTTCTCTCGGCGACGGTTTACGTCCGGGAAGCATTGCGGATGCCAATGATACTGCCCAATTTGCCGAATTGGAAACACTGGGTGAATTGACTAAGATCGCCTGGAAGCATGATGTGCAAACCATGATCGAGGGCCCGGGGCATGTCCCGATGCATTTGATTAAAGAGAATATGGATAAACAATTGAGCGTTTGTCAAGAGGCGCCGTTTTATACATTGGGACCTTTGACGACGGATATTGCTCCCGGATATGATCATATCACCTCGGCCATTGGTGCGGCAATGATCGGGTGGTTTGGGACCGCGATGCTTTGTTATGTGACTCCGAAGGAGCATTTAGGATTGCCGAATAAAAAAGATGTGAAAGATGGTATCATCGCTTATAAAATTGCGGCCCATGCGGCGGATTTGGCCAAAGGACATCCCGGGGCGCAAATGTGGGATGACGCCTTATCGCAGGCGCGTTTTGAGTTTCGCTGGAAGGATCAGTTTCATTTAAGCTTGGATCCGGAAACCGCGGCCGCATTTCATGATGAAACACTCCCCGCTGAAGGGGCTAAGTTGGCGCATTTTTGTTCGATGTGCGGACCCAATTTTTGTTCGATGAAAATAACGCAAGATGTTCGTGATTACGCCGTGCAGCACGGGATTGATGAACAAGAAGCCCTGCGGAAAGGAATGGAAGAGAAGTCCAAGGAGTTTAAGGAAAAAGGGCAGTATATTTACACCTAAAAATTAGTGGAAAAAAGCGAATGGGCCCCACCTCTTTTCGTAATTTAACGCTTCGAAGAGGTGGGGCCCCTCGTCTTTTGTTAATCCTCAAACCGCCGCGGGGATCAATTCTTCCCAAAAGATACGTTGATGGATCGCGACAATATCTTCAAGGTCTTTCTTATATTTGCGAAGTTCTTCGAGCATCTTTTGTCGATAGCTTTCTGTTTCCTCGATCATCTGCGGGAACAAATTTTTGTAATATTCAATACCCGTCAGAAGATTGTTCTTAAATTCTTGCAAGTATTCAATCTCTTTGGCAGTGGGCTCCAGCATACATTTTTTTATTTCGCGCTTTAAATAATCAATATACAACTTCAGTTCATTAATAAACATATTAGGACGGTACGTCGAATTCAAAAGATTGATCCGCCCGTAGATGTGTCCAATCATTTCCGACAACGTAGAAATTTTAGAGAAGTAGGCCAAGTTGGGTCCGGGACAGACCGCAGGGAATCGATTGTGTTGGCCATTTTTAGCCGGGATATTATTTTTTATCAGGGTCACTTCACCAAGATCATTGCAGATGCAGGATTTTGTCACCACCGTCTGAAACATGCGTCTATAGTTTTCTTCCGGCAGATTCATTTTTTGCAGCTGCTCAATTTTGAGTTTTTGATACTGACGGGAAGCGGTACAAATCGGTTCTTTGGTAAATTCGGTGTTGGAAACCAGATGCCCTTTCGGACAAGCGCTGCCCGGATGGCCTTGTTCAACCCGTTGGTCTCTCTCTAAATCACTGCTGGAATCTCGTAAATTATGAAAGGGAACTCCCAGAGGGGAGACTTCACTTAAATAAAGATCTTTTTCAGTTGCGGCCGCGAGCTTTTTTAATGTTTTTTCATCCACGTTGGTTGCCTCAGGAACGAGAAGAAACGGGGTAGCCCAACCGGTTGCATCCACTTTGTAATAGTCAAATAAAAATTTATTTTCTTTTGCTGTTCCGATGCCTCCTTGAGCGGTGATCCGAATTTTATGTGGTTTGAGGAAAGGAATCATGTTTTTAAGTTTCAGTGCCTGATTATAAATTTCATGGAGACTATTAATCAATTCTTGCTTTTTATTTTTGAATTCTTCCAAAATCGGGCCCATCAAATATCCGTCGGTCGCAAAGGCATGACCACCGCAATTTAGACCCGATTCAATGCGATATTCAGAAACCCATAACCCTTTTTTGGCAAAAAATTTCCCTTGAGTAATGGCCGAACGATAATCACTAACTTTGATGATGATTTTTTTCTTGATAAAACCTGCGGTATCCGCATAAAAATCTTTAAAATTTTCAACATAACTGTACAACCGCCGATTAATGCCAGCTGAAAAAACAATCGCAGAGTCAAGAGTACTTTGGGCATAGCCGCGCAAGGCCGAGAGGGCATCCGAATATTCAGGCGGGAGTTCTTCTCCCTTGGGAGTATAATTGGTTCGATCCAGTTTGGTCATGATGTTGACATTGATATCGCCAGCTTTAATGTTGTTACGCAGTTCTTTTTGGATATCTTGTTGTTGTTGGGGATCAGTTGTGGAGAGCATCTTTCGATAGAGGGCTTTAAGCGCAGAATCTTCAGCCAAGAGTTCGAAATACTTTGTGATTTCCGTTTCTGCTTCAAAGGCCGATGATTTTAAGACTGCAAATTGTTTTTTAACAATTCGATCAACTAAATTCAAATACTCAGTAATCCGACGGGAGCGATGATCCTCATCATCCTTTGTGATGGGAGTGTAAGGCTCGCCCGCAACGCCACAGTAAAATTGCCTCATCTGTTCAATCAAGGTATCATCTACCAGAGAAATAACTGAAGAAATACCATAACGAGCAACTTTAATGGGTGTGTCGATGGAAAAGCCGGTTCCCATGACTGGGATATGAAAAAAATGGATATTGGTCATGATAAGAGTCGTGGGGAGAATTCACTCTGAAAAGAAGCTATAGAATCTCCCCACAACTAAATACACTATATAGAAGATTTTCCAAATTGCAAGCAATAAAATGCCTATTTGTTTCCATTGCACCCGAAGAAACATTTTGCTATGATGACACCCATATTTCCTTCTGAAATTTTAAAAATCCTAATATGTACCAATCCACTGAAATAAAATTTAAATTTTTCTTGATTACTCTCTGGGGGCTAACTTTTTTAGTGTCTGGTTTATTATCCGGCTGCACGAAACCTGTTGCGAAGCGTACTTACGATGAAATTGTCGAGGCCACCCCGATGAATCATGATAAGATTTTTTCTGCAGCAGATTCATCCGAGAATCTTTCCTCGCAAGATTCCCGTGTTCTGCTGCAAGAGATGTTGGCCACCGGAGAAGATCCTCATGCCTTTATGAAAGGCCAGATATTGGAACAAAGAAAAGATATGGAAAATAGGGAGCAAGAAGCGATATTGCTCAGCTGGAATGTTCCCAATGGCTGGCATGAAAAATCTGTCAGTGGCATGCGCCTGGCTTCCTTTGCCAGTGATCAGGACCCTGGAATCGATGTTTCCATTGTTTCGTTGGGAGGAATGGCCGGCGGAGTTTCTGCCAATGTAAATCGCTGGTTAAAACAAATTAATTTACCGTCGCTAGATGAGGAAGCCCTCAATCAATTTTTATCAAAACAAAAAAAGTTTAAAACCGAAAGTGGTTTGTCAGTGACCTTGGTCGATCTTACTATGCTACAGGAAAGAGAAGATAATAACACAGAGCCCGGTATACTGGCCGCCATGGTGGAAATTCCCGAACGAACGGTGTTTCTCAAGATGAGCGGAACTGTGGATGAAATCGATAAAAACCGCGAAGCCTTTGCAGCCCTGTGTCAATCTCTTCAATTAAAACATCCTTAAAGCATGAATTTCGCAAAAAAAATCCCTCTCCTCAAATTTTTTTCCTCAATCAAAATCACGGTCATGTGTTTGAGTTTGCTTTTTATTCTGACTTTGTGGGGCACAATTGATCAGGTGGAAAACGGGCTCTATCATGCGCAGGAGCAATTTTTCAATTCCTTCTTTTTTACAGTTTTCGGATTGTTCCCATTCCCAGGGGCGCAGTTGGTTTTATGGGTCCTTTTTATGAATTTAATTTGTGTTGCCCTGACTCGTTTTGTTTACCGTTTATCGCACCTCGGGATCTTAATGATCCATTTTGGTTTATTGACCTATTTTGTGGCGGCTTTTGTGACGCTCCATGGTGTGGATGAATCTCAGTTGACGTTGATGGAGGGAGAATCCTCCAATGTTTCCTCGTCATATCATGATTGGGAACTTTCAGTTTGGAAACAGAACGGAGAAAAAAAACACGTTGTGGCGTATGACACAAAATTTCTGAAGCCGGGTGAGATTTTAGATTTTCCCGAATACGGTTTTCAGGCTATTACTAAAATATATTATCCGAATGCCGAGGCTTTTTCTAGGCGAGAAGATCTGCACAGCGTTTATTTAAACATTTCCGGCCTCGAAAGTTTAGAGATTCTGGAACCCCATAAAGAGCCGGAAAAAAATTTCCCCGGCGCCGAATTTTTTTTGAAAATAAGAAATCAGAAGGTTGTCCCAATTTTGCTTTTTGGCCGAGAAGAGATGGCCACTCCGCTTAAGATCGGCAAAGAAACCTTTTACTTTATGCTCCGACGCAAGCGTCATGCTCTTCCGCTTACTTTAAAACTCATGGATTTTACTAAAGAAGTCCATCCCAATACCGATGTCGCCCGAAGTTACAAAAGTAAAGTCGAAATCCAGTCGAACGGTCTCAATCGTGAGGTCACGATCTTTATGAATAATCCTTTACGGTATAAAAATTATACGTTTTACCAAGCTTCCTATTCGGTGGATGCTAAGGGACGGGAATCGTCCACCTTCGCGGTTGTTAAGAATACCGGACGATTGCTTCCGTATATCGCAAGTCTGACGACCTTCGGCGGATTGGTAACTCATTTTCTTCTGCTGGCGTTTATGTCACGAAATAGGGTTAGCTTGAAAGAAAAATATGTTTAGAGAAAACAATTTTCATTTAATTTTAATAGGATTGTTAGTGCTTTTAAGTCCTCAAGTATCTGCCGAAGAGATTTGTCCGCTGGCAAAAAACATCCAGCCCAAAGAAGTCAAATCCCTCGAGACTTTTAAGCGAATTGCGATTCTGCAGGATGGACGAATTAAACCACTGGAAACTTACGCCCAAAATATTTTGCTGCAGTTTTCTGGAAAACGAAGCTTCGGCCCTCAACCGGCGATCCACTGGCTGGCCCGTCTGGTCTTTGCCCCGCAATTAACCTCTGATGACAAAATTTTTTTAATCAACAATCCAGAATTGCCGATGGCTCTGGGGATTGAGCCCGAGGAGAAACGCCGTTACAGTTTTTTTCAGCTTCAGCCCAAATATGAAAAATTACAAGACCTCGCCAGAAAAGCCAACGCTATCGACCCAAAATCCCGCACGATCGTTGATGAGGAAATCATTCGTATGGAGGCAAACATAAGACTTTACGCTGAGCTTTCTCAAAGTTTTATCTTCGCGTTGCCCGATCCCGATTTTTCGATTCAAAATAAAGAAGTATTACGTCAATTGCAATTGCCACCGGGACAAAATCAATTCTCGTTTTTGGATATTGCGCTAAAAGCGGATGTGATTAAAGTAGCGATGGATGCGATTTCATCGAAACCACAAGCCCGGTGGGATGATGGTGAGCGAGAGATCGTCCGTCTTTTAGGCCATCTGTATCAGTGGTCGCAGACTTATAAAGATTTGCCTTTCCAGATTATCCCGTCGATTAATCCGCAACGAGAATCGTGGCTGAGTCCCTGGGATACCCTCAACCGGGAGTTTCAAAGGGAGGAGACGCGAGGGGAAGTATCTCTTTTAGCAGACTTAGTGCAGAGCTATTGGAAAGGAAATCAACTGGAATTTGATATGGCGGTGAGGACTTTTTCTGATTCCGTCTCGAATCGTGCCGGCTCCTCGGTTAAAAAAGCATTAAAAAAAATTCCCCTGGAACTTATTTATAACCGATTGAATTTGTTGTTGGTCGCGAAGGTGTTGTATGGATTTGCGTTTTTGCTTTTTTTGTTTTCTTTATTTTTTGATCGAGGAGCTTTCTACCGTTTAGGATTTGGATTAATCACGATTGGATTCCTCAGTCATGCGCTGGCCTTGTGCTTACGGATTAAGATTCTTACGCGCCCGCCGGTGACGAATCTTTATGAAACATTTATATTCGTCGGATTTATCAGCTCTTTGGTGGGAATCATTATTGAACTGATGAATCGGAAATGGTTAGGAATTGTGGTCTTAAGTATCTGCGGTTTTATCTTTTTAACCATTGCGGAAAAATTTAGCGCTGAAGGAGACACCATGCGCATGCTCGTTGCTGTTTTGAATTCGAATTTTTGGCTGGGGACGCATGTGTTAAGCATCACCACCGGGTATGCGGGTGTGTGTGTGGCCGGAATCCTCGGGCATGTTTACATCCTGCAGGCTTTAGCAAAGCCCGACCAGAAAGCGCTTCGTGAAACAACGTATCGAAATATCCTCGGAGTTTTAGGTTTTGGATTGACGATGTCTTTTTTAGGGACAAATCTCGGCGGAATCTGGGCCGACCAGTCCTGGGGAAGGTTCTGGGGCTGGGACCCGAAAGAAAACGGAGCGATGCTCATCGTTTTGTGGTGCGCCATTATTTTTCATGCGCGGGTCGGTCGGATGATTGGACCACTCGGGGTCGCGGTAGGAAGTGTATTAGGAATTATCGTTGTGGCATGGGCCTGGTTTGGGGTAAATCTTTTGAGTGTCGGATTACATTCCTACGGCTTTACCTCCGGGGCAGCAACGGGATTGCTGGTCTATGTCATTTGTCAGCTGTTATTTTTGGGGGTAACGGTTCCTATTTTACGGAAGAGATGAAGTGAAAATCATTCAGGATGATTATTGACCTTCTCTCTACTAAACAGAATGACAAATCTCCAGACGCCGTTGAGATACCAGGCTGGAGATTTGTCATTAGTCAAGGAAAAGGTCAATAACATGATTGATATTACTCAAGCGCAAGAGATCATCAAAAAGAATTTTAAAATTTTTCTTCCGGTAGAACGTCCTCTGACCGAGTCTTATGGAGAAACTTTACGCGAAGACATTTTTGCCGACCGCGATCAGCCGGCATTTGATAAAGTCTTGATGGATGGCATCGCGATCAACTTTGCAATTTGGAAAACCGGGTGTCGAAATTTTAAAATCCAGGGGATCCAAGCGGCCGGAATGAAGGCTGGGCGGTTAAAACGCCGGGATTATTGTATTGAAGTGATGACTGGTGCGGTTTTACCCGAGGGAACCGATTGCGTGATTCCGGTGGAACAGATTCAAGTTCAAAGCAAAAAGGCAAAAATTGATGACGGCGTTTCACTTCAGCGGATGCAAAATATTTTGCGAAAAGGTGCGGATTACAGAAGCGGCGAAAGGCTTCTTCGTCGTGGGATATCCCTTTGTACGCCGGCGGTTGCGGTTGTGGCCGCGGTTGGAAAAAAAACAGTCAAAGTCAGCTCCCGTCCCAAAGTCGCGATCATAGGAACGGGCGATGAGTTAGTTGATGTCGGAAGACCGATTAAAATTTTTCAAATTCGCACTTCCAATTCCTATGCGTTACAAGCGGCGTTACAGAAAAATGGTTTTTGCGAAACACAAATTTTTCATCTGAAAGATCATGCGACAACGATGCGAAAAGAGATCCGTTGGATTTTAAAGACATTCGATGTTTTGATTTTAAGCGGTGGGGTATCGATGGGAAAATTTGATTATGTACCGCAGGTTCTCGCCGAACTCGGCGTGAAGGTTTTATTCCATAAAGTCCGGCAAAAGCCCGGAAAACCTTTTTGGTTCGGCGTAAAAAAAGGCGGCGCGGCGGTTTTTGCTTTGCCCGGCAATCCGGTATCGACCTTGGTTTGTTTTTATCGTTATGTCCTGCCGCAGTTGAAACGTTCGCTGGGATTAACTAAAATTTCTAAGGAATACGCTGTCCTGACGGAAGCGGTCCGGACGTCGGCGTCATTAACTTATTTTTTACCGGTTGTGGTGGATTTTCGAAATGCTGGACAATTGATAGCCACGCCAATTTCAACCTCCGGATCTGGAGATTATTTAGCGTTGGCCCAGAGTGACGGATTCGTGGAGCTTGGGGCCGGGAGTTGTCATTTTTCTTCGGGGACAGAGGTGCCGTTGTATCGATGGTGATTTTAGTTTAATAGAATATAATGTCAAAAATATCTTCAACTAAAAAAATAGGAACTCCCCTCTACGGCCTCGTCCTAACCGGTGGAAAAAGCACCCGTATGCGAGAGGACAAATCGCTTTTGAATTATCACGGGAAGACTCAAGTTGAATTTTGCTATGAGCTGCTTAAAGGGTTCTGTGAAAAAGTTTTTATTTCCAACCGAAAAGATCAATCATCCCTTCCCGGTCACAAAGGGCTACCGCAGATCCATGACCACAAAAATTATTTAGGCATCGGACCGCTGGCTGGAATTTTGTCAGCGCTGAAGGAATATCCAAAGGTTTCCTGGTTAGTTTTAGCTTGCGATCTTCCCTTTGTGACTTCCCAGACGATTGAAACGCTGATTAAAAATCGTAATCCCAAACGCCTCGCCACGGCCTATAAAAGTACACATAACCAATTACCAGAACCTTTGTGTGCTATCTATGAGCCGAACTTTCGTCCGGCGATTTTAAAATTTTTAAAACAAGGCCTGGATTGCCCTCGGAAGATCATGATTAACTCCGCTGTGGAGCTTCTTGCACCGATCGATCCGCAAGCGTTGGAGAATATTAACAATCCGCAAGAGATGAAAGCGGCGTTGGCTTTAAATAAAGTGACTCGTGACCCGTGGCCCGTGTCTCGTACGCGTCACGAGCCACGAGCGACGAGCCCCGATATTAAAAAAATTCATATTCAATATTACGCCCTTCTTCGCGAAGAGCGGGGAATCAGTCACGAAACGTTTTCAACCTCCTCGAAAACCGCTCGGGATTTATATTTTGAATTGCAGAAAAAATTTAAATTCAAACTATCGACTGACTTGCTGCGTGTTGCCATCAACGACGAATTCGCGCCTTGGGATACGCTGCTTAAATCTGACGACCGCGTGGTCTTCATTCCTCCCGTTGCGGGGGGGTAGCTTCCGGGGAGCCATATTTTATATTTGTGAAAGCATTGATTCCGCAAAAGACTTTTGTTATACTGCACACAATTTAGTTTTTTATAAGTCACCAAGTCACCCCGGCCCGCCTTGCACGAAAGCCTCAGGCGGGCATGAGACACATGTCACCTGGTCGCACGTGTGACGTGTGTCTTAAAGCCCCTTAGAAATTATGAACATTATCGTCTTCGGCCTCAACCACAAAACCGCTCCAATTGAAATCCGGGAGAAATTTTTCTTAAATCCCCTCCAGCAGGATCTCTTGTTAAGTGAATTGAAAAGTGATGCCTCCGTTGTTGAAGCCTTGGTCCTCTCGACGTGTAATCGCACGGAAGTTTATATCCACGGCATTGCACCAGACCCTTCGACTCCCCCGCTAAATTTTTGCCGACAAAGAGGAACGGGGTTAGAATTCATTCTTAAACTGATTCTAGATATCAAAAAAATTGAATTTCAGCCAGAGCTTAAACGCTATTTTTATTTCTATGAAAGAAGAGCAGCGCTGCGGCATTTGTTGTGTGTCACCGCGGGTTTGGATTCTTTGATTTTAGGAGAAAAACAGATCATTGGCCAGGTTAAGACAGCGGTTGATCGCGCCCGTTCCAAGGGAATGTTCGGAAAATATTTTAATATCCTTTCCAACATTGCGATTCGAACCGCAAAAAAAGCCCAGGGCGAAACACAAATCAGCCTCGGAGGTTCCTCGGTCAGTTGGGCCGCGATGTCGATGGCTGAAGAAATTTTAGGAACGCTGGAGGGAAAATCTATTTTGATTATCGGCGCGGGAAAAATGGGGGAGCTGGCGCTTAAGCAAATTCGAAATAAGGGAGTCAAAAATATTTATTTGATGAATCGAACCGGCGAGGCAGCACAGGCCTTGGCCGAAACCTGCGGGGTGATGGCGGTCTCTTTTATGGATATTAAGGAAATTTTAACTGAAAGTGATGTTTGTATCTGCGCCGCCGGAGCGCCGCACTATATCCTCGATCGTAAGACCATGGAAAAAATTATGTCGTTGCGCCATGACCGTAAGCTCATTCTTATCGATATTTCCATGCCCAGAAACATTGATCCGCAGGTGGCATCTGTGCATCAGGTCTTTTTATCCCACATCGATGATCTGAATAAAGTCGTCGGTGAAAATATGGTTAAACGCCAGGCCTCTATTTTTTCGGTCGAAAAGATTATCGATCGGCAATTAACAATCTTCTATGAAAAATTAAAAAAACTGAACGACAATTCCCTGGCGGATGACTTTTTTGAATCATTCACGTCCTCATAAGAATTGAATTTTAATGTATCAACATCCCTTTCTAGCCCTTTTGGCCAGCGCGGTACTCACTAACATCGCGTTGGGATATATTAGAGAAGCTTGCCCGAAATTTTCTTTAAAATGGTTTTTTTGGATTTTTGCTTCAATTCCTTTTCTAATCTATTTTAGGATTAAATTTTTGATTTCTGCGTGGTTGATTCCTGTTGCAATAGTGTGCGTAATGGCAGGACAGATTTTAGGAGGGCGGCTACGCCGGCGATTTTTTTCGCAGGAAGATATCGAAGGAATGGAGCAGATTCCGGATTTAAAGATTTATTCGAAAGAGGGGCAGCGAATCGAGGACGGGGAAATTATGGTGGTGTTGCTCAACATGGGTGGCCCCAAAAAAATTTCGGAGGTGCGGGGATTCTTAAAACGGATTTTTTGTGATGAATTGATTATCCGCTTTCCGTTTTCCTCGATATCACAACCGGTTTTTGCGAATCTATTGGTGGCGCTACGGGGCCGTGAGGCTGAACGGCGTTATGGTTTAATCGGGGGGAAAAGTCCGATTTTCAAATCCACCAGCGATCAGACGATCGCGGTGCAAAACGAATTAAATAAGCGCGGAAGAAATTTGCAGGTGATATTTTCTTTCAACTACAGCAATCCATTGCCGGAGGAGACGATCACCCAGATTAAATCTGCCGGGAAAAAATATATTTTGCCTTTGAGTTTGTATCCGCATTATTCAGCCGCTACGACCGGTTCTAATACCTATTATTTAAAAAAGGCCTCCCGCCGATTGTATCCGGAACTTAACTTTCTTAGCACGCAGTCGTATTACCTTGCGGATTCTTATATTGAAGCGTTTGCACAGAGGGTTCGTGAGGCACTGCCCGGAGAATCGCTGGACGATTTTTATTTGCTTTTCTCGGCCCATGGTCTGCCACTTTATTTTTTGGCGGAAGGGGATTTGTATCCGTTTCAGATCGCCCAAACCGTTGCAAAAATTTTAGACCGTCTAGCTCGACGGCACGCTTGGGCTATTTCCTATCAAAGTGCCGTCGGTCCCATGCGCTGGCTTAAGCCGTCGACCGAAGCCATGATCAAGGCTTTAGCTCGACGAGGAATTAAAAAATTGATCGTCGTCCCGATTTCTTTTGTAACGGATCACATTGAAACGCTGTGCGAAATCGATATCGAATACCGCGCCTTCGCTGCAGGACTCGGCATCAAAGATTTCCGCATGAGCAAAGCCCTTGAATGTCATCCGGGGTTTATCAATGCGTTGGCGGATTGTGTGGAGGAGTCGTTGGATTCTCATCGAGAAAGGTAAATCTATGTGTGCATCAAAAATTAATCAAACAGTCTTTAGAGTCTTGCTATGGTTTTTAGGAGTAGTTTTGTTATTTATGGCAATACAAGAATACATGCATGCATACGACACGATGGCCATTGTATTTTTAATAGAAGGTGTATTGTTTTTGACTTGGAGTCGTCTTTTTAGGATAAATAAAAAATCAGGAGGATGATATGTCGATATTTAAAATTGTTCTATCCATTTACGGCATTCTCATGCTCGGTGGGGGAATCATGGGATATGTGAAAGCTCACAGCAAGCCGTCGTTGATTATGGGAATCCTTTCAGGAATTCTGGTTTTCATCGGGGTCTATCTTCTCGGGTGTAATGTTAAAACGGGAATAACGCTCGTCACTGCCCTCAGCGCTGTGCTGACCGTTGTCTTTCTTCTGCGGCTTTTGAAGACACAGGCGTTTATGCCGGCGGGGATGCTGCTTTTGCTAAGTGCGGGCGTTTTGATCCTGTGTGCCATTCAATTGTATGTTTTTAAGCGGTAAGCGTTCTGTACTGCATTGAAGTTAAGACGAGGGATGTCTCATTATTCCCAATCTCATATAAATTTTTAACATTCAATATGACCTACAATCCCGAACAAAAACCTGAAAAATCCCTCTTCGGCGTCATTGTGCACTCGTTTTTCGTTGTTCCATTTTTGATTGCGGTTTTTAGTGTGCTGCTTTTTGCGGCGGTGCGTATCTTGACGATCGAGAAGCAAACCGTTTATGATTTTTTAAGTGACGTCAAAAACGGCGGCTCAACTAAACGCTGGCAAGCGGCTTTCGAACTTTCCAAAATTTTGGCGAATCCGAATTTAGTTCCCCAGGATCCAAAGTTCGATCACGAATTGATCAAAGCCTTTCAACAATCCCAGCATGACGACAATCGTGTCCGGCAATATTTGGCTCTGGCGATGGGGCGTACCGGCCACGAACAATGTGTCGATCCGCTGGTGGAGGCACTCAAAAATGAAAAAGAAGAAAACCTTTATTCTGTGATTTACGCGCTGGGGCTTTTAAAAGCGCAAAAAGCCGCACCCGTTATCTCGACGTATTTAGACCATCCCAACAGCCGTATTCGTTTGGTGAGCGTGATGGCGTTAGGAAACATTAATGATCCCGCTTCCATAAATTTATTGAAAAGAACTTTGAATGATTCCGAACCAAATGTACAATGGGACTCTGCTATTTCCTTGGCGAAAATGAAAGATCTCTGCGGTAAGGAAATTTTATTAAAGCTCCTTGACCGCAGTTATCTTTCCAAATTTAACGAAATAGATCCGGAAGAGCAAACGCACGTGATTCTGGTCACTATGGAAGTTAGTCGCCAACTCAACGATCCACAGCTCAATGCAGCAATAAAACGACTTGCCGAAACCGATCAGAATATGAATGTGCGTAAATTAGCGATGGAAATCGTTAACAAAAAAATCTAGTGGTTCGACAAATTGAATTTTTCGCCTTATTTTTATTTAATTGAGCCCTCGGGGAGTTTTTATCGTCGGGGCTCACCCTTCGACTCGCCCTCCGGGCTCGCTCAGGATGAGGCCTTCCTGAAAAACTCCCCGATGCCTCATTTAATTTGCTCAACCACTAGTCCTGAGTTTAATCGAAGGACTAGAAATAAAAACCATGGCTGACACTAATCCTTTAAATAACGAACCGCCAAAATCTGCTGCAGCAAAAGATCCACGTACCCCGCAAGATGTTTCCGCTCAGAAGGCGCAAACATCTCCTTCGTCAGTGGTAACGGCGCAAGAAAATCCTCAGGTGATTAAAAATGTTTTGACCGCTCCGATGGACCGTCGGACATTTATTAAATGGTCAACGGTCGGATGGACGGCTTTTATCGCTATTGTGGGCGGTTATGGCACGATGATCATCCGGTTTTTATTTCCCAATGTTTTGTTTGAACCAGTACCATCTTTCCGGGCCGGATTTCCGGATGAATATCAAAGAGGAGAAGTTTCTGAACGGTGGAAAGATCAATACGGGGTTTGGATTGTCCGTGATGATGAAAAGATCTATGCGCTTTCAACGGTGTGTACGCATTTAGGCTGCACACCCAATTGGCTGGCCAATGATAATAAATTTAAATGCCCGTGTCATGGCAGCGGATTTTATAAAACCGGCATCAATTTTGAAGGCCCGGCCCCCCGACCGCTGGAGCGTTTCAAAATTTATTTAGCCGATAACGGCGAAATCATCGTCGATAAAACGAAAAAATTTCAGCAGGAAAAAGGCGAATGGAAGGATGCGGAGTCGTTTATTGCGGTTTAGTTTATGAAAAAAATCCCAATAAACAAATTCCAAACCACAAACAATATCCAATTTCAAATAAACAATGACCCAATTTACCATAATTTCGAAATTGTAAATTTGGATTTGTGATTTGTTTGTGATTTGTGTATTGGAATTTGTAATTTTTAATGTAGGAGAAACATATGTCTGATCAAAATCATCCCCCCAACGAACCACAAAAAAATCTACTTCAAAAGTTCATGGAAACCACCTTCGGTCGCTCGGTCTTTCGGACCGGAATCCCCACGACCCGTCGGCAAAGGATGATGATCGTTTTAAATAGCGTGTTTTTGCATCTTCATCCCGTTCGACTCCCCAAACATGCGGTGAAGGTGAAATACACCTGGTGTATGGGAGGACTTTCGTTTTTTATTTTTTTGGTGCTGACGGTGACCGGAATTCTGCTCATGTTTTATTACCGCCCAACGGTGGAATACGCTTACGGAGACATCACGGACTTAGGAGAACAGGTTCCTTTAGGGATTATGCGGGAGATTCATCGCTGGGGCGCACATCTGATGGTCATTACGGTGTGGCTGCATATGTTTCGGGTTTTTATGACGGGTTCGTATAAACCGCCACGCGAATTCAACTGGGTCGTGGGAGTTACGCTTTTGATGTTGACGATGCTTTTAAGTTTTACCGGATATCTTCTTCCTTGGGATCAGCTGGCGATATGGGCGATCACCGTCGGATCAAACATGGCCGGGGCAACACCGCTTTTGGGAGCCAATGGTCCGGGCTCATCGCTCTTAGCGATTGGCGATGTGAATTTTGTTCACCCCGGGAGTGATGCGCGGTTTGCTTTGCTGGGTGGACGCTTTGTCGGGGAGGGGGCGCTGCTGCGATTTTACGTGCTTCATTGCATCGGGCTTCCTTTTATTATTATGATTTTTATGATCGTGCATTTTTGGAGGGTGCGCAAAGATGGGGGAATTTCGGGACCAACTTAATCAAGCTGCTCAATAACGAACAGGAAGTTTTAAAATGGAATTCATCAAACATTTCTTCAATATCGTAATGACCCCCAAGATCATGTTCACCCTGATCTTACTGTCCTTTTTCTTTGTATTTCCTCCCACCGAGCGACTTTTCAAAATTAGCCGAAAATTAAAACTCGATTCGATCTGGACGAAAAAAGGGGGAATTGTTATTTTTTCTGGCTTGTTTTTGTTTTTTGGCTTTGGGTTAACTGATCCTAACTTTCGATTAATTATGACCAAACCTGATAACGTCCCGATCGTCGGGTTGATTTTTTTGGTGTTTTTCTTTTTATGGCTGGCGATGTCGCAAGCCATGGAAAATGACAAGCGCCTGGCCGAAGGGAAGAAGCCTAAAGAATTCGATGACGCCAAAGAAAAAGTCTTGGTTTGGCCGGATCTGGTTTATATTGAATTTATTTGTTTGATTTTGTGCGCGGCTCTTTTGATTGTGTGGTCGATCTTCTTAAAAGCTCCTCTGGAAGGCCCCGCGAACCCAACGGTTTCCCCCAATCCCTCCAAAGCCCCGTGGTATTTTTTGGGACTGCAGGAGATGCTGGTTTATTTCGATCCGTGGATCGCCGGGGTTTTGTTTCCAACGGTGATTCTGCTGGGGATCATGTCCATTCCTTATCTGGATGGAAGCCCTCAAGGTTCGGGGTACTACAGTTTTAAAGATCGGAAAATGGGGATCTCCATTTTTTTATTCTTTTGGCTGGTGCTGTGGATTTTCCTTATTATGGTCGGAACGTTTCTGCGAGGACCAAATTGGAATTTCTTTGGGCCCTTTGAATATTGGGACCTTCACAAATTGGAGGCCCTAACCAATGTGAATATTTCCGAACTGGTTTATATGATTGTCTTGAAGTGCGGCCTGCCACACAATATTTTCCTGCGGGAGATCGTAGGAATAGGTATTGTGCTGGGATATTTTCTCTTGTTACCGCCGCTGTTGGCCAGGACCTGGCTAAAAAATGTTTATGAGCGTTTAGGCCCGGTTCGATTCAGCATTTTTGTGGTATTGCTTTTGATGGCGATCAGTTTGCCGATTAAGATGTATTTGCGCTGGTTTTTTAATGTCAAATACATTATTGCGATTCCGGAGTTTTTCTTTAATATTTGAGGCTTGTGTCATTGCTTCACTCCCTTCGGTCGTTCGCAATGACACGGACAAGGGACTTCCGTGGAAGACAATCAAGAACGTTATTACAAACCTTCGACACTCCAGTTTTTATTTGCGATTGCCGCAGTTATTTTGCTATGTTCGCTGGTCTGGATGTTTGCGCATGATTATTCCCGGGAATGGAAGACCACCCAAAAGAATTTTCGGGATCTGGAGATCGAGAAGACCAGGATCAAGGATGATTTAGAGTTATCCAGCCTCAAGGAAAAGAGCCAGTATCAGGATCTTCTTAAGCAAACCGCGGCAACCGAAAAAGAATTAACTCAAAAATCCAGCGATATCAAAAATCTGGAAACAAAGTCCGCACAACTTCAGTCCCAATACGACATCATCAATCAGCAATCGCAGTTTGCCAAAGCAAAGTATGATTCACTGAAATATCATTACGAGGAAGCCATTAGCCACCGCAAGCCAGAAGCGGCGTCGATCAGAAAAGAGCTCGATCAACTGGAACAGAAAATAACAACTTTACATCTGGCCCTGGAAAAATTTCAGAGCGAAATACATCAAACTCAGAATCAAATCCTCGCCTATAATTCTCACCTGAAATCTCTGCAAAAAGATTTAAAAGTCTTTACCAAACAGTCCGACATTTACGAACGAAAATTGAAAAAGATCGACTGGGATCAGATGTCGTTAGCCAATAGGTTTGCCAACATGCTAAGAGATTTGCCCGTTGTTGATCTGGCTAATCCCAATTATAAAATTCAGCAGGTAGTGATCCGGGACATCAAAGACAGTGTGAATTTTATGCAGGTCCCGAAAGTGGATCGTTGTACGACGTGCCATCTGGGGATCGCTAATCCCGATTACGTTGACGCCCCGCAGCCTTTCGCGACACACCCTCACTTAGAACTATTTGTCGGGAACAATTCGCCTCACCCGTTCGAAGAATTTGGCTGCACCAGCTGTCATGAAGGCCGCGGCCGCGGGACGGATTTTTTTTCTGCTTCGCATACGCCTTCAACCGCTGCGCAAAAAAAAGAATGGGCAAAAAAATATCACTGGCACGACGATCACGGCTGGGAACATCCGATGTATCCTAACCAATTTATCGAAGCGAGTTGTTTGAAATGCCATGCGGGGCAGACCGTTATTAAGGGAGCAGATAAACTGAACTTAGGGTTGAATTTGATTGAGCGTGCGGGTTGTTTCAGTTGTCATACGATCGATCGTTATAAAGACTGGCCCAAAACCGGACCGGATTTGACGAAAATTGCTTCTAAAACATCCCGAGATTGGGCGTACCGCTGGATTGAGGATCCGCCATCTTTTCGTCGTAACACCTGGATGCCGTCATTTTTTAATCAGTCCAATAATAACGATCCTGCCTCGGCTAAGCGTTCGCAACAAGAAATCCACCTGATTGTCGCCTATTTATTTTCGAAAAGTTCGGTTTTTTCCGTCGAACCTTTACAGAAAACGGGCAATTCTAAAAAAGGCGAAGAACTAGTTTCATCCCTTGGTTGCTTTGCGTGTCACACAATTGACCCCAAGCCCAGCCATGAGAAGCCCACCCTGCAGACTCTTCGACGAGAACAAGGCCCGAATCTGATTGGCCTGGGAAGCAAAACGACGAGCGAATGGCTTTACAATTGGTTGAAGGACCCGCATCGTTATCATCCCGCAACCAAAATGCCTAATCTTCGATTATCCGATCAGGAAGCTTCCGACATCGCCGCATTTCTGGCCACGGATAAAGATATTAACTTTATGAAAAAGTCCGTCGCAAAAATCGATGTGCCTATGATCAATGGCATCACGCAAGAATTCTTAGAAAAATCATCTGCTGTTGCTGAGGCCAAAGAAAAACTCGCCCAAATGTCTTTAGAGGAAAAAATGACTTATTCCGGTGAGAAATTGATTCGTCACTATGGTTGTTTTGCCTGCCATAACATCAACGGTTTTGAAAAAGACAAACCCATCGGGACAGAACTCACGGAAGAGGGCAGTAAAGATGTGGAACGTCTTGATTTTGGATTTGTCGATATTGAACACTCTAAAGAAGTCTGGTTTATTAATAAGCTCAAAGACCCGAGAATCTTTGACCATAACCGCGTCAAAGACCCGCTGGATAAACTGCGTATGCCGAATTTTCATTTCTCTGATGAAGAAGTCGAAGCCATCACCACCGCATTGCTGGGGTTTGTCAAAGACCGGCCGGATTCATCAAAATTAGAACCGCGCACTCCGCGTAATATCGCGCTGGAAGAAGGACAGAGGCTTGTTCGCCAGTTCAACTGCCAGGGTTGTCATTTGATTGAAGGCGAAGGGGGCGCTATTCAGCCGACGATCACCGACTGGTTGGTGAAGTCCCAAAGCCGTTTAGAAAGCGAAGCCAAGTCGGTTACGACCAGTTTCAGCCCGCCCAATCTGATGGGAGAAGGAAAGAAAGTTCAAACACAGTGGCTATTTGAATTTTTGCATCGCCCCGAGGTGATTCGTCCGTGGTTGTCGGTTAGGATGCCGACTTATCATTTTGAACCGGCCCAGTTGAATAAACTATTGAAGTATTTTAGTGCGTTGGACAGCGAAGAATTTCCATTCTCAGAGGTAGCGCCGGAAGCGATGAGTGATGAAGAATACACCGCCGCCCAAAAACTTTTTTCTGCCGAGTATTTTGGTTGTGCCAGCTGTCATATCGTGGGTAATAAAATGCCCGGTGGTTCTCCCGATAATTGGGCACCGAATTTTGCCTTAGCCAAACGCCGGCTAAAACCGAAATGGATTATTGAGTGGCTGCATAATCCGCAGGCCCTTTTGCCGGGGACAAGAATGCCGACGTATTTTGATCCGCAGAATTTTGCCAGCTCCGGACCAGAGGATATTTTAAACGGAGATGAAGAAAAGCAGATCAAAGTTTTACGCGATTATCTCCTGACGCTTTCGAACTCTGTGGAGGCACAGCAAAAACCAACTTCTCAACCGCCTTCTTCCGTCCCTGCGGCTTCAGAGAAAAAGCCACAACCGGAAAGTCCGGCGGCAGCTGTGGAAACCGAAACCCCAAAACAAACACCGCCGTCCGCGCCAGCAGACCAATCGCCGCAGAAATAGAAAATGATATATGGTACGGTTATTCTGAGTGCAACGAAGAATCCCAGGGTGTTGGCCAATTCTCGCGGCGCCGCGAGAATTAGTGTTCGAGGGACACAATGTCCAATTCAGAAATATTTCAGTATGATGTTCCAAACTGGGAATCTTTTAAATGAGCATCCCAGCTGAAAAATCACAGCAGATAGCAACTGCTTTTAGTAAATATATAGAAAAGCAGGATGTCTCTTTGATTAATGGATTTAAATTGGAAGATATAAAATTTACTTTATTGCAATATCATGCCGATAGAAATTTTCCTTTTTATAAAGCAATGGAAATGAAAATCAAAGAACTGGAAGAAAAAGAGTCAAAAATTGCGGAGGAAGAAAGAATGTCAATTACTGAAGAAGATATTCAAAAGCATACTCCAAAGCAAATATTAGATATTTTGTCAAAATTATCAATGGGTGCTTGGATTTGGATTTCCATTTCGGCTTTTGGAATCGGTGGAGGTATATTCCATTGGTTATTCAAATGGTTTTAACAAAGGGAAAGAAGAAGTAGTAAATTCTGATAATGCTATTTCTCTTTATGGGTTAAGGGTCGAACAGTTAATACTCTTGCGAGAAATTTGGATCTATCAAAAAAACAATAAGCTCAATACGGTGATTATTGACAAAGAGGGTTTTGTATTTGATGATGTTAAAAAAGAGGAAACAAAAATAAATTTAGCAGAAAAAGCTTTAGGCGACAGAGGTGATCCATTTAATTTTCAGAAATTAATGGTATCAATGCCAGTTCAGTTTTTAAAACTAATTCCAGAGGTAAGGTGGCGCAGTCCTTATGTGGTCAGCGTACCGGCGGAAATTGGAAAAGTTTTAGATAAAAATTGAAAAGAAATTTCATGATAAGTGACATAATTAATTTAGGCACAATCTTTTGCAGTGGACAAATACTGTAATACTCTTAACGGCGTTTCTATAAATCTATGCTCATCACCATCCCCTTACTAACCGCACTCATCTTCGCCTCAATTTATCCGCTATGTTTCTGGATCAATTGGCGTGAGCCGCTGAAGAATGATTTTCATAAGTTTCATATCGGGTTGCCGAATTTTGTTGGGGGAGTGGCGGTGGTGGGGTTGTTGTTTATGGATGTTCCGTTGTCTTTGAAAGCTGCTGCGGTTTTGTGGAAAGCGCTTTTCATTTTTTTATCATACCTCTACTGGAAAAAAGGGACCGTGAATCCTCGCGTCATCACGATTCCTTCTGTTGTGGGGCTCGGCGTTTTTTGTTTGGTGCTTAGCCATCTCGTTATTCTACCGCTATCCTCACAATTCATCGCTTCCTCAACAGCGGCGATCATGGGCAGCGCAATCCTCGGCGGCTTTATTTTTTGTTTGTCGTTTTACACGATGAATCTTGGCCACTGGTATTTAAACGTGCACGGGCTGCCGATCGTTCATCTTAAACGGGCCATTTATGTGTTTTGGTTTTTTCTGCTGATAAGAGCGCTGTGGGATATTTATGCGCTTTTTAGCGCGCGGGTATTTTTCCGAGGAGAATTTATTCCTCTCATAAAATTTTTTCAGCACATGGATGGTTTTTTCTTAGTGATGGCTTTTTTCTTTGGAACGATTTTTCCGATCATCTCGCTTTGGTTTGTGAAGGGAACGCTGGATGTTAAGTCAACGCAGTCCGCGACCGGGATCTTGTATGTGGTTTTAAGTTCGGTCTTGATTGGGGATCTGACTTATAAATATTATCTGATCCGTTATGGACTGGGGTTGTGATATCGAAGAGTAGTGAATTACAATGCATTCAATCAGTCGAGCCTGTGGTTCCTGTAAAAAATTTTCGCAAGTGATTTTAAGCGAAAACCAATCGGTTATCTGCCCGCAGTGTTCCAAGGAGTGGGGAAAACTCGACGCTATTGAAAAAGTTTTCGACCACTGTCCCATCTGCGGGTGCCGCCAATTTTATCTGCAAAAAGATTTCAATCAGGCTTTGGGGTGCTTTATAATGTTCATCGGTATTGTTTTGGTTCCCTGGACGTACGGTTTGAGTCTGCCGGTTTTCGCGCTTTTCGATTGGATTCTGCACCGACGAGTGCCATCGATCGTTGTTTGTTACAAATGCCTAAGCGAATTCCGCGGCTGCAAAATCCCGTCGCACTTGAAGCCTTTCATGCATCATATCGGGACGAGGTATGATAAATGATTGTTATAAGGAAAGGAGAACTATGCAAATTACATTAAACCCACCGCTGGATCTTGTGCGCAATAAAAGATCGATTGACCGGAAAGTAATCTCCGCCATTGTGATTCCGGTTTTATTTTTTATGCTCGGATGTGTCCATTTGATTGCCAACTATGATCCGATCACCTACAAAAGTTTAACCGACTTGAAAGCTGAAACAGGGTTATTCCTCAAGAACGTTGCCGGCGATAAACCTTATTCTGAATATGCTCTGAAGTTTGCAGACCTACAGTTGACAATGGAAAAGGTTTATGAATATGAAAAAGGAAAGAAACTCAACAACGACACAATCGCGCAGGTCACAGAAATCCGTAATATGATCGATGGTGTCATCACGCTGTATAAAAATCAGAATCGCTTAACCCCCGGATATTTGAAAGAAAAAAAAGAACAGCTGGAAAGCGCCTTTGATCTGGCGATTAGAACGGAAAATACAAAAAGTAAATGAAAGGAGGGAGGCATGGCGACGCTTGAATCCAATTTAAAAATAATTTTAGGCGATGCCGTTGGGTTTGCGAAAAATGATTTAAAGAAAATTATCGCCGAGGCGAAAAGCGATAGTTCGCAGTTCATCAAGAATCAGGCCAAGTCTTTGGAGAAATACCTTGAGGCATTCGCGAAGGGAGACACAACCAAACAGGAGTTCGAAGATCTCGTGAAGGGATTAACTTCACTGGATACCCTGGAATTTCATCGGCTTTCCGCCGAGGTCAAATCCCGGGCGCAAGAGTTAGCCAACCAAATGACCGAGCTCGTCATTGACGGATTACTGAAAATGATTTAAACATAAGGAGGAAATTTTATGGCCCAAACAAATCAGGATAAGACAAACGGAAGTGAAAATGAAAAGGAATCTCCCCTGTCGTTCAATCAGGCCTTGGGGGAAGTGATTAAAAATTTGAAGGGCCAGCCTTTGCTGCTATTTATCCTCGGGGCTGGCCTGCTGTTTTTAATGGCGGCCACACAAACACCAGCGATGTCGGCGATCGCCACCCCGCTTTTGGTTTTGTTTATTTTAGGAATTGTTATTTGGGGATTTCTGGAAACCAAAAAATTTCAGCAGGGAAAAATCCAAACTGGGAACGTAAAAGTTGCGAAGAATGTTTCCGCCGAAAACTCCGAGATTCAAACCGGAAAGATTTCCAGCGGCACTGCCGCCGGAAAATTAGAGATGAAGACCGGAGATGTCAACATTCAACCTAAAGCCGAGCTTAAAGGCGTTAAGATTAAAACCGGCGAGATTAAGCTCGAGGAAAGAACCACTGCGAAGAGAGAGGAAAATAAAAAATAATTCTATGAAACCACCGTGTCTTATGCTCAAGCAGTTGAGCTACTTCGTCGGCCGAAAGACAACACTTCAAGAAATTGCAGAAGCTCTTCAAGACACCGGTTTTCTTTATTTGGATGTCCTCGAAGGTGTGGAGGGAATCGGAAAAACGACACTGCTTATCAAACTCTACGCGGATTTACAAGAAGATCAAAAATATCATCCGGTTTGGGTCTGCATGTCGGTCTTTGATCCGATCCGTAAAGGCGAAAGCATAGATCCCAACGCCTTAAGCACGTTGATTGCCAATCTCGATGATTACCGCGGATTCCTTTTAGAGTTAGCCGCTGAATTGCAGAGTGAAATCTTTAGCGATTTTAACAACTATGTGAACAAAGTTTTTAGCAGTACCTTGGATGACTTGATCAAACAGAATTCTAAAATTGACCTCGGTGGAATCTCTATCCAAACTGGCGACATCCATGTGGGCGCCTTCAGCCGCCTCGCCGAAGGCCAGCTTAAAACAGGTGATGTCATCGTCCAGGTTCCGGATCATGCACTACGCATGACGGTTGATAATTTAAAAAATTCCATCACCAGCGAATTTCTGCAACGTGTTAATCAATTGAAAAAAAATTGGCGGTTTGTATTTCTCATCGATAATTTTCAGCTGGTCATCAATTCAGAAGTCGGAAAATGGTTTTTATCCGGCTTGGTTTCAAATCTGGATAATGCCGTTGTGGTTCTGGCTAAGACCAAAACTTCAACGGCTGCGCTTACATTTCAAGGATCCCTCACGATTCATCTCGATAATTTTTCATTCGCCGACGTAGAAGGCTATCTAAAAAAACGTTTGAATCTAACCAGCCTTTCAGCAAAACTCACCGAATCCATTTACAATTATACCGGCGGCCATCCGCAGGCGGTTGTTCTTGCCGTTGATCTGTGCCAATCTTTTTTTAAAAAAGGAAAAAGTACTGAAGATTTTCTCTCAATATTTACTGAGATTCCCGTCGAACATACTTTAAAAATCATCAAACTCGTTGACCAGATCATGGACTCAATTGATGATGACACCGTCAAAAAAGCCCTAGAAATCGGGTGGGTCGTGCGCCGTTTTGACAGTGATCTGCTGCGTTATCTTCTTTCCCAGGGGCCGACCGACTCCACACCACAGGAGGCTCAAAAATATCAGAATATCGTCAGTCGTTTGGAAGGATATTCGTTCGTTGAAAACCACGATGAGTTTTATAAATTTCATGATTTTATCCGTCAGGCTATGGAAATGCGTTTAAAAAAAGACGATCCGCAACGTTATAAAGAGATCCATCGCCTCGTTGCCAGCTATTACAGCGAAAAACTTTTGAATTATGATAAAGATCGAAAAGATGAGTCGTCGTTTTTGCGCTGGTTTAGGTATGAATCTTACGAATGGCAGTGCTTGATTGCCGAGTGGCTGTTTCATCTTAAAAACACTCCCGAACAATTCTGCGCCCGGCTTATTTTTTTGAAAGTTTATTTTGATGCGTTCTGGTGGTGGGGGGCGTATGAACCCTTTCCATTTTGTGAACGACTGTTAAGTGAATGGAGCCGTACGCAGATGTCGGTGGAGGATGAAGAATGGTTTCGTCATTTAAAAAATTTTCATAACGCCTTCCCGACGGGTTACCAAAAACGCGGCCAGGGAAACTGGAATCAGGTGAAGACATCCCTGATATGTTTGCGCCAGCTCGGCGGTTTCGACGGCGATACTTCGAAATTGGATTCTGATCAACGACATTTGCAAGCGATGACCGCTGTCTTTTTATCTCAAGCCCACTTTTACGAAGAACTCAAAGATCCGAAGGCTGAGGAGTATTTGCTTGAGGCGCTGCAAATTTTGAAAGAAGATGAAGATGTTTGGAATGTCGGCTGGACGCTTTTTCATCTGGCCAATGTTTATGTGCATTGGGGAAAAAATACAGAGGCTTTCGCACGTGTGCAAGAGGCGCTGGCGTTAGCGCTGCAAGAGAATCCCTCGAAGAGAGATTATGAAGTGATTGCCAATATCCATCGGGTGATCGCGGATGTCTGCTGGCAGCAGGAGAAGTTAGAACGAAGTTTCCGGCATTACGCTGTTGCGGTTTTATCGGCGTATATTTATCACGGCGTCCCTTCGCCGGCGGATTTATACACCCAAAGTTTTCACCGGGAAATGATCGAACGAACCTTACATCGCCTCGAAAGCCTATGGCTCGCTGGAAAAAAGTCCGAAACGCTTAAATTTTGTCAGCAGCTGCAGGATTTCTTCGGATTGTATTGGAAGTTAGTCAACATCAAACCCGACGGCAAAGATTTTGAAAAATTTTTCACCGAAAACCGCACGCAAGATTTATCCCAAATCCTTTTCCCCCGACTTCCCACCGATGAAGAACTCAATAAAAGAGGAATCGATTATACCGATCAGGCGAGGAGGGGGATGGGGGAGATGGGAGAGGAGATTGAGGCGGTGATATAGATGGAGGGATCAAGATGAAAAGCACTGTAACTGTCCGAGGTCAAACCGCAATTCCGGTTTTAATTCGAAAAAAATATAATATTAAACCAAAAACCAAATTGGAATGGATTGACGATGGTCATATCATAACCGTTTTGCCTATCCCGGCTGATCCGTTCAAGGTTCTTAAAGGTAAATTAAAAGGTAAGCATCTTTTGGACGCCCTGCTTGTCTCTAGAAAAGAGGAGCGCCAGCGTGGTTAAGAATCATATTTTGTTCCGACCCATGATGGTAGAGTTTTATTAAGGTCGAAGGATATTTTGAATTTTGAAAAAGAGATAAAAAGTTTAATGAATGAGGGATTAAATGGCTAAAGATCATTATGTCGCTCAAACATATTTAAAGGGCTTTGGTCTTGCTGAAAAGTCAGACTTGGTTAATGTTGTTAGAAAAAGTAACTTAAGCCGCCAAGGAGCTATTCCAGTAAAGTCAATCTGTTATGAAATTGACTGGAGCTCTAACGAATATTTTCCTGAGAATCCAAGAGTTGTTGAGGATTTTCTTAAGCTTTTCGAGCCGAAATGGGCCGATTGTGTCTGTAGCGTTTCTGCTGATACCTATAATGAGACAACAAAGTATTTAATGGCAGGGTATCTTGCTTATTTAAGAATTTATACGCCGACGGCCGTGAGATTAGGATCTGACCACCTTTCCTATATTGTTCAGCATTTCTATGATAGGTTGGAAGAAAAAGAATTGTCGAACCCTGATACGAAATATCGCGAGATCATAAAAACAATCCGTAAGCACGGCGGAACCAAGGTCTTAATTAAAGAAGCATTCCCCAAGGCAATGGGTATTAACTCTTTGATTGACATTCAGAAGGTTCTTGCGACCTCACCATGGATTGTATTTAGGAATGAGACTCCCGTGCAGTTTTTGACGAGTGATAATCCAGTTTGTTTGCAATATTGGAAGCCTAATCGATGTGATTTGTATTGTCCGATAAATCCTTGGTTAGCAATAGTGATCCATCCTTTGCACGATACAGAACCGCGCGAAAGCGATAGTGTCGCGTCATTAAAGCCTGAAGGCGTAGAAATTTTAAACCGGCTGATGGTGCAATCTGCAGAAGATAAGGTTATTTTTAATGAACACCCCTGCGTTGAAGACCTTGTAAAGGAATATCAGGATTGGCGGGTCGAATTGCAAACGCTCAACATCCCGATTGAGAGTGGAAATTTAATGATTCATCAGCAACGGCCGGTTAAGCGTGTAATAGGCGATGCAGGAATTTCTTTATAAAATGCATACGAAAATTCCGGGGACACGTACCTTTTTGCTTTTTGAGAGAAGGTACTTTTCCCCCGGAACAGTCCGTAAAAGATTCAATGATCCCATTCATAAAATCATTCCTTTGCAAATTTTTTTATCGATGCTAATATCTTTCCAGATTTCCCCTCGATCCCCTCATAAAATACATTAAAATCAACCATTGTACACGAGGAGGAAGTATGTCTACGGCATTAGTTCCGTCTGAAATTATCGAAAACAAAATTTTTATTATCCGAGGGCAGAAGGTGATGCTTAGTGTCCATTTAGCTAAACTTTACGAAGTGCAAGTAAGGACTTTAGTTCAAGCGGTAAAGCGTAACGCGGAGAGATTTCCAAAAGATTTTATGTTTCAGCTTAACCATCAGGAATACGAGAACTTGAAATCACAAATTGTGATTTCAAGTTGGGGTGGAGCACGTCGGGCTAAACCTTACGCATTTACGCAAGAGGGAATAGCGATGCTCTCTAGCGTCCTTAATAGCCCTCGCGCGGTTCAGGTGAATATCCAGATCATGCGCGCGTTTGTCAAATTGCGTGAGCTGATGATTTCTCACAAAGATTTAGCCCGTAAAATTGAACAGCTCGAGGAGAAGTTCAACAAGCATGATGAAAATTTTGTCATTGTATTTAAGGTTATTATTGACCTTCTCTCTACTAAACAGAATGTTAAATCGCCAGATGCCATCGGAAGTAGCGGCTGGAGATTTAACATTAGTAGGACTTTCGCGGTTACCCGTAGAGCGAACTTAGAACCCAGCCCCGCCTTCCTTATACTAGAAATGGCGGGACGGGTTCTCGTGAGCGAACGGGCAACCGCGAAAGTCCTGATTAGTAAAGAAAAGGTCAATAAGAAACTGTTAGAAAGTCCGAGGGAATCTAAGAAGAAAAAATTGCCAATAGGTTTTCATGTGAGATAATGAAATAAATCACTTCAAACCAAAAGGAGGAAAGTCATGACCAATCAAATCGTCTGGTTCGATATCCCCGTCGTGGATTTAGACCGGGCTATCAAATTTTATTCGCAGGTGTTAGCGATCGAAGTCAAAAAAGATTCTACGAATATGCCCATGGGAGTTTTTATGCATAAAGAAAATCAACCCTCGGGGTGTTTGTTTCAAAGTAACGAGGAAAAACCCTCCGGTCACGGATTGCTTCTTTATTTCAACGTCAACGGCCGGTTGGATGAGGCGGTGAAGTTAGTCGATAAAAATGGCGGAAAAGTTTTAAAACCCAAACATCAGATTGGCCCCTACGGTTTTCGCGCGACCATTCAAGACAGCGAAGGCAACCGCATCGCGCTGCATTCAGAAAAGTAGCAAAATAGGGACGCCATATTTTCACGATTTGTGTCATGGGAGTATTTTGCAAAAGCGAAGCAATCTCCTAAGAGTTAAAAAGATTGAAATTTTCGCAATGAGATTCAAAATTTTAAGTCGAGAATGGATAAAAATTTAAATTATGCTAAGATGCCAATGGATTTTAAACTCAACCGTAAAAAAGTGATTGAGTTGTCAGGAGGTAATCTAATGAACACATTCCGAAAAATCCTTTTAGTGATTTTTTTGTTGAGTTCTGGACTTTTCAGCACAGTTGCTCAAGCGGATATAACGAGTGAAGAAGAGCTCAATAAATTCGTAACCCACTACTACCAAAATCCTCAGCCCAATCAAATTCCCCAGGCGGTTAAATATTTTATCTCATCCGCTGAGTTCAAAAGATACATGCAAACCAATCAGCATTTGGTGGAAATGCTCGCTTATTTTTTCGGGCGGGTTGCTGAACTCAGTCCTAAATTAAGGCGTGATTATGAAAAAATGTACGATAAGGCTGATGAAAAAAGCAAAGTCTTCTTCTGGAAAATATTTTCCGTTTACCGCGATCCGACAACAGAAAAATTTTTTAAAGCGAAAATGAATGCCGACCCAACGCAAAAAGTAGTTCTGCAAAACATGCTGAATCAGCCTCTTAAAGGAAAACAATTTTTTGTCAAAGATGTGCAAGGTTTGAATCAATTGGATTTTCTGTGGATGGAATTTTTTGCGACGGGCAGCCGCGAGCCAATTCAAAAGATCATCGATGTCTTGAACTGGAAAGATATTTTCCGTAATAAACTTCAAGATTGGCTTTTGACTTCGCACACCCAGGAAGACAAGGATAGGCTATCGCAACTTTCGCGAAATGATTTAAAGGTGAATGTGGAAGTGGATCGGGCACGAATCAATTATTTCGGAGATATGGATTGTTTGTATTTTTCCTTCATTCGAACCTCTTCTTTTCATCAGCCCGCAAAAGTAGGAATCGAGTTTAAACAAATCCTGGGGCTTTCAGATAAAGATTTTGTTTACATCATAACGAAGGGTGCCGCTTTTTTGGGCTTACTGTCGAATGCCCAGAAGCATCCGAAGGTTTTAGAATTTTGCAATCAAGAACTCAAATCGCGTAAAGATAAATCGAATGCCGAGCTGCAAAATATCGTGAATGCCGCCGGCACTGCAAAGAAGAGAATCCGCCTTTAATCAAGGAAATTGAAATGGAAAAATTTACGCTGGTCATCTGCAATAAAAATTATTCCTCATGGTCGCTTAGATCATGGCTGGTGTTGAAGCATTTCAATCGCTGGATGCAAAAGAATATTTCACCACAATGCTGAATCTCCCGGCGATGCAGGAGTGGAGGGACGCGGCAATGAAAGAACCCTACGTGATCTCATGAGAGGAAAAACTTTATGAAAAAAAATTCAGAGGAGAAAAGGAAATTTGAACGATTTAAGACCGAGTCGAAAGTTTTTTTTCAGATAGCTTTTGATGTGAAAACCCGGATTGATTTTCAGCTTGTCGATAAAGAAACTGGGAAACCTTTATCCCGAAAGTATTCTGCCCTCAGTAAGAATGTCAGCGCCGAGGGTTTATGCTTTTGCTGTGGTCATAAACTAAACACCGGTGATTTGTTGCTCCTTGAGGTCGAGGTCCCGGGGCAGAAGAATTTAGTCCGTATGGAAGGAGTAGTCAAATGGTCATTGGGGAATTCCGATGATCCGAACAAGTTTGACTCGGGTGTTCAGCTCCTAACCGTGAATGGGAAGGCTGTTTCCAAAACATTTTATCATGACGAAAACAACGAGGTCGTTTGGAGTGCGGTTTTAGAATCGGTCCTCGGGAACTTTAAAGGTAAAAAATGATGCTTAGAGAAGATTAAAAATAAAAAAGAAATGAAGACCTTCTTCTTGACAAACAAAATTCCTTATAGTAGGCTGTTTACTATCTTCCAAAACTTCACTTAAAATCGCCGATCACGATAAAAATCTCTCAAATACAAAAGGAGTGCACGATGAATTCACGGAAATTTTTTTGTAATCTCACCTCGATTTTTATGGGTTCTTTTCTAGTTCTTGTCTTAAGTAGTGCCCACGCCGCAAGACTCACCGGAACAATTAAATATGAAGGGGATGTCCCAAAATTCAATGAAATCAAAATGGATGCCGATCCGATTTGTGTGACCCACCACACCACACCCGTTTATCCGCAAACCCTGGTTTTAGGCGATGGGAACACGATGGCCAATGTTTTTGTGTATGTGAAAAACGGCCTCGCCAAAAAAGATTATCCTGCCCCCAGTGAACCGCTGGTGATTGATCAAAAAGGATGCCAATACACCCCCCATGTCGCCGGCGTTATGGTCGGGCAGACCGTAAAAATTCTGAATCCCGATGGAACTTTACACAACGTCCATGCCTTGTGCAAGACGAATCAAGAATTCAACCTGGCCATGCCGAAATTCCGTGCCGAAACAACCAAAGTCTTCGATAAAGAAGAATTCATGTTTCCGATCAAATGCGATGTCCATCCCTGGATGAACGGCTGGATTTCCGTTATGTCTCATCCGTTTTTTTCAACCACCCCAACCGACGGAAAATTCAAGATTGAAAATCTCCCCGCTGGAACTTATGAAATCGAGGCCTGGCATGAGAAGCTCGGAACCCAAAAATCTTCCGTGACAGTCACCGGTGATGAAAGCAAGGAAATCAATTTCACCTTTTCAAAACCGCAAAAATAATTTATCAAAACTAAAAAATATGAGTGTACCCACAGCAAATCACGGCCAGGGTCAACACAAATTAAATTTCTGGCGTAAATATATTTTTTCTACTGACCATAAGATCATCGGGTTGCAGTATGGCATAACGAGTTTGATCTTTCTTTTGTTTGGCTTCAGTTTGATGATGATGATGCGCTGGCAGCTGGCCTATCCTGGACAACCGCTGCCGTTTTTCGGGAAATTATTTGGAGAAGCGAATATGCCCGGTGGTGTCATGTTGCCGGAATTCTATAATGAACTCGGTGCGATGCATGGAACCATCATGGTTTTCTTAGGGGTAGTTCCTTTGTCCGTCGGGGCGTTCGGAAATTATATCGTACCGTTACAGCTTGGAGCCCCGGATATGGCCTTCCCTAAATTAAATATGGCCAGTTATTGGTCTTACTTCATCGGCGGTGTGATTATGCTCGCCAGCTTTTTTGTCCCCGGTGGAGCAGCGAATTCCGGATGGACCTCCTATGCACCGTTATCGATTATTGCCACCATTGGGCAAACGTGGTGGGTGGTGGGGATGGTTTTTCTCATTACCTCATCGCTGTTGGGGTCGGTGAACTTTATTGTGACGATCTTTCAATTGAGAGCTCCGGGTCTTAGCTTTATGCGTTTGCCGTTTTTTGTCTGGGCCCAGCTGGTGACATCCTTTTTATTACTTCTAGCCTTTCCTCCCTTGGAAGCCGCCGGGGTCATGCAATTGATGGATCGGGTGGCGAAAACAAGTTTCTTTATGCCCAGCGGCTTGGTTATCAGCGGTCAGCCATTGACGATTAGCGGTGGGGGGAGTGTTCTTTTGTGGCAGCATTTATTTTGGTTTCTGGCCCATCCGGAGGTGTATGTTTTGATTTTACCGGCGATGGGGATTGTGGCAGAAATCATCGCGAACAATACGCGTAAACCGCTTTATGGTTATCGATCCATGGTTTATGCCATCATATTTCTAGGGTTCATGTCCTTTATTGTCTGGGCCCATCATATGTTTTTGACCGGAATGGGAACGGCCATCAGTGCCTTTTTCCAGACGACGACGATGATCATTTCGATCCCGTCGGTGATTATTCTGACGGCGTTTTTTATTTCGCTGTGGGGAGGATCGATCAGATTTAATGTTCCGATGCTTTTTGCGCTGGCATTTCTTCCGATGTTTGGCATCGGCGGATTAACGGGACTGCCTTTGGGCTTATCCTCAAGCGATATTTATTTGCACGACACTTATTACGTGATCGGACATTTTCATTATGTGGTGGCACCCGGAACGATTTTTGGACTTTTTGCCGGAATCTATTATTGGTTTCCCAAAATAACCGGGCGAAAAATGAGTGAGCTCTTAGGACATTTGCATTTTTGGCCGTCATTGATTTGTATGAACTTAATTTTCATGCCCATGTTAATTCAAGGCTTGGCGGGTCTTCCTCGTCGGTTATATGATGGAGGGGCGGAATACACACATGCGCAAGGAGTTTTATCTCTCAATGTTCTCATATCCATCGCGGCCTGGATTATGGGGATATTTCAACTGCCATTTATTTTGAATTTATTTTGGAGCTTAGTTAAAGGAAAAAAAATCGATGATAATCCTTGGGAGGCAACCACACTGGAATGGGCTACACCTACGCCACCTCCGCACGGAAATTTTGCAACAGCGCCGGTCGTTTATCGCGGTCCCTATGAATATAGTGTTCCGGGATCGACCAAGGATTTCACCCCGCAACATCAACCATAACTTACCACAATAAAAAATTATGTCTGAAATCATTCCTTACACCGTAGAGCCCCGCGCCGATACGGGTTTGTACAATGCCAAAATGGGCATCTGGTTATTTTTAGCGTCGGAGGTGATGCTTTTTGGCGCGTTATTCTCGTCGTATATTTTGCTGCGTGTGGGGGCGGTTCAATGGCCGCACGGCTGGACACTTTTGAATGTTCCGCTGGCGACGCTCAATACATTTTTGCTCATGACCTCCAGCGTCACCATGGTCATGGCCTGGGCCTCTTTGAAATTGAATGATTTTAAGAAATTCAAATTGTATTTAGGATTGACCATTTTGCTGGCCCTGACATTTTTAGGGGTAAAAGCGATCGAGTACACCGGCGAGTTTCGCGAGCATCTGTTTCCCCAGACAAATACCTTCTTGTCGATTTATTTTACCTTAACCGGGTTGCATGCGCTGCATATCTTCGGGGGAGTGGTGGTCAATTTTTACAATTGGGGCCCGGGAAGCCGGATGTGGAAAGAGGAACCGCAACGCTTCATCAATCGCATCGAAGTCGCCGGAATTTACTGGCATTTTGTGGATTTCGTCTGGATCTTTTTGTTTCCGTTACTCTATTTATCTTAACCGTTGATTGGAGATTTGTATGGCTAGAGAAAATTTTGTATGTAAAGAAAAGCAGTTGTTTGTAATGACAGGTCTTATTTTAATTTTATCAGTTAGCTTTTCAATAGTGATGGCCGCTGCAATAGCAAAAGAAAATTTGGATTTGAAGTCTGTCCAATTGAATTATATTCCACCAGAAGGGATGGTGAAACGACAATTCCACAACGTAGATAATTATAGAATTTTAGTCGCCTTTTTTGAAGATATACAGAATGTTAGGTCGTCGGCTAGCATTCATATCAGCAGAAATCCGCTTGCTCTCAATGTTAATGATGCGGTTGGTAATATAAATGCTTCTGTTCAGTCTATGGGCAAACCTACCACAGGGTCAACAATTTCACCCGTTGAAAAAATCAAAATTGGTGGACAAGAAGGGGCTTGCGTTGAGATATTTGAAAAGCTTTCCAATACGAAATTAAGAAGATGCGATATTCTTTTAGATGGCGCAGTTATTACCTTTGAATATTTTAATGCTCCCGAAAACTTTGATAAAGCTTTACCAGTTTTTCAAAAATTTATGGAATCGGTTGAAATTAAATCTTTATCGGTAAAGGCAGAATGAAATTTACCGATAGAATAAAACATGAGAGTCAATAAAAAATGGATATAATACACACCACCGAGACCAAAGAAAATATTCAAAAAGAAATTAAAAAGCATATCACCATTTACATTTTACTCCTTATTTTAACGGTGATTAACTTTTCGTTAAGCCGGATGCATTTATCCGCGGTTGAAACTTTAAGCGGAGTGCTTTCGATCGCGCTGATACAAGGATCAATGGTGGTGTGTTATTTTATGCATTTGCTGTCAGAAAAAAAAATGATACATTTTGTTTTGATCCTCACGATTATTCTCGCGGCCGGTTTACTTTTTTTGCCCATCTTACAGTTTATAGGGAGACTGCACGGAAGCGCACATGTCTCTTAAATATTTCCATATTGTTTTTATCACACTGGCCACAGTGCTTTCCTTTGGGTATGGCTTCTGGTCGGTGGTTTATGGCCGGGATACCGGTTCAAAATTTTATTGCTTCATGGGGGTGTTGGGATTTTTAGTTGGTTTTGCTTTGATCGTTTATGGAAAAAAATTTTTCAAAAAACTTATTCTACTCAATGATTAAAAAAATCTTCAATACAGTTATGGTATTTTTAGATTTTGGGGTTTTTCTCCTATGGATGCCGGCAAAAGTTTATGCCTGTGCGGTTTGTTACGGGGCCGTTGATTCGCCCTTAACCAAAGGCTTAAATATGGCCATCTTGACTTTACTGATTATTCTCGTTGGAGTATTGGGCAGTGTCGCAGCCTTTTTGCTGTATGTCCGTAAAAGATCTAAGGAGAATGAGTCCTTAGCGATTCATTAAGGAGATTTTAGGATGATTGGATTACCCATCGATGCCTCAGCCCATGGCTGGCAGATTGATATGATCATTTTGCTCGTGCATATTTTGATGCTTGTTCTTTTTGTGGGGTGGGGAATATTTTTCGTCGTTGCTTTGATTCGTTTTCATAAATCACAAAATCCGAAAGCAAATTATGCCGGGGTACACAGCCATTTTTCCAGTGTCCTCGAGGTGGCGGTCGCGGTGGTTGAAATCCTTTTATTAGTCGGCTTATCCATTCCCTTTTGGGCCAGGCAGGTCAATGCCTTTCCGAATAGAAAAGATATGATTGAAGTACGTATCGTTGCCGAACAATTTGCCTGGAACATCCATTATCCCGGTGCCGACGGTATTTTTGGTAAAACCGATATTAAGCTCATAGATAAACAATCCAATCCTCTGGGATTAAATCATGAGGATCCAAATGCGAAGGATGATTTCACCACGATCAACCAATTGCACCTTCCGATCGGCAGGCCGGTTTTGATTCACTTGTCTTCCAAAGATGTTATTCACAGTTTTGGTGTGCCTTTGATGCGGGTTAAACAAGATGTTATTCCGGGGATGAGCATTCCGGTTTGGTTCACCCCCACCAAAACCGGTGTTTATGAAATTGTCTGCTCGCAGCTATGCGGCTTGGGTCATTATCGGATGAAAGGCTTTATCACCGTTCAGAAGCCGGAAGATTATGAGCAGTGGCAAGCCAGTCAATCCAAATCCACCGGCGGCGATAGTTTCTGGAATTAATTCCTCCCATGAACTCTGGTCTTGATGCTTTAACGAAGAATCCAACAAATCCTGCACTTCGAATTCTTTCAACAATCACTGCGGTCGGAACACTTTTTTTGATCTTTGTCGGGGCACTCGTCAACAGCACGGGTTCGGGTTTGGCTGTGCCGGATTGGCCATTATCGTATGGAACATTTTTTCCTCCGCTGGTGGGAGGGGTTTTTTATGAACACAGTCATCGGATGGTGGCGTCGGTGGTGGGACTTTTGATGTTGCTCCTGGTGATTGGGCTGAGCCTAAAAGAAAAAAGAAGATGGGTGCGAAACTTAGGATTTTTTGCCTTGGGCGCGGTCGTTCTTCAGGGGGTCTTAGGCGGGATTACGGTTTTATTTTTTCTGCCCACAGTTGTTTCAGTTTTTCATGGCGTGTTAGCCCAGACATTTTTTGTTTTAACCATCGCAATCGCTTACAGCCAATCTCGGGAGCGTTGGGACAGAGAAAATTTCCGCTCCCAGAATTACGATCCAACGATTATTCGACTGAGCCTTCTTTTGCTCCTGCTCATTTATGTTCAATTGATCATTGCCGCCTTTATGCGGCATACACATTCTGGTTTAGCTATTCCTGATTTTCCCAGGATGGAAGTCTGCTGGTGGCCTTTCAATAAAAACATGTTAGAAACAATCAATCACTGGCGGTTTATGGCGGATCTAAAACCGGTTTTTATGTGGCAGGTGGTTTTGCATTTTGTTCATCGGTTAGGGGCGGCCATTATCGCGGCAGTGGTTATTTATTTAACCTTCCAAACTTTTAAATATTATCGATCAGACAAAAAAAATTTTCGAACGATCCTTAATTTGGATACTCTCATTGTCCTGCAAATTTTTCTGGGTATTGAAACGGTTTTAAGCTGGAAAAGTCCCTGGATTACCAGTCTTCATGTTGTTAATGGCGCAGCTATCTTGGGGGCAAGCGTGCTTTTTGTTTTACGGATTCTTCCGACGGGTTTAGCGGAATTAAAAAGGTTACTTGCAAAATAAATTATGGATCATCAAAAAATAAAATTACTCCAAGCTTATATCGAACTAACCAAGCCGCGCATTCTTTCTTTGGTTTTGGTCACAACGACCTTGGGTTTTTTCTTAGGAGGAAAAGGCATTCATTCTTTTCTGAAGTTGTTTATCACGCTTGCGGGGGCGGGATTAGTGTGTGCCGGGGCATCCGCCTTGAATCAATATCTCGAACGTGAATCCGATAGCAAAATGGTACGTACGAAAAATCGTCCTATTCCGCAGGGAATCATCTCAGCAAATGATGCCATGCTATTTGGAATTATTTTAATTCTAGGAGGAATTTTTATCCTCGCCACACAAATTAATATTTTAACCGCATTTTTAAGTTTGTTAACTGCATTTTTATACGTCTTGGTCTATACCCCTTTAAAGAAAATCAGCTGGCTGAATACCTCAATTGGAGCTATCCCCGGAGCTATTCCTCCAATGGGTGGATGGGCCGCGGCTCACGGAGATTTAAATTTAGGAGCAGGGGTTTTATTTTTGATTCTTTTTATCTGGCAGCATCCGCATTTTTATGCGATTGCGTGGATGTTCAAAGAGGATTATAAAAAAGGAGGCTTTAAGATGTTGCCGGTCATTGAACCGGATGGAAAGAACACCTTCCGGCAGATTATATTTTTTTCAGTTTTATTAATTCCAATTGCACTTTTACCGACGATAATCGGCATGTCAGGAGGGATCTATTTCTGGGGGGCGTTAACATTAAGTCTTAGTTTGTGTGCCATCGGTTTGGGATCGGCGGCGTCAAAATCCATCAACGATGCACAAAGATTGTTAAAGGCGACCGTTTTATATCTGCCCATTTTATTATTATTGATCATGATCGATGTTTTTTTCTCAACGTGATTCGTACCTACAAACTGATATATTTAGCGTTACTAACCGCCATCGTACTTGCCGGCCTTTTTTTTCTTGTGCTTTTAAAGCAAGAGACGAACGCCAAGAAACTTCCGATCCTCGGAGAGGTTTCCAATTTTAACTTAATTGACACGCAAGAAAAACAATTCACTTTACAAAAATTAAAAGGGAAGATTTGGGTCGTGGATTTTATGTTCACCACCTGCGGCAATATTTGCCCCATGCTCACCAAAAACATGGCGGCCTTACACCGGTCGTTCTTTTCAGTTGATAGTGTTGAAATGATTTCGATCTCGGTTAATCCCGAGAATGATTCTCCTTTCGTCCTTAGGGAATTTGCTAAGCGATATCATGCGGATACGAAAAAATGGCATTTTTTGACGGGTTCGCGGGCGGAAATCCAGAATCTCACTGTGAAGAGTTTTAAAATCGGTTCTTGGGAGGATCCGATTTTTCATAGTGACCAGTTCGTATTAGTTGATGCTAAATCGAGGATTCGCGGTTACTACGCCGGGACGGAGCAAAAAAAGATCAATACTTTGTTCAAAGATATCGCGGCACTCATGAAAGAAAAAGAATAAGGAATCTGAAAAATGTTGCTAGAATTTTTACCGGCGTTAAATGCATTTTTAAATGGCGTGGCCGGGATTTTTTTATTCTTAGGATGGAGGGCGATCCGACGGAAAGAAAAGTCTTTGCATCAAAAGTGCATGATGGCCGCGTTGATCTGTTCTACACTTTTTCTTTGTTCTTACATAACTTACCATATCCTCGTTCATGGTGTGACACGTTATCAGCAGCACGGAATTTCACGAGGTCTTTATTTTTTTATTTTGTTCACACACACTCCCCTGGCTGTAATCATCGTGCCGTTCAGTTTGACCGCGGTATGGCATGCCTATAAACAAAATTTCCTAAAGCATACCCGCATCACCCGTTGGCTTTTGCCGGTATGGATGTATGTTTCGGTCACCGGGGTCCTGATTTATATTATGCTCTATACTCTGAAGGGAAGAGGGTATTAAGTCTGGTTAAATATTCTTTCTGGAATTTTCCTGAGAGCGCGGCCGATTGCTTTCTGACGTTCCCAAAAAAATGGGAATTGTCCGAGCAGAATGCCAAAAAAAAGAGTAGAAAGTTGATAGAGCGGGACAATTAAAATTAGTGAGACGATGATCTTAAGCCACCAAGCGGCGTGATTTATTCCAAGTAAAACGAAAATCCCTCGTCTAGAAAAACTAACCCCCAATCCCGCCAAAGAAAAAACCAGTATAATCAAAACAAAATCCACATTGCTGGAGATATTCCATTTCTTTTTAAGCTTATTAACGAAATTCATAACCTTCTCCTTGAATTGAGGGATTTCTCCACCTTAAGAAAACATCGTGATAAGAAAATATATTCCCAGCGATAAGACCAGGGACGCGGTGATGGCTAAGATATAAATCATTTTTAAAAATCCATCTGCCCCGGCGTCAAATTTTAAAATGGTCCGCATCGCTTTGTTTAATTCTTAAGCAAGAATGTTTGAATCATCCAGCCGAAGCCAAATAAAAGTAGGCCGATCATCAGTAACTTGCGATCCATGAGATGGGGAAAGGCTTTGATAAAACCAATGGAGATGACGGTTAAACCACTGGCCTGAGAAATTTTGGCTAAGTAATACATTTTTAACAACAGATATTATTGAGCTGCCTGCGCCATTTCAATAACAATCTGTGTGCTTTTTTTGAAGGCATTGTGCTCGATGATAATGGTCTTGATAAAATGAAACAGGCTGATATAAAAAAGCATTCCATGAATCCATCCGGGCATATATTTTGTATCCACCGCACCGCCGGAGATAAAAAGAATCATTACCAAAAGCATATTCAGTAGAACGGGAGGGTAAAGACGCCGTTTTAAATCGAATGATCGTTTATGATAATCAGCAGAGATTTTTTTGTCAATAACAAATTCTTTGATACTGACCCCGATTCCTACGAAATAAAAAATGATAAGGGTTTGGGTGAAAAGATAAAGAATAATTGTCAATAGCGCTAGGGTGGGGTGATTGGCATGAAAAATTTTGAAAACAAAATACCCTTGTATGCCATTAAGCAGAAGCATAAAAAACGTCATGGCAGTCATCAAATAACATAAAATCATAAAAAACCACATGGGAAATCTCCGAAGCGCTATAAAAATTTATGAAGGGTTCGAAGGAGCTGGAGGAAATATTTCAGTGATTTCGATATGAAAATCTTGGGCAATTTTTTCGGTTGGCTCCATACGGATGGCGTCCCAGGTTAGTTTTGAACAAACGCGTACACAGATTTGACATCCGATGCATTCATTAAATCGGATTTGTACCGGGGGAATGGGGAGATTGTATTTTTCTTTCGGGAGAGGTTCAATGCAGTCAACGGGACAGAAGGGGATACACACTTGACATCCGGTACAATTAGCTTCATCGACAACAGCAATCTGTTTGGGTCTTTTCTTTTTTTGGGTGATTCGATCCGGAAGGTTGGGGATGATCTTATAGAATTCGTTGGCTATCGTCATGGGCACCTTTTCCCTAAACTACCGTTGGTTTTCGTAGTTTTTTCTTCCTTAGGTGACTCACGTGTGTTTATGGCTTTTTGGGGGCCAGTGGTTCTTTTTTCTCAGTGATTACCGGAAGAGTTGGGGATTTTTCTTTATTGAGTGCGATATAACTTTTCCATTTTTCAGGAACATCATCTTCTGGATAAATCGCTTGAACCGGGCATTCTGGAACGCAGGCACCGCAATCAATACAGACCTCTGGATCAATGACCAACATTTCTTTATCTTCATGGAAGCAATCCACAGGACAAACTGTGATACAATCTGTATATCGGCACTTCACACACGGTTCAGTCACTACATGAGACATTCTTAACCTCCTCGTCGATTTTTTGTTTTTATCCAGTTACGCTTAAACTATAACAGATGCATTTTTTTCTGTCAAGGTAACGCTATAATTAAAAAAATTATCATAACGAAACTGTATCACACAAAATTGTTCATTTTGAAAAGATCCTTGGGGGGTAAATTGCACGCAGCGGCTTCTGTAAACTTAACATCATGCCCTAGGTCGATGAGGATTTGAGCGGCGATTAGTAAAAATTCCGGATGTCGTTGGACGCGTCCTCGTGATTTGGTCGATATTGTTAATTTATCCCCGTCTTAGAAATTTAGCCCAAAATTCTTCGCCCTGCGGTCTTTAGAATTAACCCCAAGGTAAATTATTCTTAGACTATTCCAAAAGTTTATGCAAATAATTTAATCGCATTCGTTATGGATTGCAAGATAATTTTAAGAAATAAATTCTGTTTAACAGAAGGAAGATCAATAATTCTTGTCGAGATTTGGATTGAATTTATTCAGGATAATTGCTAGAATTAATCACAATTTTTAAGATGAAAGCGTAAAATTTTTTTAATACAAGGAGGTATTGATGCGTCAATCCATGTCCGCAAACCCCGAAGAATGGTCTGCCGAACAAAAAGAGGTGTGGAAATGTCTAGAAGATCACTGGGAATTATTGATTCAGGCGAAAGTACACGAATTCCTTGAGTACATTCATCCGGATTTCAGAGGTTTTGGACATGAAAGTCCGCTCATGCTGGACAAAAAATGGCTCACCAAATGGGTCGGATTTTGGAGCGAGACAACGCGCTTTCCCATTCATTATATCAGTCCCATCAGTTGTGGTGTCTTCGATAAAATCGCGATCCTGCAGTATTACATTTTTACGGTTGAAAAAAATATGGAAGGAGCTGGCCGGTCTGTCCGACGTTATACCATGACTTGGATGAAAACAGATGGAAGATGGCGAGTCATTGCTAGCCACAATAATCTCGCGACCGAAATGGTGCGCGGAAAATAAGGTCCTATTTTAAAGTTTTCTTGAGGGGAAAAACCCGAAACTATTTCTTGCTAAATGGAATTTTGTTGGTATAATTTTACTATCTCATTGAGAGCCGAGAAGGGCAAATTTTAGATTCTCACCAGACGAAATTACGAAGTATGTTACTCAATTCATTAACTTTATATACTCCGCGAACGTTAGCGGAGGCATTGTCGTTATATTCGACATTACAAGAGACTCGACTTTTAGCCGGTGGAACGTTTCTTTTAAATAGCCTTAAGCTGTTAAAAAAACGCGGAACCAAAACTCCACAAAACATCATCAGCTTAAAGAAAGTCGATGAATTAAAAGGCGTTTCTGCGGATGAGAATACCCTGACCATAAAATCGATGACCGTAATTAATGATTTATTTAATTCATCATTCTTGACGGATAATTTTTCGATATTAAAAAAAGTGTGTCGAAACATTTCAACCAATCCTATCCGGAATATGGCAACGGTGGGAGGAAATTTAACGAGCCGCTACACGTGGACAGAGTTGGGTGCTGTGCTCATTGCGTTAGAAACAGTGATGCATTTTGTGGGAGCCAATCAAGAAAAAGAAGATATCACCGTTGAGGAATTCTTTAACAAAAGTGCGAAGACCAATAAAATTTTAACCGCACTATCCATCAAGCGAGACAAAGAGTGCCAAATAAGCTATCAGCGCGTCAAAAAATTATCGGAAGTGGATGTCCCTTTGTTAGGCGTTTGTATTCGAACGACGTTTCAGAATGGGCGGTTTACTAAAACACGAGTGGCGGTCAATAGTGGCACAGCGTTTGCAAAGCGTGATGAGACCCTCGCCATTTTTTTAAATAACTCTACTCGGGAGGAAAAGGTTGCCCAGGAAGCTTTGCATCATCTGGATTTAAGCATCTATGACAACAGAAGCGACGAATACAAAAAAAATATGTTCAGGGTATCAATCAAGAATGCCATTCTTGAATTGATCCAAGGAGAGGGAAATGATTCTAAACATCAATCAAAAGAAAATTGAAATAGAGTTGACCGGTCATGAAACTCTTCTGGAAGTCCTGCGTGATCGATTGGGAATGACGGGCACGAAGACCAGTTGTTCGGAATCCGAATGCGGTGCCTGTACCGTTATTGTTAACAAAAAGGCGGTTCTTTCCTGTATCACTTTGGCCCGTGATTTGGAGGGAGATGAAATCACGACGATTGAAGGGTTAAGCGATGGAGAAAAGCTTCATCCGGTTCAACAGGCATTTTTGGATTATGGATCAGTTCAATGCGGTTTTTGCATCCCCGGGATGATCATGTCTTCGAAGGCTCTCTTGGATCAGACCACTCGTCCTTCTCAAAAAGACATTGAATATGCCCTCGATGGGAATCTCTGCCGTTGTACTGGCTATCTTAAAATATTTGAAGCCGTTCGCCACGCCGGCGAGGTGATGGAACAGAATCAAGCCCCCCAGATTTCGATGGATCACGACGAGCGTGCCCAAACAACTTGCAGTCATAAATAAAAAGGATTGCTTGAAATGATTACAACGATCAACAAGGAGTACGTTAATCCCGTCGGGAAAAGTGTTCCTCGTATTGATGGCAAAGGGATTGTCACCGGCCAAACGAAATATGCTTTTGACATCAGCTTTCCTAATATGCTCGTTGGGAAAATGCTGCGCAGTCAGCACCCGCACGCCCGTATCCTGAGCATTGATATCGCAAAGGCCGAAGCCCTTGCCGGTGTTAAAGCCATTATCACTGCCCAAGACACACATCTCATCAAATTCGGATCCAACGAATATTTTTTTCCACACACCGTTGATCAACAGGCTTTAGAGTCTGATAAAGTTCGCTACATCGGTGATGAAATCGCCGCTGTTGCGGCCGTTGATGAAGAAACGGCAGAGGAGGCTTTGAAGCTCATTGATGTGCAGTATGAAATATTGCCCGCGGTTTTCGACATGGTGGAGGCGATGAAACCCGGCGCTCCGCAAATCCATGAGGCGATGAACAATATTGCCGTTATTCTACCGGTTAATTTCGGAAACGCGGATCGGGCCTTAAAAGAATCTGATTATGTCCGCGAAGATATTTTTTATTGCCAGGCTGCCGCTCATGCCGCTTTAGAGCCGCACGTATCGGTGGGACAATTTGAAACATTTTCCAATAAAGTTACGCTGTGGTCGTCGAGTCAAGCACCTTTTAAATGCCGTGAAGCTTTGGCCAAATGTTTAAAAATGGATCTCAATGATGTACGGGTGATCAAACTGGCCGTCGGTGGCGGCTTTGGTGGAAAATTGGAAATGCTTCCGATGGATTTTGCGGTATGTCTTTTGTCTAAAAAATGCGGCGGGTTACCGGTCAAAATCACTTATACGCGTGAGGAAGAATTTTCTTTCTCTCGTCGGAAACACGCGATGATTTATAAACTCAAATCCGGTATAAAGAAAGACGGAACGCTCCTGGTCATGACCGGAGAAGTCATTGCGGATGGTGGAGCCTATTGCAGTTATGGGCCTACTGTTATTGCGGCCGCCATTATGCGCACCTTTATGGTTTATAAAATTAAAAATTTTCGGATCAATGGTTATCGCGTTTACACCAATAATCCCATCAGCGGTGCGATTCGAGGATTTGGCGGGGTACAATCGGGTTTCGCTATTGAATCGCATATGGACCTTTTAGCGCGCGGGATCGGAATGGATCCGGTGGAATTTCGCTTGAAAAACATCACCGAACCCAACATGGTCACGATCAATAAAATGTACTTAACTTCTAATGGTTTAAAAGAGTGCATTGAAAAAGCAACTCAATCTGCCGATTGGAAAAACAAATGGGGAAGACAAAAACTTTTATGCCGAGGAATTGGCATCGGCATTGCGGCAGATGTGATGGGATCCAAAATGTATAAATCCCATGAATCTGCTGGTTCCATTGTGAAAGTCGAAGAAGACGGATCGGTCTATTTATTTACCGGAGCCGCCGACACCGGGCAAGGATCCAACACCGCATTATCGCAAATTGCCGCTCAAGAATTGGGAGTGAGTTATAGCCGCATTCGCTGCAAATCCGCAGATACCGAAATCACCCCATTTGATACCGGAAGTTTTGCCAGCCGCGTTACCTTCATTTCCGGTAATGCCACAAAACACGCAGCGAACGACGCCAAACGACAAATCCTCAGCGTCGTCGCTGAAGAGTGCAAACTCATTCCCGATGATCTAGATATCAAAGCCGAGCAGGTTCTTAACACAAAAAAAAATGCCATATTAATGAATTTCGATAAAGCCTTAGAACTTTGTTATTCGTTCAATTATGGAAAACAAATTATCGGGCGAGGTAGTTATAATCCGAAAACAACGCCCGTCGATTTTCGTACTGCAGAAGGAAATGTTTCCGGCAGCTACGGCTTCGAAGCGCAGATCGCGGAAGTCGAAGTGGACAAAGAGACCGGCCATGTCAAAATCCTAAAAATGTGGGATGCCCATGATATCGGCAAAGCGATCAACCCCCAGTCTGTCGAAGGTCAGATCGAAGGATCGATTGCCATGGGGATTGGTTACACCCTTTACGAAGATTTAAAATTTAAAAACGGCCGTGTTGCAAATCCGAATTTTGCCAATTACCGTTTACCGAAATCCATAGGTACTGTGCCGATCGAAACCATTTTAATTGAGACCAACGACCCCGAAGGTCCATTTGGGGCAAAAGGAATGGGCGAAGCGTCATTGTTACCAACGTCCGCCGCTATTGCCAACGCCATTGAAGATGCCGTCGGCGTTCGTATTAAAGATTTACCGATCACCCCAGACAAAATATTAAAAGCATTAAAAGAAAAAGAAGGGAACGAAAGCAACCCGTCTCATGATACAACAAGTCTTTAGTTTGCTGTGTTTGGTTTTCTTGTTTGGGGGTTGTAGTTTTTATCAAATCACCTCTGAAGAAACCACCTTTGATTATTATCCTGCAAAATCTTCCGCCATGGAAGTTCAGTATCTTAAAACAATTTCTCAACCATATAAACTAATCGGGTATGTGACGGTTACAACTGAACGCAATCAAAAGTTAGAAGACATTATTGAAAAATTAGAGCGTGAAGCAGCATCGCTGGGGGCAGATGCGATAACGAATATCACAACGATTGATCGGGTGGAAAAATCACAAAAAGCAATATCATTTCATTTATTTGACAACGCGAATATTCGCGAAAGTTACGTTGCGGATGTCGTTGTGTTTCACACCACACCCTCAACACCCGCGAGAGTGCAAAATTAAAAAGACAATTTTCCCGTTTTTTGATAAATTTCTTTTAAGGAAGCAAATTCATCCGGGGTATTGAATGTTAATAAAATTCCTTCATCATCCACCGGAAAAAGAGTTGATGGCAAATTCATTTGCTCCAGGAAAATATTGAGACCAAGAGAATTATTCATGTTAGAAAATATTTCTTTCAGTTGACTGTCAAAGAGGGGTGGATGACCTTTTTTATTTTGATACGTTGGAATGAGGACAGCAGGTTTTTGACGAAGAAAGTAATTCACTAGGAGATCGATTGTTTCTAGTTTGATCAGAGGATGATCGATGGGCAGAAGCATCACACCGAGAGCATTATTTGATATATTTTGTAATCCGATTTTAAAGGATGAGGTTTGGCCCCAATGATAATTTTTGTTGTAGACGTATTTAACTTTTTTATATTTTAATAGAAAAGGTTGAACCTCATTGGCATGACTTCCCAGAACAACAATCACCTCAGAAACCAGGGCGTGTTCTAGCGTCTTCTGAATGTACTCAATGACGGTGATCCCGTTAAGTAAGGCGAGTGCCTTGGATGAGCCAAATCGACTGCTTAAGCCAGCAGAAAGTAAAATACAAGAAATCATGATAGATTATTATAAACTTAATTTATTTTCTCTCTCAAATTTTTTTAAATTAAAATAAAAGGAGGGAGTATTTGTTGTTTCTATATTTTACAGCTCTCGGTATAGGAGCAGGCATAATTTTTATATTATTTTTAAAAGACTCTCAACGCAATCAACGAATAGAGAGTCGCGATTTGCTGACAAAAATAAATAAAATATCGAAAAAAATTGATGATTGGGAAAAAAAATTGGATCATTTTTTTCTTGCAAAATTTGAAAACCCCCTTGTTGTTACGAAAGTGGAAAATCCATTTTCCAGTCCTGATGAAAAGAAAGATCAGGATACTTTAGAAGAAAAGACCTTCTCGGAAAATTTGAATTCAATGGTCATCCCCCCCGCCATTAAACAAATGACGCAAGTCGATGAACAGAATGAACAGATTGATTGGCAAACAAAATATCAAAAACTCGAAATCCTTTGTTTTGAAAAAAACACTATGCTTGAAAAATTCGAAAAAGCTTTAGAAAATGAGATCAAAAATCGACAGGAATTTAATGTTCTGAAAGATATTTTAGAAGCACAGCTTGAGAAAAATAAGGAGAAAAGTCGCCAACTACAAGCGGAATTGATCTCTTTACGAAATGAAAATGAAGAATATCAATCTAAAATTGTGCAATTTGAAAATCAAATTCTCCCCAAACAGAAAATTATTCAGGAACAAGAAAAAAAAATAAACGACTTTTTTTCTCCAGCCCAGAACCACAAACATTTAATAGAAGAAAATCATCCCAACAAAACTACACCACCAGACTTAATTTATCTAACTTCTGGAAAAATAAATCTTTAAAAATATTGCATCATGAAAATTTTAACGAATGGATACATTATTTTCAAAAGCTTTTGAAGCAGCAGGCAAAGGACAGAGTTATGCCTTTGCAACGATCATAGAATCGACACTCCGTGGCACTCCCCGTAAAACCGGAGCCAAAATGATTGTTCTTGAAGATGGAAGTTTCTGTGGATCAATCGGGGGGGGGAGAAATGAACGAAATGCCCAATTTGAATGTTTGAAAGCCATCAAAACCCAAAAACCTCTGACCGTAACTTATAAGTTCGATGAAAAACCTGGCAATTCCATCTGTGGAGGACAAATTAAGGTATTTATTGAACCCTTCTCTGGTATAAAGCATTTTGTCATCTGCGGGGCTGGTCATATTGCCCTGCCACTCTCGGCGTTAGCGAAAATGTTGAGTTACCGGGTTTCAATTCTTGATAATCGTCCAGAATTTGCGAATAAAGAACGATTTCCCCATGTGGATGATGTTTATTTGGGTGATCATGCGGAGATATTAAAAAAAATCCCTATTAATAAAAACACTTACATTATCATTGTCACTCAAGGCTACGAGTATGATTTTCGGTGTCTGGAAGTTTCCATAAAGTCAAAAGCTGCTTATATTGGTTTTATCTCAAGTAAAGTGAAAAAAGTTAAATTCCTTCGACGACTACGCGAAAAAAGTTTTTCAGAACAATTGATTGAAAAAATTCATGCTCCAATGGGGCTAAACATCGGCGCTCAAACCCCGGAGGAAATCGCGATTTCAATTGCTGCGGAGATTATTGCAAAAAGCAATAATTGCCTTGAGAAATCCCTAAGATATGATTATAAATACTAAAATAGTCGATGATATCCTATCGATAAGAATATTAACTTGAGTTTGGCACTTTTTAACTAGGAATTCCCCGTCCCTTTAGGGCGGGGATGCAAGATATTCCACATACCAAATCTAAAAGAGAAATGATAAAATGGTGGCATGGAAGTAAAGCGAAGTTGGCATTGTGTGTACAATTTGCATTATCATTTCGTGTGCCCGTTGCAATATCGAAGAGCATTGTTGACGGAGGAAATCGAAAAATATTTTGTAGAAATATGTAAAGAGATCGGAAAAAGGTATGAGATAGAGTTTG